>WNGK01000503.1_pt1 | contig 39627 bp, 36 predicted proteins | sample 5400601 | NCBI WGS metagenome assembly WNGK01 (sample SAMN13153376, study PRJNA577476) | soil metagenome | isolation source: 60 cm soil or saprolite under Garry oak tree replicate 1 | place: USA:California | collected 2016-06-15 | reverse complement strand
GGACCAGCACCGGATGGGGCAGGAAGGGTCGCTGCAAAGCCGTCTCGCTGGGCAGGTAGAGCACCCGCTCGGCGTCCCACAGCCAGCGCGCCCTGGGCAGCGCCCCGGACGCGCTCATCACCGTGAACGACCCGGCGAACTGCCACAGCGCGTACAGCCCGAACAACAGCGCGCTTTCCCAGGCCACGCCGCCCCACAACGCCCAGGCGGCCCAGCGACCGGCAGGGCGCCTCACCAGGCGGCCCGCCCTGATCGCCGCCGCGGCGATGATAAGGCCGCCGGCGGCCGCCAGTGCGTATTGCCAGGAGAGCATCAGATGCGGCACGACCGAGCCCCCGAATCGTCAACCGATCACCCGAAAGGATTCTCAGGATGATCATACGTAATCGGGAGGTAGCCTCCGCTTCGCCCCCGCGCGGCCCCGCGTTAACTGTTCAGCGCACGCCGTTGCGGCTGAGGCCGGAGGGGTCGGGTTCGGCCTGCGGGAGCGACACGCTGCCGGTCACGTCCGCGGCCAGCCGCACCCGGTCCCCGTCGACTAGCCGGACCTCCGCGCCGGGCAGCACCCGGTCGTCGTTGACGTACGTGCCGTTGGTCGAGCCCTCGTCCCTGATCGTGGCGTGCCCGGCGTCGTCCACCTGGACGGTGGCGTGGCGCCGCGACACGTTATCGAACTGGGCGAAGGCCGCGGCCACCAGCGACTCGGCCGGGTCCCGTCCGAGCAGCACCGACGTTCCGGCCGGGATGTCCACGTTGCCGGTGGGGAAGGTGATCCTCATGACGACCGGCGAGATTCGGCGGCGCCGGCCGGTCGGCAGCGGATCCCCGCAGGTGGCGCAGACCACATCGGCCGCGTCGGTGACGGCCGTGCCGCAGTTCGGGCAGAAGGCTGCGGGGTCGGACCCGGCGGCGATGAAGCGCTGCGAGATGGTCGGCGTCAGCACGTCGTCGTCTGGTCCGGGGTGGTGCGGCAGGTTCGCGCCGCACCGGAAGCAGATCAGATCCTCCGGCTGGACCTTGACGCCGCAATCGGGGCAGCTCAGGCTGGCCATGTTCTCGCTCTCATGTTTGGGTAGTCAACCCCCGTTAGACTACCGCCGCGCGCGGGCGATTCGCAGCGGGAGATGCTAGTCGGGGGGACGACCCCCCAGACCCCCCGATCCTGGGGGGACTCCATCCCCAGACCCCGCTGGCACTGTGCGAAGGTGTCCTTATGGTCAGTTACCAGCTCGCGCCGGAGCAGCAGGACCTGCGGGACTCCGTTGCCCAGTTCGCCCGCGACGTCGTCGCGCCGGTCATCGGCGGTTACTACCAACGCGGCGAGTTCCCCTACGACATCGTGGCCAAGATGGGCAAGCTCGGCCTGTTCGGGCTGCCGTTCGCCGAGGAATACGGCGGCATGGGCGGCGACTACTTCGCCCTCTGCCTGGCCCTGGAGGAACTGGCCCGGGTGGATTCCTCGGTCGCGATAACCCTGGAGGCCGGGGTGTCGCTCGGCGCGATGCCCATCTACCGGTTCGGCACCGAGGCGCAGCGCCGCCGGTGGCTGCCAGAACTGTGCGCGGGGGAGCGACTGGCCGCGTTCGGCCTGACCGAAGCCGGCGGCGGCTCCGATATCCCCGGCGGCATGCGCACCACCGCCCGGCTCGAGGAGGGCCGGCTCGAGGAGGGCCGGCTCGAGGAGGGGGAGGGGGAGTGGGTGGTGGACGGCGGCAAGGCCTTCATCACCAACTCGGGCACCTCCATCACCTCACTGGTGACCGTGCTGGCCATCACCGGCCGCGACGAGAACGGCCGTAAGGAGATCTCGTCGATCATCATTCCTAACGGGACGGCCGGATTTGTCCCCGGTCCGGAGTACTCCAAGGTCGGCTGGTGTGCCTCGGATACCCGCGAGCTCTCCTTCACTGGCTGCCGGGTGCCGGCCGAGAACCTGCTCGGCGAGCGCGGCCGGGGCTACGCCCAGTTCCTGCAGATCCTGGACGAGGGCCGGGTGGCGATCGCTGCGCTGGCCACCGGCCTGGCCCAGGGCTGCGTGGACGAGTGCGTCAGGTACGCCGGGCAGCGCGAGGCGTTCGGCCGCCGCCTTGGGGAGCACCAAGCGATCCAGTTCACCGTCGCCGACATGGAGGCGCGGGTCCACACGGCCCGGCTGGCCTGGTACGACGCCGCGGCCCGCCTGGTGGCCGGGCAGCCGGTCAAGAAGGAGTCCGCGATCGCCAAGCTGACCGCCTCGAACGCGGCGATGGACAACGCGCGGGCCGCCACCCAGGTGTTCGGCGGCTACGGCTTCATGAACGAGTCCCCGGTCGGTCGCTTCTACCGCGACGCGAAGGTGCTCGAGATCGGTGAGGGGACCTCGGAGGTGCAGCGGATGCTCATCGCCAGGGAACTCGGACTCGGTCCCGGCCAGCCCGGCGGGTAGTCATTCTGGGTAGCCGGGGCACTATTAAGGGTAATCCTAATGAGTTAATAATAGCCGCGTAATTATCCTCATTATAGGTTGATTAGCGGGCGGTTAGCCCGCGCGGGCCTTCGGCGGGCCCGGAAGGCCCGCTGTCCCCGGGCTCGGGCGGGCGCACGGGCCTGCCGCCATCGTTGTGTCCCTTACGACCGGGCTGTTTGCCTGGTCTCCTGCGCTATTCACCCGCCTGGAGGGGGTGAAGCGCGACGATATACGAAGAGTTACTCTTCAGTCACCCAATACCGACATGGCGCACTCGATCATGACCTGGTGAGGCATCACGGTAACCTGCTGCGGGAAGATCTCGTCGGTTTACTAGCGAATGCCCCGTGGCGGCCACCCAGAAGATGATTATATGTCCTTACCCGTTTTGTAACGCGAGAGTGTGGCCTTGGCCGCCCTGTGGCCCGAGCAGCGGGGATCGCTGCGGAGGGAAAGAGGGGTGCGTATGTTGAGCGGCTCGTGCCGTCACAGTCCTGCATGCGTGCTGGCCAGGCTTGCCGATGCGAGGTGCGAACGTAGTGCGTAGACGATCGGTGGCGAATCCCGGGGAGGCGACTGGTGCGACCGGGGCCGTCAACGGAGGGCAAGCCGACGGGGGAGGTCCAGGGCTTCTAGCGGGAGGAGGCGCTGCGGGCGACGGTCCGGGCGCGTCTGGCAGACGGGACGCGGGAGTCACGGGCCCGCAAGCCGCCATCGCCCAGGCCACGGCCGAGGGACAGCCCGGGGGACAGCCGGGCGCCGCGACCCAGAGCCCTCCAGGTGCGCCGCCGCCGGCCAGCATGGTCCGGGCCACTCACCCGCACCCGAGGCGGTCCGGTGCGTCCCGGTCACGGTTCGCCTTGGTCAACTGGCGTGTCCGCTGGCGGCTGGCCGCCATCATCGCGGTCCCGAGCCTGACCGCGGCCGTGCTCGGCGCGCTGACGATCAACGCGGACGTCAACAACTGGCAGGCGACCGGGCGGGTCCAGCACCTCGCGCAGCTCAACGCCGACGTGGTCCAGCTCAGCCAGTCGCTGGAGGACGAGCTCAACGTGTCCGCCGCCTTCGCGGCGACCCGGCCGAACAACGGCGGCCTCGCGGGCGACCTGAAGCAGGCGCAGAACGTCACCAACAGCGCCGCCAGCGCCGTCGTCAACGACTCCTCGGGCGTCACCCCGGGCGCCGGGTACCAGCCGGGCACCGTGCAGGACCTCAACGCGGTCCTGGCGAGCGTCAACGACCTGACGAACGTCCGCAAGGGCGTCACCGACTCGCAGTTCCCCGCGTCGCAGATCGTCCGGGTCTACAGCGGCAACCTCATCATGCCCGCTAACACGTTCAGCGCCGCCATCGGCACCGGCGCCAACGACGCCAGCCTGCAGGGCAGCGTCACCACGCTAGGCGCCCTGCTGCGGAACGAGAACCAGGTGTCGGTGCAGCGCGCCCTCCTGTACGCGGCGCTCCGCTCCCCGCAGGGGACGCTGCGCTCGGAGGACCTCACCACCCTCCAGCAGGCACACGAGCAGGCGGTCGCGGACCTGGCCGACTTCAACGCCTCCACCGACACGGCCGAGCAGCAGAATTACAGCAACACCGTCAGCGGCGCCCCGGTGGACGTCGCGTCCTCGAACGAGATCCTGGCCGAGCAGATGGCGACCAACACGCCATCGGCCCCGCTGACCTCCCAGTTGAACCCCAAAAACTGGAACGCGGACATGACGACCACGCTCCAGGACACCCGGAAGGTGGCCGACGAGCTGACCGCGTCCATCACCGGCCGGGCCGACGCGCTCAGGTCCACCGCCACCACGGACCTGCTGGTCACCAGCCTGGTGACGCTGCTGCTGCTGCTCCTGGTGGTGCTGGTCTCGACGATCGTGGCCCGCTCGCTGATCCGCCCGCTGCGCAAGCTCCGCACCGACGCGCTCGACGTGGCCGGCCACCGGCTGCCCGAGATGGTGCGCAGGCTCAGCCAGAGCGAGGGCGCCGACGAAGGTGTCGAGATCGAGCCGATCGGGGTCACCTCCACCGACGAGATCGGTGAAGTCGCGCGGGCCTTCGACCAGGTCCACCGCGAGGCGGTCCGGCTGGCGGCCGACGAGGCCATGCTGCGCGGCAACCTGAACGCCATGTTCATCAACCTGTCCCGGCGTAGCCAGTCGCTGATCGAGCGGCAGCTGTCGCTGATCGACTCGCTGGAGCAGAGCGAACAGGACTCCGGCCGTCTGTCCAGCCTGTTCCGGCTGGACCACCTGGCCACCCGCATGCGCCGCAACTCCGAGAACCTGCTGGTCCTGGCCGGTCACGAGGTGACCAGGCGGTGGAGCCAGCCGGTGCCGCTCGTCGACGTCCTGCGCGCGGCCATCTCCGAGATCGAGCAGTACGAGCGGGTCGTCCTCAACGTGCAGCCCGGGATCGTGGTGGTCGGCCAGGCCGTCAACGACGCCGTGCACCTGGTCGCGGAGATCGTGGAGAACGCGACCACGTTCTCCCCGGAAGACACCCAGGTGTACGTGTCCGGCCAGCCGCTGAGCAGCGGCGGCGTGCTGCTCGACATCACCGACAACGGCGTGGGCATCTCGGACCAGGAAATGTCGCACGCCAACTGGCGTCTTGACAACCCGCCGGTGGTGGATGTCGCGGTTTCCCGGCGCATGGGCCTGTTCGTGGTCGGCCGCCTGGCCGCCCGGCACGGCGTCCGGGTCCGGCTGCGGCACGCTCAGGCCGGCGGCCTGACCGCGCTGATCTGGCTGCCGGACACGGTGGCGGCGCCTGAGGTCGCCCCGCCGCTCGGCCGGCTCCGCCGGTTCGAGGCAGACGACTACGGGCCCACCCCGTCGCTGTCCGCGCCCACCGCGACCGCCCCGCCCACGGCGGCCTCCCAGGCCACGGCGGCCGCGAGGATCCCCAGGTTCTCGCCCACCGCGCCCGCGGCGCCCGCCGGCTCCGCGCCGTCCTTCATCCCCGCCGCCAATGCCGGGTCGCCGGGCTCTCCGGCCGGACCGCCCGGCCTGGGTGCCGGCGCCCCCGGCCAGCCGATTCAGGGCGCGCCCGCCGAGGGGGGCACCCCGGCCGGTAACAACTGGGAGCCGGCCGGCGACGGCTGGGACCTGGGCAACGGCCCGGCCGACCAGGACGGGCCGCCGACCCAGGCGCTGCCGATCCGCAACGGCAACGTGCCCGCGCCGTCGAACGGCAATGCGGTCGGCGATCAAAGGGGTTCAAGGGATCAAAGGGGTTCACGGGACGACGCCGAGCCACGGACCCCGGCATCTGGCGGCCCGAGCAGGCTGCCCGCCTTCGCCGGGAGGGGGCCGCAGTCCCCGCAGTCCCCGCAGTCCCCGATCGGCAGCCAGAACGTCCGAGGCAGCGACGGGCCGAGTGCGGACGGCGCGGGCGGCGTGGCGAACGGCGCGGGCCACGGCGACGCGTCCGACGGCCAGGTGACGGTCCCGCCGGCCGGCCAGGAGCAGCGGCTGCCGATCTTCGACTCGCTGGAGTCCGACTGGTTCCGGCGGAGCGGGAAGACCCTGACCACCACGCAGCGGGCCCAGGGCACGCAGACCACGCCGTCGGCCGTGCAGGGCTCGTGGACGTCGCCCGCCGACGAAGGCTGGCGCGCGGCTCAGGTGGTAGCGTCACCTGCGGCAGGAGATAAGACCCAGGCGGGGCTGCCGCGGCGGGTTCCGAGGGCTAACCTCGTGCCAGGCTCTGTCGGCGGCGGCGAGGCCCAGGGAAGTCAAGAAGCAGAAGCCGAAGCGCCGGTCAGGTCGCCGGATGCGGCTCGTTCCCGCATGGCCAGCTTCCAGCAAGGCGTGCGCGACGGTCGCGCCGCCGCACCCCAGATCGAGGAGCCGTAGGACCCGATGAAAGCTCAAGGCCCAGGCACAGCGAGGCGAGGAGGAACCTGTATGAACGGGCGACGAGAGGAGTGCCCATGAGCACGCCAGGGCGCCCTGCGCAGGACCTTAACTGGCTGATCACCAATTTTGTGGAGCGCGTGCCTGACGTGGCGCACGCGGTGGTGGTGTCTTCGGACGGCCTGCCGCTGGCGTTCAGCGCCGGCTTCCCGCAGGAGCGGGCCGATCAGCTTGCGGCGGTGACGTCGGGGCTGACCAGCCTGACCCAGGGCGCGTCGCGGGTGTTCGAGGGCGGCGCGGTGGTGCAGACTGTGGTGGAGATGCAGCGGGGTGTCCTGGTGATCATGGCGATCAGCAATGGCTCGAGCCTTGCTGTCCTCGCTGCGTCCACCTGTGATCTCGGGCTGGTGGCCTACGAGATGACCCTGCTGGTTGAGCGGGCCGGACGGGTTCTTACCCCCGCCACCCGTAGCGTGATGCAAGCAGCTATCCCGGGTGATGGACGACGGTGACCGGAGGTATCAGTGGCGGGCCAAGGGCGAGGTGACAACCAGTCGCCATTCGTGGGCTTGCCCGGTTCCTGGCAGGGACGGGCCGGTCTGTGGGATGAGGGGCCGGGACCAGGACGTTCTGGTTTTGGCTTCGGGGCTGAGGAAGATGGTGCGACACGGCTTGTCCGGCCGTATACGGTTACAGGTGGCCGGACCCAGCCGCGGTATCAGCTTGCCATTGAAGCACTGGTCACGGCGACCGTTCTCGAGCCGCGTGACCTATCGGTGCTGGCACCAGAATGCCAGGCGATCCTGCAGTTCTGCCGGGACTGGAGGTCGGTGGCCGAGGTGTCAGCGGTGCTCAGGTTGCCGCTCGGCGTGGCCAGGATTCTCATCGCCGACATGGGCGCTGACGGCCTTGTCCGCATCCATCAGCGCGATGATTCTGAGGGCCGTCCGGACCTCAATTTGCTCGAAAGGGTGCTTAGTGGACTCCGTAAGATCTAGCGTCGCCCAGCCCAGGTCCGACGCGCCCGCCATGACGTCGGTCAAGATCGTGGTGGCTGGTGGATTTGGCGTAGGCAAGACGACATTCGTGGGTTCGGTGTCGGAGATCACTCCGCTAACGACCGAGGCCGTCATGACGGTGGCCAGCACCGATGTTGACGACCTGTCGCACGTGCCGGACAAGTCGACGACGACGGTGGCGATGGACTTCGGCCGGATCACGCTGGACAAGGACCTCGTGCTCTACATGTTCGGGACGCCGGGCCAGCACCGGTTCTGGTTCATGTGGGACGACCTGATCCAGGGCGCGATCGGCGCGGTCGTCTTGGTGGACACCCGCCGCCTGGCCGACTCGTTCCCCGCGGTGGACTACTTCGAGGCGTCCGGGCTGCCGTTCGTGATCGGCATCAACGGGTTCCACGGGCAGTTCCCGCACCGGTCACGGGACGTGAGCGAGGCGCTGGCGATCTCGCCGGACGTGCCGGTGATCCCGTGCGACGCGCGGAACCGGGAATCGACCAAGGCGACCTTGGTCACCCTGGTCGAGCACGCCATGTCGATGCAGACCGCCGGACGGTTCTGATACGTGACCGCTGGTTCCTACACGACCAGCACGGCTTTCCTCGAAGCCCTGGCCGAGGCCGGAGTCAGGTACATCTTCGCGAACCTCGGCAGCGACCACCCGGGCCTAATCGAGGCGCTGGCCCAGGCTAACGCCGACGACCGCGCGGCGCTTGCGGGGGGTTCCGGGCCATCGGGGTCTGGGGTGTCCCCAGGGGGCAGAGTGTCCCCCCGGGGTAGCAGAGTCCCGCGGATCATCGTGTGCCCGCACGAGACCGTCGCGCTCTCCGCCGCGCACGCTTACGCCATGGTGACCGGCGAGCCGCAGGCCGTGATCGTCCATGTCGACGCGGGCACGCTGAACCTCGGCGGTGTCAGCAACGCGATGCGCGGCCGCGTCCCGGTGTTCATCTTCGCCGGGGCGGCGCCGTACACGCAAGAAGGTGAACTGCCTGGTGGCCGCAACGAGTTCATCCACTGGATTCAGGACGTGCGCGACCAGCGCGGCATCCTGCGCAACTACGTAAAGTACGACAACGAGATCCGTACCGGCCGCAACGTCAAGCAGCTCGTGCACCGCGCGCTGCAGATCGCCCGCAGCGAGCCCGCGGGCCCGGTGTACCTGACCAGCCCGCGCGAGGTGATGGAAGAGCAGGTCGAGCCGTACACGGTCGACCGGGCGGACTTCGGTCCCGTCGCGCCCGTGGCGCTTACCGATACGGTCACGGCCGAGATCGCGACTGCGCTCGCCCAGGCGCAGCAGCCGCTGATCGTAACGTCTTACCTGGGCCGCGATCAGGCCGCCGTACCGAAGCTGGTCGAGCTGTGCGAGCTACTGGCCATCCCCGTACTGGAGTCCATGGCATATCACGTCAACTTCCCCGCCGATCACCCGCTGCACGCGGGTTTCCAGTACCACACGGTGGCGCAGAACCCGGTGCTGGGGAAGGCCGACGTGATCCTGGTCATCGACAGTGATGTTCCGTGGATCCCCGTGGTGAACCGGCCCTCAGCCGGGGCCGCCATCTACTACGTGGACGTTGACCCGCTTAAGTCGCAAATGAGCATGTGGCACGTGCCCGCGCGGCGTTTCGCCACGGCCAGCTCGCGGCTGGCCGTGGAGCAGATCACCAGGTTCGTTCGGGAAAATATCCTGATCGACGCGGCGGTCGAGGTCCGGCGGATCGAGGTGACGGAGGCCAGTCAGGCCCGGCGGGCCGCGCTCGACGCCCTCGAGCAGCCCGGTAGCGATGACGTCATCACGGCCGAGTACCTTACCGCGTGCGTGCGGCGCCTGCTGGCCGACGAGGACGCCCTTATCCTGACCGAGGTCGTGACGAGCAGCAAGACGGTCGCCGATCATCTGCGGCCGAGCCGGCCCGGATCGGTGATCCATCATGGGGGCGGCTCGCTGGGCTGGGCGGGCGGCGCGGCCGTGGGGGCCAAACTAGCCGCGCCTGACCGAACGGTCGTGTGCCTGGTTGGGGATGGCTCGTTCCTGTTCGGTGTTCCCTCGTCAGCGCAGTGGGCGGCCAGGCGGTACGGCACGCCCGCGCTGACCGTCATTTACGACAACCGCGGCTGGGCGGCGCCCAGGTTCTCCACGCTCCAGGTCCACCCGGATGGCGCGGCGGCCAAGGCCGATGATTTTAATGTCAGCCTCGAGCCCGAGGCCGACCTGCCCGGCGTGGCCCGGGCGGCCGGCGGCGCGTACGGGGTGACCGTGTCCGATCCCGGTGAGCTGCCCCGGGTGCTGAAGGACGCGCTGGCCATCGTGCACGGCGGCCGTTCCGCCGTGGTCAGCGTGCATCTTCCCCCGGTCTGAACTGATCACTGTGAACGCCGCCGGGAATGTCGACGTACTGGTCATAGGCAGCTTCCCCCGGTCTGATCCCCGTGAAGGCTTACGGAGAGCTCACGGGGTGACCTGGATGCTGATCCTGAGGTCGCTTGAGGACAGGCCGAGCTCGACGATGAACGGACCGTCCTCGGTGACCCACGACTGATCCCAGTGCTCAAAGGAACGGCGCGGAATTGCGATCTCCACCGTGGTCTGTTCTCCGGGAGGGCAGGCGGCGGTGGCGAAGCCGGCGAGCCAGCGCAAGGGGCGCTCGAGAGTGCTCTCCGGCTTGGAGAGGTAGGCCTGGAGCACCGTGCTTGAGGGCCGCTCTCCGGTGTTGCGCAGTGTGGCGGTGATGGTAATGCCGGCGTCCCCGGTCGATTGTCCCTGAGCCTGCCTGACTTCCCAGGTGGAGAACCCGAGCCCGTGCCCGAACGGGAACAGCGGGTCGATCCCGTCCCGGTCGTAGCGGCGGTGGCCCACGTGCAGCCCCTCCACGTAAGTCAACACGCCATCCGTAGGGATTGTCGTCAGGACATCCGCCTCCGCGGCGGGCCAGGTCATGGGCAGTCGGCCACCGGGTTCAGCATCGCCCAGGAGCACGTCAGCCGAGGTCGGTAACCCTATCCCTGCGCGCGCAGGAACTCGATCGAGCGCCGGACGATCGCGGCCACGTCACTCGCGCCATTCCAGAAGTGCGTCGCGCCCGGCACCAGCTCCAGCTCGACGGTCGCCCCGGCCGCGCCGAGCGCCTCGGCGAGCCGGACGCTTTGCGCCGTCGGCACCATGTCGTCCGCATCCCCGTGCATCAGCAAGACCGGCGGCGCGCCGACGCTGGCGTGGGTCAGTGGGCTCGCCTGCCGCGCCAGGTCGGGCGCCGACTGCGCCGGCGCGCCGAGGAACTGCGCCTCGCGGGAGTCCGGCCCGGGATCCGGTACGCCACCTGCGGCCGCGACGTCGGACGGCATGCCCACCAGGTCGGTGACAGGGAACCAGGCGACCACACCTTGCACCTTGGCGCCGGTGAGCGCGGCAAGCAGCGCGAGGTGGCCGCCGGACGAGTCGCCCCAGAGGAACACGCGGCCAGCGTCCAGCCCGTACGAGGCGGCGTTGTCCCGGACCCAGTCCACCGCGGTGCGGACGTCCTCCAGCGGCGCCGGGAATCGCGCCTCGCCGCTGAGCCGGTAGTCGACCGTCGCCACCGCAAAACCTTCCACCGCGAGGGAGTCGTAGAAGTCCGCCCCCAGCACGGGCAGCGGTTCGCGGCGCGAGCCGCGCCGCCACCCCCCGCCGTGGACGTGCACGATGACGGGCAGCGGCCCGCTGGCTTCGGGCAGGTACAGGTCGAGCTCCAGCGGCCGGTAACCGAGCACCTCGCCGTAGCGGACGTCCGGCAGATGCCGGACCGGCGAGCTCACGCGGCCGACAGTTGCCCGGCCAGCTTGCAGAACGCGCCGTTCTGCATGATGGCGAGCAGGTTACCGGTGTCCTGCAGAACGCTCACATCCTGCGTCGGCTCACCGCGCACGACCAGCACGTCGGCGAAGTAACCCGGCGTCAGCAGCCCGACCGGCAGGTCCATGACCTGGCCGCCGTACTGCGTGGTGGCGCGCAGCGCCTCAGCCGGCGAATAGCCGAACAGCCTGACGAATAGTTCCAGGTCCCGGGCGTTGCGCCCGATCGGGTTGTTCGGGAAGCCGTAGTCGCCGCCCGGGAGCACCCGCAGCCCGCGCTTGCGCAGTTCGGGGTAGAGCTCGGTCATCGCCTTGAGCGCCTTCACCGACCCCATCTTCTCCGCCATCGCGGTGTCGATGCCGTACTCGGCGCCCTCGTACACGTTGGCCCACATGATGCCGACGGCGGGGGAGAGGAAGATGGACTCCTTGTGCTCCTCGAGCAGGTCGATCGCCTCGTCGTCGGCGTAGGTGCAATGTTAGACCGACCGGAACCCGCTGCGGACCGCCAGCTTGATCGACTCCGGTGCCTGGGCGTGGCAGTTCAGCCAGACGCCGGACTCGCGGGCCTGCTCGCCGGCGGCCTGCGCTTCCTCGGGGCTGTACTGGGTGATCATCGAGCCGCCCTCGACGAAGACGTCGTCGTTGCTCATTAGCAGCTTGACGGCGTCGAAGCCGATCGCCGCCTGCTCCCGGATGAACTCGCGCACCCCGTCCGGACCGGTTTTCTTGGGCTTGGGGCCGTCCGGGCCCATCTGCACCGGGTTGTTGTCGCGCTCGAACGACGCGGCGCGCATCCGCGGGCCCGGCGTCGCGCCGGCGGCAATCTGGTCGCGCAGCCGCACCTCGGTCGGCACCGGCGTGAGCGAGCCGGCCGAGTAAGCACTGGTGAAGCCGTGGTCGAGCAGTATCTTCGCGTTGCGCTCGGCGATAGCGAGGTGCTCGTCCGGTGTCGGCATGTGCCGGAAGAAGCTGACGTCGAGCGGCGGGTTGAACGAGGGGTCGATGTGCCCGATGGCGGACGGGAACGTCAGGTGCGCGTGGGACTCGACCATGCCCGGCATGACCGTCGCGCCAGTGCAGTCAACTACCTGGTCGCCCGGCTCGATCGCCGTGCCGCCGCCAGGCCGCACGCTCTCGATACGGTCGCCGTGGACGACGACGTCGGCGGATACGGCCGGCGCGCCGGTACCGTCGAAGACCTGCCCATTAACGAACAGGATCCGGTTCTCGTTCATTGCTACCTCCCTTACCGCTGGGCCCTGGGGCCAGGCGTCAATGGCGCTCTACCGCCACGCTGCCCGCCAGACAGAAAGTCAACGCCCCGGCGGGTGACGTCGGCACCGGGCCTTCCATTGAATGGCATAAGCCGCGTCCTCAGCTCCAGAAATGTCTCCGCCACGCGCCGCTGGCGAGGCATCGAGTGCTCCTCAACCGCACCCGCTACCTGACCACGCAGAGCGATGACTCGTAAACCACAAGTAACGGCCACCAGAAATCTGGCTAAGTTCGTGGACAGCAGAATATACGCTACGTACGTCTCCGAATCGGGATAGATTACCTGAATACTGAAAGTTACTTTCACAATGTGAAAGCACCTGGAGTTTCCATGCGCGATGGTCACCGAGCAGATCGTCCTGGACGACGGGACCACGGCGGGGAGCTGGACCACATTCACGAACAAGGGCTATGACGCCGTCTACACCCGCGACTGGACCGGGCCTTGCCGCGCTGAGCTGCGCGCCTAGCGCTCCGGTACCTCTCCCTCCCGAGGCGGCCGGTGCAGGAGTTCGATGAGGTTGCCCTCCGGGTCGGCGACGAACGCCATCCGGACCCCGCGTTCCGGCGAGGGGCCCGGCGGCATGACCGATTGCGCTCCGCGGGCCAGGGCCCGGCCGTAGGCGGCGTCGAGGTCGGTAACGTCGAACGCCATGTGCCCGTAGCCCTCGCGCCGCGCGGCCTCACCGGGGGTGGCAGGCTTGCTGGCCGCCCCGGAACCGGGCCGGTGCAGCAGCTCGAGCCGGTAGCCGCGCACCGGATGGATGAGCATCTCGATGCTCAGGTCGAGAGCCTCGACCCGGAGCGTGAGCTCCGGCACCAGCCCGAACACGTCGCAGAACCAGGAGGCGGCGGCCGCCAGGTCGGCGACCGCCAGTCCGACGTGGTCCAGGCGGGCGACGATACCTGCGGGATCAGCCATGGATGTTCAGTCCTCCCGGGTCGGACGTCAGGTACGACGCGAAGCGGCCGGACGGGTCCCGCTTGGCGCGGACGGCACCCAGACGGCGGTACGCCTCGTCCGACAGGAACCGATCCTGCCGCCGGGTGAAGTCGGTGTCGCCCAGGTACACGCCGGCGCCGTGGGCGGCCAGCTCAGCCGTCTGGCGGTGGACCCACTCGGAGTACCGCGCGTCGTCGGCCGGGTCGGTGTAAACGACGTACGTCGCGATGTACACCTCCGCCTCCACCGAGAACGCCATGTCCGGCAGGTCGTGGCGCGGGGCCCACCCGTACCAGATGGAGAACGAGTGCTCGGTGTCCAGCTCGCTCCACAGCTTCCGCAGCAGCGGGGCCAGGATGCGAGCCGGGGCGTCGGTCCAGGTGCAGTCGACGGCGTACCGGTAGCCCTCGGGATTCTGCGCGGTCTGGGCCAGGTTCTCCTCGGCCATGCTGGTGGGGCCCTGAATGTGCCCAAGCTCACGGCCGGCCAGGGGACCGTCCTGGAGCGGTCCGAGCCGGGCGAGCGCGCGGGCGTCGGAGTCGGCCATCACCGTCGTGTGCAGCAGCACGACCGTCCCGTCCGGGCGGGCCGTGCCGTCGTGGAGCGGGACATCCGGCAGCCGGGTCGCCGCGACGACCGGCTCGACGTGCCGGTCGAGCCCGGGCAGGACATCGTGCAGCCAGCTGAGCAGCTCCACCGCGTCGTCGAGGCGGAACGTCCAGGTGTCGTGCCACATCGCGGGCGGCGCTTCGTACGTCTGCAGATAGAACCGGGTGACCACCCCGGGGAAGCCAGGGCCGGCGCCGCGCGCTGCCCACAGCAAGTCGGAGTTCTCGTCGGCATCGGCGTGAACGAGCTTGCCGTCGGCCGTCACGACATCCAGTCCGACCACGCTCTGGCACGCCCACCCGCGCGCCCGCCCGTTCCAGCCCTGCCCGCCCTGCAGCAGGAAGCCGCCGAGGCCGACCGACGGGCAGTGGCCCCCGGGGAACGCCCGGCCCCGCTCGGTGAGGAACGGCGCGAGCTCCAGACCGCCCTGGACCGCGGGTCGCACCGAGGCGACCCCGGCCGCGGGCTCGTACGCAATGTCGCGCATGCCGCCCAGATCGATCAGCAGGGCGTCGTCATGCAGGCTCCACGCCGCCCAGGAGTGCCCGCCCGAGCGCACGCTGACCGTCCATCCGCGCTCGGCCGCCAGCCGGACGCCGTCGGCCACGTCGTCGTCGCTCTCCGCGAGCAGGACCGCCGCGGGAAACCGGTCCGGGCGGCGAGCGTTGAAGATGCGGCCGGTGCGGGCTTGCTCGTACAACGGGTCGCCGCGCCGCAGCAGGCGCCCGGCAAGCCTGTCGTGCGACGCCGTCATCCCACTACCCCACTACCGCCGCGCCGCCGTCGACCGGAATGTTGGCCCCGCTCACGTGGGACGACTCGTCCGAGGCCAGGAAGAGGATCGCGTGAGCGACGTCCTCTGGCTGCCCCCAGCGGCCCAGCGGCGCGCGGGCGGCGATGCTCTCGGCCGGCCCGTCGGGGTCCTTCAGCAGCGGCGTCGTGTGCGGCGTCTCGGTCATCGCCGGGCTGACCGCATTGACCCGGATGCCGTGCGGGCCGCCCTCGACGACGAGTTGGTACGTCAGCGCGAGGACACCGCCCTTGGCGGCGCCGTGCGCGTTCTGCGGCATGAAGAACGCGCCGCGCGAAGCCGCGATGGACGCGACGTTGACGATCGACCCGCCGCCCGCGGCGACCAGGTGCGGCCAGGCGGCGCGCGTGACGAGGAAGACGATGTCCAGCTCGTGGCGGATGGTGAACGACCAGTCGGCAAAGGAAAGCTCGTCGATGGCGCCGAACCGGATCGCCGATGCGTTGTTCACCAGGATGTCGACCCCGCCCGCCATGCCTACGGCAGTATCGACCCACTGCTGGGCGCCCTCAGCCGTGGCCAGGTCAACCGGCGCGACAGTATCCATCCGCGCCCCGCTCGCCCGAGCGAGCTTGACCGTCTCCTCGGAAGTCTCCGGGTTCAGGTCACAGCCGACGACGTGGGCACCCTCACCCGCGCAGAGCAGCGCCGTGGCCCGCCCGATCCCGCCGCCGGTACCTGAGATGAGCGCCCGCTTGCCGTTCAGCCGGCCCATGCGCGGCTCCTCCCATCTGTCCACGATCTGTTCCTTCATTCTATGGAAGTTACTCTCTCACAGTGAGAGTATGGTTAACAAGGCTAGCCGAGGCGGTCGATGAGGGAGAACGGTATGCCGACAAGCGGTACGGGCAGGAAAGTGCTCGGGCTAGGGTGCGGCCAGCCCAACGGCAGCGCAGAGATCCTGCTGAAGGTGGCGCTGAGGGCGGCGGAGGGGGAGGGCGCCGAGGTCGAGCTCGTCCGGCTCGACGAACTCCGGATGCTCAGCGAGGCCGAAGGCGCCGGGCCCGACGACGCACGGTGGCTGTGGGACCGGCTGGTCGAGTGCGACGGGCTGATCGTGAGCACTCCGATCATGAGCCGGACGGTGTCCGCCCGGCTCAAGCTGCTCGTCGACTGGCTGCTCGGCCCCAACGCCGACGCCGCCATCATCGACGGGCTGCTGGCGCTGCGCCGGGAGGGACGTGAGCCGGCCGTCCCGTTCCGCGTCGACGAGCGGGTGCTGAAGCCCAGGGTGGCTGGCTTCCTCGCCGTGGGCGGCTCGCTGACTCCGCAGTGGAAGACACTGGCGCTGCCGATCATGCACACGACCACGTTCTCGATGCACATCGCTGTCGTCGACCAGGTGCAGTTCGAGGGCGCCGGCACGCCACGCTCTGTGGTACTCGACCAGGCGGCGACTGACCGGGCCGCCGTGCTCGGGCGCAACGTGGCCAGCCAGCTCGGAGTGGCCTTCGACCAGGCGCGCTATCTAGGGCCGCCGGGGCTGTGCCCGATGTGCCACCTCGACGTCGTCGCGCTGCACGGCGCCGACGTGGAGTGCGCGACGTGCGGTGCTCGCGGCCGCCTGGGCCCGGACCTGAAGGTGGCCTGGACGGATTTGTCGGCCTCGGTCATCTCCATGGCGGAGAAACGGGCCCACGCCGCCGAGATCCAGGAAACGGCCGAGCGGCACCGCCAGAAGCGCGCGGAGATCGAGGAGCGCGCACGGGCGTTCGACGCGTATGACCCGACGGTAAGACCGGAGCGCGCCTCGACCGCAGGCTGATCATCCTTTTGTTCATTTTGTGGAAGCTACTAACTCCCCAGTGAGGAGGACGTGATGCCAGCGAGCGACACGGGCAGGACAATGGTCGATCGCATCTTCCCGCCAGGTTTCCTCTGGGGGGTGGCCGGGGCCGGCCACCAAACCGAGGGCGACAACAAGAACAGCGATACCTGGTTCGCCGAGCATGTGACACCGACGGTTTTTGCCGAACCATCGGACCGGGCCTGCGATAGCTGGACGCGCTGGCGCGAAGATGTCGGGCTGGCCTGGGACATGGGCCTGACGGCCTACCGGTTTTCGGTGGAATGGGCGCGTGTTGAGCCCGAAGTGGGAGTTTATTCCGGCGAGGCGCTCGATCATTACGAAGCGATCGTCGACGAATGCCTCGCCCGCGGGCTAGCACCCGTCGTAACATTCAACCACTTCACCTGCCCGCATTGGTTCGCCAAGCGCAGTGGTTTCCTGAACCCCGAGGGTCCGCAGCTGTTCGCACGCTACTGCGACCAGGTGATGCAGCGTTTCGGCGATCGCATCACCTTTGCCGTCACGCTCAACGAGCCCAACCTTAGCCACGTGCTGACGTGGTTCAACCTGCCCGACAGCGTCCGCCAGCTCGACCGGGCTACGCTGCGAGCTGCGAGCGAGGCCGCCGGTGTCCGGGCGTATCGGCTCACCAATGTGGTGCTGCCCGAGGATCTCGACGCCATGGCCGCTGGCCTGGCGGCCGCCCACGTCGCGGCCAAAGCGGCGATCAAGGCCCGGCGCGCCGGCCTTCCCGTAGGCTTCTCCCTCGCGGTCATGGACGACGTTGTGGTGGGCGACGACCCGTCAGTGCGCGACCGGAAGCGAGCCGAGTGCTATCAGATGTGGCTGGAGCTGGCGCGCGGGGACGACTTCATGGGCGTCCAGAATTACGAGCGTGTCCCCTTCGACGCCCACGGGACGGTACCGCCGCCCGAGGGCGTGCCGGTCAACCAGATGGGCACCGCGGTGGAGCCACTGTCACTAGCGGGCGCGGTGCGGTACGCCTACTCCGTGGCCGGCGTCCCCGTCCTGGTGACCGAGCACGGCATGGGCACCGCTGACGACGCCCTCCGGTCCGGCTTCATCGAGCCCGCCCTACGAGGCCTGCTCGACGTCATCGAGGAGGGCGTCCCTGTCCTCGGCTACCTGCACTGGACGCTCCTGGACAATTTCGAGTGGATCTTCGGTTACGCCTTCAGCTACGGCCTGCACGAGGTCGACCGGACGACCTTCGAGCGGGCACCGAAACCCAGCGCCGCCGTCTACGCCGCGATCGTAAAGGCCCACGGGGTCACGCACTCGTGAATGTCGCCGTCGTCGGCGCGACCGGCCGGATCGGCAAGCGGGTGGCCAGGATGCTCGTCGAGCGCGGTCACGACGTTCGCGGCGTGAACCGCCGCCCGGACCGGGCGGCGGCCGTGCTGGCCGGGTTGGCACTGCGCACCTACGTGGCCGACACCAGCGACGAGGCCTCGCTTGCGCCCGCCCTGGCAGGCGCAGACACGGTCGTGCTGACGACCGCGCCCACGCGGGAGGATCCGGCCGCGTACCTGACGCAGACCATGGGCGTGCTCCGGGCCGCCCGCCGGGCTGACGTCACCCGGCTGGTTGCGGTCAGCAGTTACGTCGCACTGCTGGCTCCGGACGGCCGGACCGTGCTCGAGGCGGAGCCCGCGCACCCCTACTTCCGCCCGATCGAGGAGATCTACCCAGCGCAGGTGTCGCTCTTCCGGGCCGAGACCGAACTTGACTGGCTGCTCGTCGCACCGCCCGCCGAGCTCTACCCGTACGGCGACGTTACCCGCAGCTACCGGGTCGCGGAGAACGTTCTCGTGGTGACCGACACGGTGAACCCTGACTTCAAAGAGACCAGCGTGCTGTCGATGGAGGATCTCGCCGCGTTCATCGTGGACGAGGTCGAGCATCCCGCCTACCACCGTCAGCTCGTCACGCTGGCCTACTGAGAGACGGAGGAGCCGCACGTGCTTGTCGCCGTGGTCGGGGCCCGCGGAAATCTCGGCCGCCTGCTGGTGGCCCAGGCGCTCGAGCGCGGATTCACTGTCCGCGCGATCTCGCCCCACATGGACCCCAGCACCGGCGACCCGCGCGTGGCCGGCATCGCCGCCTCCGACCACGACCACGACGCCCTCGTCGCCGCCTTCAGCGGCGTGGCCGCCGTCGTCATCGTCTTCCCCGCTGCCCTGGCTCATCCCCAGGACTATCCGAACCAGCTGGGACGCGTCCTCGATGCCGTCGCCGACGCGGGCGCTCCGCGCGTCATTGCGCTGATCGGCAGCGCAGGCTCTCTCACGGCCCACGGCGAGCGGCTTGTCGACACGGACTACTTCCAGGAGACGACCCGGCACTTCTACCAGAGCATCGAGGCGGCCTGGGATGTCTACCGTCGTCGCGCCGGCCTGGACTGGGTCGCGTTCGTCCCAGCCGCCCGGATGCAGCTCCACCTCCCCGACCGCGGCACGTACCGGACCCGGACGGATGAGCATCTCGTCACCACCGACGACACCTCGCGCCGCTACTTCGACGTCAGCCAGATCTCTTACGGCGACTGTGCGCGGGCGATGCTGGATGAAATCGAGCGGCCCCGGCACTCTCGGGTCTTCGTGACCGTCGGGTGGTAAGGACTTCCGGGGTCAGCCCGCCGGCGCGGTCCCGGTAAAGCGGCTCCGCCCTGGTCCGACGCCGTGCGGATGCTCCCCGGGCAGTACCACGGTCGCCGTCGTGCCTGGCGGCACGAGCACGTCCAGCTCCATCGCCCGGTCGCGGATACTCCAGGCCGCTTCAATCGGGCCGAACGGGCTGATATGACGCGTGCTAGCCCAGGTGATCCCGCCGCCCGGCCGGGGGCGCAGCTCGAACGTGCGGTACCCAGGCGCGGTCGGGCGCAGCCCGGCCACGTAGCGGTGCAGGAACGTGGCCACCGCGCCCTTGCTGTAGTGGTTGAGCGACCCGTGCGGGACGCCGCGGGCATCGACGCCGTCCCACTCCTCCCACATCGTCGTCGCGCCCCGGTCGATCATCGTGAGCCAGGACGGCGACGTGTCCTGCCGCAGCAGCTCGAACGCCGTGCCGAGGTGGCCGCTGTCCGCCAGCACGGGCAGCAGGCCGGCCGTGGACAGGAACCCGGTGGTGAGGTGGCCTCCCGCCTGGCCGACCAGCTCGACGAGCCGCTCCGCGACAGCCGCCCGGAGCTCCTCAGGCACCAGCCCGAGCGCTAGCGCCCGCACGTGCGACGCCTGGGTCGGCACGGCGAGGGTGCCGTCGGGCGTGACGAACTCCCGCCGCCACGCGTCGAGCGCGCCGTCGGCGATGGCCCGGTACCGGTGCGCCTGCTCCCCGGGCTTCCCGAGCGTTTCGGCGATCCGCGCGACCGTCTTCGCGGAGCGGTAGAGGTAGGCCGTCGCCACCTCGGACTTATCCGCCTGGGCGAAAGCGGCGAAGTCGGTTATCTTCGCCCCGGGCTCTAGCCACTCGCCCCAGTGGAAGCCGGTGTCCCACAGGTACCGTTCGTGCGGGGCCGGGTCAGGCCGCGCCGCGGCCCGATCGGGGTGCCGGCCGCCCGCGGCCGCGGCCGCGGCGAACTGGACCCACGCCGTCATGGACCCCCACATCTCGCCCAGCAGCGAGACGTCCCCGTACGCCTCGTACAGGTCCCATGGGGCGGACACGACGACGTCGCCCCACCCCGCCGAGCCGTTGAGCCAGCCGAGCGGCCCGTCGAAGCCCTCGACGGGCGGGCACGGCGACATGTTCGCCACGCACCCGTCGGCGCACTGGTCGAGCGACACGTCACCCAGCCACTTGCGCGTGAAGGCCAGCACGTCGTACAGGTAGGCGGCCGTCGGCGCGAAGATCTGCCAGTCTCCCGTCCAGCCGGCGCGCTCGCGTTGCGGGCAGTCGGTCGGGACATCGCAGATGTTGGACCGCAGCGACCACACCACTGCCTCGTGCAGCCGGTTGACGCGGTCGTCGCTGCAGCCGAACCAGCCGAGCCTGCGCAGGTCCGAGTGCACGACCATGCCGGTGACGTCGTCGGTCCCCAGCGGCCCCGGGTGACCCTCGACCCGGACGTACCGGAAGCCGTGCGTGGTGAACCGCGGCTCGAACGCGTCGCCGGCGCCGCCCGATATGACCTGATCGACCTGGCCCAGCGGCAACGGCTCCGGCAGGATCGGGAAGTCGACGTCGAGGTGCTCGGTGGTCAGGTCCCCGTCGCGGTCAAGCGACTCGCCGTGCGACAGCGTCAGCCGGGTGCCGGCCGGCCCGGGTTGCTCCAGCCGCACCCACCCGTTGAAGTTCTGCCCGAAGTCCACGACGAACGCTTTCCCGTCGCGTACCGGCCGCACGGCGACCGGACGGATCCGATCGACCCGCCGGACCGGTGGTGCGACCGAGCGGACGACGGCCACGTTGACGTCGCGGGCGACCGCGGTACGCCACGACCGATCGCCAAACACGGCGTCGTCGACGGCCGGGTCATGCAGGGCCGGGTCATGCAGGGCCGGGTCATGCAGGGCCGGGTCATGCAGGGCCGGGTCATGCAGGGCCGGGTCGAGCCGCCGCCGGTCTTCCCGCTGACCGCCGATGAGGTCGGCGGCGGTGATGTGGGAGGGCGCGACGCGTCAGCCCGGATCGCTGGCCACCACGACCTGCCAGCCCGGCTGGGTCCGCACCTCGAGCTGGGCGCGCAGCGCCACGTCCTCCCCGTATTCGTCCGCTGTCCGCGGCGCTCCCACCTGGCCGCGGTACCAGCCGTCGGCCAGCAGGACGGCCAGCACATGGCGCCCCGGCCGCACCAGCGAGCTGACGTCGTAGGCCTGGTACTGAACCCGAGCGCGGTACTGCGTGTAGCCAGGGGCGAGTTCGACGTCGCCGACGCGCCGCCCGTCGAGGAACGCCTCGTACAGGCCCAGGGCCGTGGTGACCCGCAGCCCCTGCGACTTAATCGCGTCGACGTGCTCGGCCCAGCGGTCGACGGCCCATACCTCGACGCCGGGAACTCGTGCGAGATGCGCGGCGTACAGGCTTCCGATAGCGCCGCAGCCGATGACCGCGACGCGGACCGGGCCGGCGTCACTGGTCATGACGCGGCCAGGGCGGTTCGTGCGATGTCCGCGCAGATCGACGGGTCGCCGCCGCCGACACCGAGGCCGGCCACCACACATCCGGCGTCGCGGGCCGGCAGCCCGCCGGGGACGCCAAGCACGGGCGGCGCCACCAGCGCCGCGACGGCATCAGCCTGGCCGAACCGGGAGCCGAGATCGCCGCTCTCGCAGTCGAAGAGCGCCGCGGCGCCCGCCACGGCCTGCGCGACGGCCACCCCGCCGGTCGGCGCGCCGTCCATCAGGTCCTGCTGAACCGGGTCACCGCCGCGGTCCACCACGGCGACCGCCACCCGGACACCGCGGCGTGCCGCCGCGTCCATGGCGGCGTCGCAGAGCGCCTTCGCCCATTCGAGCTGGGCCTGGTGGCTCGCCCGGGGCGCGGGTGCCATGCCGAGACTCTCGGCCGGGCCGACGACCAGGTCGCCGAAGCGCTCTTCCCACCGCTTCTGGTCGTCCCCGTGCTGCCCGGCGTACGGAAGTCCGAGAGCGTAAGCGATCAGCAGGTCCTCGGGGTTGGCCGGCCTGCCCTCCGCGGTCAGGACGCGCGGGTCCACGTCGGCCGGGAAGAACGGGCTCACCGTCGCACCCGAGGCCGCGAGGCCCGCTACCACCACGCCGTCGACGCTGACCGGCATCCCGCCCGCGCCGGGGAACAACGCTTCCGGGGACGCCGCGGCGAACCCGGCGGCCACCGGCGGGGCGATCGTCGTCATCCGGTGCAGGTGTTCGGAGCTGGGGATCTGCTGGGTCGCTGAGATCCAGGCCTTGGAGCGGGCGCGCGCCATCCCGCCCGGTCCTCCGGCGTCCATCCGTGACGCCGTGAGCAGCGTCCCGGTCGCCCCCACCACGGCGATTGCCCCGCGCAGGCCGAGTTGCTCGGCCTTGTCGACGGCGCGCTGCACCAGCGCGCGCGCCTCGGCGAGGCCGAGGTCCCTCGGGTGAGGCCCGCTCACGCTCCGACCATGTTGTAACCGCCGTCCGCGACCATGTACCCGCCGGTCATGTGCGAGGCGTCCTCGGTCGCGAGGAACAGGGCCGTGCCCGCGAGCTCGGCGGGCCCCGGGATCCGCCCCATCGGCGTGAGCGACCGCAGTTGGTCTCCGCGGCCGGATTGCCAGTCGTGGCGTCCGAGGGTCGCCTCGGTCTCGATGAACCCTGGGGCGAAGACGTTGACCCGCACCGTTGGCGCGAACGCGTGCGCGTACGATTTCGTCACGCCCAAGATCCCGTACTTCCCCGCCGCGTACTGCGGCGCCCTCGCGCTGCCGCGGACGATGACGGTCGACCCGATGTTCACGATGCTGCCGTGGCCCTGGTCCAGCATCCGCGCGCCGAACTCGTGCACGCAGAGCAGCGTGCCCTTGATGTCGACGGCGAGGACGTGGTCGATCGACTCCTCGGTGATGTCCCGCCACGACATCTGCTCGCGTGCGACGTCGCCGACGTTGTTCACCAGGGCGTCGACGCCGCCCAGCCGCTCGAAGGCGGCGTCGGCCATCGCCTTGATCTGGCCCCAGTCGACGATATCGGCCTGAAGCAGTACCGGAGTGCTGCCCTCCGCCGCTACCCGGTCGGCCGTCCGCTTGGCCCCCTCCACGGAGCTGCGGTAGTGGACGCCGACGGCGCGGGCGCCCTCCTGGGCCGCCCGGACGGCGATCTCGGCGCCGAAGCCGGTGCCGGCGCCAGTGACGACAACCGAACGGCCCTCGAAGCGACGCGGTACGGGAACGGGTGCGAGAGGCACGGGGTGTCCTTCCGGAGTGGGTGGCTGGTTATGGAAGTGCGTCGTTGGATATGGCAGTCAGACGAGGACGCGGCCTCCGTCGACATACAGGACTTGACCTGTGATGAAGCGGGCGCGGTCTGACGCGAGGAACGTAACCGCGTCGGCCACCTCCTCGGGACGGCCGAGTCGCTCCGCCGGGACGAGCGATTCCAGGTTCTCCCGGTGGTTGTCCTGGTCGAGGTAGTCCTTGGTCAGGTCGGTCTCGATGTAGCCGGGCGCGACGGCGTTGACCGTGACACCAAACGGTGCCCACTCGCGCGCCATGACCCGGAATAGCTGGTTCATCCCGCCCTTGGTCGCCGCGTACGGCGCGTGATGCGGGTGAGCGAGCAGTCCGGAAACCGACGACACGAAGACCATGCGGCCGTACCGCTCCTCGACCATCAGCCGCCCGACGGTTTGGCCGAGCCAGAATGCCGACGACAGGTTCAGGCTGAGGGTCTCCTGCCAGTCGGCGTCCTCCAGGTCGAGAACCGGCTTGCGGACGTTGCGGCCGACCGCGTGGAGGAAGACCTGCGGCGTACCCACCAGCCCGACCGCCTCGCGGACCGCCGTGCGGCAGGCCTCCGCCGTTCGCACGTCCGCGACCAGCGCCTTGACCTCGCCGCCGGCCTCCTTCGCCGCGCGCACGACCGCGTCGAGATTCTCCTCGTTCATGTCGATGACCACGGCGCGGGCGCCCTGGGCGGCCAGGCTCAGCGCGCTGGCTCCGCCGAGGCCGCCAGCGCCGAAGACCAGGGTTGGCCGTCGATCGAGCGTGAGCCAATCCTGCATGGGCCTACCCTTCGCGCCAGAGTTCTCGTACTATGAAAGTCGCTTTCTAAATACCGTAGCCGACCCGCTGCACGGCTGTCCAGCGCCCGATGCGGCCTTAGGCTGATGGCAGTTCATCACCAAGGAGGAAGGCCAACCATGCCTCGCCGCACCGCCAGCTCCTCATCCGCGGCGCTACGTCCCGCCGAGCCCTTCGCTGAGGCGGAATCCACCGACGGCCCCGAGTCCCCGGACCGCCCGGAGTCCCCGGACCGCCCGGGGTACCGCGTGGAGGCCCTCGCCAAGGGCCTGCGCATCCTGTCGCTGTTCGACGAGCAGCGCCCGTCCTGGCGCGTGAGCGACCTCGCCGCCGCCGCGGGCCTGCCGATGCCGACCGTCTACCGGGTGGTGATGACGTTGATGTCAGAGGGCTACCTCGACCACCTGCCCAACGGCGAGTACCGGCCGGGCGTGCGCACGCTGACGCTCGGCACGGCCGCGCTGCGCAGCCTCGACCTCGTCGGCATCGCGACGCCGAAGCTGCAAGATCTCGGCGAGCGCACGGGGGAGACGGTGAACCTAGCCGTGCTCAACGGCGACCGCGTGCTCTACCTGGTCCGGCTGCGTAACTCCGACCTGGTGACCGCGAACATCCAGGTGGGCTCCACTCTGCCCGCCGTACACACCTCGATCGGCAAGCTGCTGCTCGCCTATCTCGACGAGGCCGACCTGGAGGCGCGCATCACGGACGCGTCGTTCTCGGCCAACTCGGGGCCCAACGCGAAGCTCTCGCTCGCCGAGCTGCGCGAGGAGCTCCGCGTGATACGCGACCAGGGCTGGGCGATGCAGGACGAGGAGCTGGCGTACGGGCTCCGGTCGGTCGCAGGCCCGATCACCGGCCCGGACGGCCGCGTGGTGGCGGGCGTCAACCTGGCCGTCCAGGCACGCGACTGGTCCACGCAGCGGATCATCCGCGAGCTCAAGCCCGCCGTGCTGGCGACCTGCGCGGAGATCTCCGCGCAGCTCTCCGGCGGCAACGTCGGCGCGTCATGACCGAATGGCCGAGCGTAGGCCCTGTCCTACAGGGCGGGGTAAGCCCGGCATGCGCAGGACCAGAAGCGACCGTGCATCACAGCGCGCCTCCCGGGAAATGCCGGAGGTGTCCGCTAGGCTGTTCGATGTCAGCGGTCGGCCAGTGTCTTCACCACCAGCCGGACCTGTGTACCGACACCGGCTACAGGACCCGGTGCGGAGGTGAGAACCGTATGGCCCATCGGTACCGGCTGTGCCCGGATCGGGCGCAGGAAGCCGTCCTGCTGGAGCACTGCGCGCACGCCCGGTTTGTGTGGAACCTGGCCGTCGAGCAGCAGTCTTGGTGGTGGCCGGGCCGGGGTAGCGCGCCGGGCGCGGCGGCACGGATGCGGCAGCTCGCCGAGGCCCGCGCGGCTGAGCCGTGGCTGCGGGAGGGGTCCTCATCGGTTCAGCAGCAGGCCCTGCGGGACTTTGACCACGCGATGGCCGCGTTCTTCGACCCGGCGAACCCGGCCGGGAGGCCGTCGTACCGGTCCAGGCGCGGCATGCAGGGGTTCGTGATCCGGGACGTGAATTCCCGCCGCCTGAACCACCATCACGCTGAGGTGTTCGTCCCGAAGTGCGGGTACGTCCGGTTCCGGCTGTCCCGGGATCTGCCCGTGGACCCCGGCATGGCCCGCGTCACGTGCGACCGTTCTGGCCGCTGGCATGTGTCGTTCCCCGGCCCGCAGCCCGCGATCGGCCGCCAGTCTACCGGGGCGGTCGCCGGCATCGACCGAGGTGTCCGCACGGCGCTGGTCACCTCGGACGGACAGCACTACCGGGTGCCGCGGATCAGCGACCGCAGAGCCGCCCGATACCTCGCGCTCCAGCGGCGGATGAGCCGGCAGCAGAAGGGATCACGGAAGCGGGAGAAGACCCGCCGCGCGATGGCCGCGATCACCGTGAAGGTCACCGACCGCAGGAAAGATTGGGCAGAGAAGGTCTCCACCCGGCTCGTCCGGGATCACGACCTGATCGTGTTCGAGAAGCTGAACGCCCGGGCGATGGTCCGCAAACCCGGGCCGAAGCCAGACCCGGACCAACCGGGCGCGTTCCTGCCGAACCGCCGGCGGCAGAAGGCCGGGCTTAACCGGGGCATCCTCGCGTCCTGCTGGGGGCTGCTCGCCACCCGGTCGGAGCAGAAAGCCGCCGCGTCCGGCGCCGTCGTCCTCTACGTCGACCCGAGACACTCCTCGCAGGAATGCCGCCAGTACGGCCACATCGCATCGTCCAGCCGCGAGAGCCAAGCGGTGTTCCGGTGCGTTGCCTGCGGCAACAAAGATCACGCGGACGCCAACGCCGCGAAGAACGTTCTTGCCCGGGGACTGGCCTGTTTGGCGGTCCCTGCGCAGGCCCCGGGGGCACCGGGCATACGCCCGCGCAAGACGCCGGTCAACTCCGGTGCAGCGGGAACCACCCGGGAAGCCGCGTGAGCGGCCCGGGAATCTCGGTCCGTCAGGGCCGGGAGGATGTCAAATCCGGCGCACGCATCCCGAAGCTCGAGCCTTCGTCGCTCGATGACGAGCAGCGTTCGCTCTACGACGCGATCGCCGCAGGGCGCTGAGCCCAGGGCCCGCAGCTATTCCAGCTGGCCGACGAGGAGGGACGCCTCGAGGGCCCTTTCAACGCCTTCCTGCTGCAGCCGCGGCTGGGGTCGGCGCTGCAGGCGCTCGGCTCCGCGGTGCGCTACGACACCGGCCTCGATGACCGCTGCCGGGAGATCGCGATCCTCGTCGTCGCGGCGCGTTGGCGGTCGGACTTCGAGCGGTACGCGCACGAGGCGGTCGGCCGCTCGGTCGGGCTGGGCGACGCCGAGCTGGCCGCCGTGCGGGACGGCCGTCATGCCGCACTGGCCGGGCGCGAGGCCGTGGTCGCGCGCACGGTCGCCGCGCTCGCGGTGCGGGGTGACCTTGATGACGCCGAATACCGCGAGGCGGTCGACCACCTCGGCACGGCCGGGCTGTTCGAGCTGCTCACCCTCGTCGGCTACTACGCCACGCTCGCGCTCCAGCTCCGCGTGTTCCGCGTCCCGGCCCCGGACGGCACCGCCCAGCCCTCTTGACACCGCGCCCGCCGGTCACTTGACACCGCGCCCGCCGGCCACCGATGATATGCGAAAGCTACTTTCATAGAATGAGAGCGAGTCGCGCCATGAAGCTGGTCACCTTCGACGCTGGCCGGGTGGGCCGCCTGGAGGACGAGGTCGTCGTCGAGTTCGACTGCGCCTCGACCCGCGAGTGGTTCGAGCGGGGCGGCCAGGTCGGCGAGACGGGAGAGCGCCTCCCGCTGGCCGACGTCCGGCTGCGGGCACCGATCGTGCCGAAGAAGTTCTTCCACACCGCCGGCAACTTCGCCGACCACCACGAGGAGCTGCAGGCCGTCGACTGGTCCCATCCGGTGCACAAGGGGATCGTGTTCTTCCAGAACGTGGACGCCATCATCGGCCCGGACGACGCCATCGTGTATCCCGAGGGACTGACGAAGGAGCTCGACTACGAGCTCGAGCTCGCGATCGTCATCGGCCGCAGCGGCAAGTTCTTCGGGCCTGAGGAGGCCGAGGACTACGTCGCCGGATACACGGTCTTCAACGACATAACGGCCCGCGACATCCAGCGCCGGGAGATGGAGTCCGGCGTGTTCTCGTTCTCCAAGGCGATCGACACCTTCTGCCCGATCGGCCCCTGGATCGTGACCAAGGACGAGGTGCCGGACGCCCAGGCGCTGGCGATGGAGCTGCGGGTCAACGGCCAGGTCCGCCAGCGCGGCAACACCGCCCAGATGCTCATCTCCATTCCGCATCTCGTCGCGTACCACTCGGCGCAGGGCTACTCGGCCGGGGACATCCTCACCACCGGGACAATCTCGGGCGTGGCGGCGGTACAGCCCAACCCGTTCGAGTTCTACCTGCAGCCCGGTGACCATATCGAGGCCGAGATCGAGGGCGTCGGCGTGCTCCGCAACCACGTCGTGCCGTGGAGCGCCGCGCACAACACTCCGCCGTACTCGACCGACCTCTACTCCTCGACCGACTGATCCGCGCCGGCGCATGAGGTCCGGGACGCCGAACGGCGTGGGTAACCGCATGCATCGACGCGAAGAGCCGGCGCAACGAAAAGAGGGAGAGCCCCGTGAGTACTAAGCCGCTGCACGTTCTCATCGGCGGCGGTGGCCTCAGCGGCCTGGCCCTGGCCCAGGGGCTGATCAAGGACGGGCACACCTGCCAGGTCTTCGAGCGCGATGCCGACGACAGCCGCAAGATCGGCTACTACCTCCACATGAACGCCGACGGCGGCGAGGCGCTCCGGCGCTGCCTGCCGGAGGACCTGTTCGAGCTGTACGCCGAGACCTCACGCCGGACGTACGACCGGCGTGAGTCGATCGTCCTGGACGACCAGCTCAACGAGCTGAGCTCGCAGCCGCACCTGGGCCCGCCGAACGACGGGATGAGGCCGCACACCGGCGTCCACCGCCGCACGCTGCGCTCGATCCTCCGGGCCCGGCTGGGCGACTCGCTCCACCCCGGCCAGGCCGTCGCCGGGTACAAGGAGACGCCGGCCGGCGTGTCGGTGACGCTCGCCGACGGCACGACGGCCGAGGGCGACGTCCTCGTCGGCGCCGACGGCATCCGCTCGGCGGTCCGTAGGCAACGCCTCCCCGGCACCACGGTCATCGATGCCGGTGTCCGCGGGCTAGGCGTATTCGGCCGTACCCCCCTGACCCCCGAACTAGCCGGGCAGCTGCCACCGCACCTGTTCGACGGCGTGATCATCGCCGCGGACCGCAAGGGTTCGCGGCTGCTGATCGCGGTCTACCGGCCCCGGCAGCGCCCGGACGAGGCGCCGGCCGCGATCGCGCCCGACGTGATGCTCGAGCCGGTCGACGACTACGTCATGATCAGCTGCAGCGTGGCGCCCGGGACGCTGATCCCGCCCGCGGCGCAGTGGTCGGCCGGCACGTCGGCCATGCTCCGGGAGGCGATGCTTGGCGCGATCGAGGGCTGGCACCCCACCGCGCGAGCCCTGGTCGCGGGCGTCGACCTTGACTCGGTCTTCGTGATCCCGTTCGGGTTCCTCGAGCCGGCGCCGCCCTGGGAGCCCTCGCGGGTCACGCTGATCGGCGACGCCGCCCACGCCATGCTCCCCACGCTCGGCCTAGGCGCGAACCTCGCGCTGCGTGACGCGGCGAAGCTGCTCGACCAGCTCTCCGCCGCCGCCCGGGGCGAGGTCGGCATCGCCGCGGCCATCGGGACCTACGAGCAGCAAATGCGCGACTACGTCTATCCGTTCATGCGCATGACCATGGACCACGACCGGCAGTTCGGCGGCGGGGCGCTCGAGGGCCGCGAGCAGCGCGACGACGCGCCGCGCGAGCACCGCGACGGCGCGTCGGCCGGCTGACCGCCGATGATGCCTGGCCTGCACCACGTCGGCTACTGGGTCGATGACCTGGACTCCGCGCTGACGCGGTGGGGCCAGGACCTCGGCGTCGGCCCGTTCCAGGTCATCGAGCACGTGGCGTTCGAGGAGTTCGTGCTGACCGTCGGCGGTGAGCGGTACGACGACGTGGTGTTCGACCACTCGGCTGCCTTCGCCGCCTGGGGGCCGGTCGTGGTGGAACTTGGCCAGGTCCACGCGATCGACGACCGCCTCGCCGCCGCGTACGGCGTCGCGCCGGGTGCACACGGCGTCGCCCCGGGCGCGGTCAGCCACGTCTCCTGGGTGGTGCCGAACCTCACGAAGGAGAGCGCACGGCTTGCGCGGCTGGGATGCAGGCTGATCAACACCGCCTGGTCGGGTCCTATCTCGGTCGCCTGGCACGACGGGGGGCCGCTGTTCCCTCACCCGGTAGAGCTGCACCAGCACAACGACGTCATCGCCGGCATGCGCGACCGCCTGGTCGCATTGCGCGCCGGCGACGACCGCTGACATGAGCGGCACGCCGGCGGCCCCCCGGCCGGCCGCGGGTGCGGCGATCAGCGCCGCCGCCGAGGTCCAGCGCCGCCTGTGGGGGACTGACCCGCACGCCTGGGCGGACCTGGCCGAGGCGCATAACCGGCCGCTGTTCGAGGCGGTGCTCGACGCCGCAGGCGTCGGCCGCGGCACTCGCGTGCTCGACGTGGGCTGCGGATCCGGGCTCACGCTCGTCCTGGCCGCCCAGCGCGGCGCGACGTCCAGCGGCCTGGACATCAGCCCGGGCCTGCTCGGCATAGCCCGCGGGCGGCTCCCGGATGCCGACCTGCGCGAAGGCGACATGGAGTCCTTGCCCTTCAGCGACGCCGCCTTCGACGCCGTCGTCGGCGTCAACGCGTTCCAGTTCGCCGGCGACCCGCCGCGGGCGCTGCGCGAAGCGGCCCGCGTCGCCCGGCCGAACGGTCGCGTGGTGGCCAGCCTGTTCGCCGCGCCCGAGCGCTCACAGGGCACGGTCGTGCACGAGGCCATGAGCGCGCTCATCCCGCCCGGGCAGGCGGGCGACCACGCTCCGTACGCCCTGTCGGCACCGGGCCACCTGGAGGCCGCCCTGGCCGACGCCGACCTGCGCATAATCAACAACGGCGAGGTCGTGTGCTGCTGGCGCTACGCCTCGATGGACGACGCCGTCCGCGGCCTGCTGTGCTCCGCGGGCGGTGCCCGAGCCAGCCAAGCGGCGGGTGAGCACGCGGTCCGCGACGTCCTGCGGCGTACCCTGGCGCAGTTCCAGGACCCGCAGACCCGGGCAGTCACCTTGCAGAACACGTTCCGCTGGGTCGCGGCACGCCGGGAAATTTAATCCGAACGGGGTGGGCGCGAGCAGCCCCGCCGCGACGGCCATGCCCGGCCGGGTTTCCCGGCGTGCATCTGCCTCCCGTCTGATTTAGAGTTCCCCACGGAGCAGCGAGGGGAGAAGGTCGTGAGCGCGCAGACGGAGCAGGAGAGCTTCAGCTTCCAGGCGGAGGTGGTCCAGATCCTGGACCTGATGGTCCATTCGCTCTACAGCAACAAAGAGATCTTCCTGCGCGAGCTGATCTCGAACGCCTCGGACGCCATCGACCGGCTCCGCCTGGAGTTGCTCTCCCGCTCCGAACTCCCCGATGCCGACGGCCCGCTGCAGATCCGGGTCAGCTACGACTCAGCCGCGCGGACCATCACCGTCGCCGACAACGGGATCGGCATGAGCCGCCAGGAGGTCATCGAGCACATCGGGACCATCGCCAAGTCCGGGACCCGTGAGTTCCTGCAGGCCCTGACCGGCGACCAGCGCAAGGACGCCTCTCTCATCGGGCAGTTCGGGGTGGGCTTCTACTCCTCGTTCATCGTGGCCGACCGGGTCACGCTGACCACCCGCCGGGCGAGCCTGACCGCGGCCGAGGGCGTCCGCTGGGAGTCGGACGGCCGGGGCGCCTACACGCTGGAGACCGCCGAGCAGCCGGCCCAGGGCACCACGATCGTGCTGCATCTGCGCGAGGGGGAGGACGACCTGCTGAACGGCTTCCGGCTGCGCACCATCATCAAGAAGTACTCGGACCACATCAGCCTGCCCATCGTGATGCCGCCTGACCCCGGGGATTCGCCGGCCGGGGAGTCCCAGGTCAACCAGGCCGCCGCGCTGTGGGCACGGCCCAAGAGCGAGCTCACCGAGCAGGACTACCGGGACTTCTACCGGCACGTGGCCGGCGATTTCACCGATCCGCTGGCCTGGGTGCACAGCAAGATCGAGGGCACCTACGAGTACGCGCTGCTGCTGTTCATCCCGTCCCGCGCGCCCTTCGACCTCTGGATCCCGCAGGCCGGACGCGGCGTCAAGCTGCACATCAGGCGGGTCTTCGTGCTCGAGGACGCCGGCCAGCTGATGCCGCAGTACCTGCGGTTCGTCCGCGGGGTGATCGACTCAAGCGACCTGCCCCTCAACGTCTCCCGCGAACTGCTGCAGGGCAGCCGCGTGGTGGACAACATCCGGTCCAACGCGACCAAGAAGGTGCTGCGGCTGCTCGCCGACACCGCGGAGAAGGAGCCGGACAAGTACGCCACGTTCTGGCGGGAGTTCGGCGCCGTCCTCAAGGAGGGCCTGGCCGAGGACTTCGGGAACCGGGACGAGATCGCCAGGCTGTTGCGCTTCACCTCCACCAAGTCCGGCTCGGACGAGCCGGACGTTTCCCTGGCCGACTACGTGGGCCGGATGAAGGAGGGCCAGCAGCACATCTACTACCTGCTGGCACCGGGCCTGGCCGCGGCCAAGGCCAGCCCGCACCTGGAGGCGTTCCGGCGCAACGGCATCGAGGTTCTGCTGCTGGGGGACGGCGAGGGTGTCGACAACTGGGTGGCGGCCAGCCTGCGCGACTTCGACGGCAAGCGGCTGCAGTCGGTCGCCCAGGGCAGCGGCGATCTCAGCGATCTGGAGGACGAGGCAGAAGCCGAGGCCAGGGAGCGGGCCAGCGCCGAGTTCGCCGGGCTGGTCGGCCAGCTCAAGGCGATCCTGGACGGGCGGGCCTACGACGTCCGGGTGAGCAGCCGGCTGACCATCTCGCCGGCCTGCATCGTGGCCAACGAGCTCGAGACCGATATCAACCTGGCCCGCCGGCTGCGCGGCTCCGGCCTGCCCAGCCAGGCGGTGCTCGAGATCAACCCGCAGCACCCCCTGGTGCGGCGCCTCAACCGCGAGCCCGCCGACTCGCACCTGGCCGAATGGGCGCATGTCCTGTTCGATCAGGCGGTGCTCACCTTCGGGGCGCGGATCGAAGAGCCCGCCGCGTTCGTCGGCCGGCTCAACGACCTCCTGGTCAACCTGGCTTCCACCGGCGATCCAGCGGTCGCTGCCCCGGACCGGCACCCGGATCCGGACCCGGATCCGGAACCTTAGCCGACGTGCCGGATACCCCTGTTGCGCCGGGCAAGCTGCTGGCCGTCAGCGACCTGCACGTGTCCTACCCCAGGAACCGGCAGTGGGTCGAGGACCTGCCGCCCGGCTCGCCGGGGGACTGGCTCCTGGTCGCCGGCGACGTGGCCGAGAAGGCCGCGGATATCGAGTGGACGCTGCGGACGCTTCGCGGCCGGTTCGGCACCGTGGTGTGGGTGCCCGGCAACCATGACCTGTGGTCTCACCCCTCGGACCCGGTCAAGCTGCGCGGCGAGGAACGCTACCAGCACCTGGTGGCGCGGTGCCGCGAGCTCGGCGTGATCACCCCGGAGGACCCGTACCCGGTGTGGCCGGGCGCCGGCGGGCCCGCGGTGATCGTCCCGCTGTTCCTGCTCTACGACTACACGTTCCGCCCGGACGGCACCAGCACGAAGGCCGAGGCGCTGGCGCTGGCCTACCGGACCGGCGTGGTGGGCACGGACGAGCGGATGCTGCATCCCGACCCGTACCCGAGCCGGGAGGCGTGGTGCCAGGCGCGGATCGACGCCACCCTGCCGCGCCTGGCGGCCCTCGATCCCGATCTGCCGACCATCCTGGTCAGCCACTTCCCCCTCACGCGCGAGCCCACCCGGATCCTGCGGTATCCGGTGTTCGCGCAGTGGTGCGGCACCGAGCAGACGGCAGACTGGCACCTGCGCTTCCGCGCCCTGGCCGTGGTCTACGGCCACCTGCACATCCCCCGAACGACCTGGCAGGACGGCGTGCGATTCGCGGAGGTATCACTGGGCTACCCACGTGAGCAGGATAAGTACCCGTACCGCCCGCGTCAGCTGACCCAGATCCTGCCGTTCGAGCCCTCCGCCGGGACCTGAGCCGCGTCGACCGTGGCGGCCAGCGTGGTGTAATGTGCACCCGGTGCCGGGGCGGTAGCTCAGCCGGTCAGAGCAGCGGACTCATAATCCGCCGGTCGTGGGTTCGAGCCCCACCCGCCCCACCTGCGGTTTTACCCTTTTGGATCTTGGTTCCGTGGACCGGGTCGTGGACCGATGTCGGTAGTCGGATGTACCGTAATGTCATGGCTAGAGGACCGGCCGGACACATAGAGCAACTCCCCAGCGGATCCTGGCGCGTGAAGGTGTACGCCGGGACGGACCCGCTGACGGGCCGTGAGATCCGGTTTCGCAAGACCTGCAAGACCGAGCGGGCGGCGCAGATCGAGCTGGGCAAGCTGCTAGAGCATGCCGCAGCGGGACGCCAGCCCGACTCGGACGTCACCGTGGCCCAGCTGCTCGACCAGTACGTGTCAACAGCCGAGTGGGACATGTCCACCCGGGAAAGCAACCTCGGGTATATCCGCCGGACCATCAAACCCGCCCTCGGGTCCACGCAGGTCCGCAAGGTCCGCGGCCCGCTGCTGGACACGTTGTACGCGCGGCTGATGCGATGCGGCAACCTCGCGTGCACCGGCAAGCCGTTCACCGAGCACCGCAACATCCCGGACCTCAGGCCCGACCCGGCCGACCCACGGCTCGAATGGGAACAGGCTGCGGATCGTGTGCGGGCCGCGATCCGCTCTGGACAACTGGCCTCAGGTGACGCGCTGCCGTCGGTGCCCGACCTCGCCAGGCTCCAAGGGCTGAAATCCGGCACCGTACGGCACATGTTCCTAGCGCTCGCCGAAGAAGGGCTTGTGCACATCCGGCACGGACGGACGACGACGGTCGCAGGCGAACCGGCCGCTGGCGAGCATGGTCCGCGCCCCCCGGTCACTCGCCCGCGTCCTGGCCATGACTGCAAGCTGTCCGGCTGCCGCCCGCACGTCTGCAAGCCCATGGCCAAGGGCACCATCCGCGGCATCCACGCCATCCTGTCCGGGGCCTTCGAGGCAGCGATGCGGTGGGAGTGGACCGACCGGAATCCGGCCGCCTCGGCCAGGCCTCCCACCCCCCGCCGTCAGACCATCCTGGCTACTTCGCCGGAAGATGTGGCCAAGGTGATAGCTGAGGCCCGCGCGCGCAGCGCTGCCCTAGGGCTGTACTTGTGGCTAGTGATGGTCACCGGTGTCCGCCGTGGTGAGCTGTGCGGCCTGCAGATCCGTGACGTCGACCTGGACCGCGCCCTGGTACACGTTGCGTTCAACTACGTCGTTCGCGGCGGCCGCCGCGTTCGTAAGGACACCAAGACCCACCAGGACCGCTGGCTTGCCATCGACCCGGTCACCTGTGCGCTGATCGTGAGCTACCTAGCTGAGATCACCTCAGAGCTCGCGGCAGTCGGTGCCGGGCTGGGAGATGACGCGTACCTGTTTTCCAACGACCCGGCGCACGCCCGGCCGTGGAACCCGGACTGGGTCACGCACAGGGTGGCTGAGGCTGCGGACGCGGCGGGGGTGGAACTCGACATCAAGGGCGGACGGCACTACACCGCGAGCCAGCTCCTCGCCGGCGGGTTCGACCTGCGGAACACCGCCGCACGGCTCGGCCACAGCGGCGGCGGCGCGACCACGCTGCGGCACTACGCCGATCCGGTCCCCGAGGTCGACCGGCGCGCCGCCGCCTACCTTGCGCAGCTAACCGCCGGATCCGCAGCTCAGAGCGGCTAAAGCTCGCGGTTCGCCAGGTCGGCATAGGCCTCTTCGTTAGACGGCCCTACACCCACACCGAATGTTCGTCCCGATAGCAAGGCCAGGGCCTTTGGGGAGTGTCGGGGTCTGCAAGCATGAACCTGACACCCTCGATCCACGTTTTCTGCTCGACCAGCTCGATCAGGTAGCGGTCCAGCTCGCGACGGCGCATCTGCAGGGTCTTCGAGTGCTCCAGGAACAGCCCGCCGGGTACGGGCCACGACTTCTTGCTGGTCATCTCCATGACGACCTCGCCGGGGGGTATGTCGCCCTTTCCTGCCCAGACCCATCTGGCGGGGATTCCAGCGGCAGGTACCGACTCCGCGAGCACCGGGCCCGACGTCTCCACGGTGAACACGGCGATGTCGCCGATCAGTCGGGCACAGGCGACCGGGCGCAGGGGATATGCGGCGAACGGCACCCGCACCGGGTCACGGGAGACGCTGTCGAGGCTGGTGGCATGGATGTTGGAGGCCTGCCGCGGGCCGAGTCCGGCCCGGCGGAGCGCTCCGCTGAGTTTGCGCTCCAGTCGATCCGTGAACTGGTCTTCAGTCCAGCCTTGCGCCTGGCAGCCGTAAAGGTCGGTCACCAGCAGCGCGCGGTCTCCGCGGACCCGGGCGGCGAAGATGCCCTCTCTTGCAGCTCGCTCGGTCCCAGTCCTGAGCAGGTCCAGGTGCGTCCGGTACGGCAGGTCCAGGTCGTACAGCCACTCGCCGCGGTCATCACCGGGCAGCGGGCCAATCTTGCCGAGTGCACTGCGGGCGGCCTTGATCCTCCGGTTCTGCACGGAGTTGTGGCGCTTTGCGCTGGTCTTGATCTCGATCTGCTCTGGCGGCCCGTCCCCGAATACGGTGATGTCACCTATCCGCAGGCAGTTGGTCAGGTCGTGCATGAGCGCGAAGCGGCCGTCCTCCTTCCATACCTTCTCGACACGTGCGCGCTCGGCGGCCAGCCCGAGTTTTCCCGCTATCATCCCCGGTGACTGGTTGCGGGCCAGCGCCGTGATGTACTGGCGCTCGAACCCGAACACCCTCCAGGCCAGCGCGTCGCCGACACAGCGGAACTGACGCGCGACCCGCTCGCAGATGTCGAGTTCAAACTGCCAGGTCGACGGCAATGATGGATCAAGCCCGACTGTGGTTCGGGTGCGCCTGATTGCGGCGCCTTGCCGTCGGCCATCCGCTTGACCGCCCGGCTGAAGGCATTGCGGTCTTCTTCCACTGCCAAGACATGGGAGAGCAGCGCCTGCTGGAACTCATAGCCCTCGTACACATTCGTGCAGGCGCGCAGTTGCCTGATCAACTCCACCAGGGAATCCTGGCCAGCCCGGTGCCGCGGGTGGTCCAGCACCTGCTGGAATGAGTCCAAGTAGTCGACGAGCTTCACACGGCAAGTGTCACCGACCCCACCGGCTTCCGCGAACGCATTTGCCCCTCGCGCAGGTGCCGCAGCAAGATCCACGACGGCAATGCAACCGGTATATACGTCCATGACGGCGGCCTAGAGAGGGCGGACGGCTGAACGCCCGTGGCGCGGGCCGTTGTTACTCATTTGGCTACTGACCTGGCCCGGACGGGCGGCAATGGGCCGGTCTGGTCGTTTCGTTACCTTGTCGCGACACGCGGGCGAAGTTGCCATGAGTCCAGCTTCCCCACCAGTATGCTGTAGCTATCACAGCATGATCGATGGCTTGGAGGCAACGTTGCCGCTACATCCTGGGCAGCTCGCGAACGGGATAAGGACCGATCATCCTGTCCCAGGTCTGCCGTTCGTCGACGACTCGCACATCCCGCTAGACGATTCCCAAGCTATCGAGGCAATCGGCCGGCACGAGGGCACCGATATGTGGGGCCGCGAAGATCGCTGTCGCGGCGGAGGATGGGAGGCGTTCACAACAGACCCAATTCGCCACGACCTGGCCTGGTGCGTGCGATGGCATCCCGATCACGGCCGGTCGGTCTTGCTGTACAGAGATGAAGACGCGGCACAGGCCTATGAGCTGTGGTACGGCGCCCAGCTTCTGTATCGGTCTGGTGGCTACTGGTGGGACGGAACGACCTGGTACCGGCCCGCCCAGGTGTGGGACGTAGCGTCTGAGGACTACTTCCGTCGGCCGGTTCCGGCAGCCATCACCGTTTATGCTGCCGACTTGCTTGACGGCAGCGGGGATGCCGAGGGCGGCCAGGTGCTGAGCGTTGCTGAGATCGGCCTTAGTTCACCTCCCAACGGCAACTGGCCGGACGACTTCGTGCTATGGGCTCAGCGCGGAGACCACCGTCCGTTGGGAGAGTGCGTCGTAAAGCTCGCCGCGCCCGAACTGGGCCCTGACCAACTGGTCGGCGTAGCCGAGATGGCCGAAATTGGGGGCGTGGCTGCATCAACGCTGCGAGCTTATCTCTCTCGCGGTGAAGGCGATGTCCCCGAGCCCCAAGCCGTGGTGGGCGGCCGCAGTGTATGGTCGCGGCCAGTCGCACAAGAGTGGGCAGAGCAGCGGCGCCGTTCCCCCGATGGCGTGGCCGAGGCCGTCAGGAACGGCGCCGATCTACCACCTGGCAGCGAGGAGCTACGGGAAAAACTTGCCCGCCGGTTCTTCTCGATGCTCTGGGACAACCCATCCGTCCGCAAGCGCTGGGCGCTGCGGTGGCGGAATCCCAGCATTGTCCACGACCTAGCCGATGGTCTTGCCCTGGATGTAGCAGCGGATATCCGCGGAATCGTTCCCATATGGGACATCGGCAGCACGATCCAGCAGGCCATCCTGGACGACTGGGCGGAGCAGCGGGAGTTGCATGATGACACGGATCCACCGTTCTACGGCATCATCCAGCCGACCCGTCATGTCTTGGACTGGCTCATCGACCATGAGCCAGACGCAGCCGGACACGCCATCGGCCGGACGATCGGCGAAGCCAGCCGCCGCTTCGGTATCAGTCGCGAGGTCAGCGAGAAGTCAATACGGATGGCCCTGAGCAAGACCGGGGCAGCTCGCGACCCGCGCCGCGAGTTTCTGAACCGAGTCCTCAGCCCGGACGCTCCTAGCTCTACGCCTGGCAGAACAGCACAAGGTAAGTGAAGGCGGCGCCCTTTAGGGCAGGGAGCCGCCGGACAGCAGGACCACTTCCGGGAAGAAAGAGGTTCCTCCAATGGAAGATACGGGCTCTACCCATCACCACCGCCAGCGCGCAATACTCACGGGCGGCAAGTGGGCCGTGGCCCGCGACGCGATGGGGAACTGGGGCACAACTGTCAGATTTTGCGTCATCGTCGTGGTGATCAACACGCCCATCTTGCTCCTGCTGATCATCCGGCGGTGATATGCGTGCATCGTGTCAAGCGGCCGGGTAGGTGCAGTTCACCCAAACCTTCATCTCTTGCAAATAAATCGTCTTGGCAGCGTAACGAGTTGCTCCGTTGCCCGCGAATCCGGCATGGCGGGCGGGTCAGGAGCGCGCGGTGATGTATCTCATGATCGTGGCTGCGTCGGGACTCTCGACGTACAGGTCGGAGTCGGGGTCGTCTTCGGCGGCACGCCACAGGTGGTGCTTCGGGTCCCAGAACACCGACCACTGCTGGTACTCGCGCAGGAGACCGGTCATCCGCGCGACGTCTTCGGGCGCAGGCAGGTTAGTCACGCGGGTGTTCCCGGGCTGGGGTGGTTGGGTTGCCGCGCACGGCCAGCTCGGCGTCGATGGCACTGATACGGGCCAGGATCGGCGCGCGGGCGGGCGAGCCAGGCCGGGCCAAGGCCAGGTTGGCGGCCAGCTCACGGCAGGCGCGTTCCAGTTCGGCGGCGGTCACCGTGGTCACATCGTGGTCACGCACCGGCCAGCCTCTTACGGTCGTCCTGCT
>WNGK01000965.1_pt1 | contig 39631 bp, 40 predicted proteins | sample 5400601 | NCBI WGS metagenome assembly WNGK01 (sample SAMN13153376, study PRJNA577476) | soil metagenome | isolation source: 60 cm soil or saprolite under Garry oak tree replicate 1 | place: USA:California | collected 2016-06-15 | reverse complement strand
AGACAGTCCGATACTCACGGTGATCGGGCCGGAATAACCCAACACGCTAAGAATGTTCGACGAGGCCACCCTTTCAAGTATCTTTTCCGCGACGCGTGTGGCATTTTCCAGATTTGTGCTCGGCAGAGCGACGCCAAACTCGTCGCCCCCACATCGAAAAACAAAGTCTGTGGTTCGAACCGTGCGTCGAAGGATTCTTGCGAGTTGAGTCAGCACTTTGTTTCCGACCGCGTGACCGCAGGTATCGTTGACGAGTTTAAAGCCGTCGATGTCGATCATCAGCAGCGACAGGGGACTTGCCGTGCGCTCGGCTCGAGCACTTTCCCGTCCGAGTACGTCGTGGAAGAAGCGAGTGTTGTAAAGACCAGTCAGTGGATCGGTAATTGCGGACCGCTGCAGTTCGGCAATCAGACCGGCGTTTTCCAGGGCAATCGCGGTGAAGTCGGCCAGTGCCAAAGCAGTCGCCAGGTCTTCGTTCGTGAATGTCCGCGGGCCGCTCGCCAGCGAAATGAAGGCTCCGAGAACAAGATCCTTGGTATGAATTGGAACCCCCAACAGCGAGACCAGGGAATGCGTGTCGACGAAGGCCTTCAATTCGCCCGTAATGTTGGCTTGCTGCAGGTTCGGAATGACAACCGGTTCGCGGCGCTCGAGGATCGCTCTGAGTTGCTCGCTCGTAAAGAGCGGTGCTCCGAAATTCAGAGTAGTGATCAACATCTTCACCAGTCGATCGCGATCCTTGGAAAACGCGGCCTCGAGTCGGGATTGACCGTTCTCGGTAGACAGTACAATGAATGCCGTGTCGCCAAGAACCTCAGTGGACTTTGAGACTACCCGCTCCAGAAGTTCATGAATCTGGAGAGATGAGGACAACAACCGAATCAGATCGGTGAGAAATTCTGCCCGGTGGACTTGCTCTTCAAGCCTGTTCAGGAGGCGCCCGTAAAGAAGACCCGTGTTCGCCTCCTCAGATGTAAGAATGACGGTATCCGATTCGGTAATATTCGGGAGTTCGTTTTCATTGTGAGCCGTGACAATATTGCCGCCAATCCGGCGTTCCAGCACTTCCCGCAGTTCCCTACATTGCTCGGGATCGGTTCCTAAAATGAAGATGGTATTCGCCATTCTTTCGCGCCGGCTCAAAAAGTGACTGATTTGACTATAAGAAAGATGAAGGTAAGGACGAAAGCGAAAAGTCGGGAGTTTCGGATTGCACAATTCATTTTTCGGATCTAAAAAGGCCGGGCTGAGCGAAATTGCCCTCGATTCCCTTGGACTTCGCTTCGGTTCCCAGTCACTGCGCGCGAACCGGAGCTTATATTCACCGGATGGTCTGATGCCCGAGGATGGGCCACCCAATGTACTTAGAAGTTTGTCGCTGGTGGACGAAAAGATCGCTAACTCGAAGGTGAATCTCAAGCAGACATACGACAATACGTTTGTTCTAAAGGGACGATAGGGAAGGTTTTCCTGCGAGCCTCATCGGGCACGCCTCTGCTACTGGGAGAGGACAGCCGCCAAGCGGCGCGTGAGGGTTTCAGGTCGCACGCCCAAATTTTTCGGGAAATTTTTTCCGGTTACGCCGCTTGTTCTTCGGGTGTGTCCACCAGTTCCCACTCGGACAGGCCTTTGCACCGCTGGCAACGAGGAAAGCTGGCATCTTTATCGAGCAGCACTTCTTCGCCGCAGCATTCCGAAACATACAAGCCGGGTTCCATCACGTCTTGGCCAGTTTTCATTGGCGCTCCTGACAGGCAAACAACCTTCGCCTGTTTTTCTGCTTGCAAGCTTAGCGCCAAAAAGGGACGGAAAATTCGGGGACCGGAAATTGGGGGACAGACACCGAATTCTTTGAAAGTACAGAATTCGGTGTCTGTCCCCCAATTTCCCCGAATTAGTCGCGGGTGTCTTTGTCTATCGGCGCCCGGATATCGTATAGTTTGCCCGATGAAAACTCTAATCCAGAATGGACACGTTGTTACGGCTATCGATTCTTATACGGCCGATATCCTGGTTGATGGGCCAACCATCGGCATGATCGGTGTAAATTTGGGAAAGGTGGTGGGCCCCGTCGACAAAACGATCGACGCCACAGGAAAGCTGGTCTTCCCCGGTGGAATTGATCCCCACACCCACATGGACTTGCCATTCGGTGGCACGTCATCGTCCGATGATTTTGAGACCGGAACGCGGGCCGCGGCTCTCGGTGGCACCACGACGATCATCGATTTTGCAGTGCAATATCGCGGGCAATCTTTGAACCAGGCATTGGATGTCTGGTTCGCGAAGGCGGAGGGCAAAGCCGCCATCGACTACGGATTCCACTTGATCGTCACCGACCTTCCGGATCAGCGGTTGCCGGAACTGAAGACGCTGATCCAGCAGGGTGTACCGAGCTTCAAGCTATTCATGGCCTATCCCGGCGTGTTCCTCGTTGATGACGGGACCATTTTCAAGGCCATGAGCGTCGTGGGAGAGGCTGGGGGGTTGATCTGCATGCATGCGGAGAACGGCGTCGTGATCGACGTCCTGGTCAAGCGCGCGCTCGCTGAAGGAAAGAGAGCGCCGAAGTACCACGCGTTGACACGGCCGGCCCGAGCTGAGGCCGAGGGCGTCCACCGGGCCATCGCAATTTCCGAGATGGCCAACTCCCCAGTCTACATCGTGCACCTGAGCTGCAACGAGGCTCTTAAGGAGGTGCAGGCCGCGAGGGATCTCGGTCTGCCGGCATATGCCGAGACCTGCCCGCAATATCTCTTTCTCGATGACACCTACTACGAGCAGGAAGATTTCGAAGGCGCCAAGTACGTCATGACGCCGCCCCTGCGCGACAAGGCCAACCAGGAGCAGCTTTGGAAGGGGCTTCGGGGTAACGATCTTCAGGTGATCTCGACCGACCACTGCCCATTCTGCTTTAAAGAACAGAAAGAACTCGGGCGTGATGACTTCAGCAAAATTCCAAATGGAGGGCCCGGTGTCGAGAATCGCATGAGCCTGATCTTCGATGGTGGAGTCGTTCAAAAGCGAATCAGCTTGAACCGGTTCGTCGAGCTGACTTCAACGGCCGCTGCGAAGATCTTTGGTTTATTTCCGAAGAAGGGCACGATCGCCGTCGGATCGGACGCGGACATCGTGATTTTTGACCCGAGTCTCCAGGAGACAATCAGCGCCAAAACTCATCACATGCGTGTGGATTACAATGCTTATGAAGGCAGGACCGTTCGCGGAGTGACCGAAACCGTGCTCGTGCGCGGCAACGTCGTTGTCGAAAACCGGACATTCAAGGGCAGGGCTGGGAACGGCCGGTTCCTCAAGCGAAGTACATCGGTATGACCTCCATTGCAAAAAGGCAATCCTCTCACGATTTCATCGAGCTGGACGAAGACATCTCTGCGAGCCCGCTTTGGAATCGAGATCTTGCGCCCACCACGATTCGGGAGCGAACCTGGTCCACCTGGAACATCGCAGCGCTGTGGATCGGAATGAGCGTCGTTATTACCACCTACACGCTGGCCGGAGGATTCATTGAAGCAGGCATGAACTGGTGGCAAGCGATGATTACCATTCTCCTCGGAAACACGATTGTCCTGATTCCCATGATCCTCAATGCGCATGCCGGCACGAAGTATGGTGTCTCTTTTCCTGTTTTGTGCCGGGCGTCGTTTGGAACCGCTGGGGCCAACGTCCCTGCCATCCTGCGCGCTATCGTGGCGTGCGGGTGGTTCGGCATACAGACGTGGATCGGCGGAACGGCCCTCGACGCGCTATTTGGCGCCATGTGGACCGCGTGGGCAAGCATCGGCATTCACACCTGGATCGCGTTCTTCCTCTTCTGGGGAATACAGGTCTTTATCATTTTGAAGGGCGTTGAGGGTATCAAGCACCTCGAGACGTGGTCGGCCCCGCTGTTATTGGGTGGGGGCCTGGTCGTGTTGGCGTGGGCTTCGTCGAAGGCTGGAGGCCTGGGCCGAGTCCTCAGCGAGTCGGCAGCGCTGCAAAAACAGCACAACGCGTTTTGGTCCGTGTTTCCGGGCGCACTGACCGCCTCCGTCGGGTACTGGGCAACGCTGAGCTTGAATATTCCCGACTTCACACGCTACGCCCGGTCGCAGCGCTCCCAAATGCTCGGTCAGGCACTCGGCCTCCCGTTGACAATGACCGCGTTTGCCTTCATCGGAGTCGCTGTTACCAGTGCAACGCTTCTGATCTATGGTCAAGCGATTCCCAATCCAGTGGCGCTCATGGCGCGGTTTGATAGCTTTATCGTTATAGCATTTGCAACAGCCGTCATCTTCGCTGCTCAACTCACGACAAATATGGCAGCGAACGTGGTATCGCCGTCCAACGATTTCTCGAATTTGAATCCGAGATGGATTTCATACCTAACGGGTGGGCTTATTACCGCAGTGATCGGTGTGTTGATGATGCCATGGAAGATTATGGAATCGATGGGCGCATACATTTTCACATGGCTGATCGGCTATTCAGGTCTGATGGGCGCAATCGCCGGAATTTTGATCTGCGACTATTGGGTATTGCGACGTCAGCGGCTGGATTTGTCGGCGCTGTTCGATCCTAAAGGGCGCTATTCGTACTCCAACGGCGTTAATTGGCGTGCCATTGCGTCGCTGGTCATCGCCGTCGCGCCTGTAGTCCCAGGATTTCTCCGAGCGGCCACCACGCCCGGCGGTCAGGTCGCGGCGCCGACGATTCTGGATACGCTGTATACGTATGCGTGGTTCGTTACGTTTGGATTGGGATTTATTCTCTACTTCGCTTTTTCCCCTCGGGAGAGAGCTTAAGAAAGGGGACTTATGCCCGGCCTCGTCAGGTGCGGCTTGATTCAAGCCAGATGCACGACTCCGGTTGAAGAATCATTGGAAAAAATCAAGCGGGATGCTGTTGAGAAACATTTGAAACTCATCGAGGAAGCCGCAAGCCAGAACGTGCAGATTCTTTGTATGCAGGAGATCTTTACGGGGCCTTACTTCTGCGCCGAGCAGTCGGCGCGCTGGTACGGCATGGTCGAGAAGATTCCGGACGGTCCAACGATTCAGTTGATGCGGGAAATCGCGAAGAGCCGCAGCATGGCTTTAGTTGTTCCGATTTATGAAGAAGACCTGAAGGGTGTCTACTACAACACTGCCGCGGTTATCGATGCCGACGGCAAATATCTCGGCAAATATCGAAAGCATCATATTCCCCATTGCGCGCCGGGTTTCTGGGAAAAATTCTATTTCAGACCGGGCAATCTCGGCTATCCGGTCTTCAAGACGCAGCTTGCCGATATCGGCGTCTACATTTGCTACGACCGCCATTTTCCGGAAGGCGCGCGGGCCTTGGGACTCAACGGCGCCGAGATCGTCTTCAATCCGTCGGCGACCGTCGCCGGTTTGAGTGAATATCTGTGGAAGCTGGAGCAACCGGCTCACGCGGTCGCTAACGGCTACTTCGTGGGTGCGATTAATCGCGTTGGGCGCGAACATCCCTGGGACATCGGAGAGTTTTACGGCCAGAGCTATTTCTGCTCGCCGCGGGGGAAAATCATCGCGGAAGGATCACGTGACAAAGAAGGATTGATCGTTGCGGACTTGAATCTCGACGAAATCCAGGAAGTGCGGCAGGTCTGGCAATTCTTTCGAGACCGGCGACCCGAGACCTATGGCGATCTGGTGAAGGAGTAAGAATGTTGGAATTTGCATTCACGCTAAAACCCGATATGACTGTCGAGCACATCCTGCGCCTCACGCGGCAGGCGGAAGCTGAGGGATTCGATTACGGTTGGGTGTTCGATTCACACGTTTTATGGCAGGAACCCTATCCTCTGATGACACTGATGGCGGCGAATTCACGCCGCATGCGGTTCGGGACCTGCGTTACCAACCCTCTGGTTCGTGATGCCACTGTGACCGCCAGCCTGCTCGCCACGCTCAACCGGATTTCCGGCGGAAGAATGGATTGTGGGATCGGACGAGGCGATAGTTCTCGCCGTGTCATGGGAAAGAAGCCGACAACCTTGGAAAACCTCGAGGAAACGGTTCGTGTGATTCGCGATCTTACTGGCGGAAAGCAGATCACCTATGACGGCCATCCGATCCAAATGCCCTGGGCGGATGCCGGCGTTCCCCCGATCTGGGTCGCCGGTTACGGTCCGAAAGCCTTGCGGTGCGCCGGCCGCGTTGGGGACGGAGTCATTCTGCAATTTGCGGATCCGGACCTGATCCAATGGTGCCTTGGCTTCGTCAAGGAAGGGGCTGAAGAGGCAGGCCGTGACTTCTCAAAGATCCGAGTGATGAGTGCAACGGCGGTCTGGATTTCCGACGATCGAAACGCGGCGCGCGATCGTGTTCGATGGTTCCCGGCTCTCGTCTCGAACCATGTCGTCGACCTTGTATCGCGCTATAGGCCTGAGGAGCTGCCGCCGGCGCTTACGTCCTACATACGCGATCGCAAAGCTTACAACTACCTTCATCATGCCGAGGTCGGCAGCAGCAATGCGGATTGGGTCAGCGACGAAGTGATTGACCGATTTTGTATTGTCGGTCCGGTTGCCGAACACATCCGGAAACTCCGGGAACTGTCGTCGCTCGGCGTGACCCAGTTCAACATCTATCTAATGTGCGGCGATGAAGAGAAAACGCTCGAGATTTACGGCCGCGACGTCATCCCGAAGGTCTCATTGGCGAGATTTGCGTAATCGGCGGAACTCGGATACAAGCTCGCAAGCCGCTTGCTGTGATTGGCTTACCAACTTTGGTGTGGCAGCAGACGTCAAATAAAAGTAATTGTACTGCCGGCGTTGTGATGGGTTGATAATGCTTATCAAGGAGAAGTTATGGGTCAATTAGGCCTACCCGAATTGATAATAGTCGGCATCATCGCTTTATTGGTCTTCGGACCGAAGAAACTGCCCGAGCTTGGATCGGGACTGGGCAAGGCGATCCGGGACTTCAAAGGGGCGATGAGCGGGAAAGACTCATCACCCGCGGAAGAGACGAAAGAGACTGACAAGCAAGAGAAATCTAGCAGTAAATAGCTTCGACTAAGGCGTCGGCGCCGCCGGTCTCAGGGTTACGACAGGGGATGGAAGCCGAGAGCCCACAGGACCCGTAAACTCTTCCTTGCTGCCGTCATCGTAGTACTGGATGAATTTCCAAGTCAGATTCGGCTTATCCTTTGGATTGATGCCGAGCATTCCGAACTCGACAAATTCATAAGGCTGAATCTTACCCGTCCATGTCGCTCCGATGATCTTACCTTTATCGTCTTTCTTAAAGTCGATCTTCCAGCCGGTTTTGAATTCGAAGTCATAGACGTCGAGCCCGGCTGGGAATTCACCCTCAACCCGAATGGTGTTCACCTGTTTTTCATTCGGCACCCGCATCGTGTACTTCTCCCTTGCTCCGACACTCGACTCGTTCGGGTAGATTCTAATGTGCGCGAGGGCAATTTCGACTGAGACTAGCATGAACGCCGCTGCAGTCAGCACGTAGCGGCGTCGATCTGAACGGATAATCATGGGCCACCTCCGGGTAGCAATTCGATATAGCTTATTTCAAACACACTGTAATTGTCCAAGAACTGCAGGTGAGTTGGAAAATCTCGCTACCGGTCTGCGCTTGGCTCCAGGAACCGGCGATATGCATCGTTTCCGTCTTCGACCAGGAATCGGTATCCCAGAACGGCAAGGAAATGCTCAAAGGCGGCATCTTCGTGACTTGGAACTTCCAGAGCCGCGAGGACTCGTCCGAAATCCGATCCGTGGTTGCGATAGTGAAACAGGCTGATGTTCCAGCGGCCGCCCAGCGTGTCGAGAAATTGCAGCAGCGCGCCCGGCCTTTCCGGAAACTCGAACCGGCAAAGGCGTTCACGTTTCACTCCTCGCGCATGACCGCCGACCATGTACCGCACGTGGAGTTTTGCCAGTTCGTTGTCGGTCAGATCAGCGGTTTCATATCCCTGCCTTATGAGTTCCGCTTTAACATTCATCGCATCTTCGCGGCTGCCCACGCTCAAGCCAACAAAGACGTCGGCCCGGTCTCGCTCATTGAGCCGGTAGTTGAATTCGGTGATCACACGAGGGCCGATGGCTGCACAGAACTGCCGGAACGATCCGGGCTTCTCCGGGATCGTGACTGCTAGCAGAGCTTCTCTGGACTCTCCAAGTTCCGCCCGTTCGGCAACGAAGCGTAGCCGGTCAAAATTCATGTTTGCGCCGCTCAGTAATGCAACCAGATGCCTGTTCCGTATGCCGGTGCGCTCGACGTATGACTTCAGACCAGCCACAGCGAGGGCGCCTGCAGGCTCGACGATCGTTCGCGTGTCGTCGAAGACGTCCTTGATTGCAGCGCAAATTTCATCGTTGTTCACGAGCACGATTTCTTCAGTCGTCGATTGGACGATGGCAAACGTGTGGCGGCCAACCTGGCGTACCGCAACTCCATCCGCAAATAAACCTGGGTTCTCCAGATTGACCGGATGGCCGGCCTTCAGCGCCCGGTTCATGGCGTCGGAATCTATCGGTTCGACGCCGATAACGCGAACTTCGGGCATAACCGACTTCATGTACGCGCCAATTCCCGCAAGAAGACCACCACCGCCAACGGGGACAAAAATTGCGGTAAGGTCGCGCGGATGCTGGCGGACGATTTCGTCGGCGATCGTGCCCTGGCCGGCAATCACCAGCGGGTCGTCGAAGGGATGCACAAACGTCAATCCCGTTTCCTCGGCCAGACGATCGCACTGCTGCTGCGCTTCAGAGTAGTGATCGCCCGCAAGCACAACTTCCGCATCGAGCGCGCGAACCGCTTCGACTTTGATGTCGGGAGTCGTTTTCGGCATAACGATAACGGCTCGAATGCCGAGATGTTTGGCCGAGAGAGCTACGCCCTGAGCATGATTGCCTGCACTGGCCGTGATCACCCCGACTTTGCGCTCGGAGGCGGACAGTCGAGTCATGCGGTTATAAGCTCCCCGGATTTTGAAGCTGAAGACCGGCTGCTGGTCTTCACGTTTAAGCCAGACGGTGTTCTCCACTCGGCCGGAAAGACGGGGTGCGACGTCCAACGATGTCTCTCTGGCAACCTCGTAGACGCGGCTGGTCAGGATAGCTCGCAGAATTCCATCAAAAGATCGAGACATAAGGGAAGATTATTTTATACTTCCGCCGTCGTCTGCTCCGCTAAAAAAACTGTGCTGGGCCTGCCCGACGAAGCTAGAATGCAGCCCGGATAGAGGTGAGACATGACTCTAGAGCGAAATATTGTCGTGATTGCCATCGCCGTCGTAGCCGTTAGTCTCGCGCTGCCCGCTGGAGCGCAAACTCAGGAAAGGTACAAAGTACGGCTTTCTCCTGTGCCGTTAGACGGTTCGAATCGAGCCAACATTGCAGGTTTGGGCTCGGCAACGGGTGTCCTGGCAGGTACGAAGCTCACGATTGCCGGAACGTTTGAGGGTTTGGTTTCGCCGGCGACCGTGGCTCGTCTTCACCGAGGTTTAGTGACCGGAGGGCGTGGATCCGCGTTCCAGGATTTGACCGTTTCCAAAGCAACGAACGGAACCGTCACAGGCTCGATCGATTTGACTCCCGAACAAGTACAGAGCCTCAAGAAGGGACAACTTTACATTCAGATTTACAGCGAGAAAGCTCCGGACGGAAACTTGTGGGGCTGGCTGCTGCGGTAGCGGCTAATACGCAAAACATGCGATGCATTTTGAATATGGCGTCCGCTGTAGCGGCGGTCTATGACCGCCGGTCTTTCCTTTCGAGCTACGAAAAACCGGCGATCATAGACCGCCGCTACAGTAGGAGCACCTTATTTGCGTATACTTGTCAGGGCTTAACCCCCGGATATCCCGGCGCCCAGAGGAGGACAACCATGCTTGGGTTGCAAAGGTATTTTGTGCTGGTGTTGATCATCATAGCTGCTTTCAGCGTTGTGGTTGTTGCCGGTCAACAACGAGGCGCTGGCCCATATGCGGCGGCGCAGGCTGCTGCGGGCCGTACTGCATATCAGGCGAACTGTGCGACCTGCCATTTAGAGAACCTTGCCGGGCAGGGCGATGTGCCGCAGTTAGCGGGTTCGATTTTCATCGACGGCTGGGGCCGCCGCTCGACACGCGATCTGGTGTCCTTCCTTCAATTGACGATGCCTCCGGCGCGGCCGGGTAGCCTGAGTCCGGAGGAGTACGTCAATATCGCCGCCTTCATCCTCCAAGCCAACGGCGCGCCAGCCGGGAATCAGCTCTTAACGGCGAATGCAGAGGTGGCGATTGGTTCCGTCGCGACGGGCCAGGCCCCTGCCCCTGCAGCGCCGGCACAGGCGCAAGGACAGCGAGGCCAGCGCGGGGCCCCGGCCGGACCACGGGGCATCACCATTGCCGGCGAAGTGAAGAATTTCGTGCGTGTGACCGACGCAATGTTGCGCAATCCGGATCCTGGCGACTGGCTGATGATCCGGCGCGATTATCACGCATCGAACTACAGCCCGCTAAACCAGGTCACGCGTGACAACGTGAAAGACCTCCGTCTCCAATGGGTCTGGGCGATGAATGAAGGCGGAACAAATCAGCCCGCGCCGATCGTCCATAACGGGATCATCTACCTCAACAACCCGGGCAACGTCATCCAGGCACTCGAGGGCCGCACCGGCGACGTAATTTGGGAAAATCACTACGGAACGAGCGCCACGGCTGCCGCGATGCGCGGTATAGCGATTTATGACGACAAGATTTTTGCGGCAACGAGCGATGCGCACCTGATGGCCTTCGACGCACGAACCGGCAAGACGGTCTGGGAAACTGTCATCGGCGATCGGTCGAAGGGGGGCTACGGCACCAGCAGTGGCCCGCTCGTCGCCAAGGGAAAGCTGATCCAGGGGCTTGGCAATTGCTCCACTTACCGGGAAGAAAAATGCTTCATCAGCGCCTACGATACGGCTACTGGCAAACAGCTCTGGAGGTTCAACACCATTGCTCAGCAAGGTGAACTCGGAGGAGATTCCTGGGGCAAGCTTCCGAATTTATTCCGTGCGGGTAGCGAATCGTGGATTACCGGCAGCTACGATCCCAATTTGAATCTCACCTACTGGGGAACCGCGCAGGCTAAACCCTGGATGCCCATCAGCCGTGGAATGTCGGTGAATGACGATGCGCTTTTCAGCAGCTCGACTCTGGCTCTGGACGTGGACACCGGCAAGCTCGCCTGGCACTTCCAGCACGCTCCTGCGGAGTCACTGGATCTCGACGTTGTGTTTGAACGCGTGCTCGTCGACGATGGCAACCAGAACCTTTTGTTCACCGTCGGGAAGGACGGCATCTTGTGGAAGCTCGACCGGAAGACCGGAAAGTATCTCGGCCACAAGGAAACTGTGTTTCAGAACGTTTGGTCCAGCTTCGATCCTCAGACGGGCCGTCCGAAGTATCGGCAGGATATCCTGGAGCAGGAATTCGGGCTGTGGATACAGGGATGTCCGAGCACGGAAGGGGGCCATAACTGGCCCGCCTCGACTCATCACCTTGGAACAAACCAGATCATCATCCCGCTCAGCCAGAGTTGTCTGGACATCAGCGCGCAAAAGATCGAACAGAAGGAAGGCGGCGGCAGCGGCGGTGGAGCGGGCAGGCGTTTTTACGAGATGCCTGGCAGCGATGGCAAGGTCGGCAAGCTGGCTGCATTCGACGTCAGGACCATGAAAGAAATGTGGGCTGTCGAACAGCGTGCACCTTTCATGACAGCGGCCATATCGACGGCCGGCGGCGTTGTCTTTGCCGGAGACCTCGATCGCAAGTTCCATGCAATTGATGTCCGGACCGGTGCAGTGCTTTGGGAAACGCGGCTGGCAACGTCGGTACAGGGTTTCCCTGTGACCTTCAGCATCGACGGAAAACAATACGTTGCGGTCACGACTGGAAATGGCGGCGGCAGCCCGCGAGCGGTTCCGGCTACGATCGCGCCCGAGCTTCACCCGCCGGCTACAGGAAACGCGCTTTACGTGTTCGCGCTCCCGGACAGGAGGTAGAGCTGCGAGTTACGCCAATTGCGCCAACAATCATTCGCGTAATCACTGCAACGGTTGGAGTTCGGGCTTGACCCCTTCAGCCAACGGATACCGATCCACATTGAGCAGCATCGAAACGATCTGGTAGTACCCCACCACGCCAATCGCGTCGACCACGCCGCGCTCTCCGAACTTGTTTACCGCAGCCTGGAAGGTGGCATCACTCACGTGCTTCTTCTTAAGCAGTTCATCACAGAAGTTGTAGAGAATCGTTTCTTCCGGTTGCATCGAGGTTGGCCGCTTTCCCGCGGCGATGGCCTCAACAGTCGCCGGGCTCACACCGGCTTGAAGCGCGGCTCTCTTATGGGCGTTCCACTCGTACTGCGCCGTCCAGTACCGCGCCGTGATGATAATTGCAAGCTCGTTCAGCCTCTGCGGAAGCGATGAATGAAAACGCACTTGCGCGCCGAGTTTTTGAGCCAGGTCACCCATCTCCGGACTGCGCAGCAGTACATTGAAGGGGCCGCCCATCCCTCTGCGCTCGCCGGTTAGTAGATTTATCGTCATGGTCTTCTGCTCGGGCGTCATCTGGTCAAACGTGAGCGGCTTGAAACGGTTGCCCACGAGGCCAAGATTAGCGGTGTTCGGACCCTGTCCTGCCAGGGCGAGCGCGAGAAGGCCCAAGCAGGCCGGCATTAATACAAAAATGTACGCACGCATGCAATCCTCCATTGCGAAAATTTTCCTCGATTGAAACGCGGGCATATTCATCTCACATGCATTGTGCAGTGTCAAGAAAGCTTCCAGACGGGCCCCTAACTAAGGTATACATACGCGGCATGACAAATCGAATTCCCAACGCATTGAAAGTTCACCTCGACCGCCGTGCATTTCTTGCTGCTGCGCTCGGCGGCCTGACGGCCGCATCGGCCGCTGCGCAGGCGCCCGCGCAACAGCCGCAAGTGTCGCCCGTTCCAACTCCTCGCGATTGGTCGCGGCGGGACCCTCTGCAGTATCCCGACCCGGACATCGTCGCTCTCGATAACCGGTTCCGCCGGTACATCGTTGGCAACACGCCGATCCAACGACTCTACGCGGGAACACTCTGGGCTGAAGGCCCTGCGTGGAATGGGGTCGGGCGCTATTTAGTCTGGAGCGATATTCCCAACAACGTCCAGATGCGGTGGATCGAAGAGGACGGTCGCGTCACGACATTTCGAAATCCCTCGGGCTTCAGCAACGGCAACACGTTCGATTATGAAGGGCGGCAACTCTCCTGCGAACACGGAGGACGCCGCGTTGTACGCTATGAGCCCAACGGTACGATCACGGTGATCGCCGAGAAGTTTCAAGGCAAGCGGCTGAGCTCCCCGAACGATATCGCAGTTCATCCGGACGGCAGCATCTGGTTCACCGATCCCACCTACGGTATTCGTGGATACTATGAAGGCTACAAAGCCGAGCAGGAGCTCAAAGAAGCGGTTTATCGCGTGGATGCGAAGACGGGCCAGATCGACAAGGTGACCGACGAAGCCGGCGGGCCGAATGGGATCTGCTTCTCGCCGGACTATAAAAAGGTCTATGTGGCGGACACGGGCATGCCGCGCGACATCAAAGTTTGGGACATAGACGGGAAGTCCATCCGAAATGGGAAGCGTTTCGTGCAACTGGATATTCCAGGAACAGGAACGCCATCCGCTGCCGACGGCATTCGCTGCGACACAGACGGCAATATCTGGGCAGGAGCACGGCCGGGCGTTCAGGTTATTGCGCCAAACGGGGAGCGCATCGGAATGATCCGCCTGCCGGAGACCTGTGCCAACGTCTGTTTCGGCGGCCCGCGGAGGAACCGCCTGTTCATGACGGCCAGTCAGTCGCTCTATGCGGTGTATGTCGAGACGACGGGAGCGCACATTGCGTAGAACGGGGACGAATGTTGAACAAGAACGTATTTCCCTCCTTGCAAAGGAGGGTGGCCGCGCCATCAAGAAGATGATGCCGAAGGCCACCAAAGTTGGCGCGCACGGGGTGGTCAGTCCTTACATCTCATCTGAAATGACCACCGCGTCTGCGCCTCAAAGGTGGCTTCGCAGCATTTTCTGATGCGCAGCCACCCCTCCTCGTCGAGTCCTCGTCGAGGAGGGGAATATAGTCAGGAACGCTGTGCTATGCGATTTCCAGCTCGGCGTATTTCGCAATCATCTTTTTCAGACCATAAGAGATGAAGCTGACGGTGAGCTTGAGATCGTCGCCGGAACCCTCGGTGCGAAGGATAGTGCCGTAGCCGTATTTGGCGTGCTTGACGCGCGTGCCGAGAGTCCATGTCCCAGGGGGTCTTTTCCTGGGTTCGGGTTTATCGATCGGACTGGCCTTCGGCTCGCCTCCGCCCAGCACTTTCATAACGGCGTCGACGGTGTCGTAGCTGCTCCCGCCGTATTTGACGGCAGGCTTGCGGCGGCGTTCGCTGGCTTCTTCTATCAACTCTTCCGGGACCTCTGCCAGGAAACGCGAAGGCTCGGATAACTGTTGATCCATGTTTCCGAAGTACCGGCGGAATCGTGTGGACGTGAGATACAGCTTCTGTTCCGCTCGAGTCATGCCCACATAGAAGAGCCGGCGCTCCTCTTCAAGCTGCGCCGCCTCCATAATGGATCGGCTGTGGGGAAAAAGACCTTCTTCAAGGCCGATGATGAGAACTACAGGAAACTCGAGTCCCTTGGCCGTGTGCAGCGTCATAAGCGAAACTGGCACGCGTTCGTCATATGCATCCTGATCGGAAACGAGCGCGGCATGATCCAGAAACTCCCGCAGTTTCTCGCCTCGCTCGTTGCTTTCCTCAGCCGCAGTCAAAAGCTCGCGAATGTTTTCAATCCGGCTCTCCGCCTCATCTGTCCCCTCTTCCTGAAGCATTTCGAGGTATTTCGTCGAGGTGACGATCTTTTCAAGCAACGCGAAGTTCGAGAGGTCCTCGGCCGCCTCGACAAACTCCGAGACCAGCTTGAAGAAAGCTTCCAGTGCACGAATCGTGCGCATCGGGAGCCTCGCTTCCTGGATCGCGATTTCAATGGCGCCCCAAATCGAAGTTCCGCGCTCGACCGCCAGCTCCTCCAACAAGTCCGTTGTGGTTTTACCGATGCCGCGTGGAGGCACATTGATGATGCGCAGCATGCGCACCGAATCGTGCGGATTCAATGAGACCGTCATGTAGCTGATCATGTCCTTGATTTCCGCGCGCTCGTAAAAACTGAAGCCCCCGACAATCCGATACTTCATGTTGTACCGGCGCAGCTTCTCTTCGAGCATCCGCGAGAGGAAATTCGTTCGATACAGCACCGCGATTCTCGTGCTGGGGTCCGCCTTCTGGTGATCCAGGATCCGCTCGGCCACATAGATCGCCTCTGCTTCGGCGTCAGCCGCCTCCATGGAGGTGATCCGCTCGCCGGAAGCATTCTGAGTCCACAACGTTTTGCCTTTGCGCATCTCGTTGTGCGCGACGACGGCGCTGGCCGCCGCGAGAATATTCTTTGTCGAGCGATAGTTTTGCTCGAGCTTGATCACACGGACCCGCGGATAGTCCTTTTCAAACGACAGGATGTTTTGAATATCGGCGCCCCGCCAACTGTAGATGGATTGATCTTCATCTCCGACCACACAGATATTGTCGTGCACGCGCGTCAGGTGGCGGACTAACCGGTACTGCATGCGGTTGGTGTCCTGGTATTCGTCCACCATGGTGTACTCGAAACGCGTGCCGTACTTCTCGGCAGCAGCGGGAAATTTATCGAAAAGCTCGACCGTTTTGATCAGCAGATCATCAAAATCGAGCGCGTTCGATTTCCGCAGACGCTTTTCGTATTCATTAAAAACGTTGGCTGTATGTTCCCATGATGGTTCCCAGGAATCGTCGAGCAGATTTTGCGGCGTCTTTCCGTGATTCTTGGCGTGACTGATTCGCGATTGGATCGTTTTCGCCGTGACGAGGCGTTCCTCTATTTTCAGATCCTTCATAGCGGCTTTCACGACCTGGACCTGATCGGCCTCATCGTAGATCGTGAAATCCCGCGTATAGTGCAGCGCTTCAATCTCTCGGCGAAGGATGCGCACACAGAGCGAATGAAACGTGGACATCAAGGGATCGCCCGAGCGTGCCGCACGCAGAAGATGGTGAACGCGAAACTTCATCTGGTCTGCGGCCTTGTTGGTGAACGTGACCGCGAGAATGTGCTCGGGACGGACGTTCCGATCCTCGATCAGGTGGGCCACACGATACGTGATGACGCGGGTCTTGCCGCTGCCGGCCCCGGCCAGAATCAAAACCGGCCCTTCCGTTGCTTGAACGGCTTCGAGTTGTTGCGGGTTAAGAAGTTTCGCGAGATCCATAGGAATAGCCGCGAATTAGGCCAATTACACCAACATCTGCGCAATTGGCGTAATTGGCGGCTACTCTCATTCTACCGTAACGCTTTTGGCCAGATTTCGGGGCTGGTCAATATCGCAACCGCGACGCACTGCACAATGATAAGCCAGTAGCTGAAGGGGAAGGACTTCAAGTATCGGAAGCAGATATTCGTTCGTCGGCGACAGCGGAATGAAATGGTCGGAGCTTTCGATCAGATCCGGCTCGTTTTCATTCCCAACCGAGACGATGATTCCGTCGCGCGACTTGACTTCCTTGATATTGTTCAGAACTTTCTCGTATCGCTGCCGCGATTCCGGCGATTCGGGATCATACGCCCCGAGAAATACCACAGGCAGGTCTTCGTCAATAAGCGCGTTAGGGCCGTGCTTCATTTCTCCGGCCGGATAACCTTCAGCATGGATATACGAAAGTTCCTTCAGTTTGAGCGCGCCTTCCAAAGCAATTGGAAAGTGAATGCCCCTCGCCAGGAACAAAAAGTCATGGTGGCGGAACAAGGACTTTGAGATCTCCTCGATGTGCTTCGCGTTCTCCAGAATCATTTCGAGTTTGTGTGGCAGTTCGACCAGATCCGTGAGCGCCTTTCGCATCTGGGCGTCGGACAGAGTCCCATGAAGCTTCGACAGATGAATCGCGATGAGGTACAAGCATGCAAGCTGCGTCGTGAAAGCTTTCGTTGAAGCCACGCCGATTTCCGGGCCGGCGCGCGTGTAGAGGACGGCGTCCGCCACGCGGGTCGTCATCGATCCAACAACGTTTGTAATCGTCAGCATCTTTGATCCGGAATCGCGAACCTGACGCTGGGCCGCGACCGTATCGGCCGTCTCACCGGACTGTGTGATGAAAATAAAAAGCGTATAGGGAAGAATCACCGGGTTACGGTATCGATACTCGCTGGCATAATCCACCTCGACCGGAAGCCGAGCGATCGACTCGATCATATATTTGCCGGCGAGCGCCGCATGCCAACTGGTTCCGCAGGCGAGGATGCGAATGTGCCGAAAACTTTTCCACTGGTCTTCCGTAAAGGCAACATCCTCCAGGTGGACCTTGTTGGTATCCAGCGAAAATCGGCCAAGGACCGTGTTGCTGATGGCGGTAGGCTGCTCATAAATTTCCTTGAGCATGAAATGCTTGTAGCCGCCCTTTTCAGCCATGACCGGATCCCATGAAATGTGCTGGAATTGCGGCTTGCGTGGTTTGCCGGCGGAGTCAAAGAGACGGATGCCGTCGCGGGCGACGACGGCAACTTCGTGCTCGTCCAGAAAGAGAATCGACCGTGTGTATGGAAGTACGGCGGGAACATCCGACGCGACAAAACCCTCACCATCCGCGCTTCCCACGATGATCGGGGCGCCCTCCCGGACGGCAACAATCTTCTGAGGATCGTCGGCGGAGACCGCCGTAAATGCAAACAGCCCCTTCAACTCCGAAAGCGCTTTCAAGACGGCTTGTTCCAGGTTTCCATCGAAGTGCTGCTCGATCAGGTGGGCGATCACTTCCGTGTCCGTTTCGGTTCTGAATGTATGGCCGTCCGCGATGAGCTTTCTCTTCAGGCTGAGGTAGTTCTCGATGATTCCGTTGTGGGCAACAACGATGCGGCCTTTGCAATCCCGGTGCGGATGGGCATTCTCTTCAGTGGGCCGGCCGTGCGTGGCCCAGCGCGTGTGACCCAGGCCGAACTGGCCGGTTACCGGCTGTTTGGCAATCAGATCCTCGAGCTTCTTCAGCTTGCCCGACGCGCGCCGAATCTGAAGGTTTTGACCCTCGATGATCGCGATGCCGGCAGAGTCATAGCCGCGGTATTCGAGCGACCGGAGGCCACCCATGATGATGGGTACCGGGTCGCGGGGGCCGATGTAGCCGAAGATTCCACACATGACCTGACAAGAATACCAAAGAGTCATCGCTCCAATGATGCGAATTCATTTGGCGTCATTCCCGGCTTATTCTTTTTTCTTCCGCTGTCTTACCCAGCCCTCTTTAATGGCTTGCCGGCCACGGGCGATCGCCAGAGACTCCGGAGGAACGTCATCCGTCACCGAAGAGCCGGCGGCAACGTAGGCGTCTTTGCCGATGCGGACGGGTGCGATGAGTTGGGAATCGGTCCCGATGAAAGCTCCATCTTCAATAACGGTAGGATGTTTGTGAACTCCGTCGTAATTGCACGTGATGACACCGGCCCCGACGTTAACGTTTTTGCCGATCGTGGCATCGCCCAAATAAGCGAGGTGCATGGATTTCGTCCCGGCGCCAAGCGTGGAGTTCTTGATCTCCACAAAGTTCCCGACCTTCACGGTATCCGCCAACTTCGTGGCCATTCGAAGGTGAGCATAGGGTCCGGCGGAAACCTGTTCACCGAGCGAACTGTCCACGATTACACAACCCTCCAGCACTACGGAGCGCGCGCCGATTCGTGAATTCGAGATCCGGGTGAACGAGTGGATCGTGACGTCCTCGCCAATCACCGTCTTTCCCTGGATCTGCACCGACGGATAAATGATCGTGTCCGCACCGATCTCCACGTCCGCGTCTATGAAGGTGGTATCCGGGTCGACGATCGTCACGCCTTCAACCATCAACGACTCACACTTTCGACGGCACATCATGTGATCCGCTGCCGCAAGCTCCTGGCGTGTGTTGATGCCCAGAATTTCCTCAACCGCCTCGATCTTGAAAGCCCCGACCTTCTGCCGTCCGTTCACAAGAATTCCAATGACGTCGGTGAGATAGTATTCGCCTTGCGCGTTGTTGTTGCGGATCTTCGTCAATGCCTCGAACAGCGCTGGGGCATTGAAAAGGTAAATGCTCGAGTTGATCTCGGAAATTTTGAGGATTTCCGGCGTCGCGTCGCGGTGCTCCACGATGGAGCTCACTTGGTTGTCGTTACGACGAACGATGCGGCCGTAGCCGTGCGGATTCGGGACTTCTGCCGTCAGGATGGACGCGATGAATCCACCGTCGCGGTGGAATTTGATGAATGTCTCCAGAGTCGAGGCGCTGACCAACGGAACGTCACCGGGCAAAACGAGCACATCTCCGCTGAACCGCGAGAAGCTCTCGCGGGCGGTGATGACGGCGTGCCCCGTTCCGAGCTGTTCTTGCTGATCGACGAATTTCACTTCAGGGATCAGCGCCTTTACTTTCTCGGCCGAATGTCCGACAACGACGAAAATATCCATCGACACAGAACGGGCGGCCCGCAATACGTGTTCAAGCAACGTTGCGCCCCCGACCCGGTGCAGCACCTTGGCGTACTTGGATTTCATGCGAGTGCTTTTGCCGGCGGCGAGGATCAGAATTCGAAGGTTTTCCATCTTGACCTCATTTAGCGTCCTCCTTGGACAGCTCGGCACGCTTACGGGATCGCCATCTCGAAAACAGCCTGGGCGAGCCGATCAGGATCATGGCGGATAACGCCATCTTCAGCTAGCAAATCGCGTTCCAGCGTCCTCAGACCCAGTGCCCGGAGTCGTTCGATATCAGCCCTCACGAGGCCGGCTTTCTCAGCGTCGTATTTCTTAAGGATGGTCGGCGAGGGTACGTCGCTGTTGAGTAGAACGTTGGGGAACAGAACACCGCCGCAGTGATCGGTTAAGGCCTGGACGTGGTCCGCAGCCGAATAGCCATCGGTCTCTCCCGGCTGCGTCATGATGTTCTGAATATAAATCTTGGTGGCGCGTGATGCCCGAACAGCGTTGATCACTTCCTTCACCAACATGTTTGGGATCAAGCTGGTGTACAGGGAACCGGGTCCGATGGTGATCACATCCGCCGCTACAAGCGCATCCAGCGCTGCCGGCAGAGGATGCGCATCGGGTGGATCGAGCTGGATGCGTCGAATCCGGCGCCGGGAAGCGGTGATGCGCGTTTCGCCTTCGAGCCAACTGCCGTCTTCCAACTCCGCGCGCAGGGAGACATTCGAATTCGTCGACGGGTAAATCACACCTTTGATGGCAAGGACTTCTGAGGTCAGCCGTACGGCCTCCACGAAATCGCCTGTAACCTCGGCCATTGCAGTAAGAAAGAGGTTGCCGAAACTGTGATTGTGCAGGCCGCCGTCGCTATTGAATCGGAATCGGAAGAGGCGGGACATGAGGTGCTCGTCTTCAGAAAGAGCAATCATGCAGTTACGGATGTCGCCGGGAGGCAGGACGCCCAACTCTTCGCGAAGCCGCCCGGAGCTTCCCCCGTCATCCGTCACGGTGACGATGACGGACAGATCGGCCCAGCGCTTCTTCAATCCACGCAAAAGGGCCGAGAGCCCTGTGCCACCGCCGATGGAAACGATTCTGGGCTTTCTGGATTTCACTTCTCTGAAGGAGTTACCAATTGTTTGAAGTCCGCATCCTCGTGGAGTGTTTCGAAGTCAGCGTCACGGACAACCAAAAAACGATTTTCCGCCCTCTGTTGAATGGACTGTTTCAAATAACTGATGGCTTGCTCGCGATCTCCCTTGAGGGCGCTCGCCGCAGCAAGAGCGTAAAGAATGTGATCCGCCTTGGGCGCCAGCTTCAGGGCCTGCTGAAGATGGTGAAGGGCTGAGTCGAGCTCCCGCCGATTCAAGTCGGCAATGCCGATATTGTAGTGATCGTCGGCGGATCGCAGGACGGTCCTTGCTTTCTCGTGAATCTTTTTTTCGCAAACAGTGACGAGGACTTTCGCACGCTCCTGAATTTCCGGCTCGTCGGGATACCCCGCGATGAGATTTTCGAGAATCTTTTTTGCCTTTTCGAAGTCTTCCCCGTGCACTGCTTTGAGTCCGGCTTCATAGGCGTGAACAGCGCTCGCAAATTGCTTCGAGCGGATTCGGCTCGTAGTCGGTGCCGATGTGGTCGCTGCGGCCACGGACGCTCTACGCGATTTCACCTTGGCCGATGGTTTTGTCCGCGATTTTGACGCGGACTTTTTAGGCGGCTTCCTACTCAATCGCGGGGACTTAGCCTCCAGAACATGCCGTCTCGGTGCCTTCTTCGGCGCCTTTGATTTTGCTTTGATCTTAGTTGCCATCAGCTTGACTTAATCAAGTATCACAGAACTCGGCCACTTATAAGGTGATACTCGTCAAAAGTCAAGACGCCCTGCGAGCGAGGCAGTGCGGTAGAGCAGTTGCTCTTAAGATTGTCGGCTATCGTCTCTTCGCGATTCCGGCGACGGCAGGCAAGCTTTCCAACTGTGATTGTTCAGGTTCAGGCTTAACCATTTCCGGAAGTTGATCAGGAAGAGGAGACGCCTTGAGGCGAGTATGGATCGGGATATGTTTAGGAGCTTTGATGCCAAAACGGACGCGATTTCTCCCAACATCGAGGATGGTGATTTCAATCTCATCCGCGAGGATGATCTTCTGGTCTTTCTTGCGACTGATAATCAGCATTGGGACACACCCCTTCTCTAAGAGCTCTTACCTTTGTAGAGAACTACCAAGGACCAAAAATACAGCAGAGTTTTGTCCGGTTTCGACATTTTCACAGAAACTCTACTACTTTCAATACTTTTCTGGCAGAATTGTGCCGCGTTGATGAAGAAGTACCTGCTCTCGAGTACGATTTTGATCCTCCTGTTGTTCTGCCCGATACAGGCGCAAGAGGCGGCCAATACCACCCCAACTGGGGCCGGCGCGTTGCAGCCACCGGCTCCGAAACGTCTGAGCACCGTCTCGGAAACCGCTTACCTCGACAAACTGGCTCAGCGAGGATTCAAGCTCGAGACCCAAGGACTTTTCATCGAGTCCCTGGACGCATCTTCCGTTTATGCAGATCTCAACAGCAATATTGGATTCAATCCGGCTTCCGTGGTTAAGTTAGCCACATCATTTGCCGCGCTCACTAAATTCGGACCAGAGTATCATTTTGAGACCAGCTTGTATACCGACGGTGTGGTAGACAAGAAGACCCGGACTCTCCATGGCGATCTTATCCTACATGCCACAGGAGACCCGGTGATTACAACTCTTGATGTCTCAAGGCTCGTGCGCCAGGTTCTCCACACGGGAATTGCACGGATTACTGGAAATCTGATCGTCTCCGGCCCCTTCACCTACGGAAGACTGTATGACACCGACCAGGCCATTAGTGGATTGGCCGCAATGCTGCGCCGGGCAGGCGTTCGCATCTCGGGCAGAATTCAGGCCGGAACCGTCCGGGGCACCCCGCTGGTGACGCACGTTTCATCCAGCCTTCGCGACATCCTGTTCTATCAAAATGCTCACAGCAGCAATCCCATTGCGGAACGGATCGGCGAAGCGATAGGGGGGCCGAAAGTGGTCGAACAATTTCTGGTACGGGAAGTTGGAATTCCTGTAGGCGAGGTCTCTATCAGTCACACCTCAGGACTCGATTACAACCGAATCACGCCGCGCGGAACCGTACTGCTTTTGCGCGAACTGATTTTCTGGCTGAACCTCAGCAATCTGCAGCCGCAGGACATCATGCCAGTGGCTGGCATCGATCCGGGCACACTTCACGGCCGGTTCGCTTCGGAGGAATATCGGGGCGCTATCGTTGCCAAGACCGGCACGCTTCCCGGCACAGACGGAGGGGTTAGTACCCTTGCAGGTGTCGTTTATACGCGCGATCGCGGGACAGTTCTTTTCGCCATCTTCAATTCAAGGGGTTCGGTTTCGACTTACCGGAAATTACAGGATCGCTTTTTGAAGGACTTCATCTCGGAATGCGGCGGCATTCCGGAAGTCAATGCGTCATTGCGTAGATCAAATAATTAACACCAAATCGGACGGATTGAGCCGCCGGCTTGAACGGCATTTCCCCTTTATCCACCCATTCCCAAAATTCGCCTAAATCGTTATCGGCGTCGGCAATAAGGATGAGGCGATCCTTGCCGTCTTTCATGCCCCAAAATGTGGGCTTGCCCGAATCGTAGTTCATATAAGGGGGCTGCATATCGAGCGAGTCGATGCCGTAGAAGGTATTGAAAATTGGACTCGAAAGATCGAGCTTGAACATGTCCCGATCCGGGAACACCTTCTTCATTTGAAACTGAAGATTGTTCAACGCACGGCCGCGGAAGTCATCAAACATCGCAAAGCCGCCGCGGTTGAAGTACTCGCGGAGATTTGCCAGCTCCTTCGGCGTGAGATCCATATATCCCGGCTCGGAGAAATAAAGAAATGGGTAATGGAAGATCTCCTGACTATCGAGTTGCACGATCTTGTACGACTCCGAGTTCGTGTGGACACCGGTGATTTCCTTAATCATGTTGAGGTAGAGATCTTCCGCGTAGGGGTAATCGTGGTGCCACGGCGCCTCACGGTAGGAGAAAATCCAATTGGAGGTCATGTTAAATTGAACTCGCGCAAAAACGAATTCCGAGTCCGTGTTTGCAGGCACATCCGAGACCGCCTGTGAGGCAAAAAATGCCACAAAGATGACCAACACCAGAAGCTTCCTCATAGCCTCCGAAGTATACGCCTGATGGCCCTCTTGGATCGAGTAATTGCTCGCACTCTCCGCTTCGTGCCCAAATCCTTCGTCCGGAGGGTTGCCCGCCGCTATATCGCAGGTGAAACTCTCGATGAGGCCCTAAGCGTGGCTGCCGGTCTCAACGAGCTGGGAATACGTGCCACACTGGACATTCTTGGTGAAGACATTCACAACGTCGATCAAGCCCACCGTGCCGTCAATGGCTACCGGGAACTGCTCGAGGAAATACACCGCCGAAAGCTCGACGCCAATGTTTCCATAAAACTGACGCAACTCGGATTGAAAGTGGATACCCGAACGTGCTTCGAGCTGACCGACGGTCTGGTTCGACGCGCGAACGAACTAAACAATTTCGTTCGCATCGATATGGAAGATTCATCGTGTACAACCGGCACACTCGATATCTACCGCGCTCTAAGAAGAGATCATTCCAACGTCGGTGTGGTGATCCAGGCATACCTTCGCAGGACGGTTGATGATGTCCTGACTCTTGAGGACCTCCGGCCGAATTACCGGCTCTGCAAAGGCGTCTACGTCGAGCCCCGCGAAATCTCCTACCACGACATGCGGGCCATCAATCGCAATTACGTTTACATCCTGGAGAAACTTCTGCGGACTGGTTCCTACGTTGGCATTGCCACGCACGACGAACTGATTGTCTGGGAAGCGTTCCGGCTCATTCGTGACCTGAAACTTCCCCCGGCCGCCTATGAATTCCAGATGCTGCTCGGCGTGGACCAGCAGCTCCGCGATATCATCCGTGCCGCCGGCCACAATCTTCGCGTCTACATCCCATTCGGGCGTGATTGGTATGCCTATTCCGTGCGGCGGCTGAGGGAAAATCCGCGCCTGGCAGGCTACGTCCTGCGGGCGATGTTGAAGAAATGAACGCGGGCTAAGGCCCGCGACTACATTTGGACGACACGTTTGAGCACGCATGTAGTCGCGGGCTTCAGCCCGCGTTCGCCCTTCTGGCTCCAGGCTTCTACGTGTTAAGCTGAAGATGCTTGAAGATCGTCCTACTCGGAACCAGTTCCGCCGTCCCAACTCTCACCCGCGGACTTTCATCGACTGCGTTGATCCGCGAAGGCGATGTGTTTCTGTTCGATTGCGGCGAGGGAACCCAGGTCCAACTTATGCGTGCAGGTGTGAGACGGAGCCGCATCCATTCGATCTTCATCGGGCACCTTCACGGCGATCACCTGTATGGAATTATCGGCTTGCTCAGCACGCTTCATCTCGATGGACGTGAAGCTCCGCTCAATGTCTTCGGCCCGGAAGGCCTTCGAGTTTTTCTGAACGCGGCATTCCGTACATCCGATCTTCAATTTGCATTCCGGCTTACGATCCGGGAATTTCCGCGCGGATATCGCGGCCGCGTGCTGGATGAAGAAGAATTTTACGTGGACGCGCTCCCGCTAGATCACTCGATCTTTTGTTTGGGATGGCGATTTCAGGAGAAAGCCAAACCCGGTGTGTTCAACTTAGAGAAGGCAGGAGAACTGGGAATCCCGAGTGGACCGCTATACGGAAGGCTTCAACATGGTGAGAACATCACGCTGGCCGACGGACATGTCATCACACCGGACATGGTGTTGGGCGCCCCTCGCCCCGGCAAGTCCGTCGTCTACTGTCTGGATACGCAGTTTTCCGAGCGCTCGATCGAGCTTGCAGACAAATGCACGGCTTTGATCCATGAAACCACATTCGGTCCTGATGCCGCCGAGATGGCCCGCGACCGAAAACATTCCACAATGGAAGATGCCGCGCGTGTCGCTAGAGAAGCTGCTGCAGAAAATCTCATCGCCACGCATTTCAGCTCTCGTTACGACGGCCGGCAGCTTGCGAAGATCGGTGATGATGCGCGTGAAGTTTTTCAGAACATCACGATTGGACGGGATCTGCTGGAAGTGGAAATATAGCCGCCAATTACGCGAAGCACGCCAATGCTTTCGCGTAATTGGCGCAGTTCGCGGCTAATAACGAGGAACGGCTGGGTCGATTTGCAACGCCCATGCATCAATGCCGCCCGTCATACTCTTCGCATTGACGAACCCGTGGCCTCGAAGATAGGCAGCGGCATCCAGGCTGCGCATACCGTGGTGGCACATGGTCACAATCGGCGTTTCCTTCGGCCAGGTCTGCATGATTTCCTGCGCCACGGTCTGATCGACAAGCACGCTTCCCGATACGCTTGCGATCGCGTATTCTTCCGGCGTCCTCACATCGAGCAACTTGATCTTTCCTTCCTTAAGAAATTGCGCAACCTCAGGCGGCGCGATCTCCAGATCTTTTTCCATCTCCTCACTTCTTTTGATGTGCTCGATGACCTCGTTGACGTCCAGACCATGGTTCATGGCGACCGTCGCCAACGCGTCGGTTGGCTGGAATCCGCAACTGCTGCATCCCCCGACGTGATATCTCTGGAACAGCGCACGCTGCGCCGACGGAAAGACCTTCGTCACGTGGTCCATCCGCCACTCGCCCGACAAATCCTTGGGATCGGTGCTCGTCACAGCAGCAGCTTGCATGAGCGGCTTGAGCGCCGTGACGTCCAGATCGTCCTTATCTTCTGTTGGCGCAGGCTGATTTGTCTTCTTCCCGAAAATTCTGGTAATCAATGTTGCCATCTTCGATAACTCCCTCCAAGGTCGCCCGCTGCGCATTCGTGATACGAACGCGCACTTCCTCTCCCGGCGCGACGTTTCCTGTAATGTAAACTCTGTAATTTGTCCGCGTTCTGCCAATGTTGTCTGCTTCAACGAGCACGTCTTGCATGGTGCCAACCATCTTGGACCGCTTTTCCTGTGCGCAGCGGTCGATCAAAGCCAGACACTCCTGGTGCCGCTCCTCAACGAGTTCCTGCGGCAAAGACTCAAGGCTCGCCGCGGGCGTGCCTTCACGCGGTGAGTACTTGAAGATGAAACCCCAATCGAACTGGGTTTCCTCGATCAGCGTGAGGGTTTCGCGAAAATCCCTATCCGTTTCGCCCGGAAATCCGACGATGATATCCGTGCTCAACGTCGCGTCCGGCATTACCTCCCGCAATTTCTCGATAATCGAGACATACTGCTCTCGAGTGTAATTGCGCATCATCTGTTTGAGGATGGTGTTGGAGCCGGACTGCACGGGAAGATGAAGCGATTCACAAACCTCCGGCACCGCCGCCATGGTTTCGATGACGCGATCACTCATAAAGTAGGGATGCGGGCTCATGAACCGGATTCGTTTGACGTCTTCAACTTCTGCAACCGCTTTTAAGAGATCCGCGAATCTCGCCGTGCCGTAGCGATAAGAATTCACCGTCTGGCCGAGAAGCATAATCTCTCTTGCCCCCTCCGCTGCACGCGCGCGAGTGTCGCTGAGAATTTGTTCGACGGAATGATAAATCTCCCGGCCGCGGACAGAAGGAACGATGCAGTACGTACACGAGTAATTACAGCCCCGCATAATCGTGACGAAAGCCGCAAGCTTGTGATCGACTGCCGGCACCACATAGTCGAGATCCTCGTCGGTCTCTCGCCGGTCCAGAAGCCCCTCGGCGATCCGGCCGAAGTCTTCAATGGATTTCGCTCCCACGACGAGATCCAGAAACGGAAACCGATCCTCGAGGTACTCTTTGGTCCGCTCCGCCGCGCACCCTGTCACCACGACCTTTCGGCCTGGCCCCCTCGCTTTCCATCGCCTCAGCCGTCCAATTTCCGAAAATGCGCGATCTTCGGCGTGCTGACGCACGGTACAGGTATTCACCAGAAACACCGATGCCTCATCGGGATTCTCAGTCTCAACGAGACCTTTGGCCTTCAGATGCCGTCCCATCTCGTTGGAGTCCGCCACATTCATCTGGCACCCGTACGTGCGCATGTAAAACTTCATAGTCTGACGATTATATACTGTTCCCACAGAGGAACGCGGACTAAAGCCCGCGACTACAGGCCTGATTCCATGTTGTGTCCCGCATGTCGTCGCGGGCTTCAGCCCGCGTTCTAGCGCCGCAAGATCATGCACAAGATACCCATCGAGGATTCCATCGATCTCCACACATTCCAGCCGAGGGAGATCCGCATCGTTCTCGAGGAATACCTCTACCAGGCCGTCCAGCGCGGCTTTCACGAGGTTCGGATCATCCATGGCCGAGGCATCGGTGTGCAGCGCGAGATCGTCCGGTCAATCTTGAGAAAGCACCCCAATGTTTTGTCTTTCCACGACTTGCCCGACCGTGGCTCAACGTCGGTCGAGCTAAGACTCCTCTCTTAAGATCCTCTCCTCTTCCCGCAGCTTCTCCAGGTGCGCAACGACAGACCTCTCGGCCAATGCATACATGGCGGGCGCCACATCCGTATACACTTCCTTCACGATCGCTCGTGGCTCATGCAGGCCTTTTTGCCACGCCGCGAATATCTTCTGTTCGCGATCCATCCGATGATCCAGATATTCCTGAATCTTGCCTTTCGCGTTCGCCATAACCGGGCCATGAGCGGGAAACAGCGCCGTCACATCGAGCGCCTTCATCCTTCTCAATGAATCGAGGTAAGTGGCCATGTGGCCCTCCGGCGGATCGATGAGGATCGTCCCAAAGCCCGCCATGAGATCTCCGGTAATCAGCGATCCATTCTTCTCCTCGAAAATGCAGACGTGGCCTCGGGCGTGGCCCGGCGTGTGAAGCACACGGAGAATCCATCCCGGGTTGCCTTCAAGCTCCAGCCGCTCGTTTTGCTGAAACGTGCGATCCACGTCAACCACGCCCTCCAGGTCCCGCGCAGTTAGTGGATGCGCAGCAATCTTTACGCCGCGCCTCTTCTTAAGGTGATTCGCGCCGCTGACGTGATCGCGATGCAGATGGGTCAGCCAGATCTCACGAATGTTCCGCTTGTCGAGAATGCTGTCGAGCAGCGCCTGCTCTTCTTCATAAGGTGATGCCGGATCGATCACAATCACCTCATCGCCACCGACGACGTAGCAGTTTGTGTGCGTCGCCGGTGGAAGCGTCGGCGTTCGAAGCGGAACCTGCACGAGGCCAGGCCTCATTTCAATTTCGGGGATAGGTTCACCTTGAGCCCAGGGCACCGCTTTCATTCTCGTCTCGATCTCGTCGAGGCCTTGCGACAGACACCGCAATGCATGCAACACCGGTGGCGCCACCAGGATCTGCCCCTCCATCCACTTGGCCACCGCGTCCTGCGGCCGAATCCATTCCCCCAGATCGTGCTCACTGGTCATGACTCGGGCTTCTTCACCGTCCGGACATCTCGCCAGAAAGAAGCATGTGTCGAATCTTCTCGGGACAAACGCCGGCGTCACCCATCGCCCCGCGTCGATCAACGTGTTGGGATCGACTCGCGCGCCCGTCTCTTCGAGTAGTTCCCTTGCGGCGCAGACTGTCACACCTTCATTGGGATCGACCTGCCCGCCAGGAAAGGCGTAGAACCCGCCCTGAAACACCATTTGCGGTGCTCTTCTGACCCAAAACACTTCGAGGCCGGGCTTGTTCCGAATAAGAATAATTGCTGCGGCAGATTTTGGAGTGGCCATAAGACATGAGTATAAATCGGGAAGATCTACTTTGCCGTCAACCGTCGAAACCCTGCAAACAGGATAATTGCCGACATCGACAAGGCGCCTAAAAATGCCTCCGGCAAAGTGGAGTTCGTCATGAGCAAGCAGTAGGCTAGCGTGCACTGAACCCCAATTGACACTCGTTTTCCGCCTCTGCTACCCTCTTTGGGTCACGCCGGCATTTTGTTGCCGCACGTGCCATTGCTCCTCAGTAGCTCAATGGCAGAGCATCCGGCTGTTAACCGGAGGGTTGTAGGTTCGAGTCCTACCTGAGGAGCCTTTTTCATGCGTCTTTTCAGTGAGTTCTGGACCCGCCCCAAAGTGCGAAATCGATCAAAAAGGCACTTTGCCAAATTCTTGCCATTTGCCGGACTTTGCAATTTGTTTGCTGCCTTCAAGCAAGTGGTGAAGCAGTCGTCAATCATCTCCGCCGACACGGCTGGACACGTTCAGAATCCAGTAGAGGTCTTCGAGCAATTGCGGAAAGTGGGATTGCGAGTACGGTTGGTTGGCTATCGAATTTGAGAAACAGATTGCCTCTTTAAACATCTCGGAAAGCTAGCCTGCTACAGCCAGATTGATGCTTACACTTTGCTCATCAGGATTTCGCGCATTCTGACGCATTTAGGAACACACAACGCTCCTTGCCCGAGTTGAAGCAGAGGGTGTGTTCGTCGATGTCCTTCTGCGTTAGGCAGTTTTGCAGATCGCGGAGCCGAGAGTGATGAGCGGCGCTTAACGATGCGGTTCTCTTGTCGGGATTCTTGACCGCTTGTCATAAATCAATTGACGAAGAATTTCCTTAACGCGGCTTTGGTTTCCGTCGGCCGCTGTTCCATCAGCCAGTGCCCCGTGTCTGCCAGCAGTGAGTGTTCGAGGAAGATGCGTTCGCGACCCTTGACGAGTTCGAGGGCAATTGGGCTGTTGACGAAGTGAAAATGCCAGAGAGCCGGAGTCGTGTAGACCTTTTCCCAGATCTCACCGATGCCTGGAATAGGCGCTTCGAGCAACGCAAGTTTTTCTACGTCATTCGGATATTGTGCAGCGTACGCGTAGGCCACCATTAATCCAATATCGTGACCTACAAGATTGATCTTCTCCAATCCCAGGCTCTTCACCAGTTCATGAATATCAGAAGCTATCGTCTTTTTATCGTAACCCGCCATCGGACGTGAAGACTCGCCGAGGCCCCGCATGTCCGGTGCGATAATTGTGAAATCCTTTCCGAACTCGTCAAAAAGCGGTATCCACATATGCGAGGTATCGCCGAACCCATGAATCAGTACGAGCGTCTTCTTTCCTGTTCCAGCCTTTAGGTAGTGAATTTTGACGGCGCTCAAGTTCGCGGTATGCGATTCATAGTTGTTGCTTTGGGCCAACGCCGTCACCGCGAAACTTAAAACGAGAATAACGATCAGTTTCTTCATTTTTCTTGGCCTCTACCGACATATGTTGTGCCTGTCGGTCCGTAACCTGTTATCTGCACCATGACGGCCGTATTTCCTGTGCGGGCAAAATGGGCCACGTTTGGCGGCTCCGTGTGAAAACTGCCGGGAACGAGCGCTTTAAGTTTCTTTTCGTCGAACGCAGTCCCATACCCGATTTGCCACGTTCCAGAAATCACTGTCGCCACCCGATCATCCGGGTGCGTATGAGCTTCATCTTGGTATTGGCCGGAACCGTCAACTGGATCGTATATAACCCGGTTTTGTTCGGATCGCCCTTCAATACCCGAGTCTGGATTCCGCCCACTCCTGAAGTTCCTGCCCCGGCTCCGGTTGGTGAGATGGAATCGATTTCCGACGGAGTCAGGCGTTGACCCGGATTGGTGTTCTGCGCTCCACCGACAGCAAGCAAAAGCGCCGGCACAAAAACGATCGCTGATAGTTTTAACCTGATCATTGAGTCCTCCCTTTGGTCTCGACGAGCGCGGAAAGGTGCGCATCGATCCAATTTCCGATGTCGGCCATGACCACTTCCTTACCGAGGTCGGTGAGAAGATCGTGAAAATATCCCTTTGTAAAACTTTAACGTTTTGTCCGTGGAGCCGGCCGTGTCGAAAAAGCGATCCTCGAATGCGTCCGCGCTTAAAGGCCACCCGTGACTGAACACAACCGGCTGGCCGGCGCCCCAATCGACGTAATAGAGGTTGATGTCGCCTGAGTTTTCCCTACCTACAGTGACGTATGGCATTGAGATGTTCCGTTGTGGAAATGGTCAGCTTAGATGATGCTGAACTCGCGCCTTCGCACGCTATTGACCAGGTGGGTGAATTCTGGGTGGTGCGAACAAACTAGTGGAGCCTCGTCCTTTTGAACGAGGGACGTCGCTTAGATTTTTACCAGCCCTTGCCGGCTGGCCGTTGCAATCGCTTCGGTGCGACTGAGGACATTCAGCTTGGTGAAAATGCTGCGGAGGTGGGATTTCACCGTTGATTCGCTGATGTTTAGAGTCGCGCTGATCTCTTTGTTACTACTGCCGCGGGCCAACTGTGCGAGGACTTCCAATTCTCGGTCGGTCACAGGTTCAGCGGTGAGACTCGCTGTCAGTTTGGTTACAAGCGTTGGAGGAATCACAGTCTCTCCCGAATGCACTCTGCGAATGCAGGTGAGCAATTCCTCCCGAGGCGCGTCCTTCAACAGATATCCCTTTGCGCCAGCCTTGATCGCCTTGAAAAGATCGGCGTCTGTGTCAAACGTCGTCAGTACGATCACGCGAGCCGAAAACTCCCGCCGTCGTATTTCCTGAATGGCGCCAACACCGTCCAGTATTGGCATCCGCAAATCAAGTAGGGTCACATCGGGATGATTCGTTAGCCACAGATCAACCGCTTCGCGACCATTCGAGGCCGCTGCCACAACCTGCATGTCCGGTTGCCGGCCAATGATCGCAACGAGACCTTCAAGCACGGTGACATGATCGTCGGCGACGAGCAGGCGGATTTTATCTGTTCGCGACTTTGATCGTTGTCCTCCGGAAGAGGCACGCATATTACCCCTGATTATGAGCGGTTCGGCACGATAATCAAAACCGCTGTGCCTTTATCGATTGCGCTTTGAGTTGTGATGCGTCCACCCATGCCTTCGACACGTTCTTTTATCCCGATGAGGCCAAATCCATCATTCTTGATTCCTGGATCAAAGCCGCGCCCGTTGTCGCGTAATTCGAGGCGAACCTCGTTTGGTCCAAACACCAGGTCGGTGTGGAATTCGGTCGCGTGTGCGTGCCGGAGCGCATTGGTTAACACCTCCTGCCCGATATGCAAAAGGTTCTCTTCCCACTCGGCTGAAAGCGGCCGCGGCTGGCCGTGCAGTAAGAATTTCGCCCGCAATGTCGTGCCTGCCGTCATTTTCCGTATCAAGTTATCGAGTGCTTCGCAGAGGTCTTTGTTCTCCAACGCCAACGGTCGAATTGCCCTCACCGAGCGCCGGGCTTCCTTCAAGCTTTCCCTTGCCAGATCTGCGGCTCGACCCAGGTGTTGGTCCGCCTCTTTCATCAATCCTTTAGAGGTTGCGTCCGCCGCTGCCTCCAATTGCACGATGACGCCGGTAAATCCCTGTGCAAGGGTATCGTGAATGTCGCGCGCCATGCGGTTGCGTTCCGCTATGACGGCGGCCTCGCGGCTTTCGGCTGAAAGACGACTCAGGTGCATCGCAAGCATCGCCTGATTTGCCAGCGCTTGGGCCAGTTCGATTTCTTCAGCGCGAAACAAACGCTTTTGGGTGAAACGAAGACCAATCGCGCCTTCAAGACGACCCGCGATGGACATTGGAACCAGGAGGACGGTAATTGAGTTGGCCGAGTCCCTGGGCTATGCAACGGACAGCGCATTCAGCAATGCCTTCAAACGGAAGACCGGCATGGCACCCAAACAGTACCAATCTGTATTTGCAAGAATGGATGAATCGAACTCACGCCACTTGCGTTAACCCGCCGTCGGCAAAGAGTTCGATGCCATTCACGTAGCTTGACGCGTCGCTCGCAAGAAACACTGCGACCTTTCCGATCTCGCGCGTCTCGTTAAAACAACGGTAGCGCCCTGCTCTACGAACTCCTCAGCGATCGCGAACCCGATCCCTTGCGTACCTCCTGTGACAACGGCGACGTTTCCATCGAGTGATTTGCTCATCTTGTTCTCCTTTTTGAGGTAGTGAATTTGATTTAGACTTGCGCAGTGGGACGGATAACGATCTCGTTCACATCAGTGTCGGCCGGCTGCTCGATCGCAAACGCAATGGCGCGGGCAATCGCCACTGGCGGAATCGCCATCTTGTCCATCTGGCCGACAATTTGGGATTTAACCTCTGGATTTGTCATGGAATCCGCGAGGTGCGTCTGGACGAACCCCGGCGAAATGCCGGTCACCCGCAGCTTCTCTCCGGCTTCCTGCCGCAAACCCTCGGTGATGGTGCGTACGGCGTTCTTCGTGCCGGCATAGACCGCCATGGTCGGCATGATTTGAATTCCGGCTGTGGAAATGACGTTGACGAAATGTCCGAAGCCCTGTCTACGGAAAATCGGTAACGCGGCGGCGATACCGTACAGAACACCTTTGAGATTGATGTCGATCATCTCTTCCCAATCCTCCACGCGCAGTTCGTCGAGAAGAGAAATTGGCGCAACTCCAGCGTTGCTGATGAGAACGTCGAGCTTGCCATACCGCTCAATTGCGAGCCCAACAAGGTTGGATAAGTCCTCGCGCCGTTTGACGTCGGTTTGTATGTAGGCGACCTCGCCACCCGATGCCGCGATACGGTCGGCGAGAGCCTTAAGGCGATCCGATCCGCGCGCGCCGAGTACGACTTTCGCACCGCGCTCGGCCAGGAGGAGTGCAGTCGCCTCGCCTATTCCGCTGCTTGCGCCGGTGATAACGACGACCTTTCCTTCGATTCCTTTCATACCGTTCTCCTTTTCAATCCTGATCTAAGAAAACGATATGCCGCGCGAACCAAACATGGAATGCTTGCGCGTTCATGAAATCTGCCAGATCGTTCATAATGTGCGACAGCGTTATGGGGTCGACCTAATGGACGCATTGTCGGCAATAGATGTGACCTGCACAGGACAGCCACGGGCAAAACGGACCATAGCTGCTTATACAGCTGCTCCCCAGGTAAGTCGTCTCCGCCTGCTGTCCGACCCGTTCTAAATTCCACGTTCAGTAGAAACGCTCCCGCCCGGGCTTATAGTATTGAACCGTCGGTTCCTGAGACTTTGGGATGGCGTGATGTCGGACTTCCGACTGGCGTTGCCGGGCCGGCTTGTGGCATCACGCCACTATCCGTGTGGTGGTCTAATCATTGCCCAAAAATTCGGCCCGCCTCTCGGAACTTGGCCGGCACCGGCGATCTCAAAGCCGCACTCTTCATAGAAAGGCAAAAAGGGTTCATGGAAAATCTCGACATAGCACGGAAGGCGATCTCGATCAGCTCGTGACAGTACAGGCTCAACCAGCGCGCCACTGGCTTTCACCGTGTTTAACGATCGCACGCCTAGAGCCGCGAGAAACCAGTGTGGCCCTTTCGCCAACCGTCGATGGACACCTTCCATATGTGTGCGCATCAGGTTGATCCAGCGCCTGAAGCTTGACCGCCGCAATTTGAATTTCGCTGCGTGCATCTCCGTCTGCACTATTCGTGCAAAGGTTGACTCACGTCCCGGTCGGATCCAGAGACCGCCGTCTAGTGTTCCCGTTGTGTAGATTTCCCCGCAGAGTTGGCTGGCGCGAATAGCGACAGAGCGGAAAAACCAAGGCAACACGGAGCGACGATCAACTTCCTCCGGAAGTATGTAAGCGACCCGTGGCTCGTTGTGGAAAGCCTGGCTTAGAAGCGTTGCAAAACACTCGACTTGCGACATCTGAATGTTTACCGGACTCAAATGGTGTATCTCCACATCAAATGACGTCTAAGCCCGACGTTGACGGTCGACCCGATGAATGCAGCAGCTCGACAGAAGGCATCAGGCGACCATAACCGGCGGGAAACCCCCCTTGTTCCCAAAGAGCATCGAGCGTCGGGCGTCGCACGATCCGCTGCATGAAGAGACCGTGCGGACTTCGCCCGCAATAGGCAATACGGCAAGTCCGCGTTACCGATCCTCTTACGCAGAAGCAAATGGGAAAACGTGGTTACGCTATAGCTACATCCGCCGTTCTTACGAAGTCACACGTTACTGGCCTCAGAGGTAAGCCCGAAAGAGACGCAAACGTTCCGGCTGTCACATTTCGGCGAGCCATCCGGTCTCTATATTGAGGCGAGCAAATCGGAGGCACTATGAGAAGGGATAAGATAATTTATTGGACTGCAACAGGCATCGTCTGTGGGATCATGGCTTTCAGCGCCGTCAACTTCAATCTCAGTCACCCATTCGGGCCGTTTGAGAAACCTTTTCCCCGCCCGCGTTTCAGAGCATCCGTTAAAGAGCACCATGAGGTCCTCGAACATTTTCAGGAAGCTGCGGCCAGCGGCAACATGGACGGATTGCTCGCCCTTCTCTCCTTCGACGTCGTTCTTCATTCCGATGGCGGCGGCAAGGCGCCGGCCTTCCCTCTTCCGATCTATGGACCGAACAAGGTTGCACGCGCGGTAGTTCAAGGTCTGAGAACGTTGTTGTCACTGAAGCCTGTTCAGCGGATCGTGCAGGTCAACGGCGAGCCTGGAATTGTGAGTTATGTGAACGGTCGGGCGCAGTCCGTGTTCACGCTGCAAGTGACCGACGGGCGTATTGAAGCGATTTTCATCGTCACGAATCCCAAGAAGCTTTCCCACCTGCCCCCCGCGGCCTCGTGAGATTTCAGAAGACCGTCGAGCCTGGCGTTCCGTGACCAGGGCGATCTGAAAAAGTGCGCCAAAAGTCCTCACTTTTATATGTCACGCGCAGCAGACCTAGCTGGTCATGACTAAGGAGGCAGAATCAATGAAACTTTTTATCCTCGGCGCTAACGGCAAAACTGGGACACAGTTGATTGACCTGGCCCTGGCGCGGACTCACCAGGTGACGGCGTTCGTGCGCTCGCCGGAGAAGGTCACGCACCGCGATCCACGGCTGCTGGTATTACGCGGCGATCCGCACGACGTACATGAGATGGCGAGCGCACTCCCAGGACATGACGCCGTGCTCTCGGTGCTAGGCGTTCGCCCCTCGCAGGCGTTCCGCCCGCACACGTTGGTCCAGGAATGCGCGGCCAGCACAGTCGGTGCGATGACAAGGACCGGAGTGAAGCGGCTGGTCCTGCTGTCAGCCGCAGCACTATTCCATGAGAAGGGACTGTACTTTGCCTTCTTTCGCCGATTACTCGCACACATAATTCGTGACCTCGGTACGGCCGAGGAAATCGTGCGTGCATCCTCACTCGATTGGACAATCGCGAGGCCGCCACGCCTTATCAACAAGCAGGACGAAGCATATCGCGCTGTGCGCGACGCACTTCCGGCCGACGGCTACTCGATGTCCTTCCGCGCGGTTGCAGCCTTCATGCTGGATGCTGTGGAGCACGAAACGTACCTGCACGAGATCGTCGGCCTGGCAAGTTGAGCGCGCAAACGAACCACACATGAGAAAGCCCTACTTATTGAGCAGGAGTCTCTGATGCGTTCGCCGGTTACAACATGCCGTCGAAACATGGCGGCGCGCCGAGCTCGAGCCGCAGCGTGGGCAGGAGTGGCCGCTTTTCGATGCGCTGGACGCCGAGACAACGGTGTAGTGGTGGTGGCTTCTCTGGCCGAGGTAATGAGTCGGTTGCTCCAGCCGATATCGAGTTGGCCCGTACAGCCGTCAGAAAGGCGGTTACGACTTCTCTCTGCTGGCTAAGATCGGCGACGGGACGCTCAGCCGTTCCCCGCACCCGCCGACGCGCACGGCTGGCGAGCTGCCTTGCCGCAGCGGGGGAGCGTCCTATGATGGGAGCAATTTCGTCAAAGGAAACCGCAAACATGTCGTGCAACACGAACGCAAGCCGCTCGGCCGGAGCCAGCCGGTCCAGTACCACCAGCAAGGCAAGGCCAACCGAGTCTGCTATGAGGACCTCATGCTCAGGGTCAGGGCGGGATTCGCTCTGCGCAACAGGTTCAAGCTTGTGGGTACCCAGCGACTCCTCGCGCTTTGACTTTCGCGATCGAAGCATGTCCAGGGACACTCGCGCAACGACGGTAGTCAGCCAGGCTCCGAGATTCTCGATGCCACTTGCGCCGGAGCGGCTGAGTCGTAGCCAGGCCTCCTGAACGGCGTCGTCCGCTTCGGCTACCGAACCGAGCATCCGATAGGCCACCGCCCGCAAATGCGCCCGCTTTTCCTCGAATCGTTCGGCAAGCCACTCGTGCTCGTCCATCGGTCAGATTCCTTTTCCAATCCGTCGACAAAAGTTTCTCGGTGCTCCCATGGATGGGTTGCCTTCACGTTATTCCTTTCATCGTTGGTCTTCTGCAGAGAAGAACGAAATTCTGTCACACCGGCCGGGTTTCCCTCGTCACTACTATGACGGATCGCCGCGAGCGATCGTGACATTCGAACAAGGGAGCAGTCCATGAATAGCACTTTTCTTTCCTCAATTGAAAAACCCCGAGGGCTAACAATGAAGCTGGCGTATTACTTTACACGCCGGGAGTTTGGGAAGGTCCTCACACCACTAAAGGTCCATAGCGCGCGATTGCCGGCTGCGTTTGGTCTCTTCTACGCGAAGATCGGCCGGCTCGACAAAAAGCTTCAGCTGCCACGGGAAACCGTTCTGCTGATCCGGGAACAGGTAGCTCGGATCAACGTCTGCCTTTTCTGCACGGACATTGGCAGGTCGTTCACCATTAAAGCGTCCATGAATCAAGCCAAATTCGATGCGCTGGATGAATACAATACCAGCCCTCTTTTTACGGATGCTGAACGCGCTGCACTGGACTATGTGACGGAGTTGACAAAAGACAAAAAGGTCAACCCGGATACTTTCGCCCGCATGCGCAGGCACTATTCTGAGCGCGCGATCTGCGAGATCGTCTGGCTTGTAGCCAGCGAACACGTCTACAACATGACCAATATCGGCCTGAACATCCATTCGGACATGCTCTGTGACATCAGTAAGCAGAAGAAGGCGGCGACCCTAATGAACTTACACAAGGAGACACGACTTTGAAAATCGCGCCATGCTCGTGGCAGAACTGGCCCAGCGGCGAGGCAACGTCGAAGGAGTGACGCGCAAAAGGGGCGGCAGCCCCTTGTTCCCGCCTCAACGCTTGAAGCGGCCGGAGCGCGCAGCGCTCCGCACCCGCCAAAAACGCATCAGACCCCCCGCCTACTTCCGGGTGGGCTCTCGTGGGCCAAGCTCCTCGGCGTGGTGCTGATGCTTGCGCCGGTGCCGGCGCGGCTCAAGGAGTGGGCCTACGCCGGCTTCGCCATCAACCTCGCCTCGGCGCTCATCGCCCACCTCTCGGTGGGCGATGGCCCGGAGGCGTGGGGCTGGGCAGCGGCCACCGGCGTGCTCTGGGGGCTCTCGTACTTCTTCTGGCGCCGCCTGCAGGCCACGCCGGCGATCGCCTGACCGCCCACCGCCGGCCGTTTAGGTCGTAGGAGTGCGAGGAGGCGACGTTGGCGATGCTGAGCCCGTTGAGTCGAGAGGCCAGCGTGGGGATGTTGTTCACCAAGGCTGCAGGTTACGCTGAGCGCAGCTAAAATAAGTGCGAGAGTTGGAGCTGTACATGAAAAAGCCGTCCCAGTGGAACCTGCCTCTGCATTAATCAACGAGAAGATCAAGGAACTTGGGGACTGGCGCGGGAAGACGCTCGCGAAAGTGCGCGAAATCATACACGAGGCAGACCCTGGGATCGTCGAAGAGTGCAAGTGGAGGAAAGAGTCTTCCCCGGGCACTCCCGTCTGGTCCCAGAGGAATAGTCAAGACCTGTGGATTAGCGTGCCACGATGATGTGGCAAGATCAGTTGTAGGAAGGGGACGAAGTTGTCGGAGCGATCAGGAACCACCGCTGACGATCCGTTCAGTGGTCGGCACCCAACCAGTCACGAACGGCTGACCGGACTGCCCTGGGATGCGTCGTACCACGACGGACCTGCGCCTTGGGATATTGGCCAGCCGCAGCCAGCAATAGTGCGTTTGGCATCCGAAGGCGGATTCGCCGGAGCGGTGCTCGATGCGGGCTGCGGGACCGGCGAGAACGCTCTTCACGTCGCCTCGCTGGGATTGTCGGTTCTGGGCGTTGACGTGGCTGAGACGGCACTGG
>WNGK01000609.1_pt1 | contig 39641 bp, 44 predicted proteins | sample 5400601 | NCBI WGS metagenome assembly WNGK01 (sample SAMN13153376, study PRJNA577476) | soil metagenome | isolation source: 60 cm soil or saprolite under Garry oak tree replicate 1 | place: USA:California | collected 2016-06-15 | reverse complement strand
ATGTCCAGCCCGCCCGGACCGGAAAGCAACGGTATCTTCCGGGTGGATTTCGATGACCCGGCGCTCGACTGGCGGGTCGCCGACGGCGACGCGGAGATCGCGCCGGGGGTGACCGCCGTGCTGACCGCCGGCCATACCCCCGGCCATCAGAGCTTCGTGGTCAGCCTGGACGAGTCCGCGGGCGGAGGCGGGTTCGTCTTCGCCTTCGACGCGGCCGACCTGACCGAGAACATCGAGCGTGAGGTGGCGGTCGGCAGCCGGATCGGGGCCGGCCCCGAGGTGAGCGTGGCGCAGATCCGCAAGCTCAAGCAGATCGCCGCGGACCGCGGCTACCGGCTCGTCCCCGGCCACGACCCGGTGGTCTGGCCCGCCCTCAGCGCCCAGCTAAGCGGCCTTGGTGAAGCGCGGCAGGGTTGCGGCGCCGACGGCGAGGAGCGCGACGATTCCCATCTGGACGTACTCGACGCTGGCGAAGGCGTGCGAGAGGCTGTGCGGCTCCAGGCTGATGTACAGGGTGCCCAGCGTGGCGACACCGAGGGCGAGGCCGCTTTGCTGCAGGGTTATGAGCACGCCGCTGCCGATGCCGCCCAGGTGGGTGGGGACGTCGGCGAGCACGCTGCGGAACAGGCCGGCGAACAGCATCGACTGCCCGGCGCCGACCAGGGCCAGCGGCGCGGCCATGGCCCATAGGCTGACGTGCGGCCAGTTCGTCACGAGCACGGTGACCAGCGAGGCTAGTCCTGCCAGCTGGACGGCGGCGCCCGCCGACAGCGCGGCCCGGCCGAAGCGGGCGATCAGGCGAGGCGCGAACAGCGAGCCTGCGAAGAACGCCACGGCCATCGGCAAGATCGCCAGGCCGCCGTGGAGGGCGTCGGCGTGCAGCCCGTTCTGGACGGTCAGGGCGAAGACGAACATGAAGGAGCCGAACCCGATGCTGAAGGCCAGCACCATGACCAGGCCGCGTGACATCGACGGCAGCCGCAGCAGCGACGGCGGCAGGAGCGGCACCTCGCCGCGCGCCTCGGCGCGCTTCTCCACGGTGTAGGTGACGGCTCCGAGCATGACCGCGATCGCGATCAGGAGCCAGGTCCACCACGGCCAGCCCAGTGAGTGCCCTTCGGTCAGCGGGATCAGCAGGGCGGTCAGCGTGGCCGCGAACAGCACGAGCTGGCCGACGACCGCAGCGATGCCGGAGGTCGCACCGTACAGGGCCAGGGCGCGCGCCTTGCGCTCGCCTTCCAGGGTGTGGTGGAAGGTCGCCAGCACCTGCGGGATGAGCAGCGCGGCGGTGGCACCCTGGACGATCCGCGCCGTGATCAGGACCGCGGCGGTCGGCGCGATGCCGCAGGCCAGCGAGGCCAGCGCGAAGCCCGCGAGCGCTCCGGAGAGGCCAGGGAGCCGGCCTGGGGCGAGCTGATGGTGGATGTCACGGCAACTCCTCAAGTAGTTATGTGTACATAATTATGCTAGCATAACAAATATCGGCCCATAACTACGCCCGGCGGCTGGTCTACGCTGGAGGAGTGGCAGTGACTCAGCGCAAGCGCCGGCGCCCGGCAGTGCCGCCGGCCGACGATCCGCGGTGGGCCGACCTGGCCGACCTGGTGCTCATCATCTCCCGCGAGATCCAGTTCCGCGGCTACACCGACGCCCGCGCCATCCCGCTGTCACAGTCGGAGGGCATGGTGATGCGCTACCTGCTCCAGGATCCGGCCGCGCCGCCAAGCCGTATCGCCGCCGCCACTGGTCTGCAGCGCACCAACCTCTCCACCGTCCTGCGCGGGCTCGAGCGCAAGGGCCTCATCGAACGCCGCGCCAGCCCGGAAGACGGTCGCGGGGTGACCATCCATCCGACTGAACGCGGACAGAGCAACTACGCCGTTGTCCGGCAAGAATGGGCCAGCGCTGTGTCCGCCGCCGCCGACGGCGACACCAGCAACCTCGACGCAGCGCTCGCCTTGCTCAGCACCGTCGAAACCGGCCTGGTCAGGACGCGACCCGCCGCACCTGGCCGCCCGGCGGCGCTGATATAGGGCCTGCGCCCCGGCTCAGTCGGCCGAACGGCCGTGGTATCTCGCCCGAACCGGCTGCGGTACACCTCGGCCGGCTTGATCAGGGAGTTCCGCGGCTGGAGCAGCGACGGCCGGTCCGCATTCGGCATCCAGTCCTATGAGTCCGAGGCTTCTCGTCCCACCCACATCACGGGGTTCGGCCGAGGCCAAAGGTCGCTGACGGGAAATGCGGATTGCCTCGACGTCTGCCGAGGCCGACGATACCGGCGCCGCCGCGCATGCCGCGGCTAGCGGCCGGCTCGACGGCGTCGCAGAATTCCTCGTATTCGCTGGTGGAGAGCACGAGGCTCGCCAACTCCAGGACTTCGTGGGACGGGAGGCTTTCCGGGATGGCTACCGTGAACACCCCGCGGCCCTTGACTAGGACAACTGCTGGAAGGCCGGACGAGCGGATGATCCGCATGTCGTTCTCCTGGGCCTTGAAGGTTGGGCAGGACCAACTCCCCAACCTATAGCGATACCGTTTTGTTATTCAAGACGACCCTTCAGGCTCTGGGACCTCCCGGCCGGCGGCATCAAGCATCGACCGGACGAGGGCACTTATATGCCTGCGTTCCTGCGGACTCAGCCGAGCGAGCGAGGCCACCAGCACCTCGATCTCCGGGTCGTCGGCAGGCTGCTCGTCGAGCACGAACCCGGCGGCCGCAGCGGCCGCGGCCCGCACGACATGCTCGGGAACCTCAAGGCCGACGGCAAGCCGCTCCAGCGTGCGCGGGTTAGGCACCCGCACCGGCCGGTGGTTAGAGGCCAGGTGATACACGGTTGAGCGAGGCAACCCGCCCCGGCGGGCGATCTCCCCGTAGGAGCGGTTCAACTCGGTCATCCGGGTCCGGATGAGCTGCTGCAGCGCGTTCATGAGCACCTTCCGCCTTGATCAGAAGAGTAGCCCCACCGCATTCTCAGGCCGGTCATCTTCGCGCCGTCCCTTGCATCGAGGCGCACATCCGGCTAGTGTCCAATTTTATCGGACGAAGGATCTGGAATTACTGGACAGTAGTCGATGTCCAACTTAGGAGGACGCGTATGACCACCCCAGTCACCGCCCAGGGTCCCGCCATCCAGGGCATGTCCACACAACAGCAGGGCTACGCGCCCGGCTTCCCTCCCCCGCTCGGCATCGAGCAGTACCTCGGCCAGCCGCAGCAGCAGTACCTCGGCCAGCCGCAGCAGTACGGGGGCTCACCCCAGCAGTTCCCCATGCAGGCCCAGTTCCCAGGGCAGCAGCAGTTCCCCTGGCAGCAGCAGCTCCCGGCCCAGCAGCTCGTCCAGTCGCTGGTGAGCCAGCTCCTGCCGATCGCGCAGCAGGTCATCCTGCCGCAAGTGGTAGCTATCGCTACCCAGCAGATCCCGCAATACCTGCAGCAGATCGTCGCCCAGCAGCTGGGCTGGCAACAGCAGCAGTTCGGCCAGGCGGGCCAGACTCCATTCGGCCGTCCCCATCAAGGGAGCTTCTAGCGGCCGGTGCCATGACGGTGAACGCGTATTCGCCGCCAGGTGGTGAGGCCATGCGGTACCAGACGGCGGGCCTGCTGCAGCACACCTATCGCTGGGTGCGCGCGGCCAGCGAGGTCACGCCGGCGGTCACCCGGGCCGCGCCTGCCCTGACCGTGGCGGTACAGCTGTACGACGCGGAGCAATACCGATCCGCGCTGCGTCAGCTTTCGGGCGTCGTGGCGATGCTGCACCAGGCACGCCAGGCGTACCCGGCACTGCCGCCGCTGTAAACCCAGACCATTACCCCTAACGGGACCTAACGAGAGGTGCGCAATGTCCCGCCCCAGCCGCTGCGCAGCGGCTGGGGCGGACAGCGGGAAGGGTCTAGACCATGACCGATGCAACGCGCCAGGACCGCGCCGCGGGCAAGGGAAGCAAAGGCACCTCCCCGCGAGCCGGCACCGAACCGCGAGCTGGCGCCTCGCCGCAAACTGGCACCGGAACGAGCCGCCCTGATCGCCTCACTGTGCGGTCCCGGCCGGATCGCTACCTGGTCACGGCGGTGCCGCCCGCCGACGTGCGGGAGATCACCTCGCAGCTCGAGCACGACCGGTCCTGCCGTGTCGTCCGCACCCTGGGCGGGCCCGGGTCGCCGGGCGGCTTCCCTCGCGTCGCGGCCGTCGAGATGTCGGCGGAACACGCCGCCATGCTGGCGGCCTACCCAGGTGTCCACGTCGAACCTGACTATGCCGCCGGACGCGGCCGGACCCATGCGGTACAGCCGCCTGCCGTGGTCACGCAGCGCGTGATGTTCGAGGTTCTCGACGACAGCATGCGCCCCATCGAGGGCGCGACCGTTACCCTGGCCGGCTCTGGCTTCCCGGTGACCGGATTCACCGGTCCGGATGGTCGCGCCGAGATCACCGCCACACCCGAGGCGCTGACCGCCCCGACGGCAGTGGAGATCCGCCCGCCGCGCGGATGCTGGCCGGTACGGGTGCGCCGCCCGCTCCTCGGCATGACCGGCCCGGTCCGGGTGGTCTGCACGCGGATCACCAAGACCTACCCGGAATTCCCCGAACGGGCGCTGGATTCCTGGGGCGCACGCGTCATGGGGTTCGGGCGGCTACCGCCCACCTACCGCGGTAACGGTGTCCGGATCGCGCTGATCGACTCGGGCGCGGCCACCGGTCATCCGGACCTGTCCGGCCAGCTCGAATACGGCCGTGACCTGATCGGGCAGGACGAGAAAGGCTGGCAGGAGGATCTGATCGGGACCGGCACGCACCACGCGACCCTGATCGCGGGCCGTGACGACGGCACCGGGATTGTCGGACTGGCACCCGAGGCCGAAGTCCATATCTGCCGGACCGCGCCGGGCGGTTCGGTCGTCGACCTGGTCGAAGCGCTCGACTACTGCATTGACCAGCAGGTGGACGTGGCCATGTTCGGTGCCTGCATCCCCGAGCAGTCCGTGCTCCTGGCCGCCAAGGTAGAGGAGGCATGGCGGAACGGGATCGCATGTATCGCCGCCGCCGGAGACTCCGCCGGGGACCCGTGCTGGCCGGCCGCGTTGCCGCAGGTGCTGGCGGTCGGGGCGATCGGGCAGCTCGGCACGTTCCCGCCGGAGGGAACCGACACGGCCACCCTGACCGCGCAGCTGACCCCCGAGGGCTTCTTTGTCCCCGTATTCAGCAGCGTCGGCCCGAACTCCTCAGCGCTGGATTGTTGCGCCCCGGGCGTCGCGGTCATTTCCGGCCTCCCGCCGGCCAGCTACGGGCCGCTCAGCGGCACCGGGACCGCCGCCGCCCACGTCACTGCGCTCGCGGCGCTGATCCTGGCCCACCATCCGCTGTTCCGGCTGGAACCGGGCAGGCCCAGGATGACCCGGGATTCCGCCCGGCCCGCCAGGCTGCTGGAGGTGATCAGGGGTTCGTGCCGCCCGCTCCCCCAGCTCGACCCGACGTGGACGGGCGCGGGGATACCCGACGTGGCCGTCGCACTCAGCGTCGCCCCGTGGGGCACTCACCCGCCGCTGTCCCTGCCGTACCCCGCCCCGGCGCCAACCCCGGACGGGCGGACGCCGCTTGAACCGCTCAGCGCGGCGATGTGGGCCGCCGGCCTGATCGCGGGCGACAAGCCCCCCGGCCGCCAGGACTCGTGACCGTCCGGCGGTTTGGCCTGGGCGGCCGCTCCTTCAGGAATGAATGTTCACCGCCGGCCCGCTAGTAGTCAGTCCATTGCTCCCGAGTAGCGCCGATTCGATCGTAAACAGCCTGAGCGCGAAGGTTGTCGGGTGCCGTCTGCCACGTCAGCCGACGCGCACCCCGGTGGGCACATTCGGCCCGGCATGCCTCGATGAGCTGCTCGGCCACGCCCTGGCCACGCGCGCGCTCGGCAACAAACAGGTCGTTCATGATGCCGATCCGGGACGCCTTGGTGGTCGACCAGGTCCAGTACAGCGTGGCGAATCCCGCCACGCGGCCGCCGGGGTCCCGCGCGAGCAGTTGCACCCCCTCACGCTCCGGATCATCAATCAGTGCTGTCACAAGAGCGAGGAGATCCACGTCGGGCGGTGAGACCTCGTAGAAATCACAGTATGCCCGCATCAGCGGCATCAACTCATCTAGGTCGGCTGCCTCAACCCGCTTGATGGAATGCTTGATCACCGTGATCACGTTCTCCTTGTTCATCATCTGTACCGTTGGACGCAGCCTCGGCGTACGCGGGAACCGACCGACTCGAGGCAGCCGCAGTTCGGACCGCGCAGGAGGGCAAAACCCCGGTCCCGTACCTACGTTGCCGCCACGCAGCGATGAGGCGTCACGGAGTTCGCGCCTGAGCCTCACGCAATTGCGCGGAGCGTCTCCGCGGAAACGCTCCACGCCATTGAGGCTGTCGCGTGTCTCTTCTGGCGTGCGCACCTGGACCCGATCATGCCTTTGCCGCCTGTCTGCGGCCGCGGTCCTGCACACCGATGTGACATCGGCGTGGCTATGGCAACGCCGATGTGACATCGGCGTGGTTGCTGCCGCGGGCGTGTGGGTGGATTCAGGTTCCGGGGCGGGGCGCGCGGGACTCATGGGGCATGCGGGAAAGCGGTGGCGGGGCAGGCCGGGGCCGGGGCAGGCGCCGTTGGTACAGGCGCGGACCAGTTACGCGACGGCCTCAATTGCGCCGGGCGTCTCCGCGGAGACGCCGTTCCCGTGCTCCCGAGCTACCTGATCATGCGCGCAGCCTGTCGAGCAGCTCGTCGAGCATCAGCTGCTGGCGGGCCGGGGTGACCCGGTCGGGGTAGAGCACCCGCTCGGCGCTGAGCCCGTCGATCAGGACGAGCAGCTGATGGGCGGCCAGCGCGATATCGACGCCGTCGCGGAGCTCGCCGCGCTGGCCGGCCTCGGCGAGATGGGCACGCAGTCGGCCGGCGAAGCGGTCGAACTCGGCGTGCTGCAGCGTGCGCAGCTCCGGGTTGCCGAGCGCCCGGCCCCAGAAGCTGATCTCGATCTGGGCCTCGAGATCACGCTGCTCGTCCAGCGGCAGCGCCTCCAGCATGATGACGCGGAGCGCGGCCAGCCCGGTCAGGCCGGCCGCCCGGGCCTCCATCCGGGCCACCACCCGGCGGTGGGACATCACCAGCGCCGAGCCGAGGATGTCGGCCTTGTCGTCGAAGTAGTGCGCCAGGATGCCACGGGAGCAATCGGCCTCGCGGGCGATGGCCCTGATGGTGGCCCGGGCGATGCCGTCGCGCGCGATCACCCGCCAGGTGGCCGACAGGATCTCGTCCCGCCGGGCGTCCCAGTCGACGATCTTCGGCATGGGCCTCCAGCGCTCCCCGTGCTCGCCGCAGACATCCGGAGCGCCCGCCAAGCTGGTTTTTTGTCGGACGTCCGTCTAATATCCCAAAGTAGTGTATCGCAGCGACTCCGATGAGCTTCAGGCGGCTCGCGCGCAGCTCGTCAGCTACAGCGCACGCCTGCTTGACGACGGGCTGGCCGTCGGCAGCGCAGGCAATATCAGCGTCCGTTCGGGGGATCTCGTGTCGATCACCCCGTCCGGGATCAGCTACGCCGAGATGCGGCCAGAGGACATCTGCCTCGTCACGCTGGACGGCACCCAGCTGCCTGACGGCGGCGCCGGGCCGGAAACGCCGTCCTCCGAGACCCCGATGCACCTGGCGATCTACGCGGCGACCAGCGCGGCGGCCGTCGTGCACACGCACTCGCCCGAGGTCATCGCGCTGTCGGCGGCGCGCCCGGAGCTGCCGGCCATCCACTACGCGATCACCGGGCTGGGCGGGCCGGTCCGCGTCGCTCCTTACGTACGCTTCGGGTCGGCGGGCCTGGCCGCGGCGGCGGTCGACGCGCTGGACGGCCGCAGCGCCGTCATCCTGCGCAACCACGGCGCGGTCTGCTACGGCCGTGACCTCGCCCAGGCGTACGACCGGGCGCTGCTGCTCGAGTGGCTGGCCCGCACCTACCGGCTGGCGCTGTGCTACGGGGAACCCGCGATCTTGTCGGCCGCCGAACTCGACGAGGTCGCCGCGGAGAGCCGGCGCCGGCGCTACGGCGAGCGGCGTGACGGCCGCTCATGAGCGCGGGGAATTCAGCGTGGCCGCTGGGTCCGGTGACCGTGCTCGGCGCGCACATCCTGGACGTGCTCGGCAGGCCGGTCGAGGAGATCCCGCCCGGCCAGGGCAGCGTCCGGCTGCGGGAGATCCGGGCCACCGCCGCGGGCACGGCCGCCGGCACCGGCGTCGACCTGGCCAAGCTGGGGGCCAGGGTGCTGGCCGTCGGCGCGCTCGGCGACGACCTGCTCGGCGACATCGTCATCGCCGCGATGGCCCGCCATGGCGTCGACACCAGCGGGCTGAGCCGCAAGCGCGCGGCGCAGACGTCGGCGACGATCCTGCCGATCCGGGGGAACGGGGAGCGCCCCGCGCTGCACGTGCCGGGCGCGACGTCGCTCCTCGAGCTGGCCGACGTCGACCTGGACCGGGTACGGCGGAGCCGGGCCCTGCTCATCGGCGCGCCCGACGCGCTCGGCCCGATCGTCGGCGACCTGGGGCAGGTGATCGCGGCGGCCCGGGCCGGCGGGGCGCTCGTCGCCGTCGACGTGCTGCATCCCGGCCGCCCGCGGGACCTGGAGCGGCTGGCCGGCGTGCTGGGCGAGGCGGACTGGTTCCTACCGAACGGGGACCAGCTACTCGCCCTCACAGGGCGCCATGACCTCGGCCCAGCCATCAAAGACGTCATAGCGCTTGGCACCGGCGGCGTGGCCGTGACGCTGGGCGCGGGCGGCTGCCTGGTCGGCTGGCGGGGCGGCGGCGCGCCGGTGGCGCTGCCCGCCATCGAGGTCGAGGTGGTGGACACCACCGGCTGCGGTGACGGCTTCACGGCCGGCCTGCTCGCCGGGCTGCTGGCCGGCGCCGCCCCGGTCGACGCGGCGTGGCTCGGCATCGCCTGCGGTTCCCTGGTCGCCACCGGCCTGGGCTCGGACGCCGGGATCGAGAACTTCGCCCAGGTGCTGGACTTCCTGGGCCGCGCACAGCCGGCCGTGGCCGGCCGGATCAAGGAGCAGCTGTCGTGAGCGAGCCAAAGGGACGCGGCGCCGACTGGACTGAGGAGCGAGGAACGAGCGACGAGGGAAGGAGGCGCCTTAAGGCGTCCCGGAGGCGAGCGAACGATAGCAAACTGCGCGAGCGCGCGCGGGCCGTGATCCCGGGCGGGATGTACGGGCACCAGTCGGCCCCGGGTGCCGCCTATCCGCAGTTCATGCGCGGCGGCCGCGGGGCGCGGATCTGGGACGTGGACGGGAACGAGTACGTCGACCTGATGTGCAGCTACGGCCCGGTCGTGCTCGGCCACCAGCATCCGGCCGTGGAGGCCGCCGCGGCGGCGCAGGCCGCGCTCGGCGACTGCCAGAACGGGCCAGGCCCGGTCATGGTGGACCTCGCCGAGCTGCTGGTGCAGACCGTGCGGCACGCGGACTGGGCGATGTTCGCCAAGAACGGCACCGACGCCACCACCATGTGCTGCACGATCGCCCGCGCGCAGACCGGGCGGCGGCGGATCCTGGTCGCCGCGGGCGCCTACCACGGCGCCGCGCCCTGGTGCACGCCGCGGCCGTCCGGCACGACGCCGCAGGACCGGGCCAACCTCGGCCAGTACACCTTCAACGACCTGGCCAGCGTGCGGCAGGCCGCCGCTGAGGCCGGCGATGACCTGGCGGGCATCCTGGTCAGCCCGTTCAAGCACGACGCCGGGTACGACCAGGAACTGGTCGACCCCGAGTTCGCCCGCGGCCTGCGCGCGCTGTGCGACGCCACCGGGGCCGCGCTGATCCTGGACGACGTGCGGTGCGGGTTCCGGCTGCACCTGGGGTCCAGCTGGGAGCCGGCCGGGGTGGACCCCGACCTGTCGGCGTGGAGCAAGGCGATCGCGAACGGCCGGGCGCTCGCCGCGGTGCTGGGCAGCAACGCGTTCCGCGGCGGGGCGCAGGAGGTGTTCGTCACCGGCTCGTTCTGGTTCTCCGCCGTGCCCATGGCGGCCGCCATCGCCACCATCGGCGCGCTGCGGGAGCAGGGGGCGATCGAGGCGATGGCGCGGTCGGGCGAAGCATTGCGCGACGGCATCCTGGCCCAGGCACGGTCGTGGGACCTGGGCGTCCGCTACACCGGCCCGCCGGCGATGCCCTACCTCACCTTCGCCGGGGATCAGGACCACGAGCTGGCCGGCGTGTTCGCCGCGCAGGCCCTGCGCGGCGGCGCCTACCTGCATCCCCGGCACAACTGGTTCGTGTCCGCCGCGCTGACCGGTGACGACCTCGCCCTGGTGCTCGAGGCGACCGACCAGGCGTTCGCCGCCGTCCGCAAGCACCTGGGCCAGTGATGCCCGCCGAGTTACGCCCCAGAGAAGGAGGGCCAGCATGTCCAGTACAGCAGCCGAACCCAACCGGCCCGGGCCCGCGACCGTCCCGGCCGCTCAAGCCGGGCTGGCGGCGGACTCACCGGAGGCGGTCCTCGAGCGGGCCGGCTACAGGCCGGAGCTCAGGCGGTCGCTGCGGTTCTTCTCCATGTTCGCGATCGCGTTCTCGATCATCTCCATCACCACCGGCATCTTCCTGAACTACGGGTTCGGCCTGGCGTACTGGGGGCCGGCCTCGATCTGGACCTGGCCGATCGTCGGGGTCGGCAACATGATGATCGCCCTGGTCGTCGCCGAACTGGGCACTCGCATCCCGCTGGCCGGCTACGCCTACCAGTGGAGCGCCCGGCTGGTGAACCCCACCTACGGCTGGTTCGTCGGCTTCGCCGGGCTGCTGTACATGGCCGTCGGCGGCGGCGCGATCATGCTCGGCGTCGCGGCCCCGCTGCTGCTCAGCGAGTTCAACGTCAACGCGCCGAACCCGCACCTGGTGCTCTCGGTGGCGATCATCTTGATGCTGCTGCCCGTCGTGATCAACATCATCAGCATCCAGGTGGCGGCGCGGGTCAACAACGTCGCGGTGTTCACCGAGATCATCGGGACCGTGGTGTTCGGCGTGCTGCTTTTCGTGCTGTGGGGCGTGCACGCCAAGCCCACCAAGACTGGCGCCGGCATCCTCACCGACACGACCTCCGTCTTCCACAACCCGACGTGGTACGCGTTCGCGCTGGCCGGGCTGCTCGGCGCCTTCACCCTCGTCGGGTTCGAGCTCGCCGCCGACATGTCGGAGGACGCGGTGAACCCCCGGCACAGCGTGCCGCGCGGCGTCCTGTGGGCGGTGGGCGGCTCCGCGGTCCTGGGCATGATCGCGCTGATCGGCTTCACGGTCGCCATCCCCGACCTCAAGACGGTCGAGTCGGCCCCGCTGCCGCTGCTGGCCATCGCGGGCTACTGGCTGCCGTCCTGGCTGGTCAAGGTGTTCGTGGCGTTCGTGGTCTTCTCGATGTTCGCGATCCTGGTCGTCGGCTCCGGCGCCCAGGCCCGGCTGGTCTACTCGATGTCGCGCGACAACATGCTGCCGTTCTCCGGTGTCCTGCGGAAGATCAACCGGCGCAGCCAGACCCCGATCGTGGCGCTGCTGGTGCTGGCCGTGATCGACATCGGCGTGATGATCTACGGGTACTTCCAGTCCAGCGCGTTCGGCACGCTCGTCGGCGCGACCGCGATCATCCCGTACATCATCTACTTCCTGATCACCTTGGCCTACGCGATCAAGCGGCGCACCACGGACAGCATCCCCGGGGCGTTCACGCTCGGCCGGTGGGCATGGCCGGTCATCGGGTTCGTGCTCGCGTACACCGTGCTGATCATGGTGGTGCTGTCCCTCCCCGCGCCGTTCCACGGCGCCGACAAGGTGCTGGGTTACGGCCTGGCGCTGGCCGCGCTGTGGTACTTCGGCGGCCTGCTGCGGCGGCTCAGGAACGGCACGGCGGGGGTGAAGCCGGTGGAAGACCTCGTCGACGCGCCGCCGGCCAGGGAACCATAGTCGCCTAACGCGCAGGCCGAGCCTAGACGGCGATCCCCCGGATTGTTTACAGTATTGTCATCATTGCTGGTCTGCGCGGTTGAAGGGCGTGACGCATGGCATCACGGGCAGCCATCGACGTGCCGGCTACCTACGTATTCGACGCTGAGCAGAGCCGCCGTGGGTACCACCTCAACAAACTGTGCATGTCCCTGCGCACCGCGCGGAGCCGGGCCGCCTTCCGCCGTGACGAGGCCGCGTACTGCGACGCCTATCACCTGACCGCGGAGCAGAAGCAGGCCGTGCTGGACCGCGACTGGGTGCGCATGCTCGATCTCGGCGGCAACATCTTCTACATCTTCAAGCTGGCCCTGGTGGACGGAAGGTCGATGCAGTTCCTCGGCGGCGCGTTCTCTGGCATGACCGAGGAGCAGTTCATGGCCATGATGGCAGCCGGCGGCCGGACTGATGGCTGAGGTGATCTGGGGGCTGGCCACCTCGCATGTGCCCTCGATCGGCGCGGCCATGGACCGCGGCAAGACGCAGGACGCGTACTGGAAACCGCTGTTCGACGGGTACCAGCCCGCCCGTGACTGGATGGCGCAGCATGCCCCCGACGTCGCGCTGATCATCTACAACGATCACGCGAACGCGTTCGACGTGGACGTGGTGCCGACGTTCGCCATCGGCACGGCGGACACTTACCATGTCGCGGACGAGGGATTCGGCCCGCGGCCGGTGCCAGACGTGGCCGGCGCGCCTGAGCTGTCTCAGCACCTGATCGAGAAGCTGATCGACGATGGTTTCGATCTCACCGTCTGCCAGAACTTCGACGTCGATCACGGACTCACCGTGCCGCTCTCGGTGTTCTGCCCGGAGCCCGGCGACGCCTGGCCGTGCGCTGTGGTGCCGTTCCTGGTCAACGTCATCCAGTACCCGCAGCCCACTGCGGCCCGCTGTTACGCGCTCGGCCGGGCCATCAAGCGGGCGCTTGAGTCGTTCCAGCAAGACCTGAAGATCGCTGTCTTCGGCACCGGAGGGATGTCGCACCAGCTGGCCGGCGCCCGGGCCGGGTTCATCAACACGGCGTTCGATCAGGGGTTCCTGGACGCGATCGAATCCGACCCGCTGCTGCTGGCCGGCATGACACGCGAACAGTACATCCGCGAAGCGGGCTCGGAGGGCATCGAGCTGATCATGTGGCTGATCATGCGCGGGGCGATGAACCACAGCATCCGCCGGGTGCACCGGACCTACCATGTCCCCGCATCCAACACCGCGGCAGGACTCGCGCTTTTCGACAACCGCGGCTGACCAGAACGGGCGGTAGGGGACCCGGAAGTAGCCGAACGGACCATGCGGGAGCACCTGCTCAGCATGATCGGGGCGCTGCACCGGCTGGCGAGCTCGGGGCCTCCCCGATCACCGCGGCCGCCGCCTGGAGGTGACCGTCCTACGCCTGATGTGCCGGTGAGGCGGTATGAACAGGGTGCCGCGCGATGGTGCCCTGCGCACGATGAGCCGGGTGACCACAGCCTGCTGCCATCGCGCAGATCATGCCGCCGACTGCAATCGCGACCGCCGCCTTCGTCGCCGCATGGCCCTTTCGCTGGCTGATGGTAAACCAGATGATGCCCGCCACCGTCATCGCGATGGCCACGAAAAAGTTCAGCCGCAGGCCCAGGAAGTACGCGGAGGAGTCGATCCGGATCGTCTCCTCGAAGACCCGGTAGCCGGAATAGCCGGCGACGTAGAGCGCGAACAGGCCCGGCGGCCTGATCGGACGGTGATGTCCCAGCCACACCAGCGCGGCGGCCAGCGCCAAGTCGAAAATGAACTCATACAGGAACGACGGCTGGAAGGTGGTGAACTGGCCGTACCCGTGGGGACGGTCGCTAAGCGAGACCTGCAGCGCCCAGGGAAGGCTGCTGGGCTTGCCGAACAGTTCCTGGTTGAAGTAGTTGCCGATCCGCCCGATGGCCTGGGCCACCAGCAGCGCGGGGGCCACAGCGTCCATGAACATGCCCGCGCTCGCGCCCGCCCGCCGTACCCGCCACGCGCCGGCCAGCGTCCCGGCTGCTATCCCGCCCCAGACCCCGAGCCCGCCGTCCCAGACCGCGAACGGCGCCCACCACTGATGGTGCGGCACGATGTCGAACGGCGTGGTGATAACGAAGTAGATCCGGGCGCCGATGATCCCGGCCGGGACTGCCCACATCGCCACGTCATAGACCAGTGCCGGATTGCCTCCGGCAGCGGCCAGCCGCCGCCGGGTGATGTAGATCGCCAGCGCGATCCCGACCACGTACATCAGCCCGTAGAAGTGGATGAACGCCGCGCCGACGTGAAACCCGCTGACGGGCGGGCTCGGGATGAACAGTCCCTGCGCGAGAGTAGGCGGCACCATGATCGCGAGGCTAGCACCTGCCCTTCCGCCCCACGGGATTTGTGCTGCCGCGACGCCGGCACCGCCGTTTTCCTGTTGCGATGCGCGCTATCAGCCCCTGGCGATCCGGTTGACAATGAGTTCATGGCAGTGCTGCCGCAAGTACACCGGACGGGCGGGCTGATCGGCGCGGAGATCCGCGGGCTGGACCCTGTCTGAAGGACTGCGGCGCGCCCTGGCCGGCCTGCGAGCGGTGCACGCGAACGTGCGCAAGCTCGGCCCCAGCTATGAGCAGACCTCACCGCCCGAGCCCTCGATCGCGGAGTACGAGGCGGCCGAGGGACCGCTGCACCCGGTCGTCACCGTGATTCCGGAGACCGGGCGCCGCGTGCTGTACGTCAACCCGGAGTACACCACCCGCTTCGAGGGCTGGACGCGCCGGGAGAGCCTGCCGCTGCTGCGCTACCTGTTCGAGCACGGGAGCAAGCCGGAGTTCGTCACCAGGTTCGGCTGGGAACCTGGCTCGATCGCGTTCTGGGACAACCGCCAGGTATGGCACCTGGCGGTGAACGACTACCACGGGATGCGCCGCGTAATGAACCGCATCGTCCTGACCGGCACCAAACCGGTGCCCGCTGCGTAACCGGTTCGCTTAGATCCCCACCGGGCTCGCGCATTCTCCGCGCAAGGCTTGTCCTCCCTACGGGCCTTATCGGAGCGCAGGCAGCGAGCCTGGGCCACCGTGACGAACGGTGGCCCGGCTCCCGTCACCCGGACAGGCCCCCGTCGTCGGTCGTGACCCAGAGCCCATTGTCGGTCGTCGCGACGCAGACCGTGACGCTCAGGCAGGAGACGCTGCCGTATTCGAGGACTGCGTCCGTTGTCGTCGCCGCCGACCACGTTGCTCCCGCGTCGGCTGTGCCGCTGAGCGCGTTCGTAGTGCCCGCCCAGGCCGCCCAGCAGTGAGTCGCGCTGGCGCACGAGAGCGAGTTGGTGGGGAAGTTGGCCCCGTAACCGAAGGTCTGCTTGCTCTTCCAGGTCCGGCCGCCGTTGCGGGACATGAGGATCACCGCCCTGTTTCCGGCCGCGCCGGTCGTTATGCCGCCTGCCGTGAAGCAGGTCGCCGTTCGGCCCGCCGGCACGCAGGAGACGCTGTACAGCGTGCTGACGCGGGGGAGCGCCGTCCGTGACCAGGTGATCCCGCCGTTGCGGGTCGTGATGACCGATCCGGTCCCGCCTGCTACCAAACGGTCGCCGACTGCGACGCACAACCTGGCGGAAGGACACGAGATGCCGTTGAGCCCGTAGGTCCCGTACGGGTTGTTCGTCTTGAATGTCGGGAGGTTGGTGAGGAACTTCCATCCGTCACCGCCGTTGGTGGTCCTGATCACGACCGGCTCCTGCAGCTGCCCGGTCGGGTTATCGGTGCCGGCCAGCCAGCAGGTACGCGCCGATACACAGTCGATCGAGCTCACCCACCACGTGGCATTGGCCCAGGCCGCCGGCGTCTTGTCCGTCCACGTCTTGCCGCCGTCGGCCGACACTGCCACCTGCGGCTCGCCATAGATGTCCTGTCCGGCTGCCCAGCAGACCGAAGCGGAAACACAGGAGATGGACAGGGCACGGAAAAAGGCTGATGGCAGGCTCTTGTAGCCGGTCCAGGTCTGGCCGGCATCCGTTGTGACCAGGACCCCTTCTCCGATGTGATTACCGTTGAAGACGTTCGCGGTGTCGTTAGCAATGGTCATGCAGAATTGCGTGCCGGACACGCACGATACGGGCGCCCACGGCGTCTGGTAATTGATGAAGTAACCAGTCGGCAGCGTCCGGGCTGTCCAGTCGCTGCCGGACAGGGCGGCCTGGGCCGGATCGGCGGTGCTTAGCATCGTCACGATAGCGGCGGCGGCCGCCAGTACGCTCGCCACGCGTGTCCGCGCCTTTGATGAGGTCAACAGTCTCAACGAGTCCCGTCCTTTGTTTTGCCAGCTCACGGCCAGCAGGTTGCCCGTTATCGGGCGAATGGCCCGGCTATCGTAGCGGCCAGCTTCGGCACCGTTCGAGACCAGAATCGCAACAACCGCATTACTAATCACTTCAGTCAGTCATCGCCTCAGCGGCAAGGTCGCTGCGGTCCGGCCAAGGGCCAACATTTCACGCGTTGATGGCGCCGTCGATGAGATGGGTCGCGCCGGACAGATAGGACGCCTCGTCGGACAGCAACCAGGTGACCAGGTTCGCGACCTCCTGCGCGGTGCCGTACCGGCCGAGCGGGACCTGGGCGGCGATCCGCTGGTAGGCGCCCTCCGGGTCGGCGGGGTCGATCTGCGCGGTCAGGCCGACGTTGCGCAGGTCCACGGCGAGCTTGCGGCGGCCGGCCACCTCAGCGACGATGCTGGCTAGGCCCCTCCCTGAGGGGAGCAGGCCAGCGGCGAGACGCGCTCGATCCCGGACTTGGCGCCGATGTGGTGGATGAGAATCATCGCGGCGCCCGCCAGTGGCCCGCCGACGCGTCCCTCGTTCGCCCGGAACTCCTCAACGATCTTGGTATTAAAGTCGCTGGCCCCGCCCGGAGCCGGGTTCGCCATGATCTCCTCCAACGCGCAGAAGCGACACAGCCACATGTCGCACCGTAAATGAGGACGGGCGCGCGGGAGCGATGGGCACCCGGTCCCGCGCCGGTGTTCATGGCAGCTTCTGCAGCCCGGCGCCGGTCAGCATGTAAGCGGGGGCAAGGCTGGCGGCATCTGCCTGTACCAGCTCGACCAGGGCGGTGCCGGCGATCTCCGGGGTGACGCCGGCGGCCAGCGGGCCCATCTGCTCGACGTAGTCCTCCACGGACTGGCCGGCGCGGGCCGCGTACGCCTGGACCGCCGGCCGGCCGACGCCGGTCAGCGGCGCGAACCGGGGCAGCACGGTGGTGAAGGTGATGTCCAGGCCGGCGCGGTTCGCCTCGTCCTGGGCGTACCCCGTGATGAAGCGCTGGGTGGCCTTGGCGCCGGCGTACCCGCCGCTGAGCGGTGACCCGTTCACGTTCAGCGCGGCACCGCTGCTGACCACGACCACTCTGCTGCCGGGCCGCAGCGGCGTCAGCAGGGCCTCGCGCAGCCAGTGGAACGTGATCCGGACATCGGCGTGCCAGTTGACCGAGAACGTCTCCCACGTCTGCTGCTGCAGCGGACGCATGTGCGGGCTCGCGCCGGCCACAAGGATGACGGCCATCGGCTCGTAGCGGTCGAGGAGGCTGGCTGCCACGGTGGCGTCGCCGGCATCGGCGATCTCCGGCCGGATGGTGCTGGCGCCGCTGGCCGGCTCGGGAAACGCGGCAGCGGTGCGGGACACCGCGACCACCGGGGCGCCGGCCCCGGCAAAGGCGGTGGCGATCCCGCGGCCCAGGCCCCGGCTCGCACCGACAACGATCGTCGTCCTGCCCGGCAAGTCACTCATAGTCATCCTCGTCCCTTGCGTGTCCACGGTTCCCGTCACTGGCTGTCGTACTCGTCGTGGCGGCGCCACCAGAAGCCGGTCTCGTTGCGGCCCCGTGGCGCGCGGTCGAGCCACTGGTACATGCCCCAGAGGCCGTCGATTCCGCGCTCGTATGCCGAGTAGGTGTGGTAGACGAGGCCATCCTCGAGCGCGAACGCGCTCACGCCGGCCCCTTCTCGCCGGTACGTCGCGAAGTCCGTTCCAACCGTCGACGCCCACTCGGCGAGCACGGGACTCTGCTCGGCGGGCCGGAAGTCCACCGCGCGGAAGTTGTATTCGACGGCTCCGGACTCCCACTCCTCCTTGGTGTGCGCGGTGTGGAAGTCGTAGTTGAAGTCGCTGCCGTGTGAGGAGGCCCAGTTGAAGCTCCAGCCCATCCGCTCGCGGTAGGCGAGCAGCTTCGCCAGTGGCGCCCGCGACACCGCGCAGAGCGTGACGTCGTGATGGGCGAGGTGGACGACGGAGCCGTCGAAGCCGTCCGCGATCGCCGAGCAGGACGGGCACCCTGCGGTGTACTCGGGCCCGAACATGAAGTGGTAGATGAGCAGTTGCGAGCGGCCTTCGAACAGCTCCGCCAGGGTCTTGGGTCCGTCCGCGGTCTGGAACCCGTACTCCTTGCCGATCCGGACCCAGGGCAGTTCCTGCCGCCGCCGGGCCAGTTCGTCGCTGCGCCGGGTGAGTTCCTTCTCGGCCTCGAGCAGTTCCTGCCGGGCCGCCAGCCACTCTTGTCGTGTCCCGGTCTTGTGATCGGTCATTGCCTTGTCTCCTTCTTGTCGTGACCACAGCTTCTTGTCGTGACCACAGCCCTGGCCGTGCCGAAGTTGCACCGTGTGCCTGCCTTTGCTTATGCCTCGACGCGCGCTGCTGGTACGAACGCCGCCATCTGCCTTTGGTGGTGGCCGACGAGCCCAGGCGCCGCTGCTGGAGGTGGTGATCCGGCGAAAGGCCGCAATCCATCGCCCGCCACGAAAGCGGCGCCCGGGACGCCGGATGTCTTGCGCCGGGCAAGGGCGGCTGTGGCCGGCAGCACGATCACCCCGCCGAGCTGCTGGGAGGTGTTGAGCAGCCCCGAGGCGAGCCCGGCCTCCTGCTGCGCGATCATCGTTACCTTTCCTGCATCTGCCTAGGTGGTGGCCGGCGAGCCCAGCCGCCGCGCCCGGATGGCCGCGCTCGGTGCGCAGCCCGCTACGTAGCGGACCCGCTCCGGATCGGTGCAGAGCGGCACATCACCGCGAAGGCGATGATCAGCGCCCGGCCGCCGAACGACGAGCCGACCTGCTCATGGCCGTTCATCGTCCGGGTAAGGAAGAGCGGGCCGAGGACCTCGCTCGTGTTGGCCGCGATCTCCCCCATGCGTGACCGACACTCAAGCACGCGGTGGTTTCAGATCGGCTTCATCAATCGAACCCGACGGCTTCCGGCGCCGGCCCGGCAAACGCGGGCGACCGCCTAGCGGCCCTTCGGGCCCGAGGAACACCGGATCGCACGGCCAGAACGCCATGGACGTCCTGCGCAGCGCCATGACCGGCGCCGATGGGAACCGCCGGCTGCAGGCCAGTTCCTCCGGCAGCCGCAGCACCTCCGGTGGCAAGATGGATTCCCATAACGGCACCTGATCGCCTATGGTACGGAACACGATGGCCTCGATCCCTTCCAGCCCAATGGGGCCGAGCCATCGTCCCGCCCACAGCATCAAGATCACGGACCGCCACGCGGGTTTCAGGCCGAAGCAGCTAGCGATGGATCTTACGATCAGCCCTCTCACCACCGAGCACTGGCCCGCACTCGAAGACCTCTTCGGCAGAGCCGGGGCCTCGAACGGATGCTGGTGCATGTACTGGCGGATTGGTCCCCGCTACCGCGATAGGCCGCGTGAGGACAACAAGCACGATCTCAGACAACTCGCAGCATCCGGGCAGCCGCCCGGCCTGCTCGCGTTCGACGGCGACATTCCTGTCGGATGGTGCGAGCTCGCCCCGCGAGCCGACCTGAGGTGGCTGGCCCGCTCCCGGTACCTCCAGCCAGTGGATGACCTGCCCGTGTGGTCAAGCCCGTGCTTCTACGTGCGGCGTACGCACCGCCGCCAGGGCGTCATGGGAGCATTGATCGAGGCCGCCCTCTCGGTGGCGGCCTCAGCCGGCGCCCCGGCCCTCGAGGCATACCCCGTCGACACGGCAATGCCAGCGCACACCCGCAACCTGTTCCCCGGGGTCGCGTCGATCTTCGCCCGGCACGGCTTCCAGGTCGTGGCCCGGCGCAAGCCAGACCGCCCGGTGATGCGACGAGGCATTGGCGCGTTCGCTTGACCGCTGCCGCCCTGCGCACCGGGATTGAGACCTACTCGGCTAGCGACACTGACGTGCTCGGCGCGCCGATGCTGGCCAGGTCGCTCAGTTTCCGCACGCGGCGTACCGGCGAGAAGATGAGGAACAGTGCGGTGCTAAGCAGGCCGGTTGTGCCGATGGCCAGGGTGGTGCGCAGCCCGGCCGTGCTGCCTAGCCACCCGCCGAGCAGGGCGCCTATGGGGACGACGCCGGTGACGAGGAGCCGGTAGGCGGCGTTGGTCCGGCCTAGGTCAGTGCGGAGTGAAGGGAAGCAGGGCGGTGAGCAGGTCGCGGACATGGTCGGCGTCACTCGTCTGCAGCTGCTCGAAGATCGCCAGGGCCTCGAGCCAGTATGCCCGTGCGTCCTCGAGCCGGCCCAGCTCCTCCAGTGTCACCCCGAGCTCTCGCAGGCTGTTGGCTTGGCCGTGGCGGTCGCCGAGGTCCCGGCGAATGGCCAGGCTCTCCCGCTGACAGGCGACCGCGTGGTCATGTCGCCCCTGCCTTGGGCGTTTCCGTCGTTCCTTGGAAGTGGCGGGGCACGCTGCCGGAGCCGGCGATCCAGATGGGGAGGCGGCCGCGCTGGCGAGGGCGCTGGCCGAGTGGCGTGGTGAGCCGCTGGCCGTGCCTTCATCCGGGCCCACCCGGCTGGCCAAGGGACCAGCCTGGCACTGACGCAAAGTAGGCTGGTCGGCATTGCCAGACACATGGGTGACACAATTGTCTGGCATCCTGTGCTCGAAAAGGTCGGTACCGGCTGCGTGAAAGGGCTCGATGGAAATGCGTGAGATCCCGCAGCACCTGCCCGAGACGGTGAGCTTGCTGGACCGGCTGCGGATGGCGATCTACCGCGGTGAGCTGAGGCCGGGACAGCGGCTGGTGGAGACGGAGCTGGCGGGGCGGTATGAGACGTCGCGGGGGGCGGTGCGGGAGGCGCTGGTCCTGCTGGGCAACGAGGGGCTGGTCTCGCGGGAGCGGAACCGGGGTGCCACGGTGCGGCCGGTGTCGCTGGAGGAGGCCATCGAGATCACCGAGACCCGGGCGGTGCTCGAGGGGCTCTGCGCCGCTAAGGCCGCCGTGGCGGTGACCCGGGCTGAGGCGCGCGAGCTCAAGGCAGTGGGCAAGAAGATGTCGGACGCGGTGAAACACGGGGATGTGGTCAGCTACAACACGACGAGCCAGCTGGTGCACACGCGGGTGCGGGAGATCGCCGGGCAGCGGACCGCCGCGGCGATCCTGGACCGGCTGCGCTATCAGTCGGTCCGCTACCAGTTCCATGTGTCGCTGCTGCCCGGCCGCATGGCCCAGGGCCTGAAGGAACACCTGGCCATCATCGACGCGGTGACCTCGGGGGACCCGGAGGTAGCCGAACGGACCATGCGGGAGCACCTGCTCAGCGTGATCCGGGCGCTGCACCAGCTGGCCGAGCTCGGGGCCTCCCCGATGGCAATGGCCGGCGCCTGGAGCTGACCCCGGAAGCCTAGGCAACCGCTCAGCCGCCGAGAGTCGCGCCTTCCCCGAGCGGCCGGACTGAGCGCGCGTACACCGACAGCCAGCTGCAGCCGGCCGGCGCCGCCAGCGGGGGCAGCTCCGCCCGCCGCCGGGCCAGCTCAGCCTCGGGCACCTCGAGTTCGATCGTCCGGGCATCGATGTCCACGCTGATGATGTCGCCGTCGTGGACCAGCCCGAGCGGACCGCCGACCGCGCCCTCCGGGCTCACCTCCGCCACCGATATGCCCTTGTTGACCAGGCCGGACATCTGCCCGTCGGTGACCACGGCGACCTTGTCGCCCAGGCCCGCGCCATCGAGCGCGAAGACGAACGCTGAGGTCAGGCCCATGCCGGGGGACCCGCGCAGGCCCAGGCCGGTCAGCACGAGCACCTGGCCGGGCCGCACCTGGCCGGCCCGGATGGCGGTGAGCCCTTCCTCCCGGGAGCGGAACACCTTGGCCGGGCCGCTGAACTGGTGCAGTCCGTCGTCGGCCACCGTGCGCTTGACCACCGCGCCGTCCGGGGCCAGCGACCCGCGGACAATGACGATCCCTGGGTGGCGGGCCAGCGGATTGTCCAGCGGCCTGATCACGTCCTCGTCCACTGCGGTGACGGCGCCGATGGCCTCGCCCAGGGTGACCCCGGCCACGGTGCGCTGGCTGGTGTCCAGCATCGAGCGCAGCTGGCGCATCAGCCCGAGCGCGCCGCCGGCCGCCTCGAACTCGTCGATGCGCCGCTCGCCGTTCGGCTTCACCGCGGATAGCAGCGGCACCCGTGGCGCCAGCTCCTCGAACAGCGCGTAGACGTCCGCCTCGCAGCCGGCCTCCACCGCCACCGCCTGCAGGTGCTTCAGGCAGTTGACCGAGCCGCTGACGGCCAGGATGGCGATGACCGCGTTGCGGAAGGCCGCGGGGGTGAGGATGTCGCGCGGCCGGACGTCCTCGGCGACCAGTCCGACGATGCGCCGTCCGGCCTCGGCCACGGCGTGCCACAGCTTCGTGCTGCCCGCGAGCACGGGCGCGGCGCCGGGCAGCGCCATGCCGAGCGCCTCCGCGGCGATGTGCATCGAGTTCGCGGTGCCCATTCCGGCGCAGACACCCGGGCCGGTCACCGCGCACAGGCTCATCTCGGCCAGCTCGCTGACGGTCATCTTCCCGGTGGCGACGTGCCCGGCGCAGGCGAAGATGTCCTCGAAGTCGACGTGCTCGCCCCGGTAGACCCCGGACGGCTGGTAGCCGCAGCCGACGATGATCGTCGGGATGTTCAGCCTGCCCGCGGCCATCAGGTGAGCGGGCGTGGTCTTGTCGCACGAGGACAGGCAGACCATGCCGTCGAGCAGCGCACCCTCCACCGCGACCTCGATGTCGTTAGCGATCAGGTCCCGGCTGGGCAGGATGTACTGCCCGGCCTGCCCCGCGCTGGTGATCGCATCGCTGGGCGCGGCCGTGCGCACCTCGAACGCGATGCCGCCCGCCTCGCCGATCGCCTGCTTCAGCGGCCCGACGATGCCGTCGAGGTGGCTGAAGCAGCTCGCCAGGCCGGAGGAGCTGTTCACGATGGCGATCTTGGGCTTTTCCATGTCATCCGGGGTAAGCCCGAGGGCCGTCCACTGGGCCAGGCGCATGGCCCAGCGGGTGGTCCCGGGCTCGAAATTACTCCGCAGCGGGCCCGGTGATGGGCCCGGTGATGGGCCCGCTGACGAGCTCACCGGACCTCCCGTCCGAGGTAGGCGCCGCCCTGTTCCAGTCGTTGCTGCAAGGCGGCGACGTCGACGCGGGCGCAGCTGGTGCCGGCGCGCAGCGCCATCCCGGCCGCGGTGCCTGCCGCCTCGCCCATCGCGAAGCACGGGCCCGTCACCCGGGCCGCGGACTGGGCGCCATGGGTCATCGAGGCGCACCGGCCGATCACGTAGAGGTTGCACAGGCCGGGCGGCAGCATCATCCGGAACGGCAGCTGGTTGAACCCTCGCGGGCTCTCCCCGCGCTGCCAGCGGAACTCCACGGTGCCGGCCACGTGCGCCTCGACCGGCCAGCCGTTGACGCCGATCGTGTCGGGGAAATCGGCGCAGTCGAGCACGTCGTCCTCGGTGAGCTGGTACTCGCCGATGATGCGACGGGTTTCCCTGATCCCGATCTGCGGGGCCAGGTCCACGATGTAGGAGTCGCCGAACCCCGGGGTGTTGTCCCTGATGAAGGTGAACGCGTCCAGCGCCTGCTGTCGGCCCTGCAGCTCGCCGTGGGTCAGCTCGGCCACGTTCGTGCCGTCCACGGCGCTGCCGTCCGGGTTGCTGAGCTGGGTGAGGTTGGCGCGCCATTCCAGCGGGTTGCGCTGCGGGCGGACGATGGGCTTCTTGCGCGGGAACTTGTGCGTCCCGGCCCGTTCCGCCGCGTTCATCAGCCGCTCGACCGTGCGCCACGGCGCCTCTCCGGCCGCCGCGGCGTCCACGCCGTTGATGCGGAACATCAGCGACGGGTACATCATCCCGCCGATGCCCGGAGATTTCTCGTAGGGCACGCCTGCCCACGCGGCGACGTCGCCGTCCCCGGTGGCGTCGATGAACACCCGGCCGCGCACCGCCGCGCGTCCCGACTTCGACTCGATCAGCACCGCGTCGATGCTGTCGCTCGCGCCCATCACCAGGCCGACCGCCATCGCGTGGAAGAGCAGCCCGGCGCCCGAGCCGACGACGAGCTCGTCCGCGGCGATCTTGTAGCTGGAGATGTCGAAAGCCTGCGCCTGGATGCCGTCGTTGATAGTGAGGTGCGGCCTGGACAGCCCGTCGAGCTTCGCGAGCCGGTCCAGGAGCTCATCGGCCAGCCCGTGGATGACCTGCCGGTGCTCACCGCGGACCTTCGCGTGCAGCCCGCAGAACGTGCTCAGGCCGCCGGCGGTGCCCGCGCCGCCGAGGAAGCCGTAGCGTTCGAGCAGGATCGTCGAGTAACCGGTGCGCGCGGCGGCCGTGGCCGCCATGATCCCGGCCGGGCCGCCGCCCACCACCACGACGTCGAACTCGCCGTGCACGGGCGTACTGCGGCTCGGCTCGGTGATCGTCGCCGGGCCGCCGCCTGCGGGCCCGGTCATTCGTCGGCCGGCAGGACGATGCGGTCCAGCGCGTACGGGGTCGGGCCGAGCGCGTCGGACATGATCGCCTCCATCAGCGGCCGCGGCACCAGGCAGTCGGCGCAGGCGTCCGGCCCGGCCAGGATCTGCACCACCACCCGGTCCGGCGAGCTCAGCGACCAGCGCAGCTCATAGCCGTCGCTGGCCAGCATGTCGCGGAAACCCTGCAGCGCGCCATCCAGGGCTGTCTCACTCATGGTGTGCCTTTCAGTCAAGCTGTGCCGTCACTGCTCGCCGGGATCCGGACGACCGGGGGCGGGCCGCCGCGCGGACCGAAGGTCTCGATGACCGCGGAGACGCCGGCGTTGTTGGCGCCGGCCACCGCGACCAGCACCGCGCCAGCGGAGTTCAGTACCCGCACCACGTCCGGGTGCCCCTCGGCCTGCGCCTGGTCGGGCACGGCGTCCGGGTGGGCGGCGGGCAGCCGCCAGCGGGTCTGCCGGGAGATGGCGTCCTTGCCCACGGCCGCGAGCTCGGCCCGGGTGCGCACCGCGTGGTCGTAGATGAACTGCCGCACGTCGGCCTTGGTCCAGCCGGCCCGGGCAAACAGGTGCGCGTGCTCCGGGCTGAGCGCCACGAGGGCGCTGATCGTCTCGTGGATGAGGGCGCCGGTGCGCGAGATGGTACCCGCGATGTCCAGGGCGAGCTGCTCGGGCACGGTGGTATGCCGGGCCTCGATGTGAACGCAGGACCTGATGACCATCGCGGTCACCGCGCTGTCGGACGGGTCCAGGCCAAAGTCCGCGTGCAGTGGCGGCCACGGGCTTTCTTCCTCGTTTTCCGCGATGCACGCGGTGTACTTCGCCGGGGTGCCCTGGGTCGCCTGGTCGAGCTGGTGCGGGCGCAGGCCGAAGGCGTTGATGGCGGTGAGCCGGATGGCCCGGCCGATGGTCGCGTTCGCCCGGAAGCCGGAGCCGAACACATTGCCCCTGCTGTTCATCCCGATCTGCTCCCGGACCGGGCCGTTCACGATCAGGAACGGCGCCGTCCCCGTGGTGCTCTGCCAGATCCCGCGGGCGGGGTACCCCTCGGCGGCCAGGGACTCCCAGGCGGCCAGCACTACCGGGAAGTACTCCGGGCGGCAGCCCGCCATGGCCGCGTTGATCGCGGCCAGCCGGACGGTGCAGTGCCGGTTCAGGTGCGGCATGGACAAGACCACCTCGTCCGCTCCGCGGCTGGTCTGGGCCAGGAACCCGGCCAGGTAGGACTCGGTGACCGGCACCACCGGCAGGCCGTCGGTCCAGTCCCGGTCGGCGTAGTACTCCATGGCCCGGCGGATCTCCCCCGCATCGGCCAGCAGGGCATCGGCCAGCGGGGCATCGGCCAGCGGGGCGTCGTCGCTGACGGCCGGCTCCATTCAGGTCTCCAGGCCGAGGATCCGCAGCAGCTCGGGCAGCAGGTCCCTGACCCGGGCCCGGATCTGCGCCTCATCGAGACTGGCCACCGGATGCGGCACGGTCACGAACTCGAAGCCCGGGAAGCCGTAGGCCTTCGCCATGGCCCGCGCCGGCACGACGAACGCGTCCGTGCAGATGCTCACGGCAGGCACCCCGGCCCGTTCGAGCAAGATCCCATCGGCCAGACTGGCCGCGCTGCACGAGCCTCAATCACCGATGCCCGCCACCGCGAAGTCGCAGTTGTGCAGGATCCGCTGGATCAGGCTCTCCTCGGCCGGCGTCCCGAAATAGCTCTTGGTGTACAAGATGGAGGCCTGCAGCCCGTGCGCGCGCTTGAGTTCCGCTGCGGCGTAGGACAGCAGCCCCGCGGCGTTGGGCTTGGTGTTGTCGAGCAGGCCGACGGTCAGCCCGCGCAGGCTGCGCGGCCGGGGGGCGAGGGTAGTGTCCGCGGGCCGCTCGCTGTCGCCGGTCGGGTCGAGCAGCTTTTCTGGCCCTGCCATGTCTTGCCTCCACGCCGCCATATCGCGGTCACCAGCACCATGCCCGCGTTCAGCTAACCATGCCGACTGCTCCGCTGACAAGATTGTGAACAGTTCAGCTGGCAGCTCCATGCGGTTGACGTAGAGAGGCCTGCCGCCCTGGCGGAGTGGCGCGAGTCGCTCGAGGTGAACCTGCACGGGATCGTCAACACAGCGCGGTCCGAGCCGGCCCGATGAAGCGGCAGCATCGTCGTCACCGCCTCCACCGCGGGCCTGCGCCAGGACCCGTTCGTGCCGTACTCCTACATCGTGGCCAAGGCCGGGGTGATCAACCTGGTCCGGCAGGCCGCCCTGGACCTGGCCCGCTGGCAGGTCCGGGTCAACGCCATCGCGCCCGGGCCGTTCCGCACGAACCTCGGCGGCGGCCCGATCCCGCCGGCGGCGGCGGCGCGGTGGAACGCCACCGTGCCCTTGGGCCGAATGGGAGACCCGGCCGAGATCCGCGGCCTAGCCCTGCTGCTCGCATCCAGCGCTTCGAGCTTCATGACCGGAGCCGTGTACCTGGTCGACGGCGGGCAGCTGCTCCAGTCGCTGCCGCTCCCCCCGCCGTAGCTTTAGGACCGAACGGTCCCGAGGTCACCCGCCCCGACCACCACTCATCGTCACGGCCCGGACTGATCGCCCAGGTAGCTGGCCGCCAGGGAACCGTCGGCGCTCAGCGCCGCGGCCGATCCCGCGGCGGCTAGCTCGCCGTGAGAGAGCACGTAGCCGCGGTCCGCGACCTGGAGTGCCAGTTGCACGTGCTGCTCGACCAGCAGCACGGCGGTGCCGTGCGCGGAAGCGAACTCGCGCACGACCGGGAGCAGCCGCTCGACGATGACCGGGGCCAGGCCGAGGCTGAGCTCGTCGAGCAGCAGCAGCCGCGGCCTGCGGGCCAGCGCCCGCGATAGCGCGAGCATCTGCTGCTCACCGCCCGACAGCAGCCCGGCCCTGCGGTCGCGCAGGTCGTGCAGCCTCGGAAAGTAATCCGGTGCGGTCGTGCCGTCGAGGCGGAAGTGCTCGGCCACGGTGAGCCCGAAGAAGATCCCGCGATCGTGCGGGACATGCGTGATGCCCAGGCGCGCCCGTGCGGTCGGGGAGACTCCGGCCAGGTTCGCGCCGTCCAGCCGGATGACGCCTCCGGCCGGTTTCACCAGGCCGGAGATCGCCCGCAGGGTGGTGGTCTTGCCGGCGCCGTTCGGGCCGAGCAGGGCGACCACCTCGCCCGGAGCCACCGTGAGCGTCAGCCCCCGGACGACGGGCGCGCCGTCATAGCCGGCGCTCAGCCGGTCGAGCTCGAGGGTCGCGCCACCGTCGCCGAACCCCCAGGGTGGTGCGGGGGGGGGCGTCTCCCCCGAAGTTAGCAGCGCCCCGAGGGGGTGCGGGGGGGTCGTCCCCCCCGGAGCCAGCAGCGCTCATGGGCGCACGCTACCAAGCCCGCCGGGCCTTCACAATATTGCAACATATGTTGCCCTCAAAATTGTTGACACATGCCGGGCCGAGGTTTTTTGCTTGGTGCATCCCGCCCAGGTCCTGTGGAGGCGACATGCGAAGACTAGCTCGCAGGGGAACGACGATGGCGGCGCTCGCCGTGACGGCGCTCGCCGTGGCGGCGCTCGCCGCCGCGGGATGCAGCAGCGCGACATCCAGCAGTACCGCCACGAGTCCCGGATCGAGCGCGCCGGTGAGCAGCGCGCCCGTGAGCAGCGCGCCGGGAACGGGTGGCGCCGGCAGCGCCTCGGTTACCAACTACCTGACCTATGTCGATGGCAAGGCCGGCCCGGCCAACGCATCGCTGCCGCCGGTCTACATCGGCTTCATCAACCAGCAGGGCGGCCAGTCGGCCGTCGGCCCGCTGGCGACCGCCGGCGCGCAGATGGCGGTCAAATACGCGAACGCGGAGCTCGGCGGGGTGGACGGCCACCCGGTCGCGCTCAAGACCTGCTTCATCGCCAACGCCGAGGAGGAAGGCACCACCTGCGGGCAGCAGATGGCGGCCGACAAGTCGGTCAACGTGATCGAGCTGGGCGGCGTGGCGATCGGGGTCCAGTCGTTCTACTCCACGATCGGGAGCAGCAAGCCGGTAATCGACGGCGTCGCCGCGACGCCCATCGACGCCACGAAGCCGAACGCCGTGATCCTGTTCGGCGACGCGACCCACATCCTCGGGCCGTTCGGCACCTACGCCACCCAGATCCTGCACGCCAAGACCGCGGCGCTGGTCTACCCGAACATCGCCGGCATCACCCAGGGCGCCGCCGCCATCGAGGCGGGCCTCAAGGCGGCCGGCGTGACGGTCAAGTCCGTCGGCTACTCCGCGAGCCAGACCGACCTGATCGGCCCGCTCACCAGCGCCGGCGCGCAGACGGCCGACATGGTGATCCCGTACAGCGACTCCTCCGGCTGCGTGAACCTGGCCAAGGGGCTCAAGCAGCTGGGCATCACCGACATCAAGAAGATCGTCACCGCGCCGCTGTGCCTGAACGGCCAGGTCGCGGCCGGGCTCGGCGGCGACTGGCCGCACTGGACGTACGCGATCGCCAGCTCGCTGTTCGGCGATCCGAGCGACCCGGGCATGCCGGCTTACATGAAGGTGGCGGCTAAGTACAGCACTCCCGCCAACGCGCCGGACCCGTGGAACATCGTCAACTTCTCGCAGACGCTGACGACCATCAGGTTCATGAACCAGGTCGGGTACGCGAACCTCAACTCGCAGACGATCCTGGCGAAGGCCAAGGCGTTCACCGGGCCGCTCGCGCTCGGCGCGCCCGCCCTTGCCTGCGGCAAGTACTCGGCGGCCCCGGCGGTCTGCAACGACCGTGCTCAGTTCTTCGAGTACCACGGGGGCCTGAGCACCGGGAAGCCTGACTTCACCAGGGCGGCTGGCTGGCTGCAGCCGCCGTCATGATCGACCGGCATGGCCGCGCCGCGGCCGCGGGGCTCCCACGCGGCCGCGGCGCGGTGCCGCGTCCGGGTTACGGGGCCCGCAGCCGACGCTCCGTCAGCGCCCGACAGGCCCTTGTTCCACGTTCCGCGCCTGATACACCCTGGGGCTGACGGTGCAACAGATCCTGCTCTTCATCCTGCTCGGACTCGGCTCCGGAGCGCTCATCGCCGGCATCGCGCTCGGCGTGGTGCTCACCTACCGCGGGTCGGGGATCATCAACCTGGCTACCGGCGCCGTCGCGATGCTCGCCGGGTACGCCTACTGGTCCGTGACCAGCGGCAAGATCGCGTCGCTGCCGGCCGCGCCGGCGCTGGTGATCGCGCTGCTGTTCGTGCTCGCCGTGGGCGCGCTGATCGAGTTCGCCGTGTGGCGGCCGCTGCGCAACTCCTCGCCGCTGGCCAAGCTCGTCTCCTCGCTGGGGGTGCTGCTCGTCGCGCAGGCGTCGATGCTGCTCGCCTTCGGCATCACGGCGCAGCCGGAGCCCAGCGTGCTGCCGCAGAACACCATCCCGATGCTCGGCGCGGTGATCCCGGTGGACAGGTTCATCCTCACCGGCATGGTGATCGTCATGACGATCGTGCTCGCCGCGCTGTACAAATGGACGCGGTTCGGGCTCGCGACCAGGGCGGCGTCGGAGAACGAGGTCGCGGCGATGCTCGGCGGGCTGTCGCCGAACATGATCTCGCTGGCCAACACTCTGCTCGCCTCGCTGATCGCGGGCATAATCGGGATCCTGGCCGCGTCGATCACCCAGCTCGACCCGACCACGCTGCCGCTGCAGATCGTGCCGGCGCTCGCCGCCGCGCTGATCGCAGGGTTCAGCTCGTTCGGCGTCGCCACCGCCGCCGCCTTCGGCATCGGCATCCTGGACTCGCTGATCAACTACGCGTCGACTCAGTCCTGGTACCCGACCTCCGGCGGCATCTCGCTGCCCGGCGTGACCGACCTGCTGGCGTTCATCATCATCATCATCGCGATGTTCCTGCGCGGAGCGCGGCTGCCCGGCCGTGGCGAGCTGGTCGAGCGGCGGCTGCCCGAGGCGCCGCGGCCCCAGCACCTGCTGAGAACGGCGGTGCCGGTTGTCATCGTCGCCGCGGTCGCGCTGGTCGTGCTCCCGTTCGACTTCCGCGAGGCGCTGATCAACTCGATGATCGGCACGCTGATTGCGCTCTCGCTGGTCGTCATCACCGGCTTCGTGGGCCAGATCTCCGTCGTCCAGCTCGCGCTGGCGGGGGTGACGGGCTTCACGATCTCGCACATGGCGGTCAACTTCGGCATCACCTTCCCGCTCGCGGCGATAGCGGGCGTCGCCGCAGCGGTCGTCCTCGGGCTGGTGACCGCCGCCTCGGCGCTGCGCGTGCGCGGCGTGAGCCTCGCCGTCGTCACGCTCGCCGCCGCCGTGGCGATCACCAACTTCGGCTTCGTGAACACCACCTGGGGCGGCGGCCAGTCCGGCTCGCCGGTACCGGAGCCGAAGTGGTTCGGGCTCGACCTCGGCACGCACGCGCCGTTCCGTGGCGTGGACGGCAACCTGCCGAGCCCGGTGTTCGGCTGGGTCACGCTGCTCACGACGGCCGTGCTGTGCGTGCTCGTCGGGGTACTCCGCCGGGGCGCACTCGGGCAGCGGATGCTCGCCGTCCGGTCGAACGAGCGCGCGGCGGCCGCGGCCGCGGTCAACCCGCGGACGGTCAAGCTGACCGCGTTCGGCATCGCGGCGTTCATCGCCGGCGTGGCGGGCTCGCTGTACGCGTACAACTTCGGGTCGGTGAGCGCCGACCGGTTCAACGCGGTGACCGCGCTCAGCCTGATCGCGTTCGCCTACGCGGGCGGCATCACGCTGATCTCCGGCGCGGTGTTCGCCGGCCTGATCTCGGCGCAGGCGCTGATCCCGTACGCGCTTGACGACTGGTTCGGGCTGAATGGCAACTGGTTCCTGCTGTTCGGCGGCGTGATCCTGATCTTCACCCTGCTGCAGAACCCGGAGGGCGTCGCCGGCGACTTCTACCGGCGCACCCACAAGCGGCCCGTCATCCGGGCGCCCCTCGCCCCGAGCGCGGTCCGCGAGGGGCGCGCGCCGCGCGGGCAGCGGCCTGATCACGCCAGCAGGCCCGCCGCGCTGCGGGTGAACGAGCTGTCCGTCTCTTTCGGCGGGGTGCACGCGCTGAACGGCGTGTCGCTGCAGGTGCACGAGGGCGAGCTCGTCGGGCTGATCGGCCCCAACGGCGCGGGCAAGACGACGCTCATCGACGCGATCACCGGCTTCGTCGGCTTCACCGGTGGCGTCGAGCTCGATTCCGCGGACATCGGCGGCCTGCCGTCCTACCAGCGGGCCCGCCGCGGGCTGTCCCGCACCTGGCAGAGCACCGAGCTGTTCGAGGATCTCGACGTGCGCGAGAATCTGACGGTGGCGTCCGCCGACCCGTCCGTCGAGGAGACGCTCGGCCTGGTGGGCATGGACTGGGCGGCGGACGCGATGCCGGGCCAGCTCTCGGCGGGTCAGCGCAAGCTGGTCGGGGTCGCGCGCGCGCTCGCCGCCAGGCCGCGGCTGCTGTGCCTGGATGAGCCCGCCGCCGGCCTGGACACGGCGGAGAGCGCAGAGCTCGGCCAGTGCCTGCGCTCGCTGGCCGATCAAGGGCAGTCGATGCTGCTCATCGAGCACGACATGGGGCTCGTGCTGAGCATCTGCGACCGGGTGGTCGTGCTGGAGTTCGGGCGTGTCATCGCCGACGACGCGCCGCAGGAGGCGCGACGCGATCCCCGCGTCATCGCGGCCTATCTCGGTACCGGCGCAAACCAGGCCTCCGGGGCGGAAACACGGACCATGGAGCCTGCTGACGACGGAGGTGAATGACGCCGTGGGCGAGATTGTTGACAATTTTGTCTGTACTTTCTTAAAGTAGCGGGATATGAAGAGCATTCGCGCCGTTACCGCTGACCCGGCGCAACGCGCCCCGCGATCGGGGGAGCCGGCCCGCCGCCATGCCCGCGACGCGCTCCGGCAGGCGATCCTCGGCGGTGATTTCGCCCCCGGGCAGCGGCTGGTCGAAGAGGAGCTGGCCGCCAGCCTCGGCGTCACGCGGGCCAGCGTGCGGGCGGCTCTGATCGACCTGACCGCCGAGGATCTGGTCGAGCGGATACCGAACCGTGGCGCCCGGGTCCGCGTGGTCACGCTCGACGAGGCCATCGCGATCACCGAATGCCGGATGGTCCTGGAGGGACTGTGCGCCGCCAAGGCGGCCGAGCGGGTGACGCAGGCTCAGGTGGGCCAGCTCCGCGAGCTCGGCGACGCGCTGCAGCGGGCGGTCGCCGACGGAGAAACGCTGAAGTACTCGGCGCTCAACGCCGAACTGCACCGCCTGGTGCGGGAGATCTCCGGCCAGGATGTCGCGGCCGGGCTGCTGGAACGGCTGCACGCGCAGCTGGTCCGGCACCAGTTCAGGCTGGCGCTGCGGCCAGGGCGGCCGCAGGTCTCGCTGCGCGAGCACCTGGCGATCATCGAGGCCGTCTGTGACCGCCGCCAGGAAGACGCCGGGGAAGCGGCCCGGAACCACCTGCGCAGCGTCATCGGAGCGCTGCGGGAAAACGCCCCGGAGGGATTGATCCGATGAGTTCGACGCTCGTGGTCAGCGCGCATGCCGCCGATTTCGTCTGGCGGGCGGGGGGTGCGATTGCCCTTGCCGCCGGGCGCGGTGAGTCCGTGACCGTGGTGTGCCTGAGCTTCGGGGAGCGGGGTGAGTCGGCGAGTGCCTGGCGGGCGGGCAAGACGCTGGAGGAGGTCAAGGCGCTGCGCCGGGGTGAGGCGGTGAGCGCGGCGGCGGTGCTGGGGGCCGGGATCGAGTTCCTGGACGCGGGGGACTATCCGCTGCGCGAGTCTGATGAGCTGGTGGACCGGCTGGTCCGGGTGTACCGGGAGGTGAACCCGTCGGTGGTGCTGACTCATCCGCTGGCCGACCCGTACAACGGCGATCACCCGGCGGCGGGGCAGATGGCGCTGCGGGCACGGGTGCTGGCGCAGGCGGTCGGGTATCCCGCTCCCGGTGAGCCCGCCGGCGCGCCGCCGGTGTTCTTGTTCGAGCCGCACCAGCCGGAGATGTGCGGGTTCAAGCCCGAAGTCCTGCTGGATATCACGCCGGTGTTCGACGCTAAGCGCAAGGCGATGGAGTGTATGGGCGCCCAGCAGCATCTCTGGGAGTACTACACGGACCTGGCCAAACGGCGCGGGACGCAACTCAAGCGCAACGCCGGGCCGAACCTCGGGCTGCCGCAGTCGACCATGGCCGAGGCGTACATGCGGGTGTTCCCGCAGGTCACGGACAGGCTGAGCTGATGCGCAACGTGATCGTCACCGGGGTGGCCCGGGCGGACCTGGGCGTGGTGGATGAGCTGGCCGCCCTCGGGGTGGCCACGGTGCACGAGGCGATCGGGCGGGCCGGGTACCTGGGACCGGGCCTACGGCCGGTCCAGGCGGGCGCGCGGGCTGGCGGGACCGCGGTCACCGCGCTGTGCTGGCCCGGGGACAACCTGATGATCCACGCGGCGGCCGAGCAGTGCCAGGCCGGTGACCTGCTGGTGGTGACCACGGCGTCGCCGTGCACCGACGGGATGTTCGGTGAGCTGCTGGCAACCTCGCTGGCCGCGCGCGGGGTCCGCGGGCTGGTCATCGAGGCGGGCGTGCGGGATGTGGCCGAACTGCGGGCGATGGGGTTCCCGGTCTGGTCCGCGGCCATCAGCGCGCAGGGCACGGTCAAGGAGACGGCGGGCTCGGTCAACGTACCCGTCTGTATCGGCGGGCAGATCGTCCGGCCCGGCGACGCGGTCCTCGCCGATGATGACGGCGTGATGTGCGTGCCGCGCGCCGATGTCAGCCAGGCGCTGGCGGCCGCGCGGGCCCGGGTGGCCAGGGAAGACCAGGCGCGCAAGGCCCTGGCCGGCGGCCAGCTCGGCCTGGACCTGTACGGCCTGCGCGACAAGCTCGCCGCCCGCGGCGTCCGGTACCTCGACGCCGCCCGTGCGCATGGCATGGATGTGACACCGTAGTGACTCTTCTGGGTAGGTTGCCACATCCATCGGTTTCGCCGTGGTGGGGATGTGACTGATGGGGTCCGGGGTGCGGTGCATGCTGATGCGGGGCGGGACGTCCAAGGGGGCCTACTTCCTCGCCGGGGACCTGCCCGCGGATCCGGCGGAGCGGGACGATCTGCTGCTGCGCATCATGGGCAGCCCGGATCCCCGGCAGATCGACGGGATCGGCGGGGCGCATCCGCTGACCTCCAAGGTGGCGGTGATCTCCCCATCCGTTCGGCCCGATGCGGACGTGGATTACCTGTTCCTGCAGGTCGGTGTCGACCAGGCTATGGTGTCCGGCCGGCAGAACTGCGGGAACTTGCTGGCCGGGGTCGGCCCGTTCGCGGTCGAGCGGGGCCTGGCCGCGGCGTCGCCGGTGCGGATCCACATGGTCAACTCGGGCAGCGTGGCCACCGCCTGGTTCCCCGGAGCCGGCGGCCTGGTCGACTACGACGGCGACACCGCGATCGCGGGGGTGCCTGGGACGGCCGCGGCGGTGGTGCTCGACTTCGCCGGGACCGAGGGCTCGGCCACCGGCGCGCTGCTGCCCACAGGCAACGTCACCGACGTCGTCGACGGCATCACCGTCACCTGCATCGACAACGGCATGCCGGTAGTAGTCGTGCCCGCCGCCAGCCTCGGCCGCACCGGCTACGAGACCGTCGCTGAGCTCGAGGCGGACACCGGACTGGGGCAGCAGGTGCGGGCCCTGCAGCTGGCCGCCGGGCGGCTGATGGGCCTCGGCGACGTGTCCGGCGCCTCCGTGCCGAAGATCTCGCTGGTCGCCGCCCCGGCGGACGGCGGGACGATCTGCACCCGGACCTTCATCCCGGTCCGGGTGCACGACTCGATCGGGGTGCTCGGCGCGGTCAGCGTCGCGACCGCGCTGCTGCTGCCCGGCGCGGCCGGAAGCGACCTGGCCGCCATCAAGCCCGGGCAGACCCGGTTCGACATCGAGCACCCGGCCGGCCACCTCCAGGTCGAGGCCGAGATCGACCAGGCCAGCCAGCCGCCCACCGTGATCCGCTCCGGCGTGGTGCGCACCGCGCGCAAGCTCTTCGACGGCACCGTCTTCCCCCGGAGGTCCCCGTGACCAGCCCGCAGAACCCAGCGGCCACCCGACCGCCGCTGCACGACGTGGCCCACCTCGGCTACTTCGAGCTGCTCACCCCGGACGCGGAGCGGTCGCTGTGGTTCTTCACCCAGGTCCTCGGGCTGACCGAGGTCAGCCGCGAGGGCAACTCGGTGTACCTGCGCACCTGGGATGACTACGAGCGGCACACGCTGAAGCTGACGGCGCACGACACCTCGGGCATCCGGCGGGTGGGGCTGCGCGCGGAGAGCCAGGCCGCGCTGGACCGGCGGGTGGCCGCCATCGAGGCGAGCGGGTTCGGCATCGGCTGGAAGGACGGCGACCCCGGGATCGGCGCCACGTACGTGTTCCGCGACCCGGACGGGCACGAGCTCGAGCTGTACTGGGAAGCCGAGTGGTACGAACCGCCGTCGGATGATCTGCGGCCCGCGCTGAAGAACCAGGCCCAGGCCTACCCGGCCCGCGGCGTCAGCGTCCGCCGGCTCGATCACGTCAACTACCTCGCCGCGGACGTCGCGCCAAGCGGCGCGTTCGTGCGCGACGTGCTCGGCGCGCGGGTGACCGAGCAGATCATGCTCGACGACGGCACGATCTCCGGGCAGTGGCTGCACTTCGCCAGCAAGAGCTACGACCTGGTCTACGCGCAGGACTGGACCGGGAGTCACGGTCGGCTGCACCACGTCGCCTTCGCCACCGACACCCGGGAGGACATCCTGCGGGCGGCGGACATCTGCCTGGACCGCGGGGTGTTCATCGAGACCGGCCCGCACAAGCAGCTGTGCAACCCGGTCGCCCGGCTGCTGCTCGCGCCGGACTGGCGCACCATCACCTGGACGCAGGCCGAACGGGCCAAGGGCCAGGCCTGGGGCCTGAAGACGATCGAGTCCTTCCACACCCACGGGACCCCGCCGGTTTCTTAGGCCGTTGTCGGGGACCGCAGATCCGCCCGCCGTCTTTTGGTTTTCGGACCATGGACGAAAGCCACGCCACTACGGAAACATGCACCTCAGTAGGCTATCCCGCGGGTCGGAGGATGACGGACATGCCGATGCCTAGCGCGCTGGAGATCGCCCGGCAGGCCACGCTCAAGCCGGTCGCCGAGATCGGGGAGGACATCGGGATACCACCCTGGCTGATCGAGCCATATGGCGAGTTCGTCGCCAAGATCGGGCTCGGCGCCATCGAGGCGCTGGCCGGCCGGCCACGGGCACGCTACGTGGTGGTCACGGCGGTCACGCCGACCCCGCTCGGCGAGGGGAAGACCACGACCACGATCGGGCTTGGCCAGGCCATGCGGCACATCGGCAAGCGCGCCACGATCTCGATCCGGCAGGCGTCGATGGGACCCACGTTCGGGATCAAGGGCGGTGCGGCGGGCGGGGGCTATAGCCAGGCGGTGCCGTTCCCTGGAGAACACCCCGGTGCTCGTGCACGCGGGCCCGTTCGGCAACATCGCGCACGGGAACTCCTCGGTGATCGCGGACCTGATCGGCATCCACAGCGGAGATTTCCTGATCACCGAGGCCGGGTTCGGCGCTGACATGGGCGCGGAGCGGTTCTTCAACATCAAGTGCCGGGTCTCCGGCCTGACGCCGGATGCCGCCGTGGTGGTCACCACCGTCCGGGCGCTGAAGGCGCATTCCGGCCGGCATCGCGTCGTGGCCGGCAGGCCGCTGCCCGCCGCCATGCTCGAGGAGAACCCGGCGGAGGTGTTTGTCGGTGCCGCCAACCTCCGCAAGCAACTGGAGAACGTCAGGATGCACGGGGTCACCCCGGTGGTCGCGATCAACGCCATGCCGGGTGACTTCGCCTCGGAGCACGCCGCCATCCGCGAGGTCGCCGACTCGATGGGAGTCCGGTCGGCGGTCTGCACCCATTTCACGGACGGGGGCCGCGGCGCCGCCGAACTCGCCGAAGCCGTGGCCGAAGCCGCCGAACGGCCTGGTGAATTCCGTTTCCTCTACCCGGCCGAGGCGTCGCTCCGGACGAAGATCGAGACGATCGCCACCCGGTTGTACGGCGCGGACGGCGTCGACTACTCGGCCGAGGCCGCCAGGCAGCTCGATGCCTTCGAGCGAAGGGGGTTCGGTGACCTGCCGATATGCGTGGCCAAGACTCAATTGTCGCTGTCCTCGGACCCGAGGCTCAAGGGAGCCCCGACAGGCTGGCGGCTGCCGGTCAGGGAGGCGCGCGCTTCGGTCGGAGCCGGTTTCATCTACGCCATCTGCGGTGAGATGCGCACCATGCCGGGACTGGCCGCCAATTCGGCCGCCGAGCGAATCGACATCGACGCCAACGGCGAGGTAGTCGGCCTGGCGTGAGCGGGACCAGAGAACCGTCAGCCGGCCGGCCAGAGGGCAGCGGTGGGCCCTCCTACCTTGACCTTCCGCTACGCACGTTCCTCGGCCTGCTCCGCGATGACCACCCCGCGCCGGCCGGCGGTGCCGCGGCGGCAGTCGGGGTCGCGCTGGCCGCCAGCCTGTGCGTGATGACAGCGCGGTTGTCGAGCCGGCAGCTCCCCGAAGCCGCCGAGCTCGCGGCGGAAGCCGAACGGCTGGCCGATACGGTCGCACCGCTCGCCCAGGCCGACGCCGATGCCTACGGTGCGGTGATCGCCGCGCTCCGCCGGCCGACGGGAGCGCCCGCCGAGCCCGGAGCGCCCGCCGAGCCCGGCGCACTACAGGACGACGAGCGGCGCAGGCGGCTCGCCGCCGCGCTCTCGGACGCCGCCGACGTGCCGATGCGGGTCGCGGAGATCGGCGTTCAGGTCGCTGCCCTCGCCACCCGGCTGGCCACCAACGGCAACCCGAACGTGCACGGGGATGCCGTCACCGCCGCGCTGCTCGCCGAAGCCGGCGCCCGGTCGGCCTGCACCCTGGTGCGGATCAATCTCTCCGGTGCCGAATCCGACCAGCGCCTTGCCCGGGTCGCGCACCTGCTCGCCGCGATGCCCTCGGCCCGGGGGCGCACGCGCTAGACCCTGGCGTTTTCAGCCTCTGGGGGTACCGGCCGTCCGACAACCCCTCAGAACGGCGGCACCGGGCCTACGGGGCCCGTTATCGCCAGCACGACCAGGCAGGGGACATGCACCGGGTGGGCCGGGTCGAGCGCGTTCAGCACGTCGGCCAGCGCGACCGGATCCGCCGCTATCTCCAGGTGGTCGCTCAGGTCGAGCGGGCACTGGTTCTGCAGCGTGATGTTGGTGACGCCGGAGCCGGACAGGAACGCGGACGTGTACGGCGTGACCACCTCGTCGTACCGGGACTCGATGACCGTGTAGGTCACCCCGGCGACCGTCTCGCCGCCCCCGTTCAGGCTGGTCAGGAACGGCGAGCCCGCCTCCTGCTCCACGCACGCGGTACACAGCGAGTTCAGCGCGCTGTTCACCAGGCCCGCGGCGCCTAGGGCGGTAATGAGGGCGGTTAGCCCGCCCAGGGTGGTGCCGTGATTGCTGGGGGCCAGCGCGACCAGCCGGTTCACGTACCTGGCGCCGCCGAGGAACTTCAGGTAGTACCGCGGCATCATGCCGCCCTGGGAATGGCCCACCAGATCGACCTTCGCCGCGCCGGTCGCCGCGAGCACCCTGGTCACGAACGAGGCGAGCTGGCCCGCCGAGACGGCGATGTCGCCCGTTCCCTGGAAGTCCGCCGACGGCGAGGTCCCGCCGTAGTTGAAGGAGAAGACGCAGTAGCCGTGGTTGGCCAGCAGCGGCGAGGCGGCCTGCCAGTTGTCGTCCTGGTTCGCGAACGTCCCGTGCACCAGGACGACCGGGTCCGGGTGCGCGGACGACGGCCGGCAGCCGAAGTTGTCCGCCCCGGGCGGCGGTGTTCCCGGCGAGGTGAAGCCGGCCAGCGCGCCGGTCGCGAA
>WNGK01001213.1_pt1 | contig 39657 bp, 33 predicted proteins | sample 5400601 | NCBI WGS metagenome assembly WNGK01 (sample SAMN13153376, study PRJNA577476) | soil metagenome | isolation source: 60 cm soil or saprolite under Garry oak tree replicate 1 | place: USA:California | collected 2016-06-15 | reverse complement strand
CCTCGACCTCGCCGGTGATGGCGGCTTGGCGCAAGGCCCGCTCAGCCTCAAGCAAGAGGCTGTCGTTGCCGCGAAAGAGGACCGCCGGGTTGGCCAGATTGGGAACTCCCAGTTTCCCGATGAGCTGCTCCCCTAAGACCGCTAGCGCCGCGTCCCACGAGACCTCCCACCACCACCACGCCAATGCTCCAAGCAGTCGGTCAACATGGGCCTGCAAGGAGGCATCCGAAAGCTGAGAAGGATCGGTCCTCTCCAGCGCATCCAGCATCGTCAACTGTTTGGGCCAGGTCCGCCGCACCCGTCGGTGCCCATTGAGTCTACCTGCCGGGATGCTCAACACGATTCCCACAAGATGGACTGCCAACGGGAGCACCTGGAAGTCGGCGCGCATGTAGAGCCACCCATTAACCAGTGCGGACCAGGGCAAGCGCTGACTGGGAAGCTTGCGCTGGCGGGCAGCGATCATGGTGGCAAAGGTCGTCGTCGCCCCCAGTGGCGTCGCCCATTCGGCGGCTTGCAGGTCCTTGAACCACTTTGCACCTGGCACCGGGCTCTCCCAGTAGACCGAAACATTTGGCAGAGTGGTGATCGGACGGGACTGGACGATCCAGAATTGATCACCGTCCAGGCACCACTCGATGTCCTGGGGCGTCGCATAGTGCGCTTCGATCGCGCTGCCCAGGCACACGAGCTGTGCCACCTGTGCGGCGTCCAGGACCTGGGCGCGCCGCCTGTTCGCCTCCACAGCACGCTCCTCTGTCCCGCTGGGAGTGGGTGCGGTCATGACCGTCTTGTCGGCGACCACCATCTGCTTGAGCGTGCCGGTGGCTTTGTCGGCAATGAGGTGATCGGGCGTGACCAGGCCGCTGACAATGGCTTCCCCCAGTCCCCATGCCGCGTCCATCACGATCTCGTCTCGCGCTCCCGTCAACGGGTTCGCGGTAAACAGCACGCCCGCCACATCAGCCTGGACCAGCACCTGGACCACGACCGCGAGGCTGACGGTGGCGGGATCGATGCCCTGCCGAGTGCGATAGGCCAGGGCGCGGGGAGTCCACAGGCTGGCCCAGCACCGCTTCACTGCCTGCAAGAGCGCCTGTTCACCGCGGACATTCAAGTAGGTCTCCTGCTGGCCGGCGAAACTGGCACCAGGAAGATCTTCGGCGGTGGCAGAAGAGCGAACCGCCAGCGGGACCGGTGCCTTCCCCTCCATGCCAAGCGCCGCATACGACTGCTGGATCGCCGTTGCCACCTTCGCGGGGATGCTTGCGCGCTCGAAGAGCTGGCGAATGGCGGCTGAAACGTCTTCAAAGTCGGTGGCAACACCGGAGCGGAAGAACGAGATCATCCAGAGCGAGAGTATCCAAATCGATAGCATCCATGATGCCCCTCCTTGTTTGCTTGAAGCATTCCTCTTCTCATACTAATGTACGCTAGACCACAGTTTTTGTTGCCTATCTCTAAAAGGAGAACTGCGTTGACCTGCACCTGATTCTATGGTACTATGTGAGCACGTATTCATGTAGCAAAGGAGAAGCTCGTATGACGAAGGAAGAGGTGCTCATCGCTATCGATACTGAGGCGGTGGAGGCAGCGCGTGCCGAGGCTCTTCCCGAAGCGCACCTCCAGATGATTGTCGAGACGTTCCAGGCACTCGCAGATCCGACACGGGCTCGCATCCTCTATGCTCTGACGAAGCGTCCTCTGTGTGTCCGCGATCTCGCTCTTCTCGTCGGCGTGTCCGCATCCGGGGTTTCGCATCAGCTTCGCTTTTTACGGGATCGCCGCCTGGTCAAGCCACGACGCGAGGGGAACATTATCTATTACACCGTGGACGATCACCATGTCGCTGCCCTCTTCAAAGAGGCTGATTACCACGTCGATCATGTCCGGCAAGGACTTCCCGATCATCCCCATCCGTGAATTTTGCACCGAGGCTTTCTCCTCTGTGCTGATAAAGAGCACAGTTTTTGGATATCTATATGACTTGTTGAACACATATGCAGTGAAAGGAGGCCATATGGCTGCATCATCTTCTACTCTGATCCGTTTTCAGAGCGCGTGTGTGATCTGCGTGCGGGGAGGAAAACGGTTCGTCGGACGCTACCGTGATTTTTTCCTTGACCCAGGCACCCTCTTCACGCTGGCAAGTCTCGTGCTGCTGATTGCCGCAACCATTCAGACCCCCGATGGATTGGTTAACTCAGAACATGCACGCACCTGGTTGTATCTGGCAGCAGCCCTGGCTGGCTCACTCTATATCTGGTGGTCAGCCATCCAGGGTATCCGTGAACGCGACTTTACGGCTGATATTCCGGTCTCATTTGCCACGGCAGCCGCGCTCATCATCGGTCAATATTCTGCCGCCGCGGTCGTCGCCGTGCTCTTGCTGTTGGGTGGGATGCTCGAGGAGTTCGTCTCCGCCCGAGCAGGCAATGCCCTGGACTCGTTGGCAAAGCTGCTCCCTGATCGGGTGACCGTCCGGTGTGATGGGGAGGATCGCGTCGTTTCCCTGAGGGAGGTGCAAAACGGTGATCTGGTGCTCGTCCGCTCTGGGGATCGCATCCCCGTCGATGGCGTGGTTGCTCAGGGAACTGCTTCGATCAATCAGGCTGCCATCACGGGTGAAAGTCTGGCGGTGGAGAAGCGTCCTGGTGATCCCGTCTTCGCAGGAACGCTTAATGAATTGGGAGCCCTCGAAGTGCAGACGACCAGCGTAGGAGAGGAGACCACGCTCGGCCAGATCCGCCGGATGGTTGAAGAAGCGAAGGCCCAGAAGGCTCCCATCGAACGAATCCTCAACCGCTACGCCAGGTTCTACACGCCTGCCGCCCTGATCCTGGGTGCGTTGGTCTGGTGGTGGAGTGGCGATATCCTGCGGGCCATTACCATTCTCATCGTCTTCTGCCCGTGCGTCATGGTGCTCGCGACGCCAACGGCGCTGGTCGCCTCCATTGGCAACGCCGCGCTGCGTGGCAGTCTGGTCAAGAAAGGCGCCACCATTGAGGCGATGGCGAAAGTCACCGCCGTAGCCTTTGACAAGACCGGCACCCTCACCTTTGGGCAGCCTAAACTCACCACCATTCAACCCCTCGGACAGATGAGCGAGACCGAGCTGCTCCGCCTGGCCGCCATTGCGGAGAAGCTAAGTGAGCATCCACTAGGGCGGGCCGTGGTGCAGGCGGCCATCGAGCGTGAGCTGACCATTCCTGACCCAGAAACGTTCACGGTCCTGCCGGGGTTAGGCGTTCGGGCGCGCATCGATGACGGTGAGGTCGTCATTGGCCGACCCCGGCTGCTCTCTGAGCAGGGCATTCCTGTTGATGCGGATGTGCTGGCCCGCGCGACGAATCTCGCAGCCGTTGGGCGCACCGTGATCCTGGTGGCACACAACAGCCAGATTGTCGGGATGCTGGTCCTGGAAGATACGCTGCGGCCGCAAGCAAGTTCGGTGATCACACGGCTCAAGAAACTGGGCATTCGCACGATCCTGGTGACGGGAGACAACACCGCGACGGCTGAGCGGATTGCCGGAGAGCTAGGGATCAGCGAAGTCCATGCCGAAGTTCTCCCAGCGCAGAAGGTCGAGATCGTCAAGCAACTCCAGGCTCAGGGGTGGAGTGTCGCCTTTGTGGGTGATGGTGTGAATGATGGTCCTGCATTGGCAACAGCGAATGTGGGCGTGGCGATGGGACTGGGTGGCACGGATGTGGCGATTGAAACAGCAGAGATCGCGCTCTTGTCCGATGACCTGACGAAGCTGCCCCACCTGCTGGGTCTCGCCCGGCAAGCGATGCGAGCCATCAAGCAGAACTTGATTTTCTCGCTCTCGGTCCTGGCGATTGCGGTGGGGCTTGCCATTCCTGGCATCCTCGCTCCGGTGACCGGAGCGCTCTTGCATGAACTGTCCTCCATTCCAGTGATCGCCAACTCTGCGCGGCTGATTGGGATCAAGGAACGAACCGAATGAGAAGGCATCTCGCGATGTATATGAAAACAGAGAAGAACAAAGGAAGACTTCAGCGCTGAGAGGCTTTCAGGAACCGGTAGGTGTAACGTAATGCCAGCGGAGAGACCCGTTGCCGACATCCAGAGCGTAGACCACCCCATTATCTACTCCAATAAAGAGCGTTGATCCATCCAGCACTGGCGCGTTATAGACCTTCCCGCTGATCGCGTAACGCCAGAGTTCTTTGACTTCCATCGCTCGCTCGTAAGGCAGAGATATCGGTCTTCGAACCAACAGTTGTATCGATATAGACCAGACCCTCAGCTACTGCCAGCATACCCATCCCATTGTTCTTGTCACCGGTTGTCTGGTAGTGCCAGAGTACGGTGCCATTACTGGCTCGCAAGGCATAGAGGGATGAAGGTCCTCCTTGTTTGAAAGGTATTTTCCAGTCGAGGGGAGCTGTGACCCACTGTGCATACCCGCCAGTAGGAGTCGAAGCAGTCGTATCGGGCGAGTATTTGAACGCGACGGTATAGAGGACTCCATCGACTATCGTTGGCCCGGAGAAACCAGTGTCAGCAAGCGCATAGCGCCATTGCGGTTTGCCGTCGCTCGCTCGCAGAGCAGCCAGGCTACCGGCCATCAAACTTACATAGACTACTCCATTGGCTACCGTCGGACTGTAGACGTAGCCCTCCGTCGTGTAGCGCCAGAGCAGGGTGCCAGAGCTGGCTCGTAAGGCATAGACATAGCCTGTTACATTGCCCAAGCCCTGGTCTACATCTGCGCTCACGTAGACGATGCCATCAACCCCTATTGGTGGACTATTTGGGCCAGCAACTGGCCCAGCAGTGTTGTAGCGCCAGAGCAGGCCTCCATCACTTGCTCGCAAGGCGTACACAGCGCTATTCATCGTGCCGACATCGACCACTCCATCAACAACCGTCAGGCTCATAAGGTAGCCCGGCCCGGATGGTGAAACGATTGTGCTTGCCGTGGGTGTTGCTCCAGCACCAGCATGAGAAGACAGGTGAAGCTTTTGGGTGAGCAACAGCCAGGAAAATCCAATACCGAGAAGAAGCAGGGCGACCAGCACCCCTTCTGCAGTCCGCCGTAGCAGGGAAGGCCTGAAACGAACTGGCGCTGGCGGGGTTAGGGAAAGGCTTGTGTTCGCAGCACTATCCAGATCAGATCTCTGGGCGAGATCACCCTCCTCCTGCATTACTGTATGCAGCCGGGAAAAGCGTTGAGCAAGGCCGATGAGCCAGGCAGGGGAAGATTTCACCAGGTGATGCCGATTTGTTCTCCCGGGAGAGTGATCCTGAGTGGGGTCGGTGCTGACCGCTCGCTGAGCAAGCAAAGGCGCCACTTCGGGGTGCGCCTTTTGGAGCGCCATCCTGGCGGCCTCACGCACAAAAACATCCTCATGCTCGGTTCGAAGAATGTTCATGAGCGTTTCCATTGGCGCTCGCTCGCCCAATTCTCCTAATGTCAGGGCGGCCATTTCGCGCACCATCCAGGAGGGATCGGAGAGCGTGACTACTAATCGATCGACAGGCGTGCGCTCACCCCGTTTGCCCAGCGCCCGTACTGTTGCCGCGCGCACCGACTCATCCTCATCGCTTAAGGCGGCCAGGAGTGGTTCAAGCGGCGTGAGCTCGCCCAGTTCGCCCAGCATGCGCACCACTGTAACGCGCGTGTTCCAATCGCGGTCGTCCAGTGCGGCCAGCCATTGATCGATGGTTGAGCGTTGTTCATCGTTGCGGGGTTCCATGGCTTCATCTCCATTCGTTGGCCTGCGTTTTCAGGGCCATGCGCAGCAGTTGTAGGCCGCGATGCACATTGGTCTTTACCGTGCCAACAGGCTGATTGAGCAGTTCAGCCACTTCGCGCAGGCTGAGATCTTCAAAGTAGTGCAAATTGACTGCGGAGCGGTATGGCTCTGGCAGTGCCGCTACGCATCCCGCCAGTTCGCGCCTCCACTCACGCCGGTACACTTCCGCATCAGGCCCGCCGGACTGGTCCTCTATTTCGAGCATGGGACTCTCTTCTGAGACATCGAGCAGGACTGATTGAAGCTCAACGCGACGAGTGCGGTTGCGGAAGACATTGAGCGTGATCTTGTACAGCCACTGCTGAATGTGGAGCGTGCGGATGCGCTCAACGGGATAGTCCTTCAGAGCATGATGTGCGCGCAGGAAGGTTTCCTGAACGATATCTTCGGCATCCTGGGCATTGCCAGTCTGACGCAAAGCGAAGACTGGCAGTCGATGCTGGTACACGAGTATTACCTGCCCAAAGTGGCCGTCTAGATCAGTTGCCAGTAGCGCTGGTAGGTCCCGGGACTGCTGCTCCATGGTTAGCTCTGCCACCTTTGCTATTTATCGCCTCTATCTAGTAGAACACAGAAAAGATAGAAGGTGTTTTTGCACCATCAACCGGCACATTCATCCCTGGAGCACCACACACACGGCAGAGATCGTCACGTCTGCATCCCCGCCTGCAGCAACAGACCAGCCAGCGAAGGCCGATCCAATCGCATCACTCCCCACGATCAGGTCCTCACCCTCAAATCCCCCACCGGTCGCGACCTGCCCAGCAGGACAGAGCACACCTCTACTACCCGGAGCATAACTGTGGGATGAGGAGTGTGCATTGAAGACAGAGGTGACCACCTGGGCGCGCAGGACGTGACTTGCAGCACAGAGGGCATACACTTGGATGCTTGCGCCAACCGATGCACTCATCCATCCGTTGCTCTGCGGGTGGGACACTCCAATCGGTTGGGAACTTTGAGAGCCTCCACTGAGCAGCATAGTCCCCTGCGGACAGGCGACCTTCACGGCATCGGCGCCTGTAGCCCGGACGATTCGGATACCGAAGGGAACCATTGCTGGGAAGCAATACACGTCCACCTCTACATCAAAGTACGAGGCGGGAGCTGACCCCGTGACTGTCCAGGTAGTGGCACCGGAGGGATAGCTGGCCTCAATATAGGCGGCGTATTCAAAGAGATCGCTGCTTATGAACCCGCCTCCAAGCATCTGCTCCCCAGGCTTACAGGACACAGACACCGGCGTGACCTTGCCTGGCTGGACCCGGGCCTTTGCTGAATACGTGGCAATCCGCAGGTGGGGAGAGGCGGAAGCCGTCGTTATTGGTTGCGGAGTGACTCTGCAAGCCGAGAAGAGCACAACCAGGCCTCCTAGAATGACGATGATTGTCTTCCAGCGCATAGCGATCACCACTCTTCTTTTGCATCTTGCCGACACCTGGGGGTGACGAGGCTCATTGTGTGCATCAGTGAGGCAGGTCAACTACCTCCACGAGGATACGTTCATGCTTACCTAAAATAGACGTTTGGATGAGCCTGCGAGTTCCATCAGGAGCGCCCAGGAAAAAATGTTACGAACCCTAAACAAAATGAATTTGCAAAAAATAGGGCGCAGCGTATCGGCACTGAATATACAGGAGTTGGGCGAAAGGAGCGCGAACTGCGGGCGGACTTCCGTATAAAAGTGGGGGCTGGGATTGCCGCCTGGTTCGGGGCGTTAATCCTCTCACTGCTGCTCCATCTCGTAGGAACGCCCGGCCTTGAGACCTACTTCCTCTCCGCACTCGTTCTTTTCTCGCTGCCACTCCTGGTAGGCTATATCATTGTCTATCGCCTTTTCTTTTATCCGCGCTACCTCAAGGCGAGTCGCCGTATTGACAACCAGCAATCGTATGTACCCGCGACCAAGAAGAGCAAGAAGACGCTTGAAAAGTCACCGTTGGAGCAGAAGATCAGCCTCATGCCAGGCAAGGCCATGATTGGTCTTGCTCTTACAGTGAAGATCGCCTGAAAGCCCCCGTCTTTCAAGCGGGGGATGAAAGGCGTTCCGCTTTTGGGACAGAGAAAAAGAAGAGATGCATGAGAGATATTTCGGCTGGGAGCCGAGCCAAACAGCAAGGGGCGAAGGATGAGCAGAAAACCAAAGGGACTTCAACAGACCTACCAGGTGCGCTTGTATCCAACACCCGAACAAGGTCGCTTGCTCATGGAACATGCCCTGGAATATATCAGTACGGTCAATGTGCTGGCCTCTGCCCTGGACGCCGATCTCATCCCACACGATGACACCTTCAGCACCAAAGACTTCACTGCCCGACTGCCTTCGTGCGTCAAAAATCAAGCCCTGCGCGATGCCCGCTCCGTCTTTGCGCGTTCCCTCGATCTGGACGTACTGCCCGTCCTCAAGAAGCCCATTTGCCAATGGAACAATCAGAACTGGCACATCAAGGGGAACGTCTTGATTGTACCCATCTCTTTGGATGGCAAGGTGCAACAACTCTCTATCCGCTGTGCCGCCGTCTCTCTGGCTGGACTCCCAGGCATCCTGCGCGTCAAGAAGAAGCGAGGCAAGTGGGTCGCCGATATCACCATGACCCTCCCTAAACCGAAACCCGTAGAAGCGGAGCGCGTGATGGGCATTGACCTGGGCATCAAAGTGCCTGCGGTCACCTATGTGAGCGGGCAGAGCATCCGCTTCTACGGCAATGGACGTTATCAGCGCATGATGCGCCGTCGCTTCTACAGCCGCCGCAAGACCTTGCACAAGGCGAAGAAAACCCGTGCCATCAGGAAAAGCAAGGGCAAAGAAGCGTGGTGGATGAAGAATATCAACCACCAGCTTTCCCGCCAGATCGTGAACCATGCAAAGGCGCAAGGGGTGGGTACGATCAAAGTCGAATCTCTTGCAGGAGTACGCAAGGGCACGACAAGCACAAGTCGTGGGGCGACGGCCCGCAAAAACAACCGCATGAAAAACAGTTGGAGCTTCTATCAGTTGACGATGTTCATCACCTCCAAGGCGGAGCGGCTTGGCATCAAGGTAGAGCAAGTAGACCCTGCCTATACGAGCCAGGAATGCCCTGCCTGCGGAGCCCGCAATAAGGCGCAAGACCGCACCTATGTCTGTGCCGACTGTGGCTGGCATGGACATCGAGACGGGGTAGGAGCGATCACTATCAGCCGCAGGGCTGGCTTGCCTGATAAGCGGGCAAGTGCCACGGGAGCGCGACGCTCGGCCCGTGGACGGGCTGCCTGAGACAGCCCTAAACTGTGACACGTTGACCCCGAAGCAGAAATGAACTGAGGGTGAGTCGATCAGAACCCCCCGACATTTATGCGGGGGAGTCTCAGTGCCGTTATCTACTATATCGTAATGACCGGTTTTAGTATCCCCCCCGGCCCTGCTATCCCAAATCATGACCACCTGCTACACCAGGCTGGCATGCTTGTAACGGCGCTGGTCGGGTATGTCGCGGGACTATCCATCAGCCTGGGTGATTCCGGGCGAGTCATCGTCCGATACACGCAACCTGTCCAGAAATAGCAGAGAGATTTGGAGCAGTATGAGCAGTATGGCTACACTTGGCTTATCTCATTGATTGGGGATGGGTACGTCTTGGGCCGCCTTATATCTACATCAACATCGATCCCGTGTTCGTACATGTTGGTCCCCTGGCCTTACGCTGGGTGGAAGACGATTCCGAGAAAGATCGCTGGCTCGCGCTCTATCATGCGCGCGGTTTTCGCATCAATTCTATCTCGATGCATGGACGAAGCAGCTGGGCGTTGGATCTTCGCCCCAGCATGGAAGACCTGCGCGCCAATTTCAGAAAGGCATGGCGACAGCTTGCCCGAATATGAAGCGCAGATGTGGAGGAGTATGGGCATCACTGCAACTAGCTGGACTTAAACGCTGCAATATTGAAAGTAGCCAGGCGCTGGATATTGTAGTGAATCTCTACCACTCCGCCCTGCTCCGCATTCGTATTGGGATCGATTTGACCGATAAATGCGTAACGTGCCGCCGTCTCCATGTCATCAAGGATGGACAGAGAGCTTTGGGAAAGCAATTGCGCAGTGGTCATGGTGATCAACCGCCTGGCATCCTGACGCACCTGTTGGTATAACGTCTGCACGTAATTGCTCTCCTGATAGATCTGGGCGGCAAGTGTATGGTTTTCCTGGGCAATTCCGGGGGCCTGAGTCAAAGCGTTCAAATGGATGCCAATCATATAGAGTAGGCCGGGAGGATCCTGATTCTGTTGATCGAGTTCGAGCAGCGCAAGAGGCGCAATACGCGGATTCACCAGATTAGGGGCACCAGGTGGCACGTCCCGTTGCACGTATGACTTGCCATCAAGGTAGTCCAGGATCCGGATAAATTGATTGCGCATGCCATTGACTTCTTGTCGTTCCCAGGAGTCTCGGGTGCTGCTTGCCCATTCAAAGACCTTTTCGGCATTTCTAAAGAGCCAGATATCGAAACCACCCGGTAAATTGAAGTTCATCAGTTCAGGAGCGTCGGCGAGCAAGTGACGGAGGTGCTGGAGTGCTCCCTCATGCATCATATCCATGCTGTCAGGGGTTTGAGGCAGCTGAGCATAATAGCGCCAGCTACCCTTATCGGGGGAGGGAAGGTTTGGTGATATGCTTGCATCCTCTTCCGTAATGAGGAAGCGGCTGGTGGTGGCAATCAAGTTGGTATGAGATGCATCGCCTGGATAGAGCAAATGCACAGTGCCATTGCCGACCGTTAATTTCCCAAGTGCAACCGGCGCTGCCAGAGGTTGGGCAGCATCACCCAGGAGCCAGGCATAATAACTTTTGCCAGGAGCGGGAGCAGGGATGTTCTGCAGGTCGATGAGCATTTCATCGTTAATGCCCTTGTTATTGTGTTCAGAAACCTGCCCACTACTGATAAAGAAAGCGTGCCCGAGGATTGGATTCGCCACGGTGGCGGGAGCGCTGGATACGCGCGTGAACCAGTAGAAACCACCCAGTCCCGCCCCCAGCAGGATGATGATCAGCAGGGGTACCAGTACGAAGAGCAGGCTCTTCCGTCGCCTCCGAGGTGGAGGCGATGGCAAAGGCGGAGGTGTTCCCGAGGGAGTCTGCGAGGGTGTCAACGTCTGAAGGCCAGGTGATGAATTTGCAAGCGAGGTACCTTCTGGCGTATTTGGAAACGGCGTGGTCGGATTGCCCTGTCTACCACCTGGAGGCACAGAATAGGCGGGAGCAGACAAAGAGACGGGCAGAGAATGTTGTCCTGAAACCTGGACAGGCGAAAGGGATGGAGGGGTCATTCCTACGGGTACATTTGGCTGTAGGGAAGTGCGGTACGTTGGGGCACTCATCTCATCCAACCGATGCACCATATCGCTGAAATCTGCAGGAACGGGGGTGTTCAATGCTTCAGCTAGTGCGACCGTCATAGCAGACGCGCTGCTGAAACGGGCTGCGGGATCTTTCGCCAGACTACGTAGGATCACCATAGACAGTGCCGGTGAGATCGCGGGACGAAGAAGGGCCGGAGAGAGAGGCATCGCGTTGATATGCTGCGTCATTAAGGCAGAAATGCTTTCTGCACGGAACGGCTGTACGCCGGTGCAGATTTCGTAGAGGATGACCCCCAGGGAGTAAATGTCGCTGCGCTCATTGCCAGGATAGCCCTGCGCCTGCTCCGGCGAGATGTAGAGCGGCGTGCCAAGCCATCCCCCGCTGATGGTACCGGTGCTTACGCCCAGCAATTTGGCGATCCCGAAGTCAGTGAGTATGGGTTCACCCATCGGGCAATGGGTGGTATTGCGCCTGTCAAGCAAGATATTAGCTGGTTTGATATCCCGGTGAATCATGCCGTGCTGGTGAGCATAATCGATGGCGCGGCTGATGGAGGCGAAAAGCTGAACGAGAGCTGCGTCGGGCGGGAACATTTCAGCACGAGAGGTGGCCCGAATATACCCGGCCAGGGTCTGCCCCTCCACATAATCCATCACCATATAAGCAATAGGTGGATTCGATTCAGGAGGATTTGAAATCTGAAAGTCATGGATCTGTACAATATTGGAGTGGTGCAGGGAAGCAATCACACGAGCTTCACGGACAAACCGCGTCATGAATTCAGGGTCGGCCTGCAGATCTGCGTGAAGGATCTTAATGGCGACGTGGCGCTCTAATTGCGCATCATAGGCTTTCCACACTTCAGCCATCCCACCCCGCCCCAAACGGTCACGCAATTCGTACTTGCCAAGAATTACGGGAAACACTACAAACACGGAAGGAGAATACACAACCATATCTATAATACCTGTAGGGTTAGTGCCTGTCAATGCTTTTTTCTGATAATCCTGCATCTCCCTGATTTCTAAACGCTAGCCGGAGATCTTTTTTTCATAGAGGTATTTCAATGAGAAGTTTGCCAGCATGGCCCGACATGGTGAGATTTTGATTTGCCAGGCAGGGTTCAAAACTGATATACTATCCACGATAGTACGATGATAGTCAGAGAAGGCGTGATATCGATGGTATCACATTATTTCTACGAGTGCGCGTGCTGCGCTATGGCTGCCCGGTGAGCTTCAACCAAACCAATACCCCTGGAAAGAGAAGTAGCCCTCAGAAAACAGTTAAAGGGATTTGCAATACGCACAGTAAAAAGGGAACCAAATGTCACCACAACGTAACCAGATTATAGGGGCAGGGCTTTTTCTTTTTCTACTGTTTCTCACTTCCTGCGCTCAATCCTCTCCTTCAGCTCCGGCCGTAGCGACCAGAACAGGTATTGCTACTCCAACCGGCACTTTCTCTTCACCTACGCCTATACTCACAGCTACCGTCAAGCCAACCCCGACGAGTACACCTACACCGAGCGTGGCCCCATCACGCTATACTTCCCGCGTAGTGCTGCAAGGAGTGGGACGCCCCGACGACCTCGCTTTCGATCAGCAGGGGAGACTGCTGTTCAGTGATGAAATCAATAGAACGATCAGCCGACTGAATGCGGACGGTTCAGTGACGTTGATTCTGAGAGATGCAAATGGGCCAGAAGGGCTGGTGCCATTGCCAGATGGTACGCTCATCTTCGCAGAACAGGAGACCAACCGCATTGTCTCGCTTGCGCCAGGAGCCAGCATACCGACAGTCCTGCGGGTATTACCAGGGACACCTAGCACCGCATCCTGTAAACATGGTGTAGATGGCATCGCGCTTGATCCGGCAACAAACACGATTATTGTGCCAGATAGTCCTACTGGCGAGGTCTACCGGATGAGCCTGGATGGAAAAACTTTTACATTGCTCGCGTCTGGTATCGTGCGGCCTGTCGGCGCGGGGATAGATGGCCAGGGGCATATCTACATCGCGGACGAGTGCGGCGGAGCGATTTGGCGCATTACACCCGCTGGCCAGCCAACACGTATAGGCGGCTTCGGCATGCCGGATGATGTCATTCCCGACGGCTTTGGCAACCTGCTCGTCATTGACCTCCAACCCGCTATTCACGCGCTGATACGTTTGAACCTGGCAACCGGCCAGCGAGTAATCCTGGCAAGTCGGGGTTTCATAGAATCCCAGGGACTCGTCATCGATGCACGTGGGAATATCTATGTCGCGGACGATTATGCGAATATCATCATAGAATATAGCCCCGCATGAGAAGGTTCATCGCTTCGGCGCACATGGGATTGCCCCCAGGGACAGGAGGTCGAGAACATGATGAACGTCACCGCATCACAAATGAATTTTGTGATGCGGTGACTGGCGAGGAGAAACACTACAAGGCCCCGGTTCCCTCTCCCGTCCGATTGATGCTCCCCAGCGCAAAGCCGAGTCCTGGGAATCGAGAGAAGCTTGTCTCCCCCGTTTCAACCTGCGTGAAACCGGCTTCCTTCATAAGCGCAGGCTGATCGGCAATGTTACTCTTCCATGGGCCGACGGGGCCTTTCATATCGAGAACCAGCAGGCGCCCCCCAGGTTTGAGCACGCGGACAATTTCCGCCAGTCCTCGACGCTTGAGGTCATCAGGCAAGTGGTGCATCATGAAGGTACTCAGTACGACATCGAACGACTGGTCGGGAAACGCGAGCTGCTCGATCACCCCGACCTGGAAACCGATAGAGAGACCGGCTCGCTCCGCTTTGCGACGGGCCTGGGCGATCATCTGCGGTGAGGGGTCAATGCCGGACACGCAGCCCGTTTCACCAACACGGCTCTGGGCTTCCATCGCCAGCGTTCCGGTGCCACACCCCACATCCAACACGCTCTCACCGGGTTGAAGCCGCGCCAGGTCTGCCATCCTCCGCCGAAACACCCGCTCCCTGCCAAACGTGGCAAACCCCATCAAAAGGTCATAACGCCTGGCCCAGTTCCAGACGAACCCGCGCGTCTGGGGGGCCGAAGCCCCTCCCGATTCCCTGTGGTGAAGATGCGATAGCATAGATCTTGCTCCTTTCAAAGAAATCCTCGCTTCTAACTGAACACGCTGTTCGTTCTCTATTAAAAAGGAGCAGTCATCTCTTGTCCATAAGCAATAAGGTCACCAGACCCCATGACTAAAGTCAGGGGCTTGCGTCTACCCTTTCCCAGAGCGGCGATTGTTCCGACGCCCCTAAGTGCGTGACGCGATAGGATGGGTGACATGCGTCAACCACGCATTGAATGCCGGAGCATTCCGCCCCACCAGGGAAAGCACCGTACAGGTTGAGCTAGCACGGCAGCGTTTCAGCGTTATACCGACCCTGGCATGGTATGCATCGACTGAACGGGAGGACTCCCGTCACAAACAGTTTCTCATCGTGGAGAGGAGTGCCTTCAGGTTTCGCTGCATACGATCTCTCCCATACTATTCTCACATAGGAGGAGAAAAGTGGCACTACCAGACAAAACGGACAGTATTGCGCCTGACGGAGTCGCGGCTTTCCTCCCCTCGCCTCAAGGCAGGGGTCTCTCGCCGCGGCTTGATGATAGAACTCTTGAGAGAGAAACGCTATGATGCGATCACCGTTCAAGATCTTCTAGATCGGGCTGGGATCGGGCGTTCTACGTTTTATACCCACTACTTCGATAAGGAGGATGTGCTGGCTTCTGTGTCGGAACAGATGCTTGAACTGTTTCGAAAGCCTCTCTCCCACAGGGATGCAGGGGATTAACCCAAGCCTGGAGCTGTTTCGGCATGTCCAGGAGAACCACCGGTTCTTTCAAGCGATGTTGCGAGGTCACGCGGGAGAGGCGCTGTGGGGAACAGGGCAGGTGCTCTTGAGCAGAAACATTGAGCAGGCTCTCACAGTGGCCTGTGCAGAAACAGGTTCCCCCTCGGTTCCTCTTGCTGTGGTAGCCCGGTACCTGGCCGGAACCTTTGGGAGCCTGCTCAAATGGTGGCTGGAGGCCGAGATGCCGTATCCACCGGAACATATGGATAGGATCTTCCAGCAGCTGGCCATGCCTGGGGTGTGGGCAACGGTCGAGGGAAAAAGTGACTAGACCGAAGAGCAGGCTTGTCGGTGTTTTGTGACGAAAAGATGCTCCACCATTCGTGAGGGAGAAAAACACTGCGCTCGATGCTCTCGTCTCCTTGCTCTTCCTCGTGAAGGAGGTCTGCGTTTGCTCTGCTGACTCGCCCATTCGTCTTAGCTTTTGTGTGCACGGACTATGCCTGCTCCTGGGAAAGCAGAGAAGCGTGGGATCCGCATCTCCTCCGTTTCCACCTCTGAGAACCCGGCGTCCGAGACCAGGGCAGCCAGATCTTGCATGCTGCTCCCCCCGGCATGAAATCGCGCAGCTTGGCCCGCTCGGTCCTGCTTGCGCTTGAAATCGGCAATGACCAGGCGCCCCCCAGGTTTGAGCACACGGGCAATTTCAGCGAGTCCCCGACGCTTGAGGCCAGCAGGCAAATGATGCATCATCAAGCTCGAGAGCACCACATCGAACGTCTGATCTGGGAAGGGGAGCTGCTCGATCACCCCGATCTGGAACTCGATAGGCACGTTGCGCCGAGCAGCTGATCTGCGGGCACGGGCGATCTGCTCTGTCGCCGGATCAACGCCTGCGACGCGGCCCGCACGGCCCACGCGGCGTGCCACTTCAATCGCCAACGTTCCCGTGCCGCAGCCCACATCCAACACCGCATCTCCGGGTTGCATGCGGGCCAGGGTGGCGGTCCTCTGCCTCAACTCCCGCATCTGGCCACGGAACACGAAGGTGTCGATGAACCATCCCATCAGGTCGTAGCGCCAGCCCCCGCTCCCGATCAGCCCTTTTGTCTCTGGGGTCGACGCCTTGGACGCCCCGCTGTGGCGGTGACGTGCGAACGAATGCATAGATCTTGCTCCTTTCAGAGAACACCTCTCTTTTGTCAGAGGTTTGTTAACTCACGGATGCCGCGTGGTGAATGAAATGCACAGACCACTCTCGCATGCCGTGGATATTGACACCTCATGGATGGTTGAGATCGGCCTGTTGACACGACGACCAGGTTGAGACATACTCTCTCAGATGGACTCTCGTAGTCTTTTTCTCAGTATAGTCGGACGAGCGCACAGAGACAAGGATCAATCAGGAAAATGTGTCTCAGATGAGACAAGGAGCGCAAAATGACTCAACCGGTGAGCAATGTACGCGTGAGACGCACGCAGAAACTGCTGCGGGAGGCGTTAATTGAGTTGATCGAGGAGCGGGGTTTCGAGGCCCTCACCATCGGAGAATTGACCTCGCGCGCGATGGTGAGCCGGGCCGCGTTCTATCGCAATTATCAGGATAAGTACGACCTGGTGGAGCAGATCTTTGAGGAAGCCATGAGCGCCTTGTTGAACGCGGTCGGAGATCTGGGGCGAGAACATCCGGCTTCGAGCTGGGTGACGTTCTTCGAGCATATTGCCGAGTACGAACGGCTCTATCGAGCGCTGCTTGGCAGAAAGGGCAGCCCCTGGTTTGTGAGGAAGATGCGTGCGGCGCTGAGCGGCCTGGTCAAAGAGCGTGGGCACCTTCCTCACGGACCGGACGCTCACCCCGTCCACACCTTCTCAGATGAGTTTGTGCCAGACCTGGTGTCCACGATGTTTGTGGAAGCCATCACCTGGTGGCTTGAGCAGGCAAGACCCTACACCCCCAAAGAGATCGCCACGAGAGCCGCCCTGCTTGCCTCTGCACTCTTCAAGGAAGCGAGCACCTGGCAATGATCGCTTGCGCGCCCGAACCTCGGGCCAAGGTGCTCTTTACGCGGTCTCCGCATCAGGCTATTCCCGTTCTCTCTCGACGCGTTTTTCCGGCGCTCTAGGAGAGGACAAATTGGGCTGTCCCTTGAAGTTTCACGACATGATAACTTTGCACCGCTCCCTGGACGAGATTTGGCCCTCCAATGCTACTGCGTGCGGTCGTGTAGATGGCGAGCGTCTCAAAGGGTTGCTCAGGAGTCCCGGTCAAGTTGATGGTGGGGATGAGCAGAGTGAACAATGTTGCATCGCCATCCTCAATGGCTTCCAGTGTGACCGTCACCAAGGTCCCAATGTCACTTTCCTTTGAGCTTATCTGATTTCCGCTAAAAGTACGAGTGGCAGGGCCTTGTAACACCTGATAGTTCAGACGCGGTTGACCATCGAATGCTGTTTCTTCATACGTCACTTCCAGCAGATGGCCGTCATGTAGCACGTAACGATTTGCCTTGATGCTCTGTTGTGTCATAAGACATCCTCCTTCTTTCTCCTCTAGAGCTAAACTGTGGTTCACTACCTTGTACAAGACTTCCTGACAGGTTAAGTCAGACGATGGTGGTTTCTTCTTTTTTGGCACCTTCCTTCCGTGAGCGGTTCTGCACAGAGGAGGGATGCCCTTTTTCCCTGTTCCTCATCTCAACAGGAAACCCCGGTCACCCTTGATCGATTCAGCGTCGGGCTGTTAGCTCCTGTAGGAGTGGGAAGTTGGCCCTGGCCCTGCTCACCATCTCTGTGTTTGGGGCAACTCCGGCCCTGTTCACCGTCGCGCTGCTTGGGGCAACTCTGGCTCTGCGTTCAGCGATGTGCGCGGGTAGCTCAGAGTCGTACTGATACCCGAGCGCATGGTGATCGATGACGCTCTGAGAGGTGTATAACCCCGCCCACGGCGCTGGCGGTGCAGCGCTGAAGATCATGTTTTCGTTCAGGTTATGCCCGGTGGGTCCTCCGGCTGTGGGGAGGTAGGCCGCCTCCGTTGGATGTTGGCCTCGCCACTGAGCCCAGAGACGGTCAATGTTGCAGTGGTGCAACCAGAAGACCGGGTCATTGGGGGAGGTCATATTGCCCATGGTGCCCCCGACATAGCGATGCACCAGGTTGTGCACGCCGTATTGCCCCTGGAAACGCCAGCTCGAGCCTGGGCCTGCCGCCGTGCCCTTCCAGGGAGCAGTGGAGTAGGGCGTGATGCCGATGGCATCACTGACATCGCTGGCAGTCGGCAGACTTGGCGCCGTGCTATCCGCACCGAATTGACGCTGCAGGTAATCAGGGTCGCTCGGCTGATCCTTTACGATCAATGTCCAGCGAGCCGGAGATCTGAAGGCAAAGGGGCCAGTTTGCACTTGCTTGTGTCGGCCGGTGCCATCGCCGCCCAGGAAGTCGTTGGTGAAAGGCCATGACGCGGGATCGGTCCAATCCCAGTAGGGAATGGTGACGCTTGGATCCTGCGAAGCAACCTGTAAGTCATTTTCGAATTGCAACAACAGCACCCGGTGCCACGAAAAAAAGGCCGGGCCATCGTGTGCCCAACCGGGCATGAAGTCTGGCTGAGCTGGATCGAGGTCGGGGGTCCCCGCCATCATCGCGTTCATGTGGAGTTGGACGTAATCATCGTAGCGTCCCTGCTGGCCGGGTTTGAGCACGCTGGGTTGGTTTTTCAGGGCCAGCACGGCATTGACAAAGGCGGTCTTCTCGCCGGACGTCAGGTTGCTGACATTTTTGCGCACGCGCATGGGGTGTTCCTCCTTCGTAGTCTCCAGGCATCACGATGTTTGCAAGAGAACTTCCTCGGTGTGATTTGACTCGATGAGTGGCGCCTCTTGGACAGCTTCAATCGCTTCGAGCTCACCAATGAGCACATTTCTGGTCCATGTTCGATGCCCGATCAAGTTATTACACAGCTCTTCATACCAGATTCGGTTAATCACTATTACAACGACAAAGCCCTGAATTTTTCGGCACCAGGATTCTTGCGCGGTATCACGATGATTGGGCCGAGCCATACTGGAGAGCGCTTGCTCACTGTTATCGCGCGAGGCTGGAGGAAGCCAAGCCACTCCGTGCTAAAAATCTCAGCAGCCTACGCGGGGCTCCAGGTGTCCGCCCCTTTCGCGACCGGTGTGGAGATCTCTTCGATGACACACCCCACTGCCCGAGTACAAAGCTAGCTCTTCATCCCTACCTCCATCTCCCGTCTGCCATAATTTTAGAAAAATACAAACGACGCCTATCTTGGTAGGCGCTCATCGAGAAAAGGGAACGGGCAAAATAAGACCCGTTCCCTTTTCTCGACGGGTAGCTACGGCTTGCCGAGTATCAATCCCCTCTGGACACGAGCCTCTAATGCCTGCCGGACGATCTGCACCTGCTGCGGCGTGATGGTCTTGGCGGGATCATCGTAGTAGGACATGATATTGTTGCGCGGCAGAATGAACTGTGTTCCATTGAGACTGAGGTTGGTTGTAGTAGCCAGGCACTGCACCTGTGAGACATTCACGTAAGGATCGGGGGGCGTATCGCTCAGTCCGTCACCGTCAAAAACCGCAGGGTTGTTGCCATTTACAGTAAAGAAGCTCTCAGCCTCCTGTACCGAACCAAATTCCCGCGCGAAGGTATGCGAGAGTCCCATGTAGTGGCCCAGTTCGTGGGCGAACAGGCCAATGTTCTGGTGCCCGCAGACGCTGGTCTCGGTGAAGCCCGTCATAGTGACGAAGTTGTAATCTGTTGATGAAAAGCTTCCACCCGTGGGTGTTGCTCCTGGGCCAAAACGGAAGAAAGCCGTTATTTTAGCGGGGTGCTGGGCCGCAACGCTGTTGCCTGTGTCCTTTTCCTGATTCCAATTTTGATCTTGATCGCCCGTCATATTGTTAAGAATGGTGCTGTTGACAGCCGACCAATCTGAGCTACCCGGCGCTGAGTTGAACTGAAGCTGAATAGCGGCAACGGCGTATACTTCGTTCGCTTTGCTCACCCATTGCCTGACTTGCTCAGGCACGATATCGGCAGGCCGCGCACCGTCGTCATCAGACACTCTGACCGCTTGTACACGCACGGTATAGATGCCTCCCATTGACCAGAAGAAGACGAGCACATCACCGCCAGGGCTTACACCCGCGAGATGCTCGATAGTGTTTAGTCCATTAGGAACCTGCCAGCTCGCCAGGGGACTGGCAACTTGTTGTCCCGTGAGCAGCGATAAATTCACCGCCTGCCAGTCCTGCTGCGGCGACCAGAAGAAGATATAGAGGTCATTATTCGCGTTTATGCCTGCCAGGTGCTCGATATTCATCAAGTCGGCGGGAGTCTGCCAACTCGTCAGGGGACCGACAGTTTGTTGTTGGGTAATGTTTGACACGTTGACGGCCTGCCAGTCGTGGCGCGGCGACCAGAAATAGACGAGCACATCGCCGGTAGGACTTACGCCCGCCAGATGCTCAACTATGTAAGGCCCATCGGGGGTCTGCCAGCTGGTGAGCGGACCGATCACACGCTGGCCGGTGATGGCAGTTACATCTACAACTCCTGGTAACATGTTCTTCTCCTGTGTGCTTGCTCGCTATTGATAGAAATGCCGTTAAAACCTCAGGCTGTTTCATTTCCGCTTGATAAACGCAGAACATGCTCCGGTTTTGTGGATCAGTTTAGTGACAGTTATTGCGGTAGAGGCCTATCGATCTGCTATACCGGTTCTTCATCCAGTTCGAGACGGTGTCGGCAAGCTCGACGGGAACCGGCAACACGGAGTTACGCTATAACCTGGATAACATCCCGACGGGGCCCCGAACCAGGATGGCCACCCCTGCCCGTTGTTCGCCAGCTACTTGAACCGCGCACCGACGGAGACTCATCGATGTCGGGGTCACGTTCCACTTCCCCGATCCCGGTGAGGGTTCGGAGAGCAACGCCAATCACCGCTACCCGAACCAGAGCCTGGCGTTCTCCATGACTGTGTGGGGACCCCGCTCGCGAATGTCTTCTGCCAGGAAACCGCCCACGCCTTCAGGCTCGAGCCAGCACAAGATCCCATCTCGGCCCTGTGCCCCACTCCAAGGACGTGACGAATGACGCCCAAGATGCGGAGCTGGGTTTCGATATCCAGTACAACGAGCCCTGGCCGCACCATTCCTACGGTAGCAAGTACTGTGATGGGGCGTTCTACTACCTCCAGGAGGGCAATCCTGAGTGCTGGAATGGTTGATCGGGCTCAGCTGGGTACGTCTACCTCAATGATGCCCGGTTTCGGCCAGATGAGCCCGCTTCTCAGGCCCCGCCGCCCCTGCGTTGCCTGGTGAAAGGCCTGGCTGACGTAACGCCGAACCCTCTCGACATGGGCGATCGCTTGCTGGGTAATGTCTGATCGCTGTTGGGCAACAATAAAGTAGGCAATGTTGTACGGACCGCTGACCTGCCGGTGGCTCATTGGAGTAGTGATGATCAGGCTCTTCGCGGGGAGCGACCTGGCTCGGCCCCAGATGTGGACATCTGTTTCGAATCCGCCCGATGAGCGCTGGTAGAGTGTGTGTTGGATGCGGACCGACGACCCGAAGGCGAAGTCACCTGCTGGTGGCTGGAGGCCTACTCTCGGTGCCATGTCCACTCTGGGCCCGTGGTTGTAAGGCGGCGCGTCCTCATCTCGGGGAAGAGGAGGCGTGCAGTCAGCCTCGCAGTTAAAACAGTGGGTATCCACTATGGTCGGCTCGGCGTGTGTCGGGATTTCAATGGGGAGCCGGATGTGCAGTCGGGATCGGTCGCTCCATACCTTCGGACCCCTGGCCCGCTCATGGAGCACTGGCTCTCCGGGCTGGAGCGCTTTGCCCCACTGATAGGCGGGGGGGACCGTGGCGAAAGGATACACGTGGGAACCGCTGCGATTGACGAAAGGTATGCCGGTCAGTCTGGCGATTTCCTCCTGTCTGAGGATCTCCTGCAGTGTAAGCGGCCGCGTATAGGTTTCGAGGTCGAAGAAGACGGCCTCCACAAAGCACGGCTTCGGCGCATAGGTCGCCACGAGGATGCCGATCTCGAGCGGCTCTCGGCTGTCACGCACAGTGGCCACCGTGCGGAAGGGCTGGGCGCCCAGTTGGGAGGTCACCTGGGGATCCACTCCTTCGAAGAGACCGGGGACACTGCTATAGTCATACTGGCCACCCAACTCGCTCGGCGAGGAGACGAGAGGGTACGTAGCGTTGTCATAGCGATACTGGAAGTCATAGCTGTCGCCCCGCCGCACCGCGCGCAGGGCGACACCTGTGTTCTGGTTGCCGAGCGGATGGTAGTCGGATCCCAGCATGACCTCGCCCAGCACGCTGCCATCGGAGCGCTCGACTGCCAGTCTGCGATGATCGTTGCTGAAGCCGAAGTAGTAGAAGTCGTTGTCCAAGGAAAGCCTCGGGTTCTCCTGGTTGATCAGCGCAAATTGGAAGGCGAGAAATAGCCCCGCACGGTAGCTCTGCGGCGCGACCAGGCGCGGCTCAATCCAGGAGAAGGAGCCGCCGGTGCTCTGGTAGGCATTCTCTTTCTCCAGCGCCCCCATCATCACCAGGTCCAGATCATTGTAGGGGCCGGTGGTGAGCTGACGCGTGTCTCCTCCGGGATAGGTCACCTCCATCTGACCGGTCCCCTGACAGGACCAGTGGTCGAAGCCATCCTCCTGGTTCTGGATCTGGAACACCAGGCCATCTATCGGTGACCCATCGGCCTGAAAGTAGGAGCCCCAGTGCATGCACTGCCTGCCCACGAGTAACGGCCCGGAGTAGGGCACTCCCTGATTATTTTCGAACCAGTCCTTCAGGTCCGGTGCGACAACTTGACCGTCGGCGAGGAACCTGATATCGCTGTGATACACCAGCCAGGCATGACCGATCTCCTGGAGCAGCGTTTCCACATGCCCTCCAGTGCCCGTGATGGAAGTGAAGTCAGGTGGTGGTCCTGCCATGTCGATCACCCCCAACTGCGGCACCGGCCCAACGGTGAGGTCCTGGTAGCTATGATTGGGACCAGAATTGTCGGTTGGGGAGAGCCTGTAGATAACCTGGAAGTGGTGCGTCCCTTTGCGAACCGGCAGTTGGTGCTGACCGACTTTACTGAGCAGCTTGTCGAGTCGAAATCGGGGGTCTGAGCCTCCCCCGTACAACCATTCGCCGCACGCCAGGATGACTTCCGGGTAATCTGTGTAACTGAATGCGACTTTCTCTGTCATGTTGCTAGCTCCTCGCGCTCTCTTCTGTGAAAACATCGCCCATGCAAGTGATGGCGACTTCCCCAGGATGAATGAATTGCCTCCAACGATACGCTTTGATCGATTGTAGTAGAGATCCGGTCATGTCTCCCTCAATATGCTACACGTTGTGCTTGAGTAGAGACTACCGGCGCATAGACTGGTTGGCTTGCTCGCCTACCGAAGAAACTCATCCTCCTGTCCCAAGCATTGACGGGTCATCCATCCAGAAGCAGCCACAATGAGGGCAACAGCGACCGTAGCATGCTCGATGCCGTCGTCTCGCTCTAGCACTACCTATTTCCTCTCTGAGGGCACCCACCGCTACCCCAGTCGACTCCACAAAGCTATCTTTTCCGCTGTCTATACCAGGCAGACTGGCTCATTCCCCTCTCAACGCGGCCTTAAGAGTTGGCAGGCATACTATGGCCGGGACAGACTTGGAAACGGGGGTTAACGCACACGACAAGATACGCCGAGAAAAGTGTAGCCAGATAGAGTGTACATGAGAAACCCAACAAATACAATACATCGGAAGAAACACTCATCAAACGTCGCGCGGTTTCCTCCCCATGGCTCGAGCCATGGGGAGGAAACCGCGCGCCTCCTTTCCGGTTTTCGAGAGCTGTGAGAGAATGGGCCTATAGGTACACACCCCGATTGCAAAGGCACTCGCGGCTCGGCCAGAGAAACAGTTTCGCAGCGTATACCCTGCACGCACGATGTGTACCATGCACCGCTGGGCATGAGGTGTAAAGCCTGGGATGCCAAGCGCAATCACTGCATTCCTCCTTGCGGTGTCGGGCGTCCAGATACGTCTGGATAGGGGTTGATTGCCCCCGATGTCACCCGTCCAACGGGCAGCGGACGCGCCGTCTGCCTAACGTAGCCGCCCCTGTACCAGGGTACCGAAAGGGCGAGTTACAAGCTCCCGGCTTTAGCCCTGGGGTCTGGTGACTCAGAGAGAGGATCCATAATGCACTCAATACCCGGACAGTTTTTCAACTCACTGTGAACAACCGTGAGACGCTTCTTCGCCATCTCTCAAGCCTGCCCAATAACCAGATTACCCCGCGCCGCTTCGATGACCTCTTTTGTCACGGTCTGAAGCTCGTTGATCTGCATAATCTGTTTTTCGTCCGGGGCGATGGAAGACTCTGCGGCGGCTGCCGGTACCGAAGACTTGGCCGGAAAGGATGTGGTTTCCCCTGCGCTGGGTTTTGTTGCCACTTCTGCTCTCGTAGCAGAGAAGAAGTGGCAACGAAGAAGGAACCTGGCAGCCTGACGCCGCCAGGTTCCTTGCTTGTCATGTGGAAGCGGCGAAGAAAGCCACCGGGCTTGCCCAGCGCAGGACCTGGCCAAGCTGTACGCGAAACGCAGCGCGTCCGGATTGGCCCGCTTCCCCTCTCTTGCCGAATACCTTGTTATAGGTGGGCATCGTCACCGCCGCCCGCTTTCGGTTAGCGATGCGCCCAGCAGTTCAGCCTTCCGGGTGCGACACGGCGCCCGACCAGTCGAAGCTTGCCGCGGGCGCAGCGTTCGGTGAGTTGTACACCAGCGCGATGACATACCGGTCTTGCAGCGGGAGCGCTGCGATATTATCGACCGCCTGCCCGTTCACGAACGCATACCAGCCGGGCTGGTACAGTTCCTGCGGGAATCCCAGGAACGAAAACTGCTGGGCCCAGATGTCGAGGAAGTTCACGATGCTCACCGCAACGTTGGCCGGGGCCTCGATGTGCACGATCCCCGTAGCGTCATGGGTGTGCATCCAGTAGAGACAGGAGCCATCGGCCGGGATGCCGATTTGACCGGGGACCTGCCGCTGCGTTCCGTTGATGTAGATGGCCAGGAGCACATGGATATGGTAGGCACTCTGCTCCAACTGATCGCAGCGGATGCCGTCAACGTCCGGGTAGCCCGCTTGCGCGGCTTGCCCAGCGCCTGATGCGCTCGACAGAGCAGAGACCAGCCCTGCGGACGACGGGGAGCCTGTTGGATTGGTAGCCATAGTGGTTACACTCCTTTCGGGAAACTCGCGAGTGGAAACTCGCAACGAACGATCAGACCTTTTACAACGGTTGAACCCCACCCCCTTTCTTCCTGGGCCCACGACGTAGTCGGAGCCCGCCCTAAAAATTCATCTGAAAGTTGGTGTGGAAGACGCCCGACTGGGCAATGAGCCTAGCTACCTGCTCCATCGCCTGCACGTGCTGGGCCGCCCGCTTTGGGTCGTCCAGCATCGCATGCAGAGGGCTGGGAGTTCCGGGCGCCTGGGGTTCGGCCATCTCCATATTGCCCACCCACGTGCCCTGCCAAAACCCATCCCCGAAGATGCCGTTCGCCGCTTTCCAGTCATCGATGCGGTCGTCCACCCAGCCGTGCAGCCGCCAGAAAATCGGGTTGACGTGGCTGGAATAGAAGTCCCCCAGGTAGTTGTAGCGGGGTCATCCCACTGCGGGTCGATCGTTTCGGGCTGGGTCGGGTCCGCGTCGGGCCTATCCGCACCCGGGTAGGCGGACCAGCGGTTGTGCAGGGCGTTGTGAATGGTCATCTCGGGGCGCACGCCCAGTTCACCCAGGCTCATGCCTTTCAGAAAGGTCGGGTCAGTGTACATCCTCTCCCACATCTTGATGCGCTTGTAGTAGAAGGTGTCGGATTTCACCTGCTGGAGGACCCCGATGGCCGTCGGGTCGGTCGGATCAAACCAGGCGGGGGGAACGGGATAATCCGGATCATCGGGGGCGGGTATGTGCATCCAGCCCTCGATCTTCGGATAGTTGGGATCGCCGACTTGCGCCAGGATGCCATTCACATGGGCGATCATCTGGCGGTGCATGTACAGGAAATCTTCGCCCGAATTGTTCGTCAGAATGGGGAGGTAGCCATCCTCCCAGGCGGTTCGCGCGGGTCGGGGCGGCTCCCAGCCCATGTCTGCCAGCTTTTGTCGCAAGTCTGCTGGAAAACTTAACCAGTCGTTGCGCACCATGTGCCAGAGCATGTGGTGCATGCGCTCTGGCCGGGCCGCCATTGTCGTGATCACTTGTGTAGGAAGTGCCGGGTTCATCTCTCCCTCCTCTCGATCAACTCGCAGGAGCGGCGAATGCGCGCCGCTTTCTCCAGTGGTAACATCGCTTCTCTCCGTTCAGATTAAAACTCTTTACCGATGAGCATATGCTTGATCCACTCCACACATTTTGGAGACGATGACGGCATGCATTTTTCAGCTATGGATTTCCTGCATGTAGAGTGGTAACGGTGGATCCGAAAATGGCCCGGCTGATCTCATGCACCAATTTTTTCCTACCCCAACGTATACACGGCATGGAAGCAGCTGGCGTATTTCACCAGGTACATGCCAAACTGTTCGAACAGGGTTGTCGGTGTTGTTTTCAGCGCAAAATTGCTGCGTTTCTGCCCGTGTCCTCTACAGGTCGCTTGAGCGAGGAAGAAAATGGGGTCATCCATCGAATCCCCTCACTCGTGTGACGAACTCCCGATGTGCTCCACACATCACCTGGGAGGTATCCTGTCGCAGCTATTCGCTGAAAAGCGTCGGCAAGTCAAGACTAATTACAGAGAAGGGACAAGCTATGTCGCACGTTACCGGCACCGTTCAGATCGTCTCGCCCGCGATCACCATCGGACCCGCTTCCGGCTCTGGGCCGAGCGCGCCCAACACTTGGACGCTCAACTTTGCTTCGACGCCCGCCCCGAGCGGAACCAAGCTGCTGATCCTGCACTTCACGAATGCCAGCCTCCCCGCCAACAACCGCCTGGAGGTGGACCTCGGCTATGAGACCGACGTCTTTACCTCCGCCGACGGCTCCGACTTCTGGACGCGGCCCGTCAATATCTACGCGCTGGCCGGCGGCCTGGTCCCGATCCGCTACATCACGAACGGCGCCACGAGCGGGGGCGTGCAGCTCGACAGGTACGGGCGCGGCGAGCGCCACGTCGGCGAGCAGGACCCGACCGCCCTGTCCAACTGCGATCCCTTCCTGGCGGACGCCGTGTATACCGAGCCGAAATACGATCCCTTCTGGTTCTGCGACAAACCTCCGAAGTGGGAGAACGTGGCCTGCATCACCCCCGCCGGGGATATCCGGCAGACGGTGACGCGCAGCGTCGGGATGATCACGCACGTGGAACACGACACGACGCTCGGCGATTATCTCTCGACTTGCTCGGTCACGCTCATCGGCCCAGACTTGGTGATCACCGCGGGGCATTGCATGTCGAACCCGATCGAGGATGCCAGGAGCAGCTCGGTCACCTTCGACTATCAGGTGAACTGTGACAGCACACGCCCGGCGGGCTACAACGCGCGCTTCTACAAGGTCAAAAAGGTCCTCAGGCAGCGCTACGACAGCGGCGGTGACTATTGCCTGCTCCAGCTCGAGGTGCCAAGCGGCGGGCTCGGCATCCCAGCGATCACCATGCGCACGGACGTGCCAGCGCCGACCGAGCAGGTCTTTGGTATACACCACCCCAACGGCGCAGTGAAAAAGCTCTCGATCCCCCACCCGGGCTTTGACACTGTGGCCGCGAGTGGGCCAAACTTTATCAAGACGGACCTGGACGTCTCAGGCGGCAGCTCCGGCTCGGGCCTGTTCGACACCTCCGGGCGCATCACGGGCGTGCTGTCCAACGGGAACGCCTGCAACCTCAGCTACTTTCCCACCGCCGCCATCCTGCAGGACATCGCGAACCCTGTGACGCCGCCCGCGACGCGCGACGTGATGGTGGTGTTCGACCGCTCCGGCAGCATGTCGATGGACGCGGGCACCGGCCGCACCAAGGTCGAGGAGGCGCGCGACGCGGCCGCGCTCTTCGTGCAGCTGGTGCGCGCCGGAACCGGCAACCGCGTGGGCCTGGTCTCGTTCAGTACCACGGCCAGTTCGCCGATCGACTTTGCGCTCGCCGCCGTGAACGCGGCGAACAAGGCGACGCTGATCGGCCCGGCCCCGTACACGGGCGGCGTGGTGGGGGGCCTGACCCCGGGAGGCTCGACCACCATCGGCGGGGGGCTCGAGGCCGCGCGCCTGCAGTTCCCGGCACCGGGCGCCAATCCGCGCACCATCCTGCTGCTCACCGATGGCCTGCAGAACACGCCGCCGATGATTGCCGCCGTGGAGGGCGCGCTGGCGGGCATCGACGTCGACGCCATCGGGTTCGGCACCGAGGCCAGCCTCGACGGGGCGCTGCTGACGCAGCTCGCCGAGGCCCACAATGGGATGTACACGCGCGCCGGAAGCGGGCTGGCCCTGAAGAAGTTCTTCGCGCTGGCCTTCGGCAACATCTTCGAGGCGGGCGCGCTGATGGACCCCGAGTATGACCTCGCGGCTGACCAGCGCACAGCTCCACCGATCCCCGTCTCCGTCTGTGGCGAGGAGGTTATCACGGTCGTGGTCGGCTGGGACCGCGCCGACGCGAGCCTGCTGGTGCAGGCGACGACGCCCGGTGGCGCCACCGTCAGCGCCGGCTCTCCGGGCGTGGAGGAGTCTTCGGGGCTGACGTGGACGTTCCTGCGGGTGCCGCTGCCGTTCGGAGGTGAGCGCGATGGGACATGGAGCGTCGAGGTGTTCCGTCCGGGCGGTGTGGGCGAGTTCCCGCCCCCCGCGCCTGCACTGCGCTACTTTGTGAATGTGCTGGCCAGCGGCGGTCCGCAGTTACTGCGCATGCCGGACGGCGCGCGCTACTACACCGGGGACACGATCAACCCGCTCGTGCTGCTGCGCTACCGGGCAGGCGGGTTCCCTGAGAACGCCAAAGTGCAGGTGACGGCCTCGCGCCCAGACGCGAGCGTCGGCAACCTGCTCGCCCAAGCCGGGCTGCGCGCGCCGGTGACCCTCGGCGCCGACACCATCCCGGCGCGCCAGGCGACACTGCAGGCGCTGGAGCAAGCATCGGGGAAGCCAGCCGTGGGCTACGCGGACCTGACCTTCGACCTCTCCGACGACCCGGCGCACACCAACGGTACCTTCGAGCGGGGCGGCATCTTTGGCAGCCCGCTGCCGGACCTCCTGACCGCCGAGGGCAACTACACGTTCCACTTCCGCGCCACCTATGGCGACGGCTGCACGGCGACGCGGGAACTGCTCTGGTCACTGCACGTGGATGTGGGGGTCGATCCCGCGCGTACGGACGTGACCACCACCGTGACCGGCACGCGCCCCGACGGCAAGCGCGAGGGCACCATCACCCTGACCCCACGCGATCGGTACGGCAACCAACTGGGGCCCGGCAGGTCCGATGGGATCTCCGTTACCGGCAGCGCCGGAACGACGGTCACCGGTGCGATGCATGACAACGGCGATGGCTCCTACAGCGTGCCTGCCGTTTGGGACGCAGGTTTGGGTCAAGGACCCGGTGTGGTCATCAACCAGCCTGGCAGGCCGCCCGTCGTGACGCAGGGACCGCCCGCCCCGGAGGAGGAGGACGAAGGGATCTGGAAGCTGCTCTTCTGGCTGCTGCTGATCCTGACGGTGATCCTGTGGCTGCGCTCGCGCCGGAAGAAGCGGCGCAAGCATCGTCGCTCGAGGTAACGTTGGGACATCAACTGTGCTCAGAGGTGAGAGGTTCGATAGCTGGAGTCGGCAAAAGCAGTACCATTATGCGACATGCATCAGCAGCTCGCACACTGCCCGTTAGCATATCGGCGTTCAATCAGTATGTCGGTGTGACCTTCATGTTTGGAGCCTCCAGCACCTTCCGTGCTCATATAATATGAACACGGAAGGTGCTGGAGATTCTTTCTAATTATCCCTCAACCGTGGGAATTCTTGCGCGGAAAAATGTTACCACCCCTACATGGTCGCAAAGAAATACTCTATCCAGTTGTGGGTCTTTTGGTCCTCGAACATACCACGTTCAGGTTTCCAGTGCCCTGACCTCAAAGTGATGATCTACACGCCCCCCGATGCTGAGACGACAAGCAAACTAAAACAGCTTTGCTTCACACATAAACAGAGGATGGTGGGTATTACGCTACGTTCATGAAAGGTCTGTGGAAAGCTGTGTGAGTTCTGCGCTGATCTGCCAGAGTCGCTGGGCGATGCTCTCATCGTAGGAGATCTTCGATGAGTTCGTTGCCATTCTTTTGTGGCTGAAAAACTTCCCGCTCACGCCCTCGACGTCTGGAGAAGAAGCGAGGGAGATGGCCGTCTGCGCCCCTTGCTCAGCTGAGACTCTCATCGGTGAAAAGAGGCTAAGGAGTTGTCAGGGAATAATGGTCGCGAAATGAGATGAGGGGGGTGAGGTGTGATAGACTGTGTGGCATGAAGGAAGAAGCAGCGATCAAGAGAAGATTCGAACTGGTGAGTGGAGAACTCACTGAACGGTCTCGGCGGTTGGTAGCGGCCAGTGAGGCGGTAGCGCTCGGCTGGGGAGGAATCTCTGCGGTCTCCCGAGCGACGGGACTCTCCCGCAAGGCCATCAGCCACGGGATCCAGGAACTGCAGGAGAGGGAAGAGCTGAGTGAAGGACAGATCCGGCGCAAAGGAGGGGGACGCAAGACTACGGTGAGCAAGGATCCCAGCCTGCGTGAGGACCTGGAGCGGTTGGTGGAGCCGGTGACGCGTGGAGACCCGGAGTCGCCTCTGCGATGGACGTGTAAGAGCGTGCGCAAGCTAGCCGAGGAACTAACTCGTCAGGTCCATCAGGTCTCCCATCAGTTGGTGAGCGAGTTGCTCCATGAGCAGGGCTACAGCTTACAAGCCAACCGCAAGACGCGTGAGGGAGGAGACCATCCTGATCGCAATGGGCAGTTTGCGTATCTCAATGCGCAAGCAGAGGCCTTTCTTGCGGCAGGTGAGCCGGTGGTGTCGGTGGATGCGAAAAAGAAAGAACTGGTGGGCGATTTCAAGAATGCTGGGCGCGAATGGGGTCCGCAGGGGGAACCGCAAGAGGTGCGTGTCTACGACTTCCCCATCGCTGGCCTGGGGCGAGCGACTCCTTATGGGGTGTACGACTTGGGACAGAATGCGGGCTGGGTCAATGTGGGGATGGACCATGATACGGCGGCCTTCGCAGTGGAAAGCCTGCGCCGCTGGTGGAAGGTGATCGGCCAGCAGCAATATCCTCAGGCCAAGCGCCTGCTCATCAGTGCCGATGGAGGAGGCAGTAACGGCTCGCGGGTGCGCTTATGGAAATGGGAACTGCAACAGTTGGCCGACGAGACGGGCTTGGAGATCACGGTCTGCCACTTGCCTCCGGGCACGAGCAAATGGAACAAGATTGAGCATCGGCTCTTTGCCTGGATCAGCCAGAACTGGCGCGGCAAGCCGCTGACCAGCTACGCGGTGATCCTCAAGTTGATTGCAGCAACCACGACGGAAGCTGGCTTGACGGTGCAGTGCCAGCTTGACACCAATAGCTACCCTGCCGGGCGCAAAGTGTCTGATGAAGAGATGGTGACGCTCTCCCTTGTGCCACACGCCTTCCATGGCGAATGGAACTATACCATCCGGCCTCGGGAAGCTCAAATTGACACCATTATTCTTTGACGACTTCTAAGCCGTAGAGAGGCGGCAAGAGACTCAATTCTGCTCGATGTCCTACTAAAGGGCACCGAGCAGAATTAAGTTCAACCTCCTCGCCTCCTCAACTCGTGCGTTTGCACAGGGAGGAAATGAATGATTCTTGACGCCGAATTTGATCGACTCATCGCCGAAGCCGTGGCAGCCCCATTCTCCGGGTGGGATTTCTCCTGGCTCGCGGGTCGCTGAGTGGAAGAGGAAGACACCGAGACGATGTGGAATTACGAGGAACAGGCACGAACGCTGGTGCAAGCGGCGGCTTCCCTCTTAGACCTCGGCACCGGAGGCGGGGAGCGGTTGAGCCGGCTGGGCCTGTTTCCACCCCTGGCAGTCGCCACAGAAGCCTACGGGCCGAACGTGCCCATCGCCACTCGGCGACTGCAACCGCTGGGGGTCCAGGTCGTGCGGACCCATCCTGGCGTCCATGACAGCTGCGGTCCCCAGCCGGATGGTCGTTTTGCCGAGCGGAGGTTGCCCTTCCCGGATGCAAGCTTTGAACTGGTGCTGGCCCACAGTAGTGCGTTTTGCCCCGCCGAGGTCTACCGGGTACTGTGCCCCGGTGGTCTGCTACTGACCGCGCAGGGCGCCCCCTCCATCCCACCCACCCTGGCCGATGTCCTGGAGGGACCGATCCCGGCCTGGGCGCAAGAGGGGCAGGGGTGGGATATCGATGCCACACTCGACGAGGGGGGCTTTGAGACGGTCGAGAAGCTCGACGCCTTCCCAAAGACGACATTCCTGGACATCGGGGCGGTCGTATACTTCCTGAGGGTGGTCCCCTGGACGATCACCGATTTCGATGTTGAGCGGTACCGAGAGTGTTTGTATCAGCTGCACCTGCGCATCAAGCGCGAGGCGGGGTTCACAGTCCGGGATCACCACCGCTTGCTCGAAATGCGCAAACCAGCAGGGAGGGAACGTTCGTGGCCCGAAGGAGGCGAAAAGCAAGGACGTGAGGAGCATTACCAGCTACTGTCTGCCTGCTCTGCCGCACCCGACTCAGCTCGCGCAGCAACTAAGCCGGTCCACATCTTTGGTGAACGAGATGGCGACGAGCTTGAGCGCCTCGGCCATCGTCGGGTAAACGTGGATCAGATCGATGAAGTCGTCGGTCGTCGCCCCGAAGCGCAGCGCCATCGCCGCCTCACCAATGACCTCGCCCGCGTTCACCCCAAGCATGGAGACACCTACGACCCGGCGCGTCGGACCATCCAGCACCATCTTGATCACGCCGCGCGTATCGCGGATGGCTCCAGCTCGCGGCACGACGCTCATGGGGATCGTATTGCACTCGCAGGTAATCCCGGCAGCATTGGCCTCTTCGTCGGTCAGACCCACTACAGCAACCTGGGGGTCGGTGAAGATGGTGCGCGGGATGACACGGTGATCGACCTCGCGCGGCGGCTCCCCCGAGAGGGCGTTGTGAGCGGCGATCTTGCCGTCACGCGCGCCCACGGGCGTCGCCATCTGGCTCTCGGTTTCGCCTCCGATCACATCGCCTGCCGCCCAGATATGGGTCGCCGTGGTGCGCAGGGTGCGGTCCACGCGCACGGCTCCTGCCTGATCTACCTCCACCGCCGCAAGCTCCAAGCCAAGCTCGTGCGTATTGGGCCGTCGCCCGGTGGCGATCAAGAGCTGTTGTGCTGAACGCGTCTCTTGGCAGCCATGCCGCTGGAATGAGAGGGCGATTCCCTCTCCCTCGCGCTCAACGCCACGCACCTGCGCTCGGGTGATGATCGTGATCCCCTCCTCCTGTAAGAGCTCGGTGAGGGCCTCGGCGATTTCCGGCTCGTAGCCGGAGAGAATCGTGCTTCCGCGGGTGAGGAGCGTGACCTGGGTGCCAAAGCGGGCAAACATCTGGCCCAGTTCGAGGGCGATGTAACCCCCGCCCAGAATGAGCAGCGAGCGGGGTTGCTCGCGCAGTTCAGTCCCCCAGGGATCGTCGGAGCTACTCAGCAGATCACTGGTCAGATAGGGTACGTTGGCCAAACCCGGCAGGTCGGGGATGAGAGGCGCCGAACCGGTCGCGATGAGAATCTGCTCGCCCACCAGGCGGAGCGCACTATCGGCGCTCTGCACCTCCACCTCATGGTCGGAAATCAGGCGCGCCTGGCCGGGGACCAGTTGCGTGTGGTCGGGATTATCGAGCAAGCTCTCGTACTTGTGAGCGCGGTATTCCTGGATGATCTCATCCTTCTGGGCCACCAACTCTGCCCAACTGAACGGCATGCGCACCGGGGTGAGGCCAGGATAGCGTGGTTGGGCGGCATCGTAGACCAGGCGCGCCGCTTCAATCAGGTTCTTGGAGGGCAGGCAACCCCGGTTGGCGCAGGTGCCCCCGACTGTGCGAGATTCGGTCATGACGACCGTCTTGCCAAGTTCGGCGGCATGCAGCGCTGCGGCAAAGGCCGTCGAGCCGCTGCCCAGAATCACCAGGTCATAGCGTTCTTGCATTGATGTCATCGGAATTCTTATCTCCTTGTTGCAGGCAGGTCATCCGACATGGGGGAAAGCTCCTGCGAGCAACGAGGCCAGCCACGGCAGGGTAATGATCAGGTGACAAGGACAGGCGAGAAAGCCTGTCACCGTGAGCACAACGCCCCCAGTTCTGCGTGGTCAAGAGGGCAGCCAGCCCGCTCCCACCAGCACACATCCAGAATCGTCGTGGTAACATAGATGTACCTTTCGCCAGTGATCAGTCTTGTCGGTCTGTCCTCTCCTACAGGACAAAAGCGCGCCAGAGCGCACGTCCTGCTTGCTCATCAAATTCAGAGACCACGACCCCCAGGGTGGTGTTCAGCCACTGGTAGCGCTGGTCCGTTGTCGTAAATTGCACCGCCATCGTGAGCGCCCAGAGATGCGGCTGGCCCTGGTCAGCGCCTCGCAGCCCATAGCCTTTGGCGTCAAACCATATTTCGGCCCCGTCGGACGTTTCGATGACGCCAGCCGGATGAACGGTGCAGAGATGTTGCCCGGGTGACGGCTCAAGCCCGGCTCGCACAAAGATGTAGGCGCAGTTGCCAGCGTACATCGACCAGCGAACGTTCCCACTGAGCGAAGCTCCCGAAACGCGCCCATCGCCACTCCCAACCAGTTCACCCTCCTGGGTTTCAGCCGACACCGCTCCCTCCATATCCGACTGGTACTGGAGCCGAGCTTCAAACAAGGGTCTAAGCAGGCCGGTCTCAATCCTCCCCTGTATCGTATCCATGATTATTGCCTTTCTTCTCTATGCATGTGTCTGTGCGCTCTGTGAGAGCGCGACCCGCAAGTCGCCGAGCATGACCAGAGCAGAGGAGCGTGGTGACGACACCATCATGCGTTGCTCACTCCGCTGTTCGTTCAGCTCAGGTCTTGCGTCTCTTGCTGGTCGAGCGCATCAAGCATGGGGCAGCGACTTCCCGGTCCTTGTCCTATGCACAGGGAGGCCACCTGGAGCAGGGCTTGCCGCATGCGCTGTAACTCGACCATTTTCCGCTCCACCTCCGCGATTTTCGCCTCGGTGCGCTGCTTAACCTCCTCACAAGACGTCTGGGCGTCCACGCGCAGCAACAGCAGCTCCGTAATCTCTTTGAGCGAGAAGCCCAGCTTTTGGGCGCGCTTGATAAAGTGGAGACGCGCGACCACCTGCTCGGAGTACTGACGATAGCCCGAGGCCCGGCGCGGCGGTTCCTCCAGCAAGCCCTCGCGCTCGTAGAACCGCACCGTTTCCACGCCGACCCCAGCTCGGCGTGCCACTTGTCCAATCGAGAGGATTTCCATCCCTATTCCTCCTTCGAAAGAAGTATACACTCTGTACCATACTACAGGGTCAAGGGGAAGGGAGGGGAAAATTCCGAGGAGATGGTGGAAAAATATCAATAGCAGTTCACCATTGACCGAGTCCACCAAGTTGCGCATCTCGACCACAATAACAGCAACATTCCAACAACAGAACTTTTGACCACTTCCATCACCAGTCCCGCTGCCTTGAGGAAGAGCGGCGTCCAGCCCGGGTCCGTCGAGGGAGCGACCGGGATCTCGCCTAGAGAGAGGCGGGCGTCGTGCGGATCAAGGATCACCCGCGTGAGTGCCGTCACGCGCCCTGCGGACGCAGGGGTTCCCAGCAGCGTTCCTTCTGACCGGGCAGCGCTCTGGGTTGTCTGTGGCGCAGCGGTGGGTTCGGTGCCATCCGAAAGCAGGACAATTGGCACATGACGGCGCCTGAGCTCCCGCGCGAAGGTGGCTCGTCGCTCGCTCACGCGCTCCCGCAGATCCGCTCCGGAAAGTGCCGCCTAATTTGCCCATGACAAATGTCATGGATAGGCAGCCGTAATCGAGCGTAGGTAAAGCCGGAAGCACGCAGCCGATGGCTGAAGTCATGCGAGAGGATCATGAAAGGTGATATCGGCGGTCTGCTCCCACTGCTGTCTCGTTGCCTTCTCCTTTACGGTACGCCACCAGGCATGTACCCTGCCTCAGTGAGTTGCCTGGGATGATCGAAGCTCTTGACATCTCTCGTTTATTCAAGTATTCTATTGAATAGCAGAAAAATGAGAGGGGAGCAATTGCTCCTCATGCTCCTGACACAAGGAAGGGCTCTATGCAGACCGACAAGAAACGCACGTTTAAGAATCAGCTCTATGAGCAGTTTGCTCGCCTTGGAAAGGCGCTGGCCAATCCCCATCGCCTCGAACTCCTCGACGTGCTGGCCCAATGTGAGCGCACGGTGGAGGCGCTGGCCCAGGAGACGGGTATGTCGGTCGCCAATGCCTCGCAGCACTTGCAGGTACTGCGCTCGGCTCGCCTGGTCGAAACCCGCCGCGAGGGGACGTCTGTCTATTACCGTCTGGCCTCCGAGAGTGTCTCCATGCTCTGGCTGTCTTTGCGCGCGGTCGGGGAAGCGCAGCTGGCCGAGATCGAGCGGGTGGTCGAGACCTTCTTGCAGGATCGGGCGCAGTTGCAGCCCATCACGGCTGAGGCGTTACTGGAGGACCTACGCAGTGACCGGGTGATCCTGCTCGATGTGCGACCTGCCGAGGAATATCAGGCGGGGCATCTGCCCAAGGCGCTGTCCATCCCGGTCGCGGAACTGGAGGCGCGTCTCTCCGAGGTGCCGCTGGACAGAGAAATTGTGGCTTATTGTCGCGGCCCCTATTGCATCTTTGCCGATGAGGCGGTGACCCTCTTGCGCGCGCGTGGGTACCGCGCCCGTCGGCTCGAAGAGGGCGTCGCTGACTGGCGTAAGCTTGCCCTCCCTGTCGAGGTGTAGAAAGAGAGACTCGCATGGAACCGATTGATGTTGAGACCTTGCGAACGTGGCTGGAAGAGGGGCGACCGGTCACGATTCTGGATGTGCGTCCAGCCGACCAACGGGCGGACTGGGCCATTCCTGGCAGCGTGCATATTGATGCCTACCGTGCCCTCAATGAGCACGATCCCCACGCGCTCGACGCAGTGAATGTGGCCGGTGATGACCCCGTGGTCACCGTCTGTGCTGCTGGCAGAACCAGTCAACTTGCCGCTGAGCAACTTGCTGCGCGGGGTATTCACGCGCTCTCCCTCGAGGGAGGGATGAAGGCGTGGAGCCTGGCGTGGAATACTGCCGAGGTTCCTCTCGAAGATCGTTCGGCGCATGTCATCCAGGTGCGGCGCACCGGCAAAGGCTGCCTCTCCTACCTCATTGGCGATGGCTCGGAAGCGTTCGTGATCGATGCGTCACTTGACCCACAGGTGTATCTCGATCTGGCGAAGAGCCATGGTTGGCAGATCACCAGCGTCCTAGACACACACATTCATGCTGATCATCTCTCGCGCTCGCGCCAGCTCGCCGAACGCAGCGGAGCCAGGCTCTATCTGCCGGAGCAGCAACGGGTGTCATTTCCCTTTACGGCCATCCGCGATGGCGACACGCTCGCCATCCCTCACCTGATGCTGACCGCGCTGCGTACGCCGGGGCATACGCCGGAGAGCACCTGCTACCTGCTCAACAACGCTCTCCTCTTTACGGGCGATACGCTCTTTCTCACCGGTATCGGGCGTCCTGACTTGCACGCAGACGAGCAGGTAGCGCGAGCGCGCTCCTCGCTTCTCTACCACAGCCTGCACAAGCTGCTCGCGCTGCCGTCGGAGACACTCGTCCTGCCAGGACACGCGAGCCAGCCTGTGCCGTTCGATGGCCAGCCGGTCGTTGCGCGGCTTTCCGAGGTCGTTGAGCAGGTCGGCATCCTTCATACAACGCAGACGGTGTTTGTCGAAACCCTTTTGCAACGGCTTCCCCCGACCCCGCCCAACTACGAACGCATCGTCACACTCAACGAAGCGGGTCTGGTGCCTGATCACGATGTAACCGAACTCGAAGCAGGAGCGAACCGTTGTGCCATCTCCTGATGTCACATCACTTCCTTCTCACTACGAACAATGGAGAGGAAGGAGTCTATAATAGAAGGAGGTCATGATGAGCGACGGTCCACCGACAGAACCGAGCCTTGATCTGGGTCGCTTGCGTCAAGCGATCCAAGAAGAATACGCAGCTGTGGCACGAGATCCTGGTCGAGGCTATCACTTCCACACAGGTCGTCCACTCGCTCGCATGCTTGGCTACCACGATGACTGGTTGGAAGGTCTTCCTGAAGGCTCGATCGCGTCTTTCGCTGGCACGGGCAACCCGTTTCGCATCGGCCAACTCCAGCCCGGCGAGCGGGTCGTCGATGTCGGTAGTGGTGCTGGCCTCGATAGTCTGATCGCGGCGAAGATGATCGGTCCAGACGGGCAGGTCATCGGAATCGATATGACCCCGGCGATGCTCGAAATGGCGCGGAAGAGCGCTATCGAAGCCGGGCCAAGCCATGTGGAGTTTCGCGAAGGCCTGGCCGAGTCGTTGCCCGTCCCTGATAGCTGGGCAGACGTGGTCATCTCCAACGGTGTGCTCAACTTGCTGCCAGACAAACTCGCTGCCTTGCAGGAGATGGCTCGGGTGCTCAAACCCACCGGTCGCCTCCAAATCGGGGATATCCTGGTGCGAGCCTGCGGTGCCAGAGGACGCGAAACAGCAGATCGATCTGTGGACGGGCTGAATTGCTGGTGCTCTGCTGGAAGCAGAACTGAAGGCCATGGTCGTGGCGGCGGGATTCGTTGACTTCGAGATCACCTGGCAAGCGGACGTCTTCAGTGGCGCGTCTCAAGCGAGTAGTGCCGCAGAATTCGGGACACAGGGCATCAACTTCCGCGCGCAGAAGCGCGGCACATGAGCAAGAGTGGCATGCAGCCAGGGCCTCTCTCGCATATGAAGTCCCCATCAAGTCCACTCCATTGCTGGGTGCCGATGTCTGCACTGATGCAGGGGACACAGGCGAAAGCGAGCCTTGAGATGCCTTTGGGAGTCTATGATGTGAAGGAAACAGGACACAGGAGCAAACCGCTATGCCATCTCCTGACGAGAAGATACGGCTCCCTCAAGCGGCACAATCAGTTGTGCAACTTGGCCTGCGTGCCAACTGGCAGCAGTTCACGCTGCTGGTGATCGTCAATGCCTTTGTTGGCGGCATGGTGGGTCTCGAGCGCAGCATCGTGCCGCTGCTCGGGCAGCGCGTCTTCGGCCTGGCTTCCACCACAGCGGTCCTTTCCTTCATCGTGAGCTTCGGCGTCGTGAAAGCATCTTCCAATCTCTTCGCGGGCCGACTCAGCGATCGCATCGGGCGCAAGGGGGTGCTGGTGGTTGGCTGGCTGGTCGGGCTGCCGGTGCCGCTCCTCATTATCTTTGCCCCGTCCTGGGGCTGGGTGGTCTTCGCGAACGTGTTGCTGGGCATCAACCAGGGCCTCTGCTGGTCCACCACTGTCATTATGAAGATCGACCTGGTGGGACCCGCGCGACGTGGACTGGCCATGGGCATCAATGAAGCGGCTGGCTACATGGCGGTCTCGGCTTCCGCGATCGC
>WNGK01001493.1_pt1 | contig 39663 bp, 37 predicted proteins | sample 5400601 | NCBI WGS metagenome assembly WNGK01 (sample SAMN13153376, study PRJNA577476) | soil metagenome | isolation source: 60 cm soil or saprolite under Garry oak tree replicate 1 | place: USA:California | collected 2016-06-15 | reverse complement strand
CTCGATGTGCTTGGGCTTCAGGCTATGGGCATTCATATGCCGGAATCCCATTTCTTCGAGCTGGTCGGCGATGAGAGCGAGGACGTGTTCCCGATCCGCTTGCGTGGCATAGCTGCCATCGCGGTTGTGCCGGCAGAGCTGCTTCAAGTCGTAGTTCAAATCGCGCATCGGTACCTCCTTTCGTTTCCTTCATCAGCACGCTTAAAATCGTCGTAGAGGTTCTTCCTTGCTGCCGTGGTGTATGCATGTCCGGTAAGTGTTTCTGCTCGCCTGGGGCGCCAGCGGCAGCCGCAGGGGATACTCTGAGCACGGGGCACCACCCCCCGTTGTGTGCAGTTGGTTTGTTGCCCGCCAGCGCTGCACGGCGCTTACTTGGCGTCGCGACTGCGCTCCCCCGGGGGAGAGCTCATCGCGAGAGTCATTAACCCAGGACTCGAGGAGCGCCGTTAAGGCGCGGCTGTTTGATCCCTTACGGGAATCATTCGGCGCGGAGCGTTGCACTCCTTGCAGAGCTGACGAGTCATTAACCCAGGACTCACGGAGCGCCGCTAAGGCGCGTCTCATCGATCCGTTACGCGGATCATTCGGCGGCGGGCGTTGCACCCATCGCGGACAAGACGTAATGGCCTTCGAGAGGCCGTCACGTGGTTCGGAGCCCTCGATCACGCGACGGGATGCCGCGTAGACGCAGAGACGGTGCCGCTGCGCGCGTACGTCACTGGCGGTGCCAGTAACGACGCGCGCGAAGCGCCATGCGTGCGCGCTACGACCTCACGCCACGTCGTGTGGGCGAGCTCAAGGCTCGCGACACACGAGCGGCGCGAAGACCTTCGCGCAGCACGCACCGCCTGTAGGCGGCGATCTCTGGGTGGGGCTCGGATGAAGGCCGGGGACTCCTGCGATGTTCTGCAGGCACCACGGCGGCTCAGGCGGCAACGCTCAGAGCAGCGGGGACGCGATGGTCCCCGTCGTCTAATGGGGACGCGCGGACGAAACATCGAATAAGCGTGAACACCTCGTCGTCCCTCTCGGGATATCTCCTGACAGGCCGCCGCGAGGGCGATTGTCACTGACTTACACCGCCGTCAAGGACGGCAACGATCTCTCCGACCGTCTTGGGGACGGCCCTTGTTGCACTTGCCCCGCGTCTTGCGACGCCCGCGCAGTCTCAAGGGCTCACCCACGCGCGTTACTTCCTCCCGATACGCCTTGACGGCGCGCACGAAGCGATACGGGCTTACTTGGTGCTCTACGGGTCTTAAGACCCAACTGTCTGAGGCTTGCCTTCACCGTTCGCAACCGAACGGCCAGGGATGGCCAGCTTCCTGCACAACGTAAGGCTCATTTGTAAGCCCGGCGAATCTGCGAGTCAAGGGGGCAAACCCGATGTAACGCCTACGCAAGACAACAATACCCGTAATTCCCGGCCTTTTCGGCTGGACACGTGTTTACGCCTTGACGTTGAACCATGATGCCTCACCCGATGCAGGTTGAAAACCCGAAAAGCCTCACAAAAGTGCCGTCTTAACTGAACAGCATTTGCATGCTTTGTGCCGGCAGGCTGATGGGGTGGCGTGCCGCGCTATACTGGTCGCATGCCTCATCATCTGGAATTTGGGAAGTTGCAGATCTCGCGCGAAGACGCAGGGAGCTACCGCGTGGCGGCGGAACGTTCGCACGAAACATGAGGGATGGCGCTCGATCTCGCGCAACCGATCACCGTAACCGATCTGGTTTTGCTCTCGGTCGCCAAGGCCGGGCTGGAAGGCGAAGCCGATACCATTGATTTCGTGATCGCAAAGGGGGAAGGCAATCAGGCAGAAAGCCCGATCTCAGTAAGACGAAGCAACAATACAACGGTGTCTTGGCAACCGCATCGGGCAAATCACCACAGGGTGTGGCTCCGGTGTCACCACTGCGATCTGTTCGAACGCTGCAGCATTGGGTGGTGTGGTTGCTAGCCCTACTGATCATTTTCGCCACGGTTGGCGTGACGTTTGGCCACGGACAGAGAAGATAACGCGACATGCTTATCGACTCCCACTTGCGACCGTGATCCTTGCGACGCCGGATTTTGTGTGAACTACATCGAGATATGCCGCCAGCCGGCGTTGATCCAGTGTCACCGCAACGAGTGCGTGGAACTCGTGAGCAAGTGGAATCGAATGTTGATCGAGCAGCAGAAAAAGCGGCCGGAGGCTAAGCAATGCGAAAGCGCGCGAACTTGAATATCGTTGTTCTCGCGGCTGGACTGGTTGCAGGTACCGCAGCGTGGTCTGCGGGCGCAGTGCAAAACTATAGGGCGACGCCGCTTGGAACCCTTGGCGGCACGTATGCGTATGGCAGCGCCATTAACTTCAGCGGACAAGTGACCGGGCAGGCGGATATAAGCGGGGAATTCGTGCACGTTCGGGCATTCCTTTACTCCAGCGGCACGATGATGGACTTGGGCACGCTTGGCGGAAGTAATAGCGCGGGAAACGGGCTAAATAGGACTGCGCAGGTGACTGGCAGCGCGGCGCTTATCAATCAAGCCGGACACGCTTTCCTTTACGCGGGCGGCGTTATGCAAGACCTCGGTACGCTGGGAGGAGCGGAAAGTTCAGGCGCTGCCGTCAACGATAACGGTCAGGTGGCCGGTAGTTCACGCACAGCGGGCAACGGGTCTCAACACGCCTTTCTCTATTCTGCTGGCAGCATGGTGGATCTGGGATCGTTCCCCAGCGGAACGTTTAGCGTGGGCTCCGGTATCAACGCTAATAGGGAGGTAACAGGATCCGCTGACATTTTCAGGTTCGGGACGATAATCCATGCGTTCGTTTATTCCGGTGGAACCATGATCGATATCGGAACGCTAGGTGGCATCAATGCGAACAGCTTTGGTGTGGCCATCAATGATGCAGGAGAAGTTACGGGTTACGACGACGGCAGTTTCTTGGGACGGCGTGCCTTCCTCTATACCCATGGCACCATGCTAAACCTGGGAACGCTTGGCGGTGGCGAAAGCCAGGGTTATGGAATCAACAACAAGGGACAAGTGGTCGGAACCGCCGACAAGCCCGTGGCCATTTTTCGAGTTCCCGTGGCCTTCCTTTATTCGGATGGCGCGATGTACGACTTGAACGCCCTTGTCGTGTCCGGTCTCGGCAACGCAACTCTCATCAGCGCTGCAGGCATCAATGACAGCGGTCAGATCATCGCAAACACTTGCTTGGTGCCGGGACTAGGTTCGGGGTGCCGTCCCTATCTCCTTGACCCAATCCCCGTGTCGCCGCCGATCATCGTTCCGACGCTATCGAATTGGGCATTGAGCGCAATGGTGATGTTGCTGCTCGCATCCGGATTGCTCACCCGGCGGCACATCAACTGATGGACGAGGATGTGGGGCATGTGCGGCCGTACGCCGAACACGGTCGCGCGTTCTGCGAATATGTCCGCAATTCGTCGTCCTTCCCAAGAGAAAAGTCACGAAATCAGCAGCAAATTGCGGATGTGGGCGGTGGTAAACTCTTAATTGCGCGGAAGAGTCTGGCTAACTCGAAATCAGGTTTAGGGCAACCTAACGGGGGTTCGAATCCCTCTCTCTCCGCCAGATTACGAAGAGTGACACCCGACGAGTACCGTCGCCAGTGTCATCCGCGAATTTCGCGCGAACATTTCGTAACGATTAGGACTGTCCTGATCGTTGCGGGCGGAGTCGTGGTGTTCGGTTTCATTGGAGTCCTTCTCGGCCTACGCTGCCGCTAGCGGGCTCGCGCTGCTGAGCGACTGGAGCAAGGAGCGCGAACCGCGTGTCGACATTGCGCGCCGGGCGGTGGCGCTTACGAGCGTGTGCTTTTCGCGTAAGATTCGCCGCTAGTCGCGGCCCAGCCGAGTCGCCGAATCAAAGCACATTGCAGCGGTGGCAAGACGGGGAGATGGAGTAGCAATTGGCGCGGGACCGGCGACGCCTCGTGGCAATCGTCTCAGCCGACATCGCGGGATACTCCCGCTTGATGGGACTGGACGAGAGCGCGACGTTGCGGGCGTTGAAGGCCCATCGGGCCGAGCTCATCGATCCCAAGATCTCCGAGTACGACGGCAGGATCGTCAAGACGACCGGCGATGGCCTGCTGCTGGAATTCCCCAGCGTTGTCGACGCTGTTCGCTGTGCGGTCGATATGCAGCGAGGCATGGCCGAGCGCAATGCCGGCATCCCGTCCGAACGGCGCCTCGACTTTCGAATGGGTATCAACACAGGCGACATCATCATCGATGGCGACGACATCTTCGGTGACGGCGTCAATGTCGCCGCGCGCCTTCAAGCCTTGGCTGAGCCTGGTGGACTCTGCGTCAGTCGGATGGTGCGCGATCAAGTTCTCGACAAGCTGAGTTTCACCTTCGAGAAGCTGGGTGAGCAGAATTTCAAGAACATCGCCCGTCCAGTCGAGGTTTATCGAGTTAAGCTGGACGGTGGGGCCGTACAGTCAGAATTTGGCCGTTCGCGCCTTCGACTGACGATTGAGACCCGAAGATGGTGGCTTGCAACAATTGTTCTCGGTGTCGGTATCGTGGCTGTCGCGGCCTGGATGACCTGGCCACGGTTCTGGAAGAGCGCACCTGCAGAGCCGCCCGCGCTTTCCGTGGCCATTCTGCCGTTCACGGCGCCCGGCGGGACATCGGCCGATCAGCAGTTCGCCGATGGGGTCACCCGAGACTTGACCGCGGCGCTTGGGCAATGGCGCTTGGCCACGGTCGCCTCGTTTCGATCCATGTCGGAGCATGCGAACAAGGCGAGCGATATGCGTGCCGTGGGGCATGGGCTGAATGTCCGTTTCCTGACCGATGGCGCGGTGCAGCGCACCGGAGATAAGCTCATCGTCGATGTGCAGCTGGTTGACGCTGGCAACGCGAGCCAGGTGTGGAGCGATCGTCTGGTATTCGAATCGACCAAAGCGGTGCAGGATCGCGCCGACGTAGTCGCACAGCTCAGTTTCCGCTTGCGGGAGGCGCTGATAAGAGTCGAGTCGAGGCGCATCCTCTCGCCGGTGCCATTGAAGCCGGCAAACTCTATGACCAGGCATTACGCCTCAACCCCAATCTTGTGACAGCGCTGGTTGCACGCGTCGACACCCTGGACTCACAGCTTTACTTGAGCCGGCTCTCGCGCGCAGAGCAGGATCGTCTGGTGCGGGAAATGGATGATCTGTCACAGCGCGCGGTGGCAGTCGACGAGACGTATCCGGCAGGGTGGTATGCGCGCGCCATCGCGTTGTATCGGCAAGGACGCTTGGAGGCAGCGTTGGAAGCGAACGCACGATACCTGCGACTAGAGCCAATGCGCGCCGCGCCGCTCAGTCAGCGAGCCTGGCTGATGTTGTTCACCGGGCAAACTGCCGTTGCGTTGGACTTGGTCGACCAGGCTCTCGCCCGAAGCTCCAGCAATTCCTTCGAGGTGGCCTTCGCACTCGCTAGTCGTTGCAGCGTGGAGTTGCGGCTCGGCAAGTATGACGAGGCGATCGCCGACTGCGAAAAAGCGGTAGCAAACCAGGATGGGTGGTTTGCTCAATCGCTGCTCGTCGCCGCCTATGCCCAGAAGGGCGACCTCGCCAGCGCGGCCGCTTCCAAGAACAGGCTGCTGAGTATGCGACCGTGGTATTCGGTTGCCGACGAAAAGGCGCGCCAGGTGTCGGACAATCCAACTTATTTGCACCAGACCGAAGCGCACTTCTACTCCGGCCTGCGCAAGGCCGGCATTCCTGAGACTTAAGGAAACCGACCCCGCCAAGTTCTCGCGTAAAATTGCAAAGCCTCGGAGAGGTGGATGAGTGGTTTAGGTCGCGGCGCCAGCCGCGCGGCCGTAGCCAAAAGCGTGTTGCGGTGCGTGCAGTCCGGAGAGGTGGATGAGCGGTTTAAGTCGCACGCCTGGAAAGCGTGTTTAGGCTAATACCCTAACGCGGGTTCGAATCCCGCCCTCTCCGCCAACAATCCGTTAAGCGATCAAAATCTGCGCAAGTCCGCGGCGAGCAGGCCAACTTAATCTCTCGCGGAGTTGATGCAGGAGAGAGGCTGCCGCGTGCGAGGATCGAGGGCTTGCGGAGCCGGCATCAACGGTCTGCAGACGCTACATCGGCAACACGCAACGCATCGGCTCCGCTGCCGTCCCGTTAAGAGCGCGACAGAGAAAACTCCAGCCCCTGCAATTGGGAGGAGTTGGTTCGCGTATCGGAAGTATGCAGGCTCATAAGCTTATCCCGATCATCGATCCATTCGCGGGCCGGTGAAGGTTCATTCCCCGCACCCGTGAAGCTGTCCCACCATTGCGTCCGCTGGCGTCGGGAAGACCTGGAGGCGTGGATGCAGTACCCACAGCCCAAAGCTAGGCCGCCATGTCGCCGCTTGGCTTGAATGGGCCAAGCGTTTGGGCCAGAGCGAGCCTGGGCTCACATTGAAGCTTGGTAGTTGTCGGGGCCAAATTATCCTAGGCGTTATGGGCTAAGGCTATTTAGCTAGGCATTGACATTGCCAATTTAGCCTAATATCTTAGGCGCTATATAGCTTAGCGCCTAAAATAATGAACATCAAAAGGACTGTCCCCGCCGAGGCGACGGAACGCATCAAGGAGCTCGGCTACCGGATCCGCCTCGCGAGGACCCGCCGCGCCATGTCGATCGCAGAACTGGCCGCCAAAGCGGGAATCAATCGGAACACGCTCAATGCGCTTGAGCTTGGCAAGCCCGGTGTCGCGCTCGGAGTTTATATGACCGTTCTATGGGCACTTGGCCTCAACAAGACGCTGGACGGTGTGGCTCACCCCGACGCTGACATCCACGGCAAGACGCTGGAGGCCTCGCGCCGGCCTGCACGCGTTCGCAAGTCGAGGAAGCCGAAGAACGAATATGACTTCTGAGCGCCAGGCGTACGTCTACGTGCAACTGCCCGGCACGCCGAACACCGTTCCCGCAGCGCTGCTGAAGGTCGAAAAACTGCGCGATGGGACGTTCGTCGGGCGATTTCGCTATGGCGACCGCTACCTCATGCGCAAGGACGCCGTCGAGTTCGATCCATTCCAGGTTCCCCTTGGCAACAACGTCTACGAATTCACCAAGCTGAAAGGTATTCCCGGTGCGGTGCGGGACGCTGGGCCCGACGCCTGGGGGCGGCGTGTGATCGAGCACAAGCTGCAGCGCAGCCCCGCCGACTTGGAGGAAATCGATTACCTGTTGCATGGCCCGCAGGATGGTGCGGGCTACTTGAGCTTCGGCACCACAGTTGAGCCTCAGGCGTCGAGGCGCCTACACAATCGCACGCATCAACTAGCGGAGCTCGTCGCGGCAGCGGAGGCAATTGAAGAAGGAAAACGGGTTCCGGCGCACATTCTCGAGCAACTCGAGCCCGGTACATCGATGGGCGGTGCGAGGCCCAAAGCCACGATCGAGGACGGCAACCGTCTGTGGGTTGGAAAATTCCCGGAGAAAGCAGACCGCTGCAACTTGCAGAGAGTGGAATACGCGACGCTCGGGCTGGCGCGTCGCTGCGGCATCACCGTCTGCAATTCACGCTTGGAGGCCGTCGGTGAACGGGACGTGCTCCTGCTGGAGCGTTTCGATCGTGAATATACCGAGAGCGGCTATCTCCGCTTCGGGCTCGTCAGCGGGCTCACCATGCTCGATGCCGATGAGTACCATATGGATCGGGAGCGCTGGTCCTATCCTCTTCTTGCCGATCAGCTCTGGCGCTGGTCGGAGGAGCCCATGGACGATCGCATCGAGCTATTCCGGCGCATCGTCTTCAACGCGGCCGTGACGAATAACGATGATCATCCTCGCAACCATGCGATGCGCCGCACCGCGCGCGGCTGGCACCTGACGCCGGCATACGATCTCGTACCCGCGCCCTCGGCCAGCCCCGAGCGCCGTGACCTCGCGATGACCATCGGCACCTATGGGCGAACGGCGAGCGTCTACAACCTGCTTTCCCAGTGCGAACGCTTCGGACTCACTATCGAGGCAGCCAAGAAGGAAATCGACGCCGTCGTAGCTACCGTCCGGACTTGGCGGGACCACTTCCACGCATCTGGCGTATCGCCGAAGGACATCGAGTACATTGCTTCGGCGTTTCTGCATGAATGCTTCTTCTTCGAAAAGCCAGTGGAAGGCTGAGTCCGCGGGGCACCTACGCAAACATGAAGATCTTGGTCGGCGTTACTGACAAGAATTGGTACGAGTACCTGATTCGGCGCGTCTGTCGAATTGGCAAGGTGCGAGATCTCTGGTCATGCCGTCGCGTCTTGTTGAGTGTGAAATAGAGGGCCGTAATTTAGAATACCGCCATCGTGATATCATGATATCTTTCATCTTCACGCAGGGGAGTTCATGGCTCAATTCATCGTTCGCGACCTCGAAGACGCCGTCAAGGCACGGTTGAAGCGCCGGGCCGAGCGCCACGGGCGCAGCATGGAAGAGGAAGTTCGCGACATCCTGCGCAACGCGGCAAAAGAAGAAAACCGTCCGCTGCCGAATCTGGGGTCCCGCATCGCTGCTCGCTTCGCGAAAACGGGGTTGAGCGACGACCTGCCGGAGTTACGCGGCCAGGCTCCGCGACCCGCCGAGACCCGCAAGTGATCATTCTCGATACCAACGTGCTTTCGGCGCTGATGCGCAAGTTGCCGGACGCCGCGGTGGTTGGGTGGCTAGATCGACAGCCTGCCGAATCGATCTGGATCACCAGCGTCACTCTGTTCGAGGCCCGTCTCGGGCTCGCTCTGCTTCCGGACGGGAAGCGGCGCGCAGCGCTCGCTTCGGCGTTTGCGCGCTTGCTCGAAGAGGATCTCCAGAATCGCGTCCTGGATTTCGACACCGGGGCGGCCATCGAAACCGCCGAATTGGCCGCGCGGCGGCAGAGAGCCGGCAGGCCTGTCGACATCCGCGATACCCAGATCGCGGGGATCGCGCTGGCGCGGCATGCGACGCTGGCCACGCGCAACGCGCGGCATTTTGCAGATCTCAAGATCAACATAATCGATCCCTGGCGGGCCTCCGGACGCTAGACGGCCGGGGTTACGACTGCGATCTCGACCGCCGGCGCCACATGGCCCGTCGCATCGAAAAGACCGCAAAGATATCCACCCGCGGCAATCTCCGCATCGGCGACCACTGGAACGCGATTACGATCATCGCGCTGTCGCAGAGCAATCCGCTGAAAGCGGTGGCCGAGCTCGTCGAGAACAGCATCGACGCTCGCGCGTCTGGCCGACGAGCTTGCGCCGCTCGAAGCGCGGCTTGCGAAGATCATCGAAGACCAGCAGCGCGCCGAGGAGGAGCGGGCGAGCCGCGATGTGCTGCGCTCGGTGCAGGGCGCGCTCAAAGAGGTGCTCTTGGCGCTGCCGGCCGAGGAGTACGACTGGTTCGACCTGCATCGAGGCGAAGGCAAGCGCCGGCCGCGAACGACTGCGGAAGCCATGCCCGGCGAGGCGGCGCAGGCCGAAGAGCAGGCCGTCCCGATGGAGGTCGGCGCCTATCCCGAAATCTCCGAACCGCAACGCCAGTTCTTCGAGTACGCGGGACCGCTCTTTTCGGTGGTGATCTCTCCCACCTCGAGTGTCGTTGAGGTCGGCGGCTCCCGAGCATTGCGCGCCGTCGCGCGCGACCGGGCCCGGCGTGCCGTGGAGCAGGATCTGATCTTTGCCTGAAATGTGCTCGAATGCGAGCGAACACTCGAACCCATCGATGGCGAGATCGCGACTTTCCGCGCGGCGAACGAACCGGGACTCATACGCGTCGAGGTCGTCGTCACGCAAGGCGACGTCGTCTGCAGGGGCGAAGCGCAGATTACCATGACCGCCTCGCTTGTGAGCAAGACGGAAGGCGGCGATTCCACCTACCAGGGGTTGCCCGGCTACACGTACCACAAGGCGGCCGGCGAGCTGTGGCGTTCGCGCTTCGATGCCGAGCGCAATCTCGTCGTCATCAACAACGGTCACCGCGATTTCGTCTACGCGGCGCACAATAAAATGCTGAAGCTGCGCTACATCTGCCGGCTGTTTGCCAAGGAGCTCGTGCTCAAGAACTTCATCGGCATTCCGCAGGATCAACTGCTCGAACGCTTGCTGGAATTGACTTTGTACACCGAAGAGAACTTGCGATAGAACCCGCGACAATGAAGTCGAAAGAACGATAGCACCCTGAGTTCCACATCCGATAACCAGAATCTATCAACCCTGATTCCCTGCCTTGGCCGTCTTGGTCCCTCGCGGCACATCCGACGCGCCGCGCGAACTCCGCGGCTAGCGCTGTGCGCAGCGAGAGGGGACCCGGCGAGCAGTGCGAGCGGGGGTCGAGCGACCGCGCATCAGCGCTGCTAACCGACACGCGCTTGCTATATTTCGTGGCCGGTCAAAAGGAGGTTAGCGCCGGCGAGCCTACATCTGCTTGAACAGATGATTGAAGGTGCGGCTTACTTCGAGTTTTTCCTCGCTGCCCTTCAAATGTACTATCTGACGCCCGCGGAAGTCGCGGCTGACCTGCTCGACCGCATCGACGCGAACCACGGTGGAGCGATGGATCTGCCAGAATTCGTGCGGGTCGAGCTCGTCGATGAGTTCCTTGATGGGCTTGCGGATCAGCGCCTCGAAGCTCGACGTCTGCACGCGCGTGTACTTGTCCTCGGCGCGGAAGAAGAGGATGTCGCTGGTCGGGATCATGCGGAGGTTGGCGCCGACGCTGGCCTGCACCCAGCGCATGTATTCGCGTGGTTTCAGGCCGCCAGCCCCGAGTCGTTGCGATAGTTGCACCAGTAGGTCATTCATTGGATCGGGCTCTTGCTTGAGCCGCGCGCGAAGGCGCTGGCAGGTCAGCGCCACCCGCTCAGGGTCCGCAGGCTTCAGCAGATAATCGACCGCGCCGTGCTCGAAGGCGCTGATGGCGTATTGGTCGTGGGCGGTGACGAAGACCACATGGACCTGGCCGGCCAGCGCTCGGGCCGCCTGGATGCCGTCCATCCCGGGCATGCTGATATCGAGAAAGACAATATCGGGTTCCAGGCTCTGCACCATGGCTATTGCCTCGCGGCCATTGCCGGCCTCGCCGACGATCACGAGCTCGGGCCACGCCTCCTTGAGCCGATCGATTATCTGCTCGCGCATCAGGCGCTCGTCGTCGACGACCACGGCGGTCGGTGGGGCCAAAGTGCTCATGCCGGCATCCGTTTGATCAGGCTGACGCGGAAGCGATCTCGTAGGGAACCTTGATCGTCGCACAGGTGCCGCCCGCGGGCGGCACGGTGATGATCAGTTCCGCGCGGCCCCGGTACAAGGCCTTCAGGCGCTCGCGAACGTTGGCAAGTCCCACGCCGGCCTCGGCTTTCGGCGCAAAACCGGCGCCAGTGTCAAGCACATGCACGGCCAACTGACCGTCGGCGATCTCGGCACCGATCTCGAGGCGGCCTCCCTCGGGCTTCGGTTCCAGCCCATGCTTGATCGCGTTTTCCACCAGAGTCTGCAGCATCATCGATGGGAAGACCGCCGACTTCAAGCCTTCCGGAACATTCACGACTGGCTGCAGCCGGCCTTCCATCCGCACCGCCATGATTTCCAGATAGGCGCCGCAAAGATCGACCTGCTGGCCCAGCGAGGGTCGGCCACCTTCGCGCATTTGCGGCATCGCCGAGCGCAGGTACCGGATCAGGCTCTGCTGCATCTTGGAGGCGCGGGGCGGGTCGGTTTGGATAAGCTGATCGATGCTGGCCAATGTATTGAAGAGGAAATGCGGTTCGATCTGCGCCTGCAGCGCTTCCATGCGCGCTTCCAACACGGTGCGCTCGAGCTGCTCGGTTTCGGCCCGCCTGGTGGCCTCGTTGGCGGTCAATTCCGCCCTGCGCTTGCCGCCGGCCACCACCTTGATGATGAAGGAGGCGACGATGAGCAAAAAGGCCAGGGTGGGAAGCTTGAATAGGCCACCGAGTATCAGTCCCAAGAACGAAACGAGCAGCAGCGCCTTCCACGACACTACGGCCACCCAATCGAAGAACCCCCACCACATCACGACGATGCCCTTGCGGATCTCGCGCAGGGCTTGTCGGATTCCCATGGGCCGCGAGCCGCGACCGCTCTTGCCGCGCTCGGCGGCGTTGTCGATGCTTGGGCTGCCTTGGTCGGTATTCATCTTGTTGCCTTGCGGTCGCCTACTTGTCACAGCGTAAGGTTACGGGAGGGGGCGGTTGGGCTCCAGCGCGGCAAGACATAATGCACGCCGGTAGGGATGGAATGCGGGAAGCCGTCATATTCGGTTTCACGCCGTGGCGCCATGCTTCGCGCACCGATATAAGACCATGCGGCGCCTTATTGCTCGATAGTCATTACGCTCACTGCGCACGACCTCTGGGTGGGTCAATGCGTCGAGCGGCGCGACACACTTGGCTCGACGAAAAAGAGACTTCGTGGACTACGAACAGCTGCCGCGCTCAGCGCTCATCCGCTTGCTTCAGGAGCGCCGTGAAGCACTGATGCCAGGCTGGTGACAACGGCATCGTCATGACCACCAGCAACGACGGCCTTCGACGTCCCGTTGTCCTGGTATTGACGCGCAACCCGACGCGCAACCCGTCGGAATTGGTCGGTCGATTCTCCGGCCGCCGCTGAAATCTCCCCGGCCCTGACTGCCGTTGAAGTGCGGTAGGTGCACGCTCACTTGCCTTTTAGTAAAGCCTGTCAGCCCCCTGGCATTTGGCTAGGCGGATTTCAGGCCTGTTCGAGAGGCCTCGGCTCAGCCTCAAGCGAAAAAATAAAAAGGCGAAAACCTTGCATAAACAAAGAAGTTAAAGAAAGTTAAAAAAGCTTGCATCACGATTGGTGTTATAGTACAGTATAACACAGTAGCACCGCGATAAAATCACCAAAACACAGCAAGCTTTTGAATCCGTTAAAGAAATAAGGAGATGCCATGAACCAGTACCAACCATCTATCCCGCGCGTTGCGCTAGGCATCGCGACTGTCGTCATGACTGCGGTCGCCCTAGCCGTATCGGTGGTCCTGCCGGCGCAAACAAACTCGGCCAGTCCCGCCCCTCGCGTGCTCGCGGCCTCGAAGGCAACTGTACCGGCGTCCATGAGCTTCGCTACCGTCATGAGCATCGACGTCGTTGGTGTACGCGAACCAGCTTCGTCCGCAGTTCCGATATGGATCGGCGAAGTCGAGCCGCAGCCCGCACGGCTAGCCAAGACGGCGTCGCCCGCAGTCGCGTGCGCGTGTCCGCCGCTGACTTACCAATAGGCAGCAGGCGATACCTCCGTGCATGTGCTTCTGAAGCGGTGCCGCCGGGCATCGCTGCGAATCAGACGTACGTGCGGTGACGCGGTCACCTAGAGCGATGGCTCGCACCTCTCTCGCATAGGTTCTGGAACCCATTATGGATCCGGAGTGGAACGACAGTCAGCCGATTTACCGCCAGCTTCGCGACCGTGTCGTCGCCATGATCCTCGACGGCGTGCTCAACGAAGGTGATCCGCTGCCGTCCGTCCGAACCGTCGCAGCCGAATACCGGGTCAATCCGCTCACGGTTCTGAAAGGCTATCAACAATTGGTCGACGAGCAGCTCGTCGAGAAGAAGCGAGGTCTCGGCATGTTCATCAATGCCGGCGCGCGAAATTTGCTGTTGCAGGGAGAACGTCAGAAATTTCTCGCTGAGGAATGGCCCAGGGTGCACGCGACGATTCAGCGGCTCGGCTTGACACCCGAGGAGCTGCTGAATTCCGTCGCAACCGGCGGTAATTCGTCGGCTGCTGAAAAGGAGCGCTGAAGCCATGCCAACCATAGAAGCACGCGGCCTGCGCAAGGCTTTCGGCACGACCATCGCGCTGGATGGCGTCGATTTGCGTGTCGAAGAGGGTCACATCGTCGGACTCATAGGCCCCAATGGCGCAGGCAAGACTACCGCGCTCGACGCGATTCTCGGCCTGACCCAATATCAGGGCGAACTACGCGTGCTCGGACGCGATCCCTGGACGGAGCGCGATGAACTCATGCGCGATGTCTGCTTCATCGCCGATGTCGCCGTGCTGCCGCGCTGGATGCGGGTTTCGCAGGCGCTGGAATACGTCGCTGGCGTGCATCCGCGCTTCGATCGTGTGAAGGCGGAGGGTTTTCTTGCGAAGACCGTCATCAAGCGAGAGAGCAAAGTCAGGGAATTGTCGAAGGGCATGGTGACCCAGTTGCACCTCGCTCTGGTCATGGCCATCGACGCAAAATTGCTGGTGCTGGACGAGCCGACGCTCGGTCTCGATATCCTGTATCGCAAGCAATTCTACGATTCCCTGCTGAACGACTACTTCGATCGCACGCGCACCATCGTCGTGACGACGCATCAGGTCGAAGAGGTCCAGCACATCCTCACCGATGTGATGTTCATCAACCGCGGCCGCATCGTGCTCGATTGCAGCATGGAAGAATTCGAGTCGCGCTATCTGGAAGTGATGGTGCATCCCCAGCATGTCGCTGCGGCGAGGGCGCTCAAGCCGATGCACGAGCGCCAGGTGTTCGGCCGCAGCATCCTGCTGTTCGATCGTGTCGATCGCAGTCAACTCGCCGCGCTGGGCGACGTGCGCACGCCCAGCATCGCCGACTTGTTCGTTGCTGTGATGGGCAATCAGGCGGGCGCGGCGCAAGGAGCGGCACCATGAATACTCCATCGCAAGCCGTGCCCGAGCCTCCCCTCGGCTCGCAGCCAGTCGAGCCAGCGGCCATGTCGGCGACACGGCCAATGTACTGGTCGATCAGACGCGAATTGTGGGAGAACCGCTCGATCTATATCGCGCCGCTGGTCGTCGCCGCCGTCTTTCTGCTCGGTATCGTGGTCAGCATGGTTCATCTGGCGGAGCGCAGGCGCGCCGTGTTGTTGCTCGACCCGGCGCAACAGCAAGCCGCAATCGAGAAACCGTACGACATAGGGGCGATGCTGCTCATCCTGACTGCGTTCCTCGTCGGCGTGTTCTACTGTCTCGATGCGCTGCACGGCGAACGTCGCGATCGCACCATCCTGTTCTGGAAGTCGCTGCCGGTTTCGGATCTCACGACCGTTCTCTCGAAGGCGACCATTCCGCTGGTGATTCTGCCGCTAATCACCTTCGCGATCGTCGTTGCAACGCAGCTGATCGTGCTGTTGCTGAGCAGCGCGGTACTGCTGGCAAGCGGTCTGAGCGCCGCGCCGTGGACACCGCTATCGCAGAGCTCGCTGGTGCTGCTCTACGGCCTTGTCGTGCTCGCGCTTTGGCATGCGCCCGTCTACGGCTGGCTGCTGCTGGTCTCGGGCTGGGCACGTCGCGCGGTATTTCTATGGGCCGTACTACCGCTGGTCGCGATCCAAGTGGTGGAGAAGATTGCATTCAACACTTCGTATTTCGGCTCCATGCTGAATCACCGTTTGATGGGCTTTGCTGCGGAGGCTTTCGCCTTCAACGGGCACGGCACGATCAACTCCCTGACACAGCTGACTCCGGGGAGATTCCTGAGCACGCCGGGCCTATGGGTCGGGCTGATATTCGCCGCGGCGTTCCTCGCCGCTGCGGCCCGGCTGCGCCGTTATCGTGAACCGATCTGATTCGCCTGCAGATTGTGGTCGGCAATAAGCCCGGCGCGGCGCAAGGAGCAGCTACGTGAATACTCCATCGAACGCCGTGCCCGAGCCTCCTCTCGACTCGCGGCCAGTCACGCCCGCGCCCATGTCGGCAACTCGGCCGCTGTACTGGTCGATTCGACGCGAATTGTGGGAGAACCGCTCGATCTATATTGCGCCACTGGTCGTCGCTGGCCTCGTGCTGTTCGGCTTCTTGATCGCTACGATTGGCCGTGCCGTGGCGACGGTCGACCCGGCGCGGAAGACGGCGGTGCTCGGAGAGTCGAACAGCTTCGCCGCGGGTGTGATCATGGCGATCGCTTTTATTGTCGGGGTGTTCTACTGTCTCGACGCGCTGCACGGCGAACGCCGCGATCGCAGCATCCTGTTCTGGAAGTCGCTGCCGGTTTCCGATCTCACGACGGTGCTCTCGAAGGCGAGCATTCCGCTCGTGGTTTTGCCGCTGCTCACGTTCGCGATAATTGTTGTTACCCAGGTGATCATGGCGGCGCTGAGCACCTTGGTCCTGCTGGGCAGCGGTCTGAGCGCCGCAACGCCATGGACAAAAATGTCGTTGTTCCAGATGCCGCTGGTGCTGTTTTATCACCTTCTGACCGTGCATGTGCTCTGGCATGCGCCCATCTATGGCTGGCTGCTGCTGGTCTCAGCCTGGGCGCGGCGCGCGACGTTTCTATGGGCCGTCCTACCGCTGCTCGCGATCGGAATTGTCGAGAAGATTGCGTTCAACACCTCGCATTTCGTCGCCATGCTCGGGTACCGCTTGACAGGTCCGGAGGCTTTCCATTTCACGCCGGGTAGCGTCCCGAACCACCCGCTCATGACGGTCGATCCGGGCAAATTCCTGAGCACTCCTGGCCTGTGGATCGGGCTGGCATTCGCCGCGGCGTTCCTCGCCGGTGCGGTGCGGCTGCGCCGTTATCGTGAACCGATCTGATTCGCCGGCACCGTTGGTGCAATCGCTCGCCTAAGGAGAAACCAATGTGAGCCTGGCTGTAATGACGGAGCAGATCGCAGAAGCGTCGCCGCGTTTCAAGGCCAGGTTAGTTGCAGGCGCTGGCCATCATGTTTCTCAAATTGCGTGTTCAGACCGCTAACATCGGCATCGTATTTTTCGGATTCTATTGCCTCCTGATCGGCTACCTCATTTTCAGGTCGACCTTCCTGTCTCGAATTCTGGTTGCGGGAATGGCGTTTGCGGGCTTGGGTTGGCTGACCTTTCTGTTACCGTCGGTCGCAAACTATCTGTTTCCCTATATTCTGGCACCCGGCGCTATCGGCGAAGGAGCGCTGACCCTGTGGCTCCTCTGAAGGGCGTGAATGTCCAGCGATGGAACGAGCAGGCCAGCGCAGCGCCGACATAGCGGGCCGGCGATGCCGACTTGCGTTCTGTCCAGATTGATACTATGATGTGTCTATATATAGACAGTACGTTTACGCAACGAAATGCCTTTGGCAGTTAGGTTTTAGATGCGACGCAAGCAGAGACATAGCAAGAAAGTCGCGGCCAAAGTGGTCCGCTCGAAACTAGTGCGGGCCGCCGCCATGCGCGGGAAGGCGCACGTAGAGGGCTTGATGGTGGAGTCCAGGGCCGGGAAAGGCCAAGGCAAGACGGGAGGACGCGCCGGCGGGTCCAAGAACCTTGATCTGATTGTGTACCATGCGACAAAGGGTGTGGACGACTACGCACACCGTGTCGCACGGGCCACTCCCCTCCAGCTCGTGGAGATCGAGCGCCAGGGTGTTCTTGGCTCTTTCATCAAGGATCTCTCGAAACGCATGGAGATTCCATCCTCGCGCGTCTTCACGATGCTCGGAATCCCCAAGGCGACGGCGGAGAAGAAGGCTGCCGCGGGTGAGAGGGTCGAAGGTCGTGGAGGTCAGGCGGCCATCGGAATGGTCAAGCTCCTCGGCATCGCCCAGGAGATCGTCGCAAACAGTACTGCGACCGAGGCGAAAACGTTCGACGCCGCCAAGTGGCTTGGGCAGTGGATCGAACGTCCGCAGCCCGCTCTCGGTGGTCGCAAGCCCGCCGATCTGCTGGACACACCGACAGGAGTCGAGGTAGTCGCTCGGCTACTAGGTTCGATCGAGAGTGGCGCCTACCAGTGAGGCTCTGGCGGATCGCGGCTGAGACCCGCGAATACCCGGCAACTGATTTGACCGGTGCCGGCGCCGCCAAGAGTCCCGGCCGTTGGAACGACTACAAGGAACCGGTCGTCTACTGCGCGCCCACCATCGCAATTGCGGTGCTAGAGACCGCCGCACACATCGATGATTCCGGACTGCCGTTGAACCGATACCTCGTCGAGATCAAGGTGCCCGACGTAGCGTGGGCGGGGCGCGAAGAGCTTGACCTTGCGAAGCTGCCTTCCACATGGGCGGCTGTTCCAGCGGGTCGCGCCAGCATAAAGATGGGTTCGGATTGGTTAATATCACTCAGGTCGCCCGTTCTGATGGTGCCCTCGGTAATCGTGCCGGAGGAACTGGCCGCGCTCATCAATCCCAGGCACCCTGACGCTTCCATGATCACAGCGAAGGTGGTGCGCCCATTCGATTACAACCGGCTTTTCCGATTTTGAAACTTACACGCGCCGAAGTTGAAAACCTGGTCCGGGCCCAGGCAATATGGGCCAGCCATTGCTGCTATCGAAAAGACCCCTTTGGGGTCGTGGCGGCGAGCCCTCGTTTAGCGCGCGCTTAACGAGCGTAATATCGTCTAATTTGTGTCGTCCTGTTTACTGTCTGAGATGCCATCATGAATACAGACGATTTCACGCCCCTGCGGCAGTCCATGATCGCGGAGATTGCTGCCACGGCCATCTATGTGAGCGCGCGGATCGGCAAAGCGGCTTTTGCCGGACGGGTAATGCAAGTCATGAACAAGGTGCCGCGTCACGCCTTTGTGCCCATCGAGGTTCAGCCGTATGCCTACGCCAATTCTCCGCTTCCGATCGGCTTCGACAAGACGATCTCGCAGCCTTTTATCGTCGCGTTGATGACCGACTTGCTCGATATCCAACCAAGTGACACGGTGCTCGAAATTGGCACCGGGCTCGGGTATCAGGCAGCAATCATCGCGGCGCTGGCGAAAAAAGTGTACAGCATCGAAGTCATTGAAGAGCTCTCAGAGCAGGCGAAACAACGACTCCGCCGTTTGGGCTACGTCAACATCGAGCTCAGGATTGGCAACGGCTATCATGGCTGGGCCGAACATGCGCCGTTCGACAAGGTGATCGTGACAGCAGCGCCGGAGCTTGTTCCCCCACCGCTAATCGATCAGCTGAAGCCCGGCGGCAAAATGGTGATCCCCGCAGGCCTGGCAAATGCTCAGCAACTCATCCTTGTTGAGAAAGACAGCGGCGGAAGCGTGACGATGAAGGAGATCCTCCCGGTGCGTTTTTCGGAACTCGAGGGGCCCGACCCGCACGCGCGGCACGTTCAATAGGGGTCTCGTTTTCGCGCCCGGCCCGGGACCGACAGCCGCCAAAGCTCCTGCTTCGACGTTCCGTGGGTCTGAAGTCGCAAATATGCATGCCCCACTGCGCAGGGCACTGTCCATGGCAGGCACATTGACTGCGGCGTAGGCCTCAGCTCGCCGACCACTATTTGCAGAAGCCTACGAACACGACACTGCGGAAATTCCGATCATCCTGTTCATGACTGAACGTAGCAAGGTCGGGAAACGCGTATTCACTCTCCGGTCAAACCATTTATTTTGCCACCGCTCTCGTTCGACAAGCGGCTAGCTAGGTCGCCGACGAGTATCCTGGGTTTACTTTTCCATTTGTTTGCACGGTTTCGAGCAATGCCAGCAGCCCTTGGAGCAGCGTGATCGGCGAGGGAGGACAGCCTCGAATGTGCAGATCAACGGGGAGAACGGCAGAAACGCCGCCGACACAGGCATAGCTTCCGGAAAAAACGCCACCGTCCCGCGCACAGTCACCCACGGCGACAACCCACTTCGGACCCGGGGTCGCCTGGTAGGTGCGCTCCAGCGCTTCGCGCATGTTCGTCGTGACCGGGCCCGTCACGAGCAGCACATCGGCATGACGCGGCGATGCGACAAAGCGCAAGCCGAATCGCTCGAGGTCGTAGACGATGTTATTGAGTGCATGGATCTCGAGCTCGCAGCCGTTGCAGGACCCCGCGTCCACCTCGCGAATGGAGAGCGTCCGGCCCAGACGCAGGCGAGCCGCTTCCTTGACCCGCGCGGCAAGCTCCGCCAGCGCGGTGTCGTCCGCGGCCGGAGCCGCTTCGGTCAACGGCCCGTGCACCAGGCTCTTGAACAGCATCCTACGCATGCGCGGTCTCGCTATTAAAGATCATGGCCGGAGTAGGAGCAATTGAACGACTTGTTGCATAGTGGAAAGTCGGCGACGATGTTGCCCTCGATGGCGGCCTCGAGGACGGGCCACTGGAACCACGAGGGATCGCGCAGGTGGCAGCGCTCGACGCTGCCGTCGGCTCCCGTCCTGAGCCACACGAGCACGTCGCCGCGAAAACCCTCGACCAGTGCCATGCCTTCGCGCCCGTTCGCCGCGGCCAACGTCGCGAGAGGCTGACCGATCGGCCCCGGTGGAAGTTCGCGCAGTATCTGGTCGATCAACGCCAGGCTTTGCTCGATCTCGCGAATGCGGATCCAGATGCGCGCGTCGACATCGCCTTCCCGCCGCAGCGGCGTCTCGAACTGCAGCGCATCGTACGGCGGGTACCCGGGTGAGCGTCTCGCATCGAAGCTCCGGCCCGAGGCGCGGCCGATGTAGCCTCCGCAACCGTACTGTCGCGCCAGGCTTGACGACAATCTGCCCGTGTCGACGGTCCGGTCCTGCAGCGAAGCGGTGTTGTCGTAGAGCTCGACCAGCTCCGGAAAGCGCCTGAGGCACTCGCGCAACAGCGCGCGAATGCGCTCCTTCCCATCGTCCTGCAGATCGCATCTCACCCCGCCGGGCATGACTTGATCCATCATCAGCCGGTGACCGAAGCATCGATCAGCCACGCGCAGCACCTGCTCGCGCAAGTGTCCGCATTGCGCGTGCATCATGGCAAAGGCGGCATCGTTGCAGATGGCGCCAATGTCGCCGAAATGATTGGCGAGCCGTTCGAGCTCGGCCATGAGCGCGCGCAACCACACCGCGCGTCGCGGCACGTCGATGGCGTGCGCGGCCTCGATCGCGCGGGCGAAAGCGAGCGCGTAGGCCACGGTACTGTCGCCGGACACTCGCCCCGCGAGCACCGCGGCACGATCGACGGATGCGCCTTCCATCAAGCGCTCGATTCCCTTGTGCACGTAACCCAGCCGAGCCTCGAGCCGCACGACCGCCTCGCCGTTCGCCGTGAATCGGAAATGCCCGGGCTCGATGATGCCCGCGTGCACGGGACCCACCGGGATCTGGTGCAAGCTCTCACCCTCGGCAGTCAGGAAGGCGTAGTTCTCCGCGGCGCGCGTGGTACCGCTGCCAGCCCATTTGCCGTGGTCGAGCCAGGGGCGCGTATCGGCGAGCCCTTCGGGTTCCAGTCCCCACAGGTCGCGGATCGCGCGCTCCAGGCGAATGGCCGGTGGATGCGATTGCCCGACCGAGGGGAAGCGTTTATCTTCGCATGTGACGCTGAGCACGCCGAATTGGCCTTCATCGGTCAGCGCCATGTGGACCTGCCCGCACTCGGCCCAGAGACCAAGCAGCGTCCATTGCCCGGCTGAGAGCAAGCTCGCCGCCCGCCGCCAGCCCTCGCGGTTGACGACGGCTCGCGGCCAGGGGCGATGCGCCTCGACGATCCTGCCCGCGTGGATGATGTCGTGCAGCCTCGTCCTGACTGGTATGGCTGCGCTCATTTAGCCCAGCAGCTCCGCGACGTGTTGAAACCAGGAAACGAGTACCCGCGGCAGATAGATGCCCGCAGCCAGCACGAGTGCCAGATGCGTGAACAACGGCACGTACGACGCGCGCGCAGGCGGGTTGCTCCCATGGGCATCGCCAAATGCCATCCCGTTCAGGCGGAACAGCAGCGCTCCCAAGGCAATCAGCAGTCCGAGCCCTAATACCACGGCAAGTACCGGTGCGCGTGCAAAGCTCGTGGTGAGGATCAGGAATTCGCTCATGAAGATACCCATGGGCGGCAGGCCCACGATCGTGACCACGCCGAGCACCAGGCCCCATCCCAGAACCGGGTGCGACACAGTGAGGCCGCGGATGTCGTCCATCTTCTGCGTGCCCTTGACCTGCGCGATATGGCCGACAGAAAAGAAAATGGCGGATTTGGTCAGGCTGTGCATGATCATGTGCAGCAAGCCCGCGAAGTTGGCGAGCGGTCCGCCCATGCCGAACGCAAAGCTGATGATGCCCATGTGTTCGATCGACGAGTAGGCGAACATCCGCTTGATATCGTCGCGGCGATATAGCATGAAGGCCGCGAAGACGACCGAAACCAGTCCCAGGGTGACCATCAGCGGTCCGGGCGCGAGCGCACGCGCATTGCCGGACATCACCATCTTGAAGCGCAACAGCGCGAAGAGCGCGACGTTGAGGAGCAGTCCCGATAGCACAGCCGAAATGGGCGTGGGGCCTTCCGCGTGCGCGTCGGGAAGCCACGCGTGCAAGGGTGCCAAGCCCACTTTCGTGCCGTAGCCTAGCAGCAGGAACACGAACGCGAGGTTGAGCAGCGCCGGGTCGAAGGTGGAGGCCCGCCGCACGAGCACGCTCCAAGCCATCGCCTCCAAGCCCTCTCCCATTACCGAGCTCGCGGCGAGATAGACGAGGATCGTTCCGAAGAGCGCAAGCGCGATGCCGACGCTGCCCAGAATGAAGTACTTCCACGCGGCCTCGAGCGCCTCGTGCGTGCGATAGATGCCCACCATCAGGACCGTGGTCAAGGTCGCCAACTCGACGGCCACCCACATCAGTCCTACGTTGTTCGCGAGCAACGCCAGGTTCATGGCGAACATGAGCGTCTGATACATCGCGTGGTAGAAGCGCAGATAGACATGCGTCAGGCGGCCGGTTTCGAGCTCGTGCGCGATGTAGCTGCCGCTGAACACGCTGGTGGTGAAGCCCACGAACGTATTGAGCACGATGAACACGACGTTCACATCGTCGACGATCAGGAACAGGCCCGGCTCCGGCCGCACGAAGAAAAGCGCGACCGCGCAGAGCAGCGTCAGCAGAGTGCCGAGGACGTTGAGCCGCGCCGTGGTTCGATCGTCGGGCAGGAACGCCAGCAACAGCGCGCTCACCGCCGGAATGATCAGGATTGCCCTGATGACGAGCGTGCCGGGATCGCTCATGGCCGCTCCCCGCGGAATCGATCGAGCGCGTGCATGTCGACCGAATCGAAGCGCTCCCTGATGCGAAACAGGAAGATCCCGATCACGATCAGCGCGATGAGAATCGAAAACGCGACGCTGATCTCGACCACCAGCGGCATACCCTTGGCGCCTGTGGCCGCGAGGATGAGCCCGTTCTCGATCGACATGAAGCCGATCACCTGGCCTACTGCGTTGCGGCGAGACACCATCATCAGCAAGCCGAGGAGGATGACGGACAGCGCAAAGGCGAGATCCTCGCGCACGAGCGTACCTTCCGCAGCGGTGATCGGCAGCATGACCAGAATCGACAGCGCCACGAGCCCGATGCCGCCCAGCATCGTCTGCCCGATGCCGACCACGGTCTCGATGTTGCGATGGATGCCCAGCCGCACGATGATGCGGTGAAGCACGACGGGGATCACGATCGCCTTGACGACCAGCGCGATCGTGGCGGTGATGTACAGATGGGGCGCGTTCTGGATGTGCGCCTGCCACGCCACCGACCCCGAGACGACGAAGGCGTGCAGAGCGAACGTATTGAGCAGGCTGAACATGCGGTCCTGGTAGAGCAGCATGAAGCTCACCAGCACCAGACCGCCGGCGAAGAGATGCGCGATATCCAGAGCAAGACGATCCATCACACGCCTCGCGAAACGAAGAGCAGCAACGCGGCGAGCAGAGCGAGCATGAGCGCTGCGCCGAGAAAGTCCGTGACGCGGAAGACCCGCATCTTGGCTACCGCCGTCTCGAAGACAGCCAGTAGCAATCCGCCCACCGCCAGTTTGAGCACATAGACAGGCAGACTGATCGCATAGGCGGCGAGATCCTGGCCGGCGACCGCCACGCCCCACGGGGTGAACACGCAGCCGATGACGGACAGATAGAGCAGCAGCTTGAGCGACGCCGACGCTTCGATCACCGCCAGATGGCGTCCGGAGTATTCGAGGATCATCGCCTCGTGCACCATGGTGAGCTCGAGGTGCGTCGCGGGGTTGTCGACGGGAATGCGCGCGTTCTCGGCGATGGCCACTATGACCAAGCCGACGAGCGCCATGGCCATCGACACGCGCACCCCCACGCCCGGGCCCTGCATGAACGTCGCCACCGAAGAGAGTTGAGTCGAGCCGGCAAGAAGCGATACTGTGAATGCGATCATCAGCAGTGCCGGCTCGGCGAGCGAAGCGATCATCATTTCCCGGCTCGAGCCGATCCCGCCGAAGCTCGTGCCGACGTCGAGCCCTGCCAGCGCGAGCATGAAGCGCGCGCTGCCCAGGAGCGCAATGATCGCAATCAAGTCCGCGGCGGGGCTGAAGGCGAGGCCGGTGGCGAACGTCGGCACCAACGCCGCCGCGACCCAGGTCGTGGCGAAGATCACGTAGGGCGCAGCGCGAAAGACCCACGAGGCGTTGTCCGCCAGCACGACTTCCTTGCGCAGTAGCTTATGCAGATCGCGGTAGGGCTGGATGAGATCGGGCCCTTGACGGCGCAGCAGGCGTGCCTTCACCTTGCGCACGTATCCGGTGAGGAGCGGTGCAAGCGCCAGGACCAGCAGCAACTGGCCGAGTTGAACGAGCGCGTCGAGGATTATTGCCATATGGCGAGTATCACCAGGAGCGCCACCAACGCGCCCGACACGAGCGTCAGGTAGCCGCGGATCGTCAGGAACTGCACCCGGTTGAGAACGTCGGCGGTCACGCTGACAAACTTGGCGACGGGTGCATACAAGGCGTCCCACAAGAGGTCGTGCAGTTGGACATGCAGTCGCGCGGGCCGCAGATCGCCGGGCGGCGGCATGTGGATTTCCTCGCGGGCACGGAACACCGTCGTTCCGAATACGCGTCGAATCGGTTGCGCGAAACTTCCTGCCGTGTATTGCGTGGCCGGACTCGCGTCCGGAAATCCGCAGTCCCAGGGGGCTGAACGCCGGATCGCGTGCGATGCCCAGCGGTGAATGACATAGGCCGCAAGGCTCGCCGCGGCGGCGATGAGGATGAACAACAGCAGGCCGTTGTAGGAGCTGCGACCCTCGGCGATGGGAACGATGGTGAACCATGCGAACGCGGCTTGCCGCGGCATCTGCGCATTGACGAGCCCCTGGACCACCGGAGCGAGCGCGTCGATGAAGTAGCCAGGCAGAATGCCGGCAACAAGACAGAGGAAGACCAGCGCGAACATCGCGGTCAGCGAAAACTTGTCGGTTTCCTGTGCATCGTGGGCGACGCTCGTTCGCGGGCGGCCGAGAAACGTGATCCCGAATGCCTTGACGAAGCAGGCGGCCGCCAGGGCCGCGGAGAGAGCGAGCAGGCCGCCGACGGCGGGTACCAGAAACTTCAGCACCCACTGCGGCAGCTGGGGGCTCAGCAGGATCGCCTGGAAGGTGAGCCATTCCGAGGCGAAGCCGTTGAAGGGTGGAAGCGCGGAAATCGCCGCCGAGCCGATGAGAAAGGCAAAGGCGGTGAACGGCATGCCACGGATCAATCCGCCCAGCCGCTCCATGTCGCGTTCGCCCGTCGCCGTGAGGACCGCGCCGGACCCGAAGAAGAGCAGACTCTTGAACACCGAATGATTGAAGACGTGGAAAAGTGCCGCGGTCGTCGCCAACGCTGCCGGCCCTCGCATGTCGTTGGCAGCGAAAGCCAGTCCAAGACCGAGACCGATGAAAATGATGCCGATGTTCTCGACCGTGTGATACGCGAGCAGGCGCTTGAGATCGTGCTCCATCAGCGCGTGCAGCACGCCCAGGACGGCGCTGGCGCCGCCGAAGAGGAGCACCACGCCACCCGACCACCACACGGGTGGTCCCATCAGGTCGAACACAATGCGAACGAAGCCGTACACCGCGACCTTGGTCATCACACCGCTCATGAGCGCGGACACATGGCTCGGCGCAGCCGGATGCGCCAGAGGCAGCCAGACGTGGAGCGGTACGAGACCCGCCTTGGAGCCGGCGCCGAGCAGTGCCAGCGCGAGAACCGCCGAGGCGACGGTCGTGGAGAGCTGGGTATTGCGGATCGCATCGAACGCGTAACCGCCGGCCGGACCGGCCAGGAGACCAAAGCTCAGGAGCAGCGATAGCGTACCGAGGCTTGCCATCAGCAGGTAGATGTAACCGGCGCGCGCGTTGCCGGGCTGACGGTGGTGAGCCATGACCAGCGCCCAGGACGTGAGTGACATGAACTCCCAGGTCAACAGGAAAGTGAACGCGTCATCGGCGAGCACGACCAGATTCATGCCGGCGAGAAAAGCGGGGAAGAAGGGAAGCACGCGGCGGGGCTCCGGCTCGTGACGTCCGTAGCCCAGCCCGTAAAGGCTTGCCGTTGCGCCGCCCAGATTGACGACCGCGAGAAACGCCGCGGCGAGCGGGTCGAACCTGAAATGCGCGCCCAGCCAGGGCAACCCGATCGGCAGGCGCAGGAGCCCAGGCGACCGTTATCAACGCAACGGTCGAAACGACGAGCGCGATCGCATAGACGAAGAACGTCGTCGTAGCGCGTCGCGCGCCCGCGACCGCCGCGGGGGCGGTTGCCAGCAGTACCGCGATACACCACAACAACACTTCTACGGCCATTGAGCGTTGCCTCGCTTGACCTCGACGTGGAAAAGGAAGCGCAGTTCCTGAGTCTTGTGCAAGTGCGTGACAAGCACTTGCACCGCGAACTTTCCCCTCGCCCGCTCGCGGGAGAGGGGAAAGGGGTGAGGGCGAGGCTCGTCATGCATCTTTACGATGCTCGTTAGGTGCGCCAGGACATCAGCGCGTCTTCAAGCGGATGCCTCGTCCGCCCTTGTCGCTGACGGCACCCTCGTTGATGAGCTCGACCCCCGCCGCCTCGAGAGCAGCGATAAGTTTCATCAATGAATCCACATTGCCGCGAATCACACCCTCGCTTGCTTCCATTCTTTGAATCGTGGGCAGCGAAAGCCCGGAAGCTGCGGCCAAGTCGCGCTGGTCCATTCCGACGAGCGCTCGAGCCGCCCGGAGTTGTGCAGCGGTAATCACGGATAAACCATTGGTATTGACGTAAAAGACATCACAAGTTAATGTTATGACATCTTTTTATTTACCGCAACTTTAGCGGGGCTCTGCGTGGCGGATAAGCACGCTAGCTAAGGAAATACGCCGGCACAAGGATGGATCCGACTTATGCAGCAACGCGAGGTGGAGGTCGTTAACAAGCTGGGACTGGGCGCACCCGAGTCCGCCAAACTCACGCAGCTGGCCGCGAAATATCAGTGCGACGTGTCCCTGGCACGCAGCGGGCGCAAGGTCAACGCCAAGAGCCTGATGGGTGTGATGATGCTGGCGGCGGGTAAGGGGAGCCGAGTGCTGCTCGAAACCGACGGACCCGACGAGATCGAAGCGCTGGACGCGATCGTCGCGCTGATCGGGAACTATTTCGGAGAAGGAGGGTGATGCGAAGCGGCGACGTTCGATCGTCGTCGCGCTCGCGGGGCGTTTTGTCTTGCTCGGGCGGGCCGACTCAAGCTCGCATCAATCTCCGCTGCATCGACCTCGTCGAGATCGCGCGGTGCTCATTTATCGCTGCGATCCCAGGTGCGCTCGATCAACATCGATACACCCACGACGATCAGAATCAGCGGCCACCACGTCACCAGCAGCTGACCGATATGCGGTATCCATCCCAGGTTCGACAGCAGAAAAAGCAGGCCGAGGGCGATCAGAATGATCGGCCCGACAATCGATCGCGATCGCACGATCCCTCCTATTCAATGATCCGCAGCGCCAGTTCGCCGACGCGAAGGCCGCGCGGCCCGCTGGCATGATAACGGAATCGACGCCCGTGGATGCACGGTCGGTGCGCTCGGTGCACCAGCCCCGGGGGCAAGCGCAAACCCGCTCGATGTTACGGTAGCTTGCGTTGCGCGAGCTTCTGGACGAACGCCGAAAGACCTTCGGTGTTGACGTCGGAAACGGCGAGCCAGTCCATTCCGGAACCCGTCGCATGCGCTACGTTGAATCCGCGCACGGTGCGCAGCGAAGACGGTGGCGCGCGCGCCGACTCGGGTCGAACGAAGACATCGATCGTGTGTTCCCGGTAGCGGTAGACGAGAGTGGCCACGGGCTGCCGGTCGAAATAGTCGAGCCTGCCGCCGACGAGAGCGAATCCGTCGGCCGTGAAATCCTGCACTGGCGGCGAATAATCGAGGCGCGCCGAGAGCCAGGGCTTGACGGTGTGCTGGTCCGACGAGGCGATGTCGATCAGGTGATGGTTGAGCGTCGCGCGGACGTGCATCTGCACCGCTTCCAGCGCGAGGTCCTCGTTGGCGCGCCATTGAAGCAGCGAGGTTCCGATCATCCACGCGAGGACGGTCGCGGCACAGCCCCCGAGCGCGCCTGCCGTCAGCCAGCGCCAGCGACCGCTCGTCGCGGCCCGATCGACGGGACTCGACGATGCTTGGTGCTCGAGTCGCTCCGCGATCCGCGTGCGCAGCGCCTGCGGCGCCGGGAAATAGGGAACCTCCGCGCGCAGCCGCGTACGCAGTGCAAGCAGGCTCCGGTGCGCTTCGGCGCACTGCGGGCAGTTCCTCGCCGATCGCCCGCAACAGCGGCGAGCACTGAAGCAGGGCGCGGGCGCGCGCGAGCCTCGACATCACGGTCCCGATCGGTATATCGGCGATGCGCGCAATCTCCTTATATGAAAGTTCTTCCATTTCACGCAGCACGAGCACCTCGCGGTATCCCAGCGGCAACTTCGCTACCGCGTCGGCCAGCGCCTGCGAATCGGCGTGGAGCAGCGCTGCCTGCTCGGGGCCGATCGCGGCATCGTCGACCGCCGTGTCGATGGCCGCTCCCGCGTCGCGCGCGATCTCCTGGGGCCGGTTGCTGCGGTACCAGTCGTAGAACGCGCGCCTGACGATGGTCAGGAACCACGATTTTGCCTCCCCGCCACGCAATGTCTCGACGTACCTGAGCGCGCGGACGCATGCGTCCTGAACAACGTCTTCGGCGTCGTCCGCATCCCGCGTCAGCCAGCGCGCCAGATTGTGGGCGGCGTCCAGGTGCGGCAATACCAGCGTTCGGAAGCGGTTCTCGTTGGACATCTCGATGCTCTGTCTTACCAGGCAGACCGGTGCCGTGACCTATTTATTCCCGCGGGAATAACGGCCGGGGCATCGCGGTAGGAGGGTAAGCCGACCTCGCGTACGCAGGAAGCTTGCGTCGGCCCTCTCCATCCGCAAAGGAAAATCGTCATGATCCCCTACCGCTGGCACCATCTCGCTCGGGCGTCGATATTCCTGCTCTTGTCGGGCTTGGTACTCACCGCCGCCGCCGCGGGCCCGAAGGCCTACGTCGGCAACTTCAAGGACGATACCGTCAGCGTCATCGATACGAGCGCCGGCGCGGTCATCGCCACGGTGCCCGTCGCCAAGGGCCCGCATGGCATGAGCGTAACGCCGGACGGCCGCTGGGTCTACGTCAGCGGCGAGGGCTCGTCGAGCGTGAGCGTCATTCAGACTTCGACCGATCGCGTCGTGCAGACGATCGAAGTCGGCAGCACGCCGCATGGATTGGCGATGGCGCCGGACGGAAAGACGCTCCTCGTCGGCGTTTACGGAACCGACCATGTCGCGTTTGTCGACACCGCGACGCAGAAGGTCGTTGCCACCATTCCGGTGGCGAAGCCGCATACGATCGCGATTCGCCCCGACGGGAAGCTCGCGTACGTCGCGTCGCAGGAGCCGGGCAAGTTCGCACTGGTCAAGGTCGATCTTGCAACGCGATCCGTGGTCGGCAGCATCGCGCTCGACAAGCCGCCGCGCGATCCGGAGTTCGGCCATGACGGCAAGGCGCTTTACATCACGATGGCGGGGGTCGATGCGATCAACGTGCTCGATCCGACGTCGGACGCGATCGTCGCGCGCATCCCTACCGGCGCGTCGCCACACATCGCCAGCGCGTTTCGAGGTGCGCCCGCCGGCACGGCCGTCGTGCAAGGACCCGGCCAGCTGCTCTTGTTCGATACGGCGACCAACGCGCCGCTGCGCTCGATCGCCGTGGGCAAGCAACCGCACTGGGTCGGGGCGATAGGCGACGGCAAGAAAGCATACGTGACCAACGAAGGCTCGAACGACGTCACCGTCGTCGATCTGGCAACCGCGCAGACGACCACCATCGCGGTGGGCAACGCGCCGCGCAAGGTCGTCGTCCAGCAGGCGGCGGGCGCTACCGCGTCGAACGCGCGGGTGTCCATCGTCAACTTTGCGTTCGCTCCGCCGGAAATCGTCGTCGCACCAGGGCAGAGCGTGACGTGGACGAACAACGACGGCGCTCCTCACGGGCTCGCCTACAAGGACGGCGCGAAGGGCGCCGACCTGCTGCTTCCCGGAGCGAGCTTCAGCCGCACGTACGTCGTGCGCGCGCCCTGACTTTGCGTGGTTTCTGCGGTTGCGGCACCGAACATCGTTCGCGGCGCCGATGACGCTCCGTTGATCGCGCACGCCGCGGCGGGCCTTAAAGCCACGGCGCGGGAACTTTTCGCTGTCCGTCCTGCCGATGGAGCATTCATTCTTACTCGGCGCGATCCGGCCGCCGATTTGTCTCCGACAGGCGACGGTTCAGGTGCGACATATACGCAATATCCTCCTGCCGCACGGGAAGGGCGGCCTGCTTCCCGCCCTTTTGCTTGCGGCCGCGGCGTCGATCGTGTCACCGCCGACGCGTGCCGATTCGAGCGTCGACGTACCTCCGCTCACGCTGCCGGGGCCGTACGCGGTAGCCTGCAGCAACGTCGCGCAGGACTTCAGCCGCGTGGCGCCCGGCGAGAACGCGAGCGATTATTGGGAAGGCGCCAAACGTTCGAACGGAAGCTCGCGGTACGTGACCGACCTGCTGGCGGATCCGCTCAACACGTTCACCGTCGCGGTGACGGCTCCCGACGACGGCTCGCTCTTCGGGTCGTTTGCCGGGCGCACGATGCCCTACGCCGCGATCATCTGCTATCCCACGACACCCGCGAATCCCCGAGCCGATTACCCGCTGCCGACCGGCAAGGCCGTGCCACGAATGCAACGCGGCAGCGACGCGCCGATCTTCGCGGACGACTCCGCGCGGTATGCCGTGCTGCTCTTTTCGCACGGCTATCAGGGCAGCCCCATCGCGAGCGACTATCTCGACCCGATGCTCGTCTTCGCGAGCTTCGGCTATGTCGTCGCCGCCCCTTTTCACGGCGATCCACGATTCTCCGACCTCGTCCCTGAAAATCTCGGCACCTTTTTCTATCTCCTTACGCACCTCGACGATTTCATTGCAATGCAGGCGCTCCGCCCGCTGTCGTTGTCCGCGACGCTCGATCGCCTGCTTGCGGATCCGCAATGGGCGTCGCACGTCGATGCGACGAAGATCGCCGGCTTCGGCGCGAGCCAGGGAGGCGAATCGGTGCTTTTGATGGCAGGCGCAGGCCTGACCAAGACGGTGGGACAGTCGTGGTCGCGCGTCACGCTCGACCCGCGACTGAAGGCCGGCGTCGGCTACATCCCGTATTTCGGACAAAGCGTCCTGCCCAGCTTTGGCCGCGATCAACACGGCCTGGACGGCGTGACGCTGCCTTACCTTGCGATTTCCGGAACGGCCGACACGACCGCGCCGATCGCGGTGACGCAGGCAGGAATTTCTCGGCTCGCCGGTCCGCGCGAGCTGGTATCGCTCGCCGGCGTCGATCACCATTTCGACGTCGCGTCGGCCGCCGACATCTTCACGTGGAGCCTGACCTTTCTCGATGCGAGTGTCCGCGGCGACCCGCTCGCGCATCAGAAGCTGATCCGAATGACCCGCGTCGCGGGCGGCGGCGACGATTCCGTCGTCATTCCGTACGCGGAGCCTGCCTGGGGCAACTTCAGCGGACTGTGGTGGAAATCGCCTGCGGGGTCCGAATCGGGATGGGGCATCAACGTCTCGCACCAGGACGACATGATCTTCGCCTCGTGGTTCACCTACGACATGAACGGCAAAGGATGGTGGCTGGTGATGACCGCTCCGAATAACGGAGGCAATACCTTCTCAGGCACGCTGCTCTCCGTCACCGGCCCGGCGTTCGATGCGGTGCCCTTCGATCCTGGCCAGGTGACAGGAACGGCGGTGGGCACGGGGACGCTGACGTTCAGTGACGCCGACAACGGCAGCTTTGCCTATACCGTGAACGGCGTCTCACAGGTCAAGGCCATCACCCGCGAGGTGTTCGGCACGCTGCCGACGTGCGTCTTCGGTGCGCAGAACAATCCTGCCGCTGCAGCCAACTACCAGGACCTGTGGTGGAGGAGCCCGGCCGCCTCGGAGTCGGGATGGGGAATCAACATCACCCATCAGGGCGATACGCTCTTCGCCACCTGGTTTACCTACGACCACGATCGCTCGCCGATGTGGCTGGTGATGACCGCCAACAAGGCCGCGCCGGGCGGCTATGCGGGAGACCTCTACCGGACCACCGGGCCGCCGTTCAATGCGGTGCCGTTCAATCCGGCGGCGGTAGTGGCGACCAAGGTGGGCGTGGCGAGCTTCACTTTCAGCGACGGCAACAATGCCACGTTTGCCTACGCCGTCAACGGCGTCTCGCAGGCGAAGCCGATCACCCGCGAGGTCTTCCGCGCGCCGGGAACGGTATGCCGATGATGCAGTCGATGCATCACCCGCATCGAAAAAAAGACTGAAGTGAAAAAGAAATCGCTTCGATTCGGCAAAGGCTTCCGCGTCGCGCTCGGCAATCGCCGTTCGGAAGCTGCGGTGATGGTAATCGAGCCTGGCGACGCCGAAGGCGATCCGACAAACCGCCACCGCGGTTCCGACCAATGGCTGTTCGTGGTGTCGGGCACGGGCGTGGCGACCGTCAACGATAAGCGCTATCTTCTGCGCGAAAATGTCCTGCTGCTGATCGAGCACGGCGACCGCCACGAAATACGCAACAACGGCAAGTCGCTGCTGCGCACGCTCAACGTCTACGTTCCGCCCGCATACGGCAAGTCGGGCGAGACGCTGCCGCGCGGAAGGCGCTAGTCGCCGACGAACCTGAGTGCCGCCATGACGACAAAGCTCGATAGCCCGCTGCGAAGAGAAATCGAGATTGCCGGCGCGCTTTATACCCTGACCATCACGCCGCAGGGCCTGACGCTGGTGCCCAAAGGCAGGAGGAAGGGCTACGAGCTCGAGTGGAATGCGTTCGTCAGCGGCGAGGCGGCGCTTGCAACCGCGCTCAACGCATCGCTGATGGTGCAGCCTGTCGATTCACCTGCTAGCAAGCGCTCGAAGGTGTCCAAACCCCGGAAGCGCTAGGGCGGGCCACCTAATGCATCGCGCGGCGCGGGCCGCTCGTCTGCAATAATTTCTCGAGCTTGTCGATGTCGATCGGCTTGACGAGATGATCGTCGATGCCGGCGTCCTTCGACAACTGGCGGTCCTTTTCCATGCCGTATCCGGTGATACCAAAGATGCGCGCGCTCATGGCGCTCGGAAGCTCGCGCAGGCGCCGTGCGACTTCGTAGCCGTCCATGCCCGGCAGCCCGATGTCGAGCAGGACGACGTCGGGCGCGAATTCCGCGGCTTGCTCGAGTGCGGCGTAGCCGTCCGGCGCAGTCTGAACCTCGTGACCCCACGTTCGCGCCAAAAGCGCGAGGGTTTCGGCGGAGTCCGGATTATCGTCGACGACCAGCACGCGCCGCTGCTTGGCGTGCTCTTCCGGGTGCTTGACCCTTTGCGCCGGGGCTTGCGCGGATCGCTTGGAAATCCGCCCGCGCGGCAACGTGACAGAGAACTCGCTCCCCCGACCCGGCCCGGCGCTCTGAGCCTGCACGCTTCCGCCGTGCATCTCGACCAGGCGCTGCACGAGCGTCAGACCGATGCCGAGCCCGCCTTCGGCGCGGCCGCGCGAGTTATCCCCGCGCGCGAACAGGTCGAATACGCGAGACAGCAATTCGCTTGGCATGCCGATGCCGTTGTCGCGTACGCGGATCAGCGCCCATGTATCGTCGCCGCTGAGCTCGAGCTCGATGCGGCTTCCTTCGGGGCTGTATTTCGCCGCGTTGTCGAGGAGGTTGAGCACCACTTGCTCGATTCGCTCCGGATCGACGACCGCGAGCAGCGGCTTGTCGGGCAGGGAAAGCGCAAGCTGGTCGTTCAGCGCGTCGAGCCGATACTGTATCGACTCGCATGCCTTGTTGATCACGGCGACGAGATCGACCTCCTCCTTGCGCAGGGCGATCTGGCCGTGGCTGATGCGCGCAACGTCGAGAAGATCGTCGACGATCCGCGCCAGCCTTCCGATCTGCCTTTCGATCATCGCCCTCAGCCGATCGGCCTCGTCGGCACTGACTTTGCCGTCGCGCAACAGTCGCAGCGCGTTGCGCACCGGCGCCAGCGGATTTCTCAGCTCGTGTGAAAGCATCGCCAGAAACTCGTCCTTGCGCAAGGCCTCCTGACGCAACGCCAGCTCCACCTTCTTGCGCTCGGTGAGGTCGCGACTCGTCTCCAGAACGAGCGTGGGTTTGCTCTGGGCGCGGATCAGCGTGCAATGGCTTTCGACGACAAGCTGGCGGCCGTCGCGCGTCGTGTGCAGCTGCTCGCCACTCCATCGGCCGTCACGATCGAGCGCCGCCTCCAGCGCATTCAATTCCACGCTGCGGTGCGTGCGCAATAATTCGTCTCTGCTCTTTCCGACGGCCTCCTCGGCGGTCCAGCCGTAGAGCTCTTCCGCACCGCGGTTCCAGTAGCGTATGGGACCGCCGACCTCCCACACCAGAATCGCATCGTGCGCCTGATCGAGCAGTCCGGCCTGTTGCTTCAGCAGCGCCTCGATTCGATAATGTTCGGTGACGTCATGCAATGAGAGCAATACGAGATCGCCCTCTTCACCGCCGCGGACAAGCTTGTGCGCGTTGAGCGCAATCGTCCTCTCTCCGATCTTGGGAAAGATGGCGGTGACCTCGCTTTGCTCGATCGGTTTGTTCTCCCGCAGAACCGCCAGCAATTCCCGCTTCAGTTCCTGGTCCCTCCACTGACCGTCGCCTAGCTCGGTGAACAGACAGCGGTCCGTTTCCGCGGGAGTCGTCCGGAATATCTCGTAAAACGCGCGGTTTGCGCCGTGGACGCGCAACTCGTTGTCCAGGAGCAGCAGCGGCGTGCCCACCGTCTCGACGATCGCCTGCGAATAGTCGCGAGAGCGGCGCAGATCGGCATTGAGCTGGCTAAGCTCCAGATTGCGGATGCGCAGCTCTTCGTTGGTTGTCGCCAGCTCTTCGTTGGCGGACTGCAGCTCCTCCTTCGCAGTCTCGAGCTCCTCGTTCGTGCTCTGGAATTCCTCGTTGGCGGACAGCACTTCTTCGTTGGCCGAGCGCAGCTCCTCCTGCGTCGCCTCGCTCGATTCGACCACCGATTGCAGGTACGCGCGAGTCGCCTCGATTTCATGCCTGAGCTGGTTGTTCTCGGTGTCCTTCGCTGCGACGGCCGCGCCGCCCGACGACGTGGAGCGGAACCAGCGGGCAAGACCGTCGAGCAGCGACGCGCTGGGTGCCTTGACAGCTTCGGGCAATTCGAACAGCACCGTGTAGCAGCGCGCGGTGCTACCTGCAGTCCACAGAGGGATGACTTCGACATCGACTCGCCGATTCCCGCCTTCGATCTCGACCCGGAGACCTTCTCTGCGCACCGGCGCCTCGATCCTGCGCGCCTCGGCGATTGCAGTCGACACTTCGACCAGGATTTCCGGGCGTATCAATTTTTGCAGTTGCAGGCTCGCCGCGCCTTGCTGATGCTCGAGAAAAAGCCCGGTGCGGCCGCGAAACTGCAGCACGTTCATGCGCTCGTCGATCACCACCGCGGGCGGCGCGAAGCGGGTGAGCAGGCGGCGGTCCGACTCCCGCTGCACATGATCGAAGTCGACCTCTTCCGTCTCGGCTGGCACGGGAACCCGCGCCCGCTTGGCCTGGATGCGGTCGATGGGCGGCAATTCCAGAGTAAGGCTGGAAGGCGTGGGAGCACGCTGATAGAGCTTGCGCTTCTTGTCGCGCAGCTCGAAAAGCTCGCTCGACTGACCGATGCTCTCCGACGGCCCGAGCATGAGAAAGCGCTCGGGTTTGAGCGCGTAATGGAAAATCGTCATCACCTTTTTCTGCGTGCTCTGATCCAGGTAGATGAGCAGGTTGCGGCAGCTCACCAAATCGAGCCTGGAAAAGGGCGGATCGCGCGTGACGTTATGCTCGGCGAACACGCAAAGGTCGCGAACCATTCTGACGATTTCGTAATGATCGTCGACCTTCACGAAAAATCGCTGTAGCCGCTTTTCCGACATGTCGAGAGCGATGTTTTCGATGTAGCGGCCCGCGCGTGCGCGATCGATCGCCTGGCCGTTGACGTCGGTGCCGAAAATCTGGATCGGCATGGACGCGGCTGCGTCGCCGAGGAATTCGAGCAGGACGATCGCGATGGAGTAGACCTCTTCGCCGGTCGAGCAGCCCGGAACCCAGATGCGGATCGGATCGTTTGGAGCGCGGCCTTGCATGATGCGCGGAAAGACGTCGCTGGCAAGGCTGTCGAATGTCTCCGCATCCCGGAAGAATCCGGTCACGCGGATGAGGAAGTCCTGATACAGCGCAGCGACTTCCGCCGGATTGTCCTGCAGCAGCTCGAGGTAGCCCGAGAGCGTGTCGATCTTCTTGAGCGCGAGGCGGCGAACCAGGCGGCGGTGGATGGTGCTTCGCTTGTAATGGCTGAAGTCGACTCCGCTGGCCGCGCGCAGCAGCCGGAAAAGGCGTTTCCAGCCGTCCTCGTTGATGTTCGCCTCTTCCGGCAGCGGCTCGTCGGTCAGGTAAGGATGACTGGCGATGCGCTCGAGCTCCTTGGCGATCTCTGCAGGCGTGAGGACGAAATCGACGCAGCCGGTGTCGATGGCGCTGTGCGGCATGCCGTCGAATTTGGCGGAGGTCTCGTCCTGCGCAAACGTGATTCCGCCCTGACCCTTGATCGCCTGCATTCCGGTCGCTCCGTCGGACCCCGTTCCCGACAGGATCACGCCGATGGAATTCTTCTTGTGCTCCATCGCAAGCGAATTGAACAGCGCGTCCGTCGGCATGTGGATGCCTGCCGCTTCGGTTCGGGCCGTCACGATCAGGTGACTGTCGCTGACGATCATTCCCGTGTTGGGCGTGATGACGTAGACGTGATCGGGCAGGATGGCGGCGCCGTTCTGCGCCTCCAGGACGGGCATGGAAGTTTTCTTGGCCAGGATGTCGGCGAGAAAGCTCGAGTGCGTCCGGTCGAGATGCTGGACGACCAGGAATGCGAGCCCGGTCGCGGGCGAAAGATGCGTCAGCAGCTCGGAGACGGCTTCGAGCCCACCGGCGGACGCGCCGATGCCGACCATCGCGCGCGGCTCCCGCGGGCTCATCGAATCGGTGCTGCGTTCCTCGGCCATGAAATCCTGTGCAGGATGATGCCGCGCAGGGCGCGGCGGCACAATAGTAATGATACGCCTTGCCGCCGGTTTCATCGTGAGCGCCGAGTCGACGGCGCTATGTGCGCTTGATCGCTTACTCGAACGACCCGCATGCTCGCCGCCGCGCGCGGCAAGGCGCGGGGTTATCTCCGTCGCAACGCGGCGCTCAGGGACCTTTGGGAGGGATCGGTTGCGGCACCGGATTCGAGATGGGCTTGACCGATTTCAGATAGCCAAACAACGCTTTCAGATCTTGATCAGTCAGCATCGCGACGTCGAACCACGGCATCGGCGGCAGGAGAGGACGTCCAACACCCAGATGCTTTCCGGTGCGCATCGTCTTGATGAATTGATCCGCGGTCCAGCCGCCGAGACCCGTCGCGGTGTCGGGCGTCAGGTTCGCGGCGAAGCTCACGCCCCAGGGGCCGGCCCACGCGGTAAAGTCGTTGTTCGTCATCGCGGCCCATTGGGTCGGTCCCAAAACGCCAGCGGGGACCGCAGGAACCTGCGCGTTGGCGGGATGACCCGACAGCAATCGCGACGCGTCGTTGGCAGGGCCGTTCGGCGTCATGATCTTGGGTGTGTGGCAGTCGCTGCAGCCGCCGTACATCGCCAGATACTCGCCGCGGCTCATCTTTTCTTTGCCCGCGCCTTTCGTCTGTGCAAGCGCGGGCTGCGCCGCCAGAAGGATAATGCATGCTACAAATACAATCGACTTGCCAATGGCCCTGAACCGCATCCCATCCTCCTCGTAGGCGACAAAATTGCGGCGCGGAGCCGCGCCTTGATTATGCACTCGTCGACCCAGAATTGCCTGCCATCGGCGGGAATTTGCGCCGGGCGCTCCGTGCGCTATCGTTATGGGAGCCGCGGACTCGCGCGGCGAAGATCGTCTCGCCCTCGATGATTGAAACCGAAAAGACCGACGTAACGCCTCCCGCCACGGATGCCGACGGCAATCTGTTGCTTAGCCCCGAGGAGGCGCGAGACGTACTGCGCGAGTGCTTTTCCGATTTCGTGTCAGGATTGCGCACGCTGGTGCGCATGTCGATCGAGACCACGAACGATCTGTTCGAGATGAACGAGTTCGTGAGCGAGGCCGCCGCGCAGGATTTTCAGCTCAAGCGCGACGAATGGATCGCGTACCTCGAGCGCGCGCACCGCGACCTGTTGGAAAAACGCATCGCGGGGACGCGCCGTCAGGGGCGAAGGCCCGATTTCGACGCCTCGGTCGCGACGCTGCGCGTGCTCAACGCTTTCGACCAGGAAAAGCAGTCCGCGCTCATCCAGGGCTCGGAAGCGCTGCATCGACTCACCAAGCGCGAGGTCGATGCCCTCGATCTTCGAGTGGGCGTGCTCCTTCGCGAAAAATTCGTTCGCGATATCGATAATCCCCTGTCCCCGGCATACCTCCTCGACGGAATCGGTGTGGCGTCGCGCGCGGTCTATCCGAACCCGAGAGTCTGGCGCCCGCTGATGGAACGCGTCATCGCCGACATCACGCCGGGTATGAACAAGATTTACATCAAGATCAACCGTTCTCTCGCCGGCCGCCACGTGCTTCCCGAAATCAAGGCTGAGCTGCGCGCGCGCAGCGAGTTGCGCCCGGCCGACGATTCGGAGCTGCTTCCGGTATTCACGCGCCTGATCAAGGAAGCGGCGCCGACGGGCACGGATGCACTGCTGGCTCTCAACGTCGACGTGCCCACCGCTTCGGCGCCGGCGCCCGCGTCATCGATGCCGGCCGCGGCCACCGGCGCTGCGCCGTCAGTTTCCGCGCCGGAAGCGGCACCAACGCAAGAGACAGCACCCGGGGTCACTCCCGAAACGCCCGCAGGCGCTGCGGGGATGCCATTGGTCGCGCGCGCGCTCGCGTGGAGCGCGGCTTCCAATCCGTACGTCGTCGATCTCGCCCAGCCGCACGCCGCTCCCGCCGGGAGCGCGACCACAGAGAGCCTTCATGGACTGCCGCAGCTCGATCCGCTGATGGCGCTCGGCTCGTTATCCACGGCCGTCGCCGCGCTCGATCGCTGGCAGCGCGCCGATCCCGGCGAGCTTCCTGCTTCGGATGCGCCCGGCAGCGGGCAGGACGCGCCGGCCCCTCCGTTGAATCGGATTCCCTACATACGCGCCGCCATCGGCGACAAGGTCGTCAACAGCACCGACAAGATCACCATGGATGTGATCGGGCTGCTGTTCGATTACATCTTTCGCGATCCATCGATCCCCGGATCACTGCGCGGGCTGTTCGGCCACCTGCAGGTGCCCATCCTCAAGACGGCGCTGCTGGATCGGACCTTTTTCTCGGACAGGAAGCACCCA
>WNGK01001776.1_pt1 | contig 39678 bp, 42 predicted proteins | sample 5400601 | NCBI WGS metagenome assembly WNGK01 (sample SAMN13153376, study PRJNA577476) | soil metagenome | isolation source: 60 cm soil or saprolite under Garry oak tree replicate 1 | place: USA:California | collected 2016-06-15 | reverse complement strand
CTCGCGTAAAATCAGCCGCTCGTTCGACAACAGGGCGCTGATCTCGCGCGGGACTGGATTGTCCGCAGCATTTGGTTTCATCCTCCTGTTGTCTCAGATGCCTACGAGAAAACAAACCCCGGAACTTCGGAATTCAGGATAAGCGACTTACTGCTGTCTTTGACCGTGGGTCTTCCCAGAAAACCAAAACCCCAGGATTTCTCCCGGGGTAAGGCAGAAGAGGAACGATCAACTCTCTTTTAGGACAATAAGCGACGACGAACCAAGCCGGCGATGCCCACCAAGCCTGTTCCGAGCAACCCCAACGTGCCGGGCTCAGGAACTGGAGGCGGACTCCCACTGGTGACAACGAACCCAGTGTTGCCGGTGCATGTTCCGTTGCTTAGAACGCAGAAGTGCACACCGAAGCCGGTAAGCTGGTTAACGTTGGCATTCAGGATGGTGAAGCTCAGAGTGGTTGGAAATGCCTGTCCGCCAGTCTTACTGGTTTGGAAAATGAAGGCGAAATTGAACCCAGCCAAGATATTGTTATTCTTAAGGCTGGCGCTCGTTCCACCAATGCTGAAATTGGTCAAAGAGCTGCCTGTAAGTACAAGACCGCCAGTGGTGTTAATGCCTACATCGCCACCATTGATCAGGAGAGAGAAACCAGCATTCATCGTGATCGTTACATCCACGTTAGCGCCGTTCTGAACAAAGTTCACGGTTCCAATCGTCCCGGAAACCCCAAGGTTGTTGGTTGTCAAAGGTAAGCTGTTTGCCGAAGCCGCCGGTACCATGGCAAGCACAGCCATGACAACCAGGGCCAAAATCGAGAACTTGAGAGTGGTAATCCGCACGACATTCCCCCTCTACGAGGTGATTTGTACCGCGGTAACGCGTTACTAATGGCACGAGAGGTTCCATTCACGTTGCGGAAATCACAATTAATTAAGGCTTTTGTCTTGTGTTACTTACGTCACGTTACGACGCGGTATAAGACGGGCTTAACCAGGCGAGATGCAAATTCCTGCACATTTTGTGATGGGCATTTCGAAAAGGGCCGGCGAATCCCCATGGCTAGCATCCCGAAATCCTCCAAAAGCCGGATCAGGAGCGGCTTAGACGGTCAATCTTGGCGGCCATGATAAAGTCGCTTTCCGTTAGGCCGTCGACCTTGTGCGTCCACAGAGTGACCCCCGCTTTGCCCCAGGCAAGAAAGATGTCGGGATGATGGCCCTGCTCCTCCGCCAAAGCACCAACTCGATGGACAAAATCCAGAGCTTGCTTGAAATCAGGGAAAGTGAACTCGCGGGCAAGATGGTGTTCATTCACGACTTTCCAGTGTGCCCATTCTGGAAGTTGTTTATGGATTTCCGCTAACTCCTTGCCCTTTAAGGGAGGAACACCGCCGCGGCAAGGTACACAGGTTTTCGAGGCTAGTTCGGGCATAAGACCTCCGCTGTCAGCCTTGAAGATGATCTCAGGCACGGAGGGGATGCCGGAATTCGATCCAGCTTCATGCGACGGCGTGGATCCGCACGGCCTTGGCAGCCGCTTGTCTTCGGCGATAATTTCCCTGAGAACCCGGGAACGCGAGCGGGAACCCCGTTCGACTTCGCTCGGGACTGGTTCGTGCCACAACGTTTAGAACCAACCCAATCATCAGAACGGAATATCCTCGTCGCTAATCGGGGACGAGGTGACAGATGCAGGCTCGGGCTCGGGCGCGCGCTGGTCGAAATTATTTCCCGCAGAAGCGCCGCGCGAGTGTCCACCAGAATCTCCTCCGGATTCTCCACGCCCGCCCAGCAAAACCAGGTCATTCACCACGATCTCGGTCATGTACTTCTTTTGGCCGGTTTGCTTGTCGTCCCAGGAGTGAGTACGCAGGCTTCCCTCGATATAAACTTTGTTGCCCTTCTTAAGATACTCGCCGGCAATCTCTGCGGTGCGGGCCCAGGCGGTCACATTGTGCCATTCGGTGCGGTCCTGCCATTGGCCCTCTTTGTCTTTGAAGCGATCACTGGTAGCAACTGTGAACTTGGCGACAGCAGTGCCGCTGGGTGTGAACTTAACTTCGGGGTCCTTGCCGAGATTCCCGAGAAGAATAACTTTGTTGACGCCTTTTCCGGCCATGACAGAACTCCTCTAGGACAAGAATTATCGCGATCGCTTGTCGAATGTTTCGACAAATATATCAGTTTTGGCCAAGGACAGACGAGGAATCACGCGGTCGAGTTTCAGATGGGGAAAACGCAGAACCGTTCAGGCAGAGATATGATGAAGGCTATTTGCTCCCCGCAGCACTCACGGCTGCAAAGGTCATTTCTTCCGCTGGGCTCCCAGTGTCCCGCTTCCAGGAAAAAAACAATCCCGCATATGTTTCGGTAACGTAATCATTGCGCGCGACTCCGAGGTCGCTGGCGATGGAATCAATCCACTCCGCCGGCCCCTCGATTTCAGCGAAGTTGCCAATGGGAGTCTCATCGATCACCACGTGACCTTTTTTGCCCTTCCATTCGGCGCGGAACTTCTCATAGCGAAAGCAGGGCTCGAAGTACAGGGCCCGAAGAATAGCTTCCATCTTCTCGCCATCTTCAACGCGAGTTTCGGTTTCAACTCGCATCTTGTGCGGCCCGCTGTCTTCTTTGCTCTTGGCTTTGTGAGTGAGCACCCACGACTCTCCATACTTGCGCAAGCGCAGAAGCTCGCCACGGCCGCGCAGTGGGCGCCCGGGCAGGTCGAACAACGTGTTCATCTCATGCGTGCGGGGAGTGATCTGCTCCAAGCCGAGTTGGCCCAACCGTCCAGCCAGTGATTCCGCGTCAGTGACGCGAAACTTAATTTCAACTTCATGCGAACTGGACATAAAGTCGAGTATAAGCCAGTGAAATGGGCCTGGATCGGCGAGCTTATATTTGCGGAATTGCATTTCATTGTTTTGACGCTGGGATTGCGCTAGACTGTCGCCGCGCGTAGCGGAGCACCTCAATGAGTTCGTCGCCGCAAGTGACGCAGCTTCTTCTCGAATGGAAGAATGGCGACGAGCAGGCCATCGGGCGATTGACCCCCATCATTTACGACGAGCTCCGGCGCCTGGCTGCGCATTATTTAAGCGACGAGCACGCCGCCAACACACTTCAGCCCACTGCGCTGGTGCACGAAGCGTATATCAGGCTGGTGGCGCAAAACATGCCCGACTGGGAATGCCGCTCTCATTTCTTCGGGGTTGCGGCGCACCTGATGCGACAGGTTTTGGTGGACCATGCTCGCCGGCATCGTAGCGCCAAGCGTGGTGATGGAGCAGCGGTGTTACCGCTCGACGAAGGCTTGAGCTTTGCTGTCGGCAAGAGTAATGAGGTCATCGCGCTGGACGAAGCACTCACGGCGCTGGCTGCAGTTGATCCCCGCAAATCTAAAGTTGTTGAGCTCCGTTACTTCGGTGGCTTCAACGTGGAAGAGACCGCGCAAGCGTTGAACATCTCGGTCGCGACCGTCGGCCGGGAACAGCGATTGGCGGAGGCTTGGTTGCACCGCGAACTGGCGCGGCAGACATGAATCCCGGACGCTGGGAAGCTGTGGGCGAGCTCTTCGAGCAGGCGCTCTCGTTGCCTGCTGACGAGAGAACGGCCTGTATCGATCGCGCCAGTAATGGTGACGACGAACTGCGGCGAGAGGTGATTTCGCTCTTAGCCAGCCACAAGGCCGCACCCGGCGGCTTTGTGCAAGAAAAGATTAAAAACGCTGTCCTCTCTTTTCGCGAGACGGAGCTGGCGGTGACTCAGAGTACGCGAGTCGGGCCTTATCGCCTGATTCGCGAGCTGGGCCGCGGGGGCATGGGAACAGTCTTCCTGGCGGAGCGCGACGACGATCAGTACAAGGCCAATGTTGCCATCAAATTGGTCCGTCCGGGCATGGATACCGAGTTCATTCTGGCCCGTTTCCGTCGCGAACGTCAGACGCTGGCTCGTCTGCAACATCCCAACATTGCACGTTTACTCGATGGCGGGAGTACTTCCGATGGCCTGCCCTACATCGTGATGGAGTACGTGGACGGACATGCAATCACGCATCATGCGCAGCAGCAGAAATTGGACATCACGGCGCGAGTCGTTTTGTTTCTAAGCGTGTGCTCGGCGGTTGATTACGCTCACCGTAATTTTGTTATTCACCGCGATCTGAAGCCTGGCAACGTCCTGGTTGACTCGCAAGGCGTTCCCAAGCTGCTCGACTTTGGCATTTGCAAGCTATTGCGCGCGGATACGCTGTCCGTGGTTTCCGGAGACGAAACCATGCCTGGCATGATGACGCCCAACTATGCCAGCCCAGAACAGATCCGCGGCGAAGCGGTCACCCTGCTCTCTGACGTATATTCTTTGGGTGTTCTTCTCTACGAACTGCTCACTGACAAATGCCCTCAGCGTTTCACCAGCTCGACTGCGGAAGGTATCGCCAGGGCGGGCGCGGAAAATGCGATTGTCCCGCCGAGTACAACAGTCGAGGATAAGGTGCTGGCCCGCCATCTCTCCGGCGAACTCGACAACATTCTGATGCGCGCTCTGGAGACGGAACCGCAGCGGCGCTATGAGTCGGCGGCGTTGTTCGCCGACGATCTTCGCCGTTATCTTCTTCACGAACCGGTTCGCGCCCGGCCACAGACCTGGCGGTACCGGGCTCGAAAGTTCGTGCAGCGTAACCAGGGCAAGGTTGCCGCTGCTGCGGTGCTGTTGGTCGTTCTGGCTGGGGCTCTGGCAGTCTCGCTTCGTGAGGCCTACGTTGCCAATGCGCGGTTGGCGCAGGTGCGCGGCCTGGCCAACAAGCTGGTTTTCGATGTGCACGACGCGATCCATGATTTGCCAGGTGCTACTCGTGCGCGACAGGTAATTGTGCAAACCGCGATCACCTACCTTGATTCCGTGACGACCGCGGTGAGGGGCGATGCGCAAGCGGAAGGGGAACTAGCCAGCGCTTATCGCAGGCTAGGCGATGCTCAGGGTAATGCGGTCGGCGCGAACCTCGGAGATCCTGCCGGCGCTCTGGTCAGTTATCAAAAGGCTCTGGCTTTGCTTGAAAACATAGTTCGACGAAAGCCCTCCGATTCCCCCGCCCAAACTGAGCGCCTTGTGCTCTACCATCGCATTGGTTCGCTTCAGGCCTATACGGGGAAGATGACAGATGCGCTGCAAACCTTTCAGAATGGCATTCACATTGGCACGCCTATGATTGCCTCCGGGGATAATTCATTCAAGTCAGCGCTAGCCGATCTCTACATCGAATCCTGTGACGCCAAGCGGAACATGGGCAACGACCAAGGCTCTTTACAGGATGCGAGCGAAGCTCTGCGGCTCTACGGGGAAATTGAAGCTTCGGGGACGGCCACGCCCGCAATGCTCCAATCCCTGGCAACTGCCGATGAGGCGGTGGGCATGGCGGAAGGCAAGATGGGGCGACTCCAGGACGCTCTCCGGTATTATCGTGAGGGCACGAGACAGATGGAGACGCTGGCAGCCGCAGAGCCGCACAATGCCTCCCTTCGTCGCGACCTGATGCTGGCGTTTGGCCACGTCGCCGACGTTTCCGGCAATCCTAACCTGGAAAATCTCGGCGATCGTAGGGGTGCGCTGCAGGCTTACCGCAGGGCGGCCGAAATCGGCAAGGAGCTCTACGAAGCTGATCCTGCGAACGAACAAGCCGGAGCCGACTACGGCATCGTCCTGAGCCGCGTCGCCACAGCGATGGATAACGGCGATCTGAAAGCCAAAGCGGCCGCCTATCGAGAATCGCTTCGGGTACTCAATAACGTGGCGCGTATCAGCCCGAGTAATCTCTCGCTGCAACTATATCTCGCATACGGTAACCAGCAACTGGGCGATACCCTAAGAATGAGCGGAGACCTTGCGGCGGCGGAAAAAGCCTATTTAGAGACGGTCACCGTCGCGGAGTCCGCAAAAAAGTCGGGGCAGATCGGATTCTTAACGCTTGTGGTTGTGTCCAATCTCAGACTCGCGCAAAATTCAGTTGCCCGTGCGCATCGACCGCAGGCGTTGGAGTTTGCTCAACACGCTTTTGAAGCTAGTACGGACCTTCCACGCGGTGTCGTGTCCCCGTTTACGGCACCGCGCGGATTCGGGGCCATGGGTTTGACCTATGCGGCACTTGCCCGCAGTCCGCTGCGGCGAACTAATGATCGGGAGAAAGCTGTTGTCTGGCTTCAAAAGAGCCTAGACGGTTGGCATAAGGTACAAGCGGAACCCGGCTTCGCAACACCCCATCAGCGCGAGATGCATGAAGTTCAGGAGGCTTTAGCCAGTCTTGAGCACAGGTGATCAAGTGCAACCTGCAATTACGCACGATTTGATGATGACAGCCGAGCAGCGCCGTCTCGTCCGCGATAGCATCGCCGCGCTTGCCGAGTACCCGGAGGCCTTCGCGCTGCTGTTCTATGGCAAGCTCTTTGAGCTGGATCCTGGCTCACGCCACCTCTTCCACAACGACTTAGCCGCGCAAGGTCGCAAAGTGATGGAGATGCTGACTTCGGTGGTTGAATCCCTCGACGATTTCCAGCCCATGCGGGCCCGGCTAGCTGAACTGGGCCGCAAACATGCTGAATACGGGGTACGCCCGGAGCAGTACGAAACCCTCACTTTGGCCCTGCTTTGGTCCATCGGGCAAGCGTCGGGGCCCAGTTTCGATGCCCCCACGCGAGAAGCTTGGCACCTGGCCATCAAAGCCATCTGCGGAGCCATGAAGTCGGGCGTGGCCTAACTCGTCGCATCCTCAAAATAAATTTCTGCTGTTGTGATCGTTTTCCCCTCTGCATTGCGCCCGTATGGATGAAGCAGATTGATGGTTGGCTTGAGAGCAGATCTGACGGTGCGAATTCAATTGGAGGCGAGACAATGAAAAACCTATCTGTATTTACGATTGTGATCGTGCTATGTCTGGGTGCCGCGGCGATGATTCAGAGTGGCCGGGCGACCAATGGATGGAACAGCTCCACCATTGAGGCAGCGCGCGCGACCAGTGCACCTTTTCGCGATGGCCTTTATTTGGGCAAGCTCGCGGCCGCACGTGGCGGCGAGTCTCACATTTCAATTAGCCGCTGGGCGACGGCAGCTGACCGTGCCTCTTTCACGGCTGGATTTGAGCAGGGTACCACCACGGCCTGGCCCTTCGCGCGTCCTAGGTAAGCGCGAATTAAGAGTGAACAAGTACCCGCAGGGGCTGAAAGCCCGAATTAATTCCATGCAGTTAGCGCAGGGCCAGAGGGCCTGCTCCACCCAGATGTGCATTCTTCGCCCACACTGCTAACTCCCAGTTTTCTCCAGCCGGTCGGAAAGGGCCGGCTTATTTTTTTGCGCCGACTGGAAATCAATGATCGTTCTTACCTGCTTTTTGCGCCCTACCTGGTGAAGGAGATTTCACCATGACCCCGCGTCAAATCGAACTCGTGCAAAAGAGCTTCAATATGGTTGCGCCCAATCTCGAATCGGCGGCGATGACTTTTTACGACCGCCTCTTCCAGCTTGATCCATCCTTGCGCCATATGTTTCATGGCCCGCAGGCAGAGCAAGCCCGCAAACTCGGGCATGTGCTCACGGTGGTGGTGCAAGGGCTGAGCCGGCCGCAACAAATCGTGGGTGCGGTTGAAGAGCTTGGCCGTCGCCACCTTGTGTACGGTGCGCGGCAGGAGCACTATGCCACCGTCGGCGCGGCGCTGCTATGGACTCTCCAGACCGGGCTCGGCGACGCGTTTACCTCAGAGGTGCGCGAAGCTTGGACCTTCGCGTATCTTTTCCTGTCATCCACCATGCAGCAAGCCGCGGCCAACGCCGAGACCGTACCTGTCTCTTGGGTGCCTACCCCGCGCCAAGCTTGAAGTCACGCAGCTCGATTGTGCTCACCAGGCCCGCCGAACACCGGCTGGCCTTTTTCTTTTTATTTGCAGCTTGCAAACAAGTTCTTTTTGGCCGTGAGCGATTTCAACTCTGTCTTGCGCCCGCATCGGTGAGGGCAAAAAGCCCAAAACAAAAAAAAAAGGAGAAACACAATGAACAAGAGAATCATCGCCAACCGTTTCGGGCTCATTGCTCTGACTTGCTTGAGCCTGTTCGCCTCCACCGCAGCTTTTGCTGGTAACCCCCGGCCGCGCAAGCCGTACTTGTCACCAATACCACCGCGCAGCCGGTACCGATGGTCGGCCTCGTTAAGGATTCCGATGCCCCTGCCCGGAAGCCGTTTCAGACGAACATTATCTATTTCCTGACGTCGATAGGAACGAATTTTCATTCTGTAACCACCGTACCTGCAAATCAACGCCTGGTCATCACACGCCTCAGGAGTGTGTTGGTCCGTGAACACAATCGCTTTGTCTTCGTGGCAGCCCGGGACGCCTGGCGGTTATGAGTTCCTTCCCGCCGCGGATACGCTCATCTCATCCCTGTGAAATTTTATGCAAATCCGGGAGACGTTTTCGGATTCACGACTTCGGCGTCAGGCAGCGGGTACTGTAATCTCACCTTGAGCGGCTACTACGTCAATCTGCCGTAATCTTCCCAGCTTGCCTGGGTTGGATTGTATCCAACAGCTCAGCAGCTAGCGCCGGCTCAGGACTCAAATGTGCCGAGCCGGCCTTTCACGTTTTCCAGCCGTCAAGAAACTTCTCTCCATGTGATCGATTCCTGCAGGCGTTTACGCCCATAGGAGTTAAGCGGATCTTGGTCACCGATCAATGCTCCGCACAAATTCAAAACAATAAGGAGACCAGACAATGACCAAGAAAATTCTGATGCTGCTGTTTGCTGCCGTACTGGCCCTAGCCGCGGCCGGGCATGCATTCGCACAAGGCCCAAGTACAGATCAGGAACAAGGCAACTACAAGAACATACTAAGCGCGCAGGTCATAACCACGTTAGCCCCACAGCAGTGCTTTAGCTCTGGCAGCGGTGTGACTTTCCTGAAGATCTGCATCACCAACAATGGCAATATCTCGTGGTTCGAGTCGCCCGCCGGTGCTGTTCAGTTGTACAGCCGCGAAGGTTATGCGGTGTGTTCTCTCAGTAATAACTTGACAGTCGTACATGGCTTCGACGCTAACGTTGCAGCGAACGGCTGGGGCGTCTCCACCGTTTCGCAACCGAATGGAGTCGGAACATTTCCGCTGATTGTCACACGCCAATCTCTTGATGGCTTGATCCAGCTGAAACAAACATTCACCCGCAACGCGGGAGAGCGTGGAATAGACGTCCAAATGGACATCACGAACATGTCCGCATACTCCTCGTACTTACGGGTATCTCGATACTTCGATGCGGATCTAAATGGCACGACGATCAACCCGTTTTGGTTCTCCGACGACTCGGTGTGGGGATGGGGAGGCTTGAACCAGCGGGGGCTCATGCTGACGGCTGCCCCGTCAAGTTCCTATATCTATTACCCATGGGTCTCGAGCTACAACGATTGGAACCCCAACGGCGCAGGGCACCAGTATGCGCGTGGATGTTCCGACGGAGGGTGGGCGGTCCAAGGCGACAATGTCGGGGGTATGGTTACGGTTTTGGGGGGGGTAAATGCTGGTCAAACCAAAACCGTCACCCTTCGTTATCGGCGGTTCTAGCTCTTACCTGTGCTTGCGATTCGCTCATTGCCATGGCCAACCGGACACTTCATTACGGCTGGCCTTTCCTTTTGTGGCCAGCGTTTCACAAGCCTTTTCAAAACCTGATCGATTTTCAGCCTGATTTACGCCCATCTAGATGAAGCGGACAAAGCCAGCCAGGCTCCGCAATACCGATAAGAGGAGTTGCCATTGACCGCCAATTCAGATTGCAGCCAGATTAAGACATCGGGTCTACGTGTATTGTCCGAAGGCCGCGCACGCAGGCAGCTGGGACCAGGGCCAATCCGCTACGGTCTTCCCTGTGCGAATTGCAGGCTGTACTACGACGCAGCGCTGACGGCGTGTCCCATCTGCAATTGCAACCATCGTATTTCCCCGTAGCCGCTTTCGTCAGTCCTGTGGCGGCTGTAGCGGCCCTGCTTTCATCCCTTCCGCGATCTTGGATCGTGAGCATCTCGTCGTTTATGGCGTGAATGTAATTCCCATGCACCGCCGTTTGGGGCTGAGCACTGGGCTGAGGGCGCGCCTCGCTTTAATTTGAACCCAGTTGGCGTCCCTAGTTTCAATGACACTTATCTGACTGACCCAGTCTGTGCTTCCCGGAAAAAGCGACTAGCGCGAGGATTGCCCCCGGGCTACTCTGGCACAGTTGTCAGAATGCCGAAGGAGGTGCAACCGTAGCCAGTTACGAGACCGAGTTCGATCTCCGGGAGGAATGTGGTATGGCCAGCAGCCGCGTCAAGACCCCAAGGGCCCTGCACCGCGACTGTGCATCCCCGCTGGCCTCTTCCGACCTGTTACGGATGCTGATCGATCAACTGATCGTCAACGATCCAGAAAAAGAGCAAGGACGTTCGTACGAGACAGAACAGATTCTCATGGATGCGGACATAGCTGGCGATCGCTACCTTGTGGTTCGACTACCAAAGATACAACGCACTCCCGTGTCATTGAGCCCCAGGGAACGTGAAATCGTGCGCATGGTAGCTCAAGGACATCCGAATAAGGTAATCGCGACGATACTAAATATCAGTCTATGGACAGTGTGCACCCACCTGCGCCGAATCTTCGCGAAATTGGGAGTGGCTTCGCGTGCCGCAATGGTGCGCGGCTGCTGGAAGAGAGGGGATCCAGGGAACCGGGCTCGGGCGGCACACGCACCGCCGCAGACCAGCCAAGATCAACGGCAGTGAGACGCAACAGCAATAGCCCTGCGGGATTGAAGCTCTGGAAGGAAACGTCTTACATTAGATAGTTGTAACAATCACACAACTTGGATTAAGTACTGCGCTGTCTCGCTTGCCATAACGCGGTGGGCCCGCTCTCGCAAGTGCTTTTCGGTCGCAGGCAGCCCGTTTTGCATCCGATCTGGGTTTTGTGTGAGGCGATTGTAAGAGGGAGGAAGAAATGTACGGATTGATTGTGAAGATGACCATTGTTCCGGGAAAGCGAGAGCAGATGATCAACCTGCTAAAGGAGAGCGCGGCCGGCATGCCGGGATGTATGAGTTATGTCGTGGCCGAAGACACAGCAGACGAAAATGTCATCTGGATTACCGAGGTCTGGGACAGCGCTGGCAATCACGATGCGTCCCTCTCGCTTTCGTCCGTGAAGAAGGCAATATCCCAAGCGAAACAAATGGTGTCCGGCTTCGACCGGATCGCGGTCACAACTCCGGTCTGGGGCATCGGACTCCAGTCCACACCTCGGCATTAAACCCTGGCACGTCGACGAGGCGGAGTCTACTGCCGCTCGGCACCGGCGGCGAAGGGAGCCACTGAATCCGCCACCGAGCCGCGTACGCGGCGAGGAGGCAAGGCATCGGGAATGGGCGGGCGCTGCTCAAGGGTTCCCAACAACGGGGCATCATCTACACCGACCCCGAATGAAACAAACTTGTCATCCGCGCACATACACTCGACAAGGCGGCGCTGCCGGGATGTCAGGACTTTCACTGGAAGGGTAGGGAAGTTGCGGAATACCCACAGCAAGTACAGGCGCTGTGCGAACGTTGGTTTGAGATATCGCGGCCCGAGCGGAGTGAGTATTCGCAGCACGCCTGAGTAAAGTTTTTCAAGCCACATACAGGTTGTCCCGGAGAGGTTTCTAATGTTTTAACTCAGATTGCTGTGCAATTCAAAGTCCACGCATTATTGCACCAGAGGCGATGCAAATGCGAGCGATTTCAGCGCTATTTTGCGAGCATTGCCTCAAACCTGGTGCAAGCATAGGTTGTATGCTGCGTCGATAATCTATGTCCCGGAAAGCTCCCGTAATTCCCACAGGCCTTGCTCGCGCTCTCTCGAAATCCGGCTATTGCTCGCGTTCCGACGCTCGTAATTTGATCGCAGAGGGTCGGGTACGCTTGAACGGACAGCCCGCCCTTGATCCCGAGCGCCCGGTCGCGCTTGGAACAGATACGATTCAAGTGGACGGGCGCAGTCTCGTCTCGGCGAATAAGGTCTATTTAATGTTGAACAAGCCGCGCGGCATTGTTACCACCGCCCGGGACGAAAGAGGACGCCCAACAGTTTACTCATTCCTGCCCAAAGACGCGCCCTGGGTCGCTCCGGTTGGTCGACTCGACAAAGCCAGCGAGGGTTTGCTGTTGCTCACGAATGATTCTGCATGGGCGGCCAGAATTGCATCACCCGAGAACCACATGGAGAAAACCTATCACGTGCAGATCGCAACGGTCGCGCAGCAAGTCCTCCTCGATCAACTAATCGCCGGTCGCACTACTGAAGACGGCGACTTCCTGCGCGTTAAGCGAGCGACAATCATCCGCTCCGGGAAAAAGAACTCGTGGCTTGAGATTTTGCTCGACGAAGGGAAGAACCGCCACATCAGGAGACTGCTTGGAGCTTTGGGGACAGAGGTGCTTCGGCTCGTGCGTGTTGCAATCGGTCGATTGCAACTGGGTGACTTGGGAAAAGGCGCCGTCCGGAGCCTCACGCGCGAGGAGAAGGCCGCCTTATCCGTTGAGTTTGCGGCCAAGTGGATGAGTGCAGATGAATACAAGAAAAGGTCCGCCAAAGCTTACTCGCGAGTCATCGGATAATTCTTTTCACGCCAGCTGCGAACCCCGCCCTCCATCGAGAGCACGTTCGTGTATCCCATTTTCTGCAAGTTGTCCGCTGCGAGTGCCGAGCGAAATCCTCCGCCACAATACAGAACCATCGGGGTATGCAGATCGGGAACGCGGGCTTCAATATCACGTTCAATGACCCCTTTACCGAGGTGCAGTGCGCCCGGCAAGTGGTCTTTCGCGAATTCGCTCTCTTCACGAACATCCACCAGCGCGAACTTCTCTCCGCTATCGAGCTTCTCTTTAACGTCATCAATATCAATTTCTTTGATCCGCGATTTGGCCTCATCGACAATTTTAAGAAAACGTGGCGCGTGCTGCATAAATCCTCCAAGTACTGCTCTCACTACTAGCCACCGACCACTTCCTCGGTCGCCTGACTCTTGAAAGTGCACTCTTCCGGGTCCTTATCTTCGCGGAGACCCATGAACACCGGTGCACGCAGTTTCAGTCCACCCTCGGAAGTCTCGTGGGTCCACTCGGAAAATTTTGCTTCCGCCACTACCACCGGTTTCACCCAATGCACGTTCTTAGCTTCTACCGGCTCGGCAAACGGGTTCTTGCTGGTTTCAATTTCCTTGAGCACCTCCCATATCTGCTTCAACGTGGCCTGATTGAAGCCAGTCCCCGCATGGCCTACGTGGATCAACCGCTTCTTTTCGTCGTAGAGGCCGAGGACCAGGGAACCAAAATACTTGCGTGAACCATCGGGATCTGTATAACCGCCGATCACGCAATCCACGGTTTGCGTGATCTTGATCTTGAGCCATTCGCGGCTGCGGCGCTCTTCGTAGCAACTGTTACATTTCTTCGCCAGGATACCTTCGAGCCCCTTCTGTTTCGCGGCGTTGAACAGAGCTATGCCCTGCCCGGCATAGTGATCTGAGTAACGCACCATTTCATGCGAAGTGAGTATCTGGCGGAGCACACGCTTGCGATCGTCGAGCGCGACCCGGCGCAGGTCGTATCCGTCGAGATAAATAAGGTCGAAAACGTAGTAAAGAATAGGCAGGTCGTGGCGGGGAGTGGCTTGGCGGCCATGGCCTCGAAGACCTGTGCGCTGCTGCATCAGGCTGAAAGATGAACGGCCTTGCTCGTCGAGCACAACCACTTCTCCGTCGAGGACCGCGGTCTTTGCGTTGACGAATTTCGGAAGGACGCGCAGCTCGGGGTAGCGTGGAGTGAGGTCATTTTGGTTCCGCGACACCAGACGCACACTTTCATCTTCGATGAAAGCGACTGCGCGGTAGCCATCCCATTTGATTTCGAACAACCAGTTCGGATCGTCGAACGGCTCTTCGGTGACCGAGGCCAGCATGGGTTGGATCGCGGTCGGCATCGACCGTTTCGTAGCGCCTTTTAAATCTTTAACCACAGAGGTCACAGGGGAATTCTTTTTGCTCTGAGCTGCAGGGGACGAAGAGGAGTTCGTATTCTTCGGGGGTGTTCCTCTGTGTTCCTTCGTGGCCTCTGTGGTTTTAGCGTTTGATTTTTTCTTGTCGAACTTAGCCAAGCTCTCCGCCAGCCATGCAGCCTTTACTCTTCCACGGGATGCTTTTTTGCTGCTTATCCACTCCGCAGCACCCTCATCTCCAGCGATTTGCGGCATGGTTTTGCCGCTCAGCACCGAGGTGTCGTATTGATCGATATCAAAGTCCTCGATCACGTGATCATCGTGTTTTTTTATCAGCAGCCACTCTGTGCCTTTGCTCCCGGGCCGGCGGGCTTTCATGTGGATCAAAGCAAAGTCGCCGTTCAGCCGCTTTCCATGCAAACGGAATTTCAGATCGCCTTTCTTGATCATCGCGGCCGCTTCGGCCTCTGTTCCGGGAAGATACTTTCCGTTTACGGCCTCAGGCGAGAGCGGCTCCCATGTGCCCACATCCCACACCATCACCGTTCCCGCGCCGTAGTTGCCTTCGGGAATGATCCCTTCGAAATCGAAATACGAAACCGGGTGGTCTTCGACCTGCATGGCTAAACGCTTGTCTTGGGGATCGAGCGATGGCCCCTTGGGAACGGCCCAGGACTTTAGCACGCCTTCCATCTCCAGACGGAAATCGTAATGAAGACGAGTGGCGCGGTGGCGTTGCACCACGAAACGGTGCCCTTTGCTCTTTTCCACCTTCGGCGGAGGCTCGGGAGTTTCGGAGAAGCGCCGCTTACGTTTGTATTCCTCGAGGGCCACAAGGATATTCTAAGTCAGGCAATCCCTTCACCATCTATTCGAACAACAACTCCAGCGAATTGGACAATTTTCTGGATCGCGTAGATGTCATTGGACCTGTGCAGATCTTCAAGAACCCGCGACCGATGCGTACCTTCAGTCCGGATCCAGACGGTATTCACGGTCCCTGGGGACGTTCCACTGTTCAGCCATGGCAATATGGGCCGCAACTCGTTGCGCGGGCCGGGCATCGACAATTGGGATATTTCCATTCTCAAGGACTTCAAATTTACAGAAACCAAGTCCCTGGAATTTCAAGCCAATTTCTTTAATGCCTTCAATCACGTCCAGTTCTTCGGACGGTCATCAAGCGAGGGCGCGTCCGGTTTCAGCAGCAACTTCGGGCAGGTTACGTCAGATACCACGACTTCCACCACGACCGCCTATTACCGTGGGCCGAGGTTGATTCAGTTTGCGGTAAAGGTATATTTCTAACGCAGTGGAATTGGAAGTCTGAGCAGACGGGGGGCGTTTGGTGCTCCCCCCTTGTTTTGTGTGTTGAATCCGACAAATATGCGCCCTGCGCCAGCGACAACTCATGCAAAGTAAATATCCAGACCGCCCGCTGGTTGGCGTCGGCGCGCTCATAGTAGAAGCCGGCCGAGTTGCCCTTATCAAGCGCGGGCACGAACCGCTGAAGGGCGAGTGGTCGATTCCTGGCGGCTTACTCGAAGTCGGCGAGACTCTGCGCCATGCAGCAGAAAGAGAAGCGTTGGAAGAGACTGGCCTGGTGGTGCGGGCGACGGAGCTGCTGGGGGTGTTTGATCGCGTAATTCCGGATGAGCAGCATCGAACCATCTACCACTATGTATTGATCGACTTTCTATGCGAAAAAGTTTCGGGGAACCTGTGTGCTTCGGCAGATGCCGCCGACGCGCGTTGGTTCACTCCCAACGAAGTCGCCGTATTGCCCCTGGCAGAAGATACGGCAGGTGTGATCCGAACCGCACTACAGAAGGCCGGATTGGGGCGGCACTAGTCTGATCTCTTTATCCCTCCGCTGAGTCTGTCCAGCGACAACCGCAGTTATGACACAGCCATTCGTCTCGGAGAAGCGGAAGGGGGAGACCGAGTGGGAGGCTTACTTTGGCAGCCTTGTTCAATTCACCAAATGTGATGTCCAGCGAGAAGCACTGCGGGCATCGTGGTTGAGCGTATTTGCCTGTACCCTGGATCTCAAACTCAGCTGGGATGGGTTCATCCAAAAGCTTTGTCGCTTGCTCCAAATCCGCTTCATTCACAAATAACCTTACGCCGCCAAGGACGTTAGAGAGAAATGGATTTGCACCCAGAACGTTCTCATCCGCGAGCGAGCATTCGATGCCCGAACCGTCGAGGCAAGTCTTAGCGATCAATGCCTCGGAAAAACTTGCAAACCTGCGGACCACGCATAAATTTTCGCTTTGTCCCGCTAAGTCTTAAGCCATGGACACCGGCGTCGCTGTAAGCTGATGTCCGGATTGTGGGGAAAGGCCCCGTCGGGGCATCTCTTCTTTCAATATCCCGCTGGCAAGATCGGTGAGATCAGACTCGTCGCCAGTAATTCGTTCCAACTCTCCATCCACCATCCGGGAGTACTCCTCCCGTAGTCGCTGTCGCTCACGCTCTGGATCGATCATTGCCATGGAGGACGGAATAATACCTCATATTGCCGTGCCTTCCAATCCCTGCTGTCCCGCAAAAACAGAACGGCCCGCAAGCTTTGGCCTGCGGGCCGTTCCGGTGGACTGTTTGGGTTTGACCAAGAGGTGGTCACTCTAAGTACCCCTTCGCGGCAAACGCCTGGGTTGGGGACAGTGGCCTCTTCGACGAACTCCGGGTCTTAATCATTGAAACCGCCAGCGCGACCTAACGCCAGTGGGTCAATCCAACTCACCGGTCGAGTTCCGAGCTCCCATAACGCAATGCCGCGCGTGCTGGGAACCCCGGCGAAGCACTCAGAGCGACCGCCCTAAGTCTCAGCCACCTCACCTGTTCTCTGAATACATCTACCACCACTATCAGAACTTGTCATCCGACCACCTCCTTTCCGGTGTAATTCGAGAATAGTACACAAGGAACCTCGGAATCAAGAGGCTTGGAGGTCACCGGAGGTCACCAACGGCGACCAAAGCACCGTTGGTTCTTGTGCGTCATTTTCGAAACTTAGCGAACGCTTCGGGCAGCTGAATGCCGAATTTTTCGCACAAAGCGGACATGTCTCGAAAATCATTCTCCTTGAGCTCGTAGCCGCTATGAAATTTCACCATCCATTCCGGTGCAATACATCTGACCTTTCGGCCATTTATCAAACCGGCTCCCGTCAGTGAAGCGGCAGGGTACATCTCGCCCCTCTCTACCGGCCCATGCAGTCCGTTTCCCTGTTTGTCGATTACGATCACATGGAAATCTATCTCTTGGAAATCTATCTCTCTGCCGTTTTCATCGCCCAAAACAAAATTCCATGGTCTTGCTTCCTCCAGCTTTATGTCTTTGTATCCTCGCGCTTGCAGCAACTGAAGCAGCCGGGAGACGTCTTTCTGCTGGACGGCTATATCGAGGTCTTTGGGAGGTCGAGTCGGTTCGCCAAGTAGCGCGTCAACGCCCCAGCCGCCATCTATCCAGATTGTGATCCCCAGATTTTCGAGTTCGGTATAGAGGCTGAGTACGTCGGCGGCAATCATCATGCGACCTTCCGGCATTTGAATTATCACGCACCATTTCGACACAGGGACCACCTACTGGACAGGTGTCAAATCAGCGGCAATTCTCCAGATCGCAACAAGCGGCAACTCGCACTATCAAATATCATTGATTGGCCTGATGTCCAATACATACATCCTCGGCATTGAAAGCTCCTGCGATGAAACTGCAGCGGCCGTGGTGCGCTCGGGCGAGCAGGTCATTTCAAACGTCGTTGCGTCGCAGATTGCAACGCACCAGCTCTACGGCGGCGTTGTGCCGGAGCTGGCTTCCCGCGAGCATCTACGCGCGATTGTGCCGGTGGTACGGCAGGCGCTGGCTGAAGCAGGGAAGAACTACGACTCGATTGATGCTCTTGCGGTGACTCAGGGGCCCGGCCTGGCGGGAGCTTTGCTCGTGGGCATCAGCTATGCCAAGGCGCTGGCCTTCGCGCTCGAGAAACTGCTGATTGCGGTAAATCATCTCGAAGGCCACATTCATGCCGTGTTGCTTGAAGAACGGCAGAAAGGGAATCACGACTTGAGTTTCCCATTGCTCGCGCTGGTGGTGTCGGGCGGGCACACGCATCTTTATTTGGCGGAGCAGCGAGGGGAAAGCTGGTCGTACGAAAACATCGGCCACACACGCGATGACGCTGCGGGTGAGGCATTCGACAAAGTTGCCAAGCTTCTTGGGCTGGGATATCCGGGCGGCCCGGTAATTGATCGACTGGCAGCGCATGGGAACCCACGCGCCGTAAAGTTTCCGCCTTCGCAGATCAAGCATCCGGACCGGAAAACCCCCACCCTTTCGCAAAAGACGCGAAAGGATGGGGCACCCGAACCCGGGCGGAAAGGTGGGAGACCCACGTCAGAGCTTGTCCGCCCACGGTTTGACTTTTCGTACAGCGGCATCAAAACCGCAGTTCTTCGTTATGTGAAATTGCGAGGATTGGCGTTGTCAATCGAAGCTCGAAAAAAAGCGCTTGTGGGAATTGCGGAGCCCGCACTCGAAGACTATTTAGCGAATTGCGATCAGCTGACGCTTGACCTGATTGCGTCATTCCAAAGAGCCATGGTGGAGGATCTTGTTGGGAAGACGCTGGCTGCGGCCCGGGAGTACGACGTCGCCACCCTTTTTGTTAGTGGAGGAGTCGCCGCAAACAATGAATTGCGGCGCACATTTGAGCGGGAAGGCTCCCGAGAAGGATTGTGGGTGTATTTTCCTTCGCGTCCGCTATCCACGGACAACGCTGCAATGATCGCCGCCGCAGCTTATCCAAAATTTCTTGCCGGGGAATTTGCTGAGATGGATTTTTCTGCGCAAGCGGGAATGGTGTTGAAATAGCTGATCGCTGACAGCTAGGTTTCTTCCAGTTTGCTCTCTTCGATATCCATGTCCTTGAACTCGCTGGAGTCGAAGACCTCGCCGCATTCCAGGCATTCGACAAACTCTGCATCTTCTTCGCGCGCCACTACACGCACACATGGGTGCTTGCATTTTGCCAGGTCGTTTCGCATCGCAGGGGGCTGAACAGGGCGGGATGTGGTCATAGATTCCGGACCTGATTCTCGGCCCAGACTCGCTCCGAGGGATGTACGCCGGAATTTGCCGTATTTTTAGCCGGAATGAAGCGGTTGTCAAGCAAAGAAATTCGTACGGTAAGCGCGGCGTTCCCGAACTGAGCTTTAGCTTTTGTCCTTCGCGATGCAAAATATACGACCAAAATGGTCGCCCGCTTGTAAACCATTCATCTGCATGGGATTACCGTTTAGTGCGCAGCTTTGCCATTCGCTGGGATAACTTGTGCTGGTCTCGTCGACTCTGTACACTTTAATATCCGACGTAAAAGGTCGGATATAACCATGCTCAAGCTGACCAAGAAAGCGGACTATGGCCTGATGGCGATGAAGCATCTGGCCGAGCACGGGCATGGGTCGGCGTGCAGCGCTAAGGACATTGCGGAAAGCTACAGCATTCCGCCCGAGGCATTAGCTAAGATTCTGCAGCGGCTGGTGAAGGCAGGCCTTTTGACCTCGCAACATGGAATCAATGGTGGATACATGCTGGCGCGGAACCCGGAGACGATTTCCGCATTTGAAGTGATTCGCGTCATAGATGGTCCCCTGTTTATTACCTCGTGTATCACCGTGCGGGGCGAGTGTGATCAGAGTGACCGCTGCACCATTCGCGAGCCGTTGCGAAAGGTGAATGACAGCATCGAGCAGGTGCTGAGGAGCATCAGTATCTCGGAGATGCGGGAAGAGGAAGCGCATCCCGAGTTGGTGAGGATTCATAGCTGACGGTGGTTAGCGCACGGGTGGAAATGCCTCTACGATATTTGGATATTTTTTGCAGGTTCTGAGGAGAAGCAATTATGAGCACGACAGAAGTGACGACACTGGTCGAGGAACGATCAGCTGTGAAAGCTAATGGCAACGTGACACTGCCCATCTACATGGACAACCACGCGACTACGGCCGTGGATCCGCGAGTACTCGAAGAGATGCTGCCTTACTTCACTGGCAAATTCGGCAACGCCGCCAGCCGCAACCATTCATTTGGGTGGGCGGGAGAAGAAGCGGTTGAGACGGCGCGTGAGCGTATCGCAAAGCTGATCGGCGCGACGACGAAGGAGATCATCTTTACTTCCGGGGCTACCGAGAGCGACAACCTCGCGATTAAGGGTGTCGCGGAGATGTATCGCGAGAAGGGTAATCACATCATTACTGCGGTCACCGAGCACAAGGCGGTGCTCGATACTTGCAAGCGGCTGGAGAAATATGGATATCGGGTGACCTACCTGCCAGTACAAAAAGACGGCCTGGTGGATCTCGATGACCTGAAGCGCGCGATGGATGACAAGACCATTTTGGTCACGATCATGGCTGCCAACAACGAAATTGGCGTGCTGCAGCCGATCGCGGAAATCGGCCAGCTTTGTCATGAGAAGGGTGTGATCTTCCACACTGACGCGACTCAGGCTGTCGGCAAAGTCCCAATTGACGTAATCAAGCAGAACCTCGATCTGGCTTCCATCTCTGCCCACAAGATGTACGGTCCCAAGGGCGTCGGCGCTCTGTACGTGCGCCGCAAGGGCCCGCGTGTGCAGATTTCGCCGATCATCGATGGCGGTGGCCACGAACGTGGTATGCGGTCGGGAACTTTGAATGTGCCCGGCATTGCTGGGCTCGGAAAGGCATGCGCAATTTGCCATGAAGAGATGCCACAAGAATCAGTGCGCCTGGCCGGACTGCGTGAACGGTTGCGGAACAGGATCATGTGCAATCTGGACGAAGTTTACATTAATGGCTCGATGGAGCACCGGCTTCCGCAAAACCTGAACATCAGCTTTGCTTACGTTGAAGGCGAGTCGCTGCTAATGGGCATCAACGATGTCGCGGTTTCGAGCGGCTCTGCATGCACCTCGGCGACACTTGAGCCATCTTATGTATTAAAGGCTTTGGGTACGGGAGATGACCTGGCGCATAGCTCGATTCGGTTCGGACTGGGACGCTTCAACACCGAAGCTGAGGTGGATTACGTCGCTGATCGAGTTGTTGAAACCGTGCAGCGGCTGCGCGAATTGTCGCCGCTCTATGAGATGGCGAAAGAAGGTATTGATCTTAAATCGGTGAAGTGGGCTGCGGAGTAACAGAGTCAACTTTTGGGTATCAGGAACAAGATCTCGAGTTCAGGAGAGCGTAATGTCATACAGCAACAAGGTAATCGACCACTACAACAATCCACGCAACGTCGGCTCGATGGACAAGAGCAGCGCCGAAGTCGGCACTGGACTGGTGGGAGCGCCTGAGTGCGGCGACGTGATGAAGCTGCAGATCAAGGTCAACCCTGCAACCAACGTCATCGAAGATGCCAAGTTCAAGACCTTCGGGTGCGGGTCGGCGATTGCTTCGTCTTCACTTGCGACTGAGTGGGTGAAGGGCAAGACGATTGACGAGGCTCTGTCGATCAAGAACACAGAGATCGTGAAGGAGCTTTCGCTGCCGCCGGTCAAGATTCACTGCTCGGTGCTAGCGGAAGATGCGATCCGCGCTGCGATTGGCGACTGGAAGAAGAAGCAGGGAGCTGCGAAGCCCGAAGCGGTTGCGGCGCAGTAAGCCCTTGTCTCGTGTCCATCGTGACGGCGAATGTCTATGACGACGATTACGGCAGAACCCGCGAAGACTCCATCCGCTAAGGGCATCCAGGTCACCGACCGGGCGATCGAGAAGATTCGCTCGGCCATGGCTAATGAAGGGGTATCTCCCGAGCAGGGTGGACTGCGCGTTGGTGTGCAGGGCGGAGGGTGCTCGGGTTTGAGTTACAACATTCGCTTCGATTCTCAGCCCCGCGAGCGGGACCGCGTCTTCCAGTTCGACGATGTGCGGGTCTTCGTCGATCCGAAGTCTTTCATCTATCTGCACGGGATGACGCTCGATTATCAGGAAACTCTGATGCAACAAGGGTTTGCTTTCGTGAACCCGAATGCGAGTAAGTCCTGCGGCTGCGGGACATCATTCTCAGGCTAGCTCGTGTGGCGCGGGCGCCCTCGTCCGCGAAGTCTTTGCTCTCAGATACAACTTTGAATGGGAGCAGGTGTCCGTACCAGATTTCTCATGGGCGTTGAGTCAAACACGGCGACGGTTGAAGCGGCCCAGGCCTGCTGGTCTTGCGGCGATATGCGCGCAGCGCAGTTCTGCACATCCTGCGGCAAGGTCCAACCGCCCGCTCCGGTGGACTACTTTTCCTTCTTCGGATTGCCGCGAAAGTTGAATCTCGATACCAACGCTCTTGAGCGCGAGTTCTATTCATTGAGCCGGAAGTTGCATCCCGATATTTACGTTGGCTCCAAACCTCAGGAGCAGGAATGGAGTCTGGAACAGAGTTCAAGACTGAATGACGCTTACCGCACATTGAAAGACCCGATCCGCCGGACGGAATATTTGTTGAAGCTGGAAGGTGTGGAACTCGAAGGTCAATCGAAAGCCGCGACCGAAGAAGCGCGTAAAACCGGGGAGAAGAAACAGATTGTTCCTCCCGACCTGCTGGACGAAGTTTTTGAGTTGAACATGCAGCTTGAAGAACTTCGTGCAAGCAAAAAGATGGGCGAGGAAGATCCAGCGCTGGTTCAGGAGTTGCAGCAACACAAGCAATCGCTGGAGGAGAAATTCAGCGCATTGATTGATGAGCTGAAAGGCTACTGGGGCGAATGGGACGCCGCTGAGGATTCAGCGAATTCAGCGAATGAAGAGGGAAGGCGCAAAATCCGCGACAAGATGGTGGACCTGTTGAATCGACGCTCGTATATCAGGAATTTGGTTCGGGATGTGAATGCAGTACTGGAAACCTAGCTCTTAGCCTTTAGCTCTCAGCGAAACCAGTTCAGCTAAGAGCCAAAAGCTAATGGCTACGGATCGCATTGTCGGCATTGATCTTGGCACCACGAATTCACTCGTGGCTTTCATGCAGGGGCAGGACCCTGTCATCATCCCGGGTGAGGATGGATCGAATCTCGTTCCTTCAGTGGTCGCCCTAGATGAGAACGAGAGGATCATCGTAGGCAATGCAGCTCGCAAGTACTTGATCGAAACGCCGGATCGCGCGGTGTATTCAATTAAGCGCTTGATGGGACGTGGGGTTGAAGATGTTCAAGAAGAGCTGAAGCTCTTTCCGTTTCGTCTGGCTGACGACCTTCTGGCCAGAGAAGTCCTGCGCATCAAGCTGGGCGACAAGACATACACGCCGCCGGAGATATCCGCATATATTCTGCGACAGCTCAAGCGCAATGCTGAGCGTTTCTTTGGCGAGCCGGTCACCAAGGCCGTGATTACTGTCCCTGCGTATTTCAACGACGCACAACGGCAGGCCACGAAAGACGCCGGACGGATAGCTGGGCTGGAAGTTCTTCGCCTGGTAAACGAGCCAACGGCGGCCTCGCTCGCCTACGGTCTCGACAAGAAGCAAAACGGGATTGTTGCCGTTTACGATTTGGGCGGCGGAACATTCGATATCTCCGTTCTTCGCCTGCACGATGGGATCTTTGAGGTCATTGCCACCAATGGCGACACATATCTGGGCGGCGACGATATTGATAACCTGCTGATCCGCATCGCGCTGGATGACATTCGCGGCGACCTTGGAATGGATTTGTCTCGCAACGGCGACGTCGTGGCTGGAATTCGCAAGGCCGTCATCGAAGCCAAGATTGCGCTGTCTTCGCAGGAGTCGACTAAGCTGGACATCGAACTCCCGAACGGAAAACGCTATCGACGCGAAATTACCCGTGAGCAATTCGAGCAGCTTGCCGCGCCGGTCATCGATCGCACGATTGCTCCTTGCAAGCTAGCGCTGAAGGATGCCGCCCTGAAGCCGGAGCAGATTGACGAAGTCGTGCTGGTCGGCGGATCTACGCGTATCCCCAAGGTCCACGCGCTTGTCGCGCAGTTGTTCCAGCGCAAACCTCATACTGACTTGAATCCCGATGAAGTGGTTGCGCTCGGCGCAGCAGTGCAGGCCAATATTCTTTCCGGCGGTTCAGAAGCGACGCAGGATATGCTGCTTCTAGATGTGACTCCGCTGTCGCTCGGAATCGAAGTCGCCGGCGGCGTGACCGACAAGATCATCCTGCGTAATTCAACGATTCCGGCATCGGCGACGCAGCACTACACGACACAAGTTGATGGACAGACGAACGTCGCCATTCACGTTCTACAGGGGGAGCGAGAATTGGCGAAAGATTGCCGCTCCCTGGCGCGCTTCGACCTCAAAGGCGTTCCACCTATGTCGGCGGGATTGCCCCGGATTGAAGTGAAATTTCTGATTGACGCCAATGGAATCCTGCACGTCTCGGCGCGTGAACAGCGCAGCGGCAAAGAAGCCGAAATCGAAGTGCAGCCAAGCTATGGCCTGACGGATGATCAGGTCGAAAGCATGATTCTCGATTCATTCGATCGGGCGGAAGAAGATTTTCGGCAGCGGCAGGTGATCGAGGCCCGGAACGAAGCCCAGAACATTCTGGCGCCATTGGAGAAGGCGAAAAGGAATCCAGCGTGGGGACAGCTTACCACTGACGAAAAGCAGCAAATCGCAAAACTCGAACGTGCGCTGCGCGAAACACAACAGTCCGAAGACTATCCGGCAATTCGCAAAGCCATTGACGCGCTAAATCAAAGCACAATGCGTCTTGCTGAATTAATGATGAACACTGCAGTGGGAGCAGCTTTAAAAGGCAAAACGATGGACGGAACTGACATTGGTGAGGGGCCGGAAGCGCCGCATCCAGTAGCGAAAGCAGAATTCGAGTAACCTCTGTGTCCTCTGTGGTTAAGGCTTTTGACGATCTTTTACCATAGAGGACACAGAGTTGCACCGAGAGAATCGCACAGAGTAGGAGCACAATGCCAGAGGAGAAGACACAATCCGGCGGCGGAACCGCGACGGTCGACGCGCCCGGCGACAATACCGTAGAAGTCGTGTTCATGCCCGGAGGCAAGACGGTTCAATTCGAGCACGGCAATTTGCCCTACAAAGATCACGGCAAAGAGCAATCCATTCTCGACGTTGCGCTAAATAATGGCGTGCGGCTCGACCATGCATGCGGAGGCAACTGCGCTTGCACCACTTGCCATGTCTGGGTAAAGGAAGGCGCGCAGAATCTTTCAGAGATGGACGACGATGAAGCTGACCGCCTCGACATGGCCGCCGATCTGCAACTTAACTCACGGCTCGGATGTCAGGCGGTGATTACCAAGCCGGGGAAGATTGTGGTTGAGATTCCCGCGTGGAATAGGAATTACATTTCGGAAGAACACTAGTTGGTACTTAGCACTTGGCATTTGGCCAGCGCACTTCGGCGAAAGTGGAAGAGCAAAATGCTAATTGCCAAGTGGTAAGTGCGTGTTTTGGAGCTACTCATGCTGAAAGACCTAACCTGGGACGACGCCGAAGACATCGGAATTCTTCTATCCGAGAAGCATCCGGACACCGATCCACTTACTGTCCGCTACACCGATCTACACCGCTATGTGACAGAATTGCCAGATTTCAAAGACGATCCCAAGAAGTCGAATGAAGGCAAGTTGGAAGCCATTCAGATGGCGTGGCACGAAGAGTATGAAGACCGCTAGCCTGCTCGCGTCTTAGAAGTTCTGTCATTCCGAACCGCTTCAGCGGTGAGGAACCTGCTTTTTGCCCGCGCGACCGAACAGCGGGTTCCGCCGCCTCGCAAAGCTCGGCCACTCGGAATGACAAAAAGTTGAGAGAAAATTGATTATCCAGCCGTCGCCGCGGCCGGCTCTTCCACACTCGCTTCCCGTAAGAATTTCGCGGCTTCTTCTGGCGGAGTGGGATTGATATAGAAGCCGGTGCCCCACTCGAATCCCGCAGTCTTGGTTAGCTTAGGCATGAATTCGATATGCCAATGATAGTGGTCATTAATCGAATCCTGAGTGGGCGAGCTGTGGATCACCAGGTTGTACGGTGGATCGTCGAGCACCCGATTTGCCTTGTTCAGCAGCGTGCGAATCGCCTTAGCCAGGTTCTCGTACATGTGCGACGACGAATTCTCGAACGCGGACTCATGCTGCTTGGGCAGGATCCACGTTTCGAACGGGAAGCGCGGCGCATACGGCGCGATCGTGAGAAAGTCGTCGTTCTCCGAAACCACGCGCACTCCGGCCTCAGTCTCTTGCCGCGCGATATCGCAAAAAACGCAGCGTTCCTTATAGATGTAATACTGCTTGGCGCCTTCGATTTCTTCGGCAACGTAGATAGGCACGACCGGCAGCGCAATCAGCTGCGAGTGGGCGTGTTCCAGCGAAGCTCCGGCGGCCTCGCCGTGGTTCTTGAAAATCAGAATGTACTTGAAGCGCCGGTCCTTTTTCAGGTCGAGAATGCGGTCGCGGAAGGTCCACAACACGTCTTCAATCTTCTTCGGCGGAAGCGTTGCCAGGGTCGCGTTGTGGTCATTGGTCTCAATAATGACCTCGTGCGCGCCCACTCCGTTCATCTTGTCGAACATACCCTCGGCTTGGCGGTCGAGGTTGCCTTCGATCCCTAGCGCCGGGAACTTGTTCGGCACCACGCGCACGGTCCACCCGGGCGTGTCGTGCAGCGGCGGCGATCCGCCGTTCTGTCCCGGCCGGTAGGCCTGGATCTCCGGCGGAGTCTTATTTTCATTGCCGTAGCAAAAGGGACAGAAGCCACCCTTGAGCTTTACGGAGTCGCGGGCGAAATCGGTGGGGCGTTTGGCGCGGTCGGTCGAAATAATGACCCAGCGGCCGACAATGGGGTCTTTTCTGAGTTCGGGCAATTAATCGGTTCCTCCACCCGCTGCCACCCGGGTGAATTCATTTTACGACGAGCGTGCCGCATTCTGAAATAGTTCGAAAGTCGGATGGACTGTGAGGGGGTCGCCGGTCGTCGCGCTTTTCGCCGGACTGGGTGCCTGACTGCGCTTCGTAATAGACCGTGACCACGTCGAATCGCATTCCACGCGAAGGTCGTGGCGCTTCTTGCGATCCACGGCTGCGGCTGCGGGCTTCACATCGCGGGTGGTGCGAGTCTTGACCTCGACGAAGCAGAGCACGTCTTTGTCCCAGCCGATCAAATTAATCTCGCCGTGATGGCGGGCGGTGCGGAAGTTGCGCGCGATCATGACGTACCCGCGCCGACGCAGGTAGAAGTAGGCGTCTTCTTCGCCGCGGCCGCCGGTGCGAAGATGGGCGGGAGTAGCTTGAGCGTCCGTTTTCTTGGTGGTGATCCGATCAAGAAGGCCAAGGGCGGTTTGGGTGATGTGACCTGAGAGCATGCTTCAACATAAGCCTGTCGGGCGGGGAGGCGCTGTGATATGCGTCACAAGCCCTCTGTGGATTTCCTCTGTGTAACTTTGTGCCCTCTGCGGTTAAGAAAACCAACAAGCACAGAGGGCACAGAGTTACACAGAGGATTTCAATGCGCATGTGCAGCCTGCAGAGGCCTAATCCGATCGATTTCATCCTGGCGTTCGGACTTGATTACGCTGACCTTGTAAGCTGCCTGCAAGGCCAGCCAGAACTGCTCGGAGGTGCCAAAGAACTTTGCCAGCCGGCGTGCGGTATCCACCGTGATCCCACGCTTCTGCAGCACGATGTCGTTGACGCGGGGTGCGGGGACACGAATCTCCTTTGCCAGCCGATAGACACTCATTTTCATGGGCTTAAGAAACTCCTCTTTCAGGATTTCTCCCGGATGGACCCTCCAATTCGGTGCACCCTTCCTTGTGATGCTCATCTCACCCTTGTTTCAATGATAATCCACGATTTCCACGTCGTAGAGTTTGCGAAGCCGGTGAGGACCTGCTTTCCCTGGGCAACAGCAGGTTCCTCGTTGCCTCGCGAAGCTCGGCGCCTCGGAATGACATGAGCTACGGCGGTTGTCATCACTCAAGGAGCAACCCGACAAGAACAACATGACGGCTAGTTTTGAGCTATTTCCAAGCATTCCTCCAACACCTCAATCGCCACGTCCGCCTGCTCTTTAGTCGTGATCAGCGGAGGGGCGATACGGATGGTGCTCGGGCCGCAGCCGAGGAATAGCACGCCGCGTTCGAATGCCAGTTCGACCACACGGTCGCGCTCGGCCGGGGCAGGTTGCTTGGTCTGCTTGTCGGCTACCAGTTCGACGCCGATCATCAGGCCTCGGCCGCGCACTTCGCCGACTAGCTTGTGCTTTGTCGGCCAGTCTGCCATGCGCCGCAGGATGTGACTGCCGACTTCTTCCGTGTTGCGCAGCAGACCTTCACGCTCGATCACGTCGAGAGTGGCGAGCGATGCGGCAATACACACGGGATTGCCTCCGAAGGTTGAAGCGTGCGATCCCGGCACCCAGTCCATGATGTCGGCTTTAGTTAGCGTAATGCCCAGCGGCATGCCGGACGCGATGCCCTTTGCCATGCAAACCATGTCGGGTTGCACGCCCGTATGTTCGATTGCCCACCATTTACCGGTGCGTCCTGCGCCGCTCTGGACTTCGTCGGCAACCAGCAGAATGCCGTGGCGGTCGCAAATGCGCCGTAGTTCCTGCATGAAGACCGGAGGAGCGGGGACGTATCCGCCTTCGCCCTGTACTGGCTCGACGAAAATGGCCGCGACTTCCTCGGGCGGAAGCGTGGTCTTGAGCAGTTTATCTTCGATAAAGCGCGCGCAAGCCAACGCGTCCTGCTCGCCTTTGCGGTAGACGTCGGGATATAGAACATGCGTGACTCCGGGGAGAGACGGACCGAAGCGTCGGCGCTGTTGCGGCTTCGACGCGGTGAGCGAAAGCGCTCCCATGGTCCGCCCATGAAATGCGCCAAAAAACGCGATCACGTTTTGCCGTTTGGTGTGATACCGCGCCAGCTTGAGTGCGCACTCAACCGCCTCGGCGCCGGAGTTGCCGTAGTAGACACGATGCGGCCCGGGCATGGGCGCAATGTTCGAAAGCCGCTCAGCTAATGTAACCAGGCTCTCGTAATAAAAATCCGTGCCTGACATATGGATCAGCTCGGCGGCCTGTTTCTGGATGGCGGCAACTACATCGGGATGGCAGTGCCCAGTCGAGGTTACGGCAATGCCGGATGAAAAATCGAAAAACTCGTTGCCGTCGACATCGGTGACGACAACGCCGCGGCCTTCCTTGGCCACGAGCGGATACGAGCGTGTATACGACGGCGAGATATAGCGATCATCGCCTTCGAGAACACGCTTGGCATTTGGCCCAGGAAGGGCAGTCTTGATTCTTGGTCCCTCAATGACGGCGTTGGTCAGGGTCTTGGGTGTCATGGAATCCTCCTGAAAATGGTTGTTGGTCGTTCGTCGTTGGCAATGCCCACCCCATACGGGCGGACTACGGCTCACGCAGACTGAGGAGGATTGAAACTAGTCGCTACCGAAGAGGCTCGGGCGCAGTTGCGAAGGCAGCACTGCTAGGTAGCGGCGCGGGCAAACAAGCATGCGCAGCCAGCAGGCGGGAAGGTGCGAGTTGGGTTTCTGCAGACGCATCACGATCACGCGACATCGCTGTAAGCATTATATCTGGAACCGATTCCGTGGCCTAATCTCATCGCCGCCGGGAGGTTACGTTTGTTGCGCGTTTCGTTGACCGATTTCCAGGCCTGAACGGGGCCCTCTTGCTCATAGTGCAAAGACACTATTGAGCGGCGTCTCCGATTCCAGCATACTTCGCGACCAGTTTCACACAAGGAAAAAGAATGTCTTCTGTGGCAGCGAGCAGTTCGATCTCCGGGCCGATTGCAGTTGGGTCCTTGCGGCGGCCTTTGTTGGCGCAAACATCCTTTGCCGCGCTGATTAGCGCAGGCATAGCTTTGTATTTCTGGGTTGATTCACGCTATCCGGCGCTACTTAAGAAGATGCACAGCGGCAGCGCCATTCGGACGAAGGGTGTGCTGAGCTTTGATGCGCTGATGCCGGTGACTCCAGCGATGTCGTTGATGACGCGCATCGGCCACACAGCTGTCAATTGGATGTGGACCAACCGCATTGGGATGCCATTCGGCATCTGCTTCGGGGCTGCGGTTCTGACGCTGCTTTCTACTCTGCCCCGTGTGCGGCTCAAAAGCGCGGCGGCAAATACCCTGCTGGGCGCCATAGGAGGCGTACCGCTGGGCGTTTGTGCCAATTGCGTTGCGCCGATCGGGAGAAGCTTGTTTGTTGCCGGCGCCAGTCCGTCGACCGTACTAGCGACGATGATCAGCTCGCCGACGCTAAACGTCATCGTGCTGGCGATGGCGTTCACCTTGTTTCCGTTGCCCATTGCGCTAGCGCGGCTGGCGGTGCCCCTGATTTTGCTGGCTCTGGTTCCACTGATCGTGCGCAAGGCCGCGCCCGCTGCCACCAGCTACTGCACCGTCCCAAAGCAGAGTGGATGGTGTCAGCCTGTGGGATTTACTATCAACAGCTATCTGAAGAATCTGGGCCGGCTCGCGTTGTCGACAGTGCCTCTCATGGTGCTCGCGGCGTTTTTGGGGGCGGTAGTCGCGGAACTTCTTCCTGCCGGTCACATTCCGACCTCGGTCAGCGTGGTCGCAATCGTTCTGGTCGCCGTGATAGGCACGTTCCTGCCTGTGCCAATGGCGTTCGACGTCGCCGCAGCTTTTCTGCTCATGAAAAGTGGAGTTCCGCTGCCCTATGTGGTCACTCTCTTGTGCACTCTGGGCGCGTACAGCGTCTACTCTGCGCTGATTCTGGGACGCACGATTTCATGGCGAACGTCTGCAGTGCTGTTTGTCGCGGTGATGTCGTTGGGTGTCCTAGCAGGCTTCTCGACCGCGATTGTGCAGCATGTTTTCTGAAAATAGGTGGATTGAGATGTCGAGCGGATTCGCGCTTCGTGCGGATCGCGATTGCGGTTTTGTCCTTGCGATAGACGCCGCTAGATTCCGCTGAACATTACGCGGCGGCGATTCTGCGAATCAAATCTTCCTGCTCGGCGCGGCTTTCGGCGCCGATTGTAAACGCGTCTAGTATACCCAGCGACAGGGCATGTTTCAGGGCTTCATCCTGTCGGTTGCGAAGTTCGCCTGCGCCGAGAATCTTCATTCCCACAACTGCTTTTCCGGATGCTTTCATTTGCTTCAGTACTCCGATCACGGTTGCAGGATCGGCGTCCATGTACGCTCCCACGGGATTGATTCGCGCCAGATCGACCTCGACCCACGGGGAATTCGCGGCCGTTCGTAACGCCTCAACGGAATGGCAAGAGCAGCCATGCGTGCGGATAATTCCTTTTTGCTTTGCTTCGGAGAGGACATCCATCACCCCTTTGTATCGTTCGGTCCAGTCACCTTCTGTCAAACAATGCATCAAGAAGATGTCGATGTGCTCGGTGCCTAGCTCTTTGCGGAAACGATCCAGGTCTGCCCGCATTCCGGCGGGATCCCGAGCCCACGACTTCGTCAGTACAGTGACTTTGTCCCGCGGAACATGCTTGAGCGCCTCGGCAACATGGGGATGACTTCCGTAAGAATCTGCCGCGTCAAAAAATCGCAGGCCATGATCGTAGCCATTCAGCAACAGGTCAGAGAGTCCCTTGAGTCCGAGCGCAGTCTGGTGCGAGTGGTGACCTACTCCCACGGTGCCCGTTCCCATCGCCAGGCGACTCGTGCTGATGCCCGTGCTGCCGAGCACAACTGTGTCCGATGCGCTGAACTTCCTGCTCAGCTCGGGCACGGCCCAAGCACGAGGCGCCATCTTCGAGCCGAGCCACACTGCTCCAGCTCCGTAAGCCGCCGTACTGAGGAATTCTCTTCGCTTCATGGGGCCTCCTGAAAGAATGCGCTCGGGACTAGACGTCTGCTGTTACCGGAATAATCGAATTTGTCCGGGCAGCTGCTTAGACTTACCGCCAACATTTTCGTTGGACGCACGCTAACAAATATACGCCCGCCAGTCCGAACCAAAGGGCTCGGGCTGTTAAAATTTCGCTAGTACGATGAACGCTCCTGACCTCCTGCTGAATGATGCCGAAGTCCGCGTCCTCGGCTCATTGATTGAAAAAGATATAACCACCCCTGACTACTATCCTCTGTCGCTTAATGCATTGCTCAACGCCGGCAATCAGAAAAATAATCGTGACCCTGTAATGACTCTGGATGAAGGCACCGTTCGTGAAGCGCTGAACACGCTTCAGGAAAAACGGCTTGCTGGGCCTGCCGGAGGCGCCGATAGCCGGGTCACGAAATACGAGCATCGATTGCAGGAAGTTTTCAACTTCGACCGCAGAGAAATCGCGGTGCTGTGCGTTCTGCTGCTGAGAGGGCCGCAAACTCCGGGAGAGCTTCGCGGCCGCACCGAGCGCATGTACCGCTTTGAGGCCTTGGACGACGTTCAGTCCACCCTGCAGCGCCTGACGGATCGCCAGCTGCCGCTGGTTCGGGTGTTGCCTCGGCAGCCTGGAACCAAGGAATCCCGCTACATGCACCTGATGGCCGGGGACACTGGTCCGGCACCGGAACCGGAGATTGTGCCAGCCGGAAACTCCGATCATCAACGAATCGCGGCGCTTGAAGCCGAACTCTTATCTTTGAGGCAAGAAGTCGAACTGCTCAGGCGGAAGCTCACCGACTTCACCGAGCAGTTCAAGTAGCACTCGCCGACTCTCGCATCACGACAAGGTGCATCTCTTCAGTCAATTACGAAAGTTTCATTTCCCTAAAGCCTTCCGGAACAACCCTTCCTAAACCGGGTTAGATTAAATTGAGCTTACGATGTTTTCGAGCCTTAAAACATGGAAGTGCTTTGTTTTCATGGCGGGCGCGTTTGTCGTGCTTTCGTCTGCGAAGCTCCACGCCCAGGCCACGCTGCTGCTTGAAGAGCCTTATAGCTATGACGGCATGTTTGCCGGGACCGGCCACGCTGCAGTCTACCTCTCGCGCGTTTGCGCCGATTCGCCGACGGTGCTGCGCCGTTGCAATCCAGGCGAAACGGGCGTTGTGATCAGCCGTTATCACCGAGTTACGGGGCGCGATTGGATTGCCATACCCCTGATGCCGTATCTCTATGCGGTCAATAACGCCGAAGACATTCCGCTCGTCGCCGATCCGAAAATTGTCGCATTCCTTCGCCAAGATTACCTGGAGAGAATCGGGATCACCGATAGCTCGGCGTACCAGCTTGCCGGCTCCGCCTACAACCGGACGAGCTATGGATTCCGAATTGCCACACGGCCAGAGCAAGATGACGAGTTGATTCGGATTTTGAACGCGTCTCCCAACAGCGAGTCCTACAGGCTGTTTAGCCGCAATTGCGCCGATTTCGTCAGGCAGATCATCAACTTTTATTACCCGAAGGCCATCCACCGCAGCATCATCGCCGACCTCGGCGTGACCACGCCGAAACAATCTGCGAAATCGCTGGCGCATTTCGCCAAGCATCATCCGGAGATGCAGCTGACCACGTTTATCATCCCGCAGGTTCCAGGATTGAAGCGCAGCAAACCGGTGCACGGTGTGATCGAATCCCTCGTGCTTGCGAAGAAATACGTCACTCCAGTGCTGCTGTTTCATCCTTTTCTCGTGGGCACAGCCGAGGCTGCGTACTGGGCGGGGTGGCGCTTCAATCCGGGGAAAGGTGCGCTGATCTTTGATCCGAGCTACGGCGGTCAGGCCGGCGGGCTCGAAATGCCTTTGACCGCTCATCAACGAAGATCTTTTGCACGGTCGGTTTCGGCTTGGAAGCGGGAAGATGGTGAAATGGACTCGACCCACTGGCGAAAGCTGCAAGCCGGCGCGGATCCGCAGCTCGATGCGGCCGGCAGGCCAATGCTGCGCATGCAAGTTGCCGAAAGTACGTTCCAGATTGGTCTGTGCCCCGGCAACGTGCTGCGGCTGAACGCACCTCCGGAGTTTGCCGAACAGCTCTTGCTGTCCCGACTCGAGCAGGAATTGAAGCCTAAGCCGGCGCGTATTTCTGAACGGCAGGTTAAGAACGACTGGAATCTTCTTGAGCGCGCCATGGAAACCCGCAAGTCGGCACTCACCGCTCAGCGTTAGCGTATGAATCCGGCAACGCTGCTGTTTGACTGGTCTTGTCCGGTTTCTGAACGAGGCTTCAAGAATTTCGAAGGCCCAGCAAAAGAACTGCCTTATATCCATACTCGGTTCGCCCTGCGAATCTCGGGAATTCCCCCGATTGCGCCTGTTCCGCACAAATGCCGAAACTGGAAGCCTGGCCGGGAAACGGGGTGTCGGGGCCATGGCACAGGAAAACGTGCGGCTTCGCCTGGAAGCAAGGGACGGTTCGGCGACCGAAGAATTCCGCGTTGACAATGGAAGGGTTGAGGTCCGAAGCTGGCGATTACACAGCGAGTACTGCCCGCCCAAGAGTAGCTGGCATCCGGTCACCTCCCAAGAACTGAGTACTCACGTTGAGCGCAACACCGCGGTGGCACAATGGCTGGAACGCCGCCTCGGCTGGAGACGCTTGCTCCAGGCATGTGCGGGTCAAAAACCGCACGACTGGATAACCGCAGAAGATCGGACAAGTGCGGAAGACTATGTCGATAGGCGCGCCGCCTGAGTTCAGATTCCACCAAAAGAGAAAAGGCGTGAGTCTCAGCTGAATTCAGTTTCTCCGATTTGACTCCCATCCAGGGCGGAGCCTATACTGCCTCTCCGCGTCACGAACTCCGTTCGGAGACTTTGTCATGTCGAAACCTTCCGTGTGTCTTTTCGTCTTTTTCATTGTCGCTTTTGGAACTCTGGGCTTTGCGCAAAAAATCCATCAACCCAAACTCACTTCCCAAGCCAGCGGCACTACGCAGGGGCTGATTGCCGTCAGTCCGGTGAACCCGCGCGTGGTTTGGGCGTCCGGACGCGGCGGCACATTTGTTGCCACTACTGACGGAGGAGACACCTGGAAAGCGGGCGTCGTTCCAGGAGCCGAAACTGTGCAATTTCGTGATGTGCAGGGAGTGAGCGATAAGGTCGCTTACTTGCAATCCATTGGATCGAACGCAACCGATTTTCGAATTTACAAAACCATCGATGAGGGTGCGACCTGGACATTGCAATTCCAGAATCAAAATCCGAACGCGTTCTACGATTGCTTCGCGTTCTGGACACCGAAGCGGGCAGTTTCGCATAGCGACTCGGTGAATGGAGTGTTTCCGGATATCCGTACTACTGATGGCATGACGTGGCAGGACATCGGCAGCAACATGCCGCTGGCATTGCCTGGCGAAGCGTCGTTTGCGTCGAGTGGCACTTGCGTCGCAACCCAGGGTGCGCAGAACGCGTGGATTGCCACCGGCGGCTCGACTGCGGCCCGAGTCCTGGCTACGAGAGACCAGGGCGATACTTGGAATGCGTATGACACTCCACTGGTAAGCTCACCCAGCGCAGGTGCTTTCACCGTGGCTTTCCGCGATCCCTGGCATGGAATTGTCGGTGGTGGCGATTTGGATCCCGGCGACCCCAACAACGCGAAGACGGCAGTCTCCAGCGATGGCGGGGTTACCTGGAAACTTACAAACAATCCTCCGGTGACCGGCGCTATTTTCGGCCTGAGCTATGTGGGCAGGAATGGCCGGGATCAATCGGGAGGCGGGGCTGTGGTCATCACGGCTAACACCGGTGGAGCGGCATGGACTCCCGATGAAGGGAACACCTGGTTCACGCTGCCGGGTGTAACCGGCTATTGGGCAGTCGCTTTTGCCAGTCCGCAAGCTGGATGGCTTGTGGGCACCGGAGGAACGATTTTCAAAATCAGCTTCTAGCGGCGGCGAGACAGCGAGTTTTTATTGAAGCACGCTATTGCTGCACTGACCTTGTCGCATCTGCCGTATTGCCGATCGCGTCTCCGGAAATCACCATTTCCACGCGCCGATTTTGCTGGCGTCCTTCGGGAGTTTCGTTCGAGGCGACTGGTTCCGTTTTCCCGAACCCGCGCGCCTCGATCGAATCCGTACCAATGCCTTGCTGGATAAGATAGTCGCGGACTGCGCCTGCACGTTTTTCCGAAAGCTGCTGGTTGTACTCGTCGCTGCCCACGCTGTCGGTATGGCCTTCCACCTGTAGACGCAGGCTGGGATATGCCAACACAATGCCTGAGACCTTCGCCAGCCGTTCCCTCGCTCCGGGCAGGAGCTCGAAGCTGCCGGTCTTGAACAATACGTCGGACATGTTGGCGATCAGGCCGCGCGCAGTGTCTTTGGTCGCGAGAATAGAGTTGAGTTGCTGCAGCAGTCGCGCCCGCAGTTCCTGCTTCTCTTTCTCTGCTTGTTGCCGCAACTGGTCTGATTGCGCCGCTGCCTGTTGGGCCTTTGCTGTTTCCGCTGCCAGAGTCTGCTGCTGCGCCAAAGCTTCTGCCTTCGCCTGTTCGGCTGCTTCTCTTTGCCGCGTTGCTTCCTGTGCGGCCGCTTCCGCTTCGGCCTTCATGCGCTCGGCTTCGGCCTTTGCGGCCTGGGCTTGCTTGGTAGCTTCTTCGGCTTCCGCTCTTCGCTTGGATTCCGCGTCAGCATCGGCGCGGGCTTTGATCTCGCGATCCTCCGCTGCCTTCTTTTCCGCTGCTGCCTGGGCCTGAGCTTCATCCTCCGCGCGCTGCTTCACCGCCATGACGCGCGCTTCTTCGGCAGTCTGCGTAGTTTCCCGTGCCGCGGATTCCACCGCCACCTTGCCTTGCTTTTGCCGGTACGCTGTCTCCGCTTGCATCAACTGCTGATCGGCCTTAGGCAGAATGGAAGTTGCATATTTTTCTCCGGCCGCGATGTGCGCTATCCGCACCGCGTTTCGGGCCTCAAAAAGCGCAAGGGGGGTCGTGCGATCAATCCCGAAAATTGCGCTCTGAATACGCTCATTCGCCGCCGTGTAGGTTCCGCGGCCCAGCAGTTCGTACTTGGCGCTGATTTCCTCGCCTTGCGCTACGTTCTCGGGGACAGCGCTCTCCATGACCACGGTGTTTCCTGGCTGGTTCACGGCGAAATAGGGTTCTGCGGTCAGAATCAGCCCGAAGGTCTGCATGTCGGTCGAGGTCTTCAGGTGTGCGTTGCCGTGTTCGAGGGTCAATTCGCCCAAGTTGTCCGCTCGCCCCTCAGGAGAAATTGCCCATAGCACAAAGGTCAAATATTCCAGGCCAAACTTTGTGGCGTCCTCCATTCCCTGAAACTTGGCGTCGATCGCGACGTTCGTCTTCTTGGCTTCAACCTTGGCTTCGCCACTTGCCCCGGACAACAGTTCGGTGGCTTGAAACGAGGTCCTCACCGTCCCGCCCTGGCGGTAGTGCACTGCCTTGGTAGTGCGCGAAACGGAACTGCCTTGGACGGAGCTCGACGAACTTGGAACTGCAGGCTGGCTCTGCGCTCTAAGCAACGATGCAGCCAGAATCGGCACAACGAAGCACACGAGTTTTCGCATGGACTGCTTATCTCCAGGAAGTATGAGATTTTTCTAATCTATGATCCTCTCTATCTCCTAGAAAGAAAAGAACGAGAGGTGTTGTGCGTAGTTGATACTTTGGTTACGCAGGATCGCGGGATAAAACAGTCCCGGCTATCTGGCGGAGGCCGCCTTCGCGTTGATTCTCTCAAACGCTTCCTCCGCCCTTCGCAGGGCTTCTTCAACATTGGAGCAGATATTCTCGCTCCCGATCACTTCCTCGAACTCGGCCTGATGGATCAGTTGGGCCGGTTGCTCGCGCGCGCCGCAAAGAATCAGGGTACGTCCGGAAGCGTGCAATTGTTTCGCAACTTCCTCCAGCGCAAACAGTCCAGTGGCGTCCATTGCAGTCATGTTGCGAAGTCGGATGATTACGACTGGCGGGAGTTTATGCATGTTCTCGGTAATAGCTGTGACCTTGTCGGTCGCGCCGAACAGAAACGGTCCATGAATGCGGAAGATGGTCGCGTAATAAGGAATATCTTTGTCCTGCAGTATGTGCATGCGGCCGTCTTCAATGTAATCATCGGTCACCCGCGAGACCGTCGTTGTGTTGGCAACGCGAGTAATGAAGAGCAGTGCGGCCAAAATCATGCCCGCTTCGACTGCGACCGTGAGATCGGCAAAAACCGTCAGCGCGAAGGTGACCGACCAAACGCTGATGTCGGTCTTAGTCAGCCTCAAGAGTTGGGGGATCTCGCGCCACTCGCCCATGTTGTAAGCGACGATCATCAGAATTCCCGCCAGCGCCGCCATGGGGATGTAACCTGCTAGCGGCGCCGCAAACAAGAGCACACATAGCAGCGTGAGCGCGTGAATGATTCCGGCGATGGGCGACTGCGCGCCCGCGCGAATATTGGTCGCCGTGCGGGCAATGGCGCCGGTTGCCGGCAGCCCTCCAAACATCGGCGAGACGATGTTCGCCACACCTTGTCCGATCAATTCCACGTTAGGATTGTGCCGGTCATTACTCATGCGGTCGGAGACCACAGCGGACATTAAAGACTCAATTGCACCAAGCATAGCCACGGTAAACGCTGGCCCGAGCAATCCATGGACGAGCGACGCATGCCAGCGAGGCATCACCAGGTGCGGAAGGCCGCTGGGTATTCCTCCGAACCGAGTGCCGACAGTTTCAACCGGAAGCTTCAGCAGATATGCAGCGACGGTGGCGCCCAGCATCGCCACGATAGGTCCAGGGATGCGGCTCGATACCGCGCGGCAGAGCAGCATCACGGCCACTGTGCATGCCGCCAGGAGCGTTGCCGTCGGCGACCACGTCGGACACGCAGTCGCCAGTGCTTTTATTCGCAGCCAGAATTCTCCGGGGACCTTGGCCAGGTGCAGGCCAAAAAAATCTTTAATCTGGGTGCTGGCAATCAGGACTGCAATGCCGTTGGTGAACCCGATCACGACCGGACGCGGAATGAACTTCACCGCCGAGCCCATGCTGGTTGCGCCCAGCACCACCAGCAGCACTCCCGCCATCATCGTGCACATGAAAAGGCCGTCGATGCCGTGGACTGCAACAATTCCTGAGACGACTACAACGAAGGCGCCCGTCGGGCCGCCGATCTGCGTCTTCGATCCGCCCAGCGCAGAAATCAAGAATCCGGTGACCATCGCGCAATAGATTCCCGCCTGAGGGGTTAGTCCAGAAGCAATGGCGAAGGCCATGGCAAGCGGCAAAGCGACCAGGCCGACCGTGATTCCTGCAACCAGGTCACGACGAAATTTGTTGAGGTTGTAATCGCGAAGGGAAAGAACAGACTTCGGCAACCAGCGATCATTAATAGGAAGGGAGAAATCGAGAGACATACTTTCCTTGATTATGACAGGTCGGAATGCCTTGTCTGTGACGGAGAGCACACCAAAGGTATTGAACGACTGGAGTCCTATCCGCCTCCCGTCTCACGGTTATTCTATGGGAAGCGTCGTGCGATCCCCGTCCCGGACACGTAAACAAGCGGCAGTAATTTGCCGATCTAGCGTGTAAATGCCGGCGAGTTCCAGGCCATGAAAGAAAATTCGCCCTCGGGATACGTGGCCCTATCAGACCGTGGTGCAAGTTCAGATTCGTAGACAAAAACTTTTGCGGTATCCACAGACTTTGTTCGTAGAATCGGCGCATGGCGATGGGGACGCGCAAGCAGCGGGAGAAGCAAGAGGACATCTGGATCGCGCACGCGGAG
>WNGK01000534.1_pt1 | contig 39708 bp, 30 predicted proteins | sample 5400601 | NCBI WGS metagenome assembly WNGK01 (sample SAMN13153376, study PRJNA577476) | soil metagenome | isolation source: 60 cm soil or saprolite under Garry oak tree replicate 1 | place: USA:California | collected 2016-06-15 | reverse complement strand
CGAGAACGCAGCGATTCTCCTCCAAAGCGATCCTGGCCAGCCGTTCCGACAGTCGCAGCGCGGAGCTGAGAATGTGTGGTCTGGTCGTGAGGATGAAGCGCGAGTGTTCCGAGCGCCGCACCATCTCCATGAAATCGGTCAGCGCGCCGTCCTGGTTGCGCCCGAGATACTCCGTATGATCGCGGAGGTAAATCTGCCCCAAGAAATCGTCGTAGTAGAAGATACGCTTCTTTTCATTGCGGAAGAACGTTGTGCCCTCGGAGATCTCCGCTTTGATCACCACCGGTTCATAACCCTGCTCCAGATACGTGTAGAGCAGCATCTCGGCCAGCGTGGTCTTACCCATTCCGGGGGGCCCAGAGATCACCACGACTCTGCGATCGTTCAGCATCTTCATGGCCTGGGGAAAGACCGCGCTTTGCACGAAGAGCGGGAGCTTTTTCCGGATTCTCTCGACTTCGAATTCCGTCTGGCAGATTTCTGCGTTGTGGAGCACCCGCTCGATGACCTCCGTGCTGGTCAGCCAGAGCTTGAAATTCTTGCGCTCGACGGCGGAATGTCTGCTCAGCAGGCCATCGATATCGTCGGCTCCGATGATGTCTTCGGGAGTGATGACAAACGGATTCAACGCTTGCACAATGGCATCCTTGTTGCCGGGCGTGAGACTCACGGAGGTGACGACAACATATCGCGTAGGCTTGAGCCGTTCAATCTTTGGCAGTTCGTCTTTGCTGAGGTGGCTCAAGAGCTTCGCGAACCCCGAGCGAATGAAATGTTTGCACTGAACAATCGTTGCTCCGCCGTCTGCGCGGATGTGCCTCAGGTCAATTCCCTTGTCACGTCCCGATTTGAAGGCTTCGAGCCAGACATTCCACTCGGCCTGTAAGAGGTCGCGGGAAAGCTCTTCGAAATCCTGGCTCGAAAGCGTGCTGACGTTGTAGCGGGACATTGCTCCACTTGTCTCAATTGCACCGAAAGCATCGATATTCAGATCAGCATACACACCGGAGGATCCCGATGTGGGCGTTGCGACCTTTCGAAGTGCGGCTCAAATGGTGAAACTACTATTGTATTTCGAATCTGGTCGCGCAGTCGGAGCGGAGAGTTCCTCGTAACCGGCAGATGGTCAAGAGACACTCATGCGTTGACACAGTTGCACGGCTGGCAGAGGACTGTCGCCACAAACAATGTTCCACTTTCTTCAACGATGGAACGAAGCCTGAGGATTGAATGCCTGCGCTTCGTTCCCTTGCTCATCGCGGAGGGATTCCCGACGATTCATGGAAGAAAGTGCAGGACGTAAAGATCCTTGTTGCGCGGAATCGGAGAGCTGTCGGTCGCCCCAGTGAGTGCATCGGGATTGGTCCAGACAAGGATGGGCCAGAACTTGGCATCTCCGTAATATTTGATGGCCAGCTCGCGCAGAGTCTGAAGATCTCCAATCTGCGCCTCGCCGTACTCCAGATCCATCTCTCTGGCCTTGTAATCATCCTGGAGAATGGCCGGCGTCAAGGGTCGAGAGGAACGCCGAAGTGCGGCGCCCTTGACGCCAACGGTTTCGGCGCCACACAGGAAAAATGCGGCGCAGGAGTGGCGAAGGATTTTGTGCGTCTGAGACAGTGACTAATGATGGACCTGCTAAACCGGCCCTCACTTTGACGCCTACAATTTCAGGTGATGATGTCGGAAGCGGAGAAAATCCGGGTAACAGACGACGGGCTGGCCTGCCCGGAAATCCGGCGGTGGGCTGAGACCAAATACCGGCTGATTGCCCTCTATGATGAGCTCTTTGCTTCGGGCATGAAAAACAAGTGGCATCAGCGGGTCTACATCGACCTGTACTCGGCTGCGGGCTATGGGCGTATCAAGGGCACCGAAACCATCCTGATGGGCTCGCCGCTGATCGCCCTGACGGTGGCGCATCCGTTCGATAAGTACATCTTCTGTGAGGAAGACGAAGGTCTGCTCGATGCACTGAAGGCCCGGGTGAAGCGTATCGCGCCGAATGCGGAAGTGACGTATATCCCGGGAAGCTGCGATGACAAAATCGCGGACATTTGCGCGGCGATTCCGAAATTTTCATCCACCAACAAGGTTCTGAGCCTCTGCATGGTGGATCCGTTCGACTTCGGGATAAAATTCAACACGATCCGCAAGCTCTCAACAGTATTTGTCGACTTCCTGGTGTTGCTTGCGGTGGGTATGGACGCCAACCGGAACTACGCTCATTACGTCGATGGTGAGCATAAGAAAATTGATGAGGCGCTCGGGAATACAGACTGGCGGGAGCGTTGGCGGAATAAGCACGTGAACCGTAAGAACTTCATGCCTTTTCTGGCCGGGGAATTCGCGCTTAGCATGGAGACGCTCAACTACCTCGCGCAGCGCTTGGACCAGATGAAGCTGGTGAAATCGGATGAAAGGAATCTGCCTTTGTACTATCTGGCGCTATTCTCAAGGCACTCGACAGCTTACGAGTTTTGACAGCAGGTTTTGAAGTATGGCACGGATCAGTCCAGTTTTGAGTGGGAGTAGCCCTATGTCTTTGCTATCGAAAATCGAATGGACGGATGCGACGTGGAATCCGATTCGCGGTTGCACGAAGGTCAGCCCAGGGTGCAAACACTGCTATGCGGAACGCTTCGCCGAGCGTTTTCGCGGCGTTAAGGGGCATCCTTTCGAGCAGGGCTTCGATCTGCGCCTGGTGCCGGAGAAGTTGGCAGAGCCGGTGAGGTGGAGCGAACCTCGCATGATTTTTGTGAATTCGATGAGCGACCTTTTTCAGGACAAAGTGCCGATCGAATTCATCTCCAGGGTCGCAGAGACGATGAAGCTCGCCAACTGGCACACCTATCAGGTACTCACGAAACGGTCCAAGCGAATGAAGGAAGTGCTTTTAGGGCCGCTGCGAGAATGCGCGGCGGACAAGCACATTTGGTGGGGTGTATCGGTGGAAGACAAGAAATACGGCATTCCGCGGATCTCCGACCTGCAGGCCTCGCCGGCAGCGGTGCGGTTCCTGTCGATAGAGCCGCTCCTCGAGGACGTGGGCAGAATACCTCTTGAGGGAATTTCCTGGGTCATCGTGGGGGGCGAGAGCGGACCTGGTGCAAGGCCGATGAAGGAAGAATGGGTGGTCTCCATCAAGGAACAATGTGCCGATGCGGGCGTCCCGTTCTTCTTCAAGCAATGGGGTGGCGTTCATAAGAAGACGCGTGGCCGATCACTACAGGGCCGTACCTACGATGGTTTCCCGAAGCGCATCAAGAATCCAATCTTGCCCCCCACTCTTCGTGCTCGGCATGCGCGTGAGATCGACAGCTCGCCGTTGGTCCAGCTTATGCCGGCATAAGACAACATTCCAATCTCCAATCGCACGAAACCTCCCTCCGCTACTTGCTCCGAATCGAGCTAAACACTATCGTAGAAATAATCGATGAACCCCGATTCGAAATCTTGGTTCTTGAACAGACAAATGTTGAGATCTGCCGGCCGTCCATCAAATCGCTCGATACGCCTCTCGCCATACTCATTCCAAGGGCAGACAGGACTAACGAAGGTGAGACGACTGATCCAGCGATTCGCGATTGCGAACGTAAGGTAGCTCCCCTCATTAAGACGGTGTACACCTCGTTCAGGGGTGGCCCGTTGTTCGAGTGGCAACGCCAGATGTTCGGTCAAAATGTAAGCCCAGCTTGCGTCACCAAACGAGAGGTCCGAGTGCGCGTCGACGTGATGTACTTCGAAACCTGCCTCGATGGAGCCGTTCGACAGCCAACGTTTCCAAGCATCAAACGCGCCGTCATGTCTCTCGCAAAAATGCCCCGGAAGCTTGTTGTGAGGCGAGAGTCCACACTGATTCTCGAGGAAATCTCGCACCCGTTCGGTAGTTGCACAGACGTGATCTTCATCAGATGGTCTTCCCTCAACGGGGCCTCGTATTGCCGGCCACGAGAAGAAGTCCAAGTCGATATCTAACACTTTCGCCATGAATTGAGCATAGCGCCGGAATCGAAAACAGCGCCAAATCTTGCCCAGGTCCCCGCAAGTGGCGGTACTTGCCAGCGATCATGCGCCCAAACAGAGCCTGCTGCGTCGGTATCCGGAACCGGCAAGAAGATGGGAGGAATAGATTTCTGCGCTCATTACGCACCAACCAGGTTCCCACTTTTTTCCAACGATGGAACGAAGCTTGAGGACTGAACCTGCGCTTCGTTCCTGTGTCGATTGTGAAGGGGGATTGCCGGCGTCAAGGGTCGAGAGGAACGCCGAAGTACGGCGCCCTTGACGCCAACAGTTTCGGCGCCGCACAGGAGAAATGCGGCGGGGATGACCGGCTCCCTGCGTGATTCTGTGCGGCAGACACTCTCCCGGTGTCAGCGAGGATAAGCCTCAGCCGTGGTCATTGGTAGCGAAGGCCCAGCAAATGACGCAGAATAGAATTTGGGGGCTAGCCCATGGCAAGTGTATTTTTCTCGTACTCTCACAAGGACGAAGATCTCCGAAACGAATTAGAAGTACACCTGTCTGGCTTGAAGCGTAAGGGTGTCATTTCGACGTGGCACGACCGCCGGATTACCGCCGGTACGGAGTTGGGATCTGCCATCGATGAAAATCTAAGTGCTGCGGACGTTATTCTCCTCCTGGTCAGTCCCGATTTCATCAATTCGGACTATTGCTACGAAAAAGAGATGGACCGAGCGATGGAGCGGCACAAGAGCGGTGCGGGAAGAGTCATCCCCGTCATCCTGAGACCCTGTGACTGGCACGGCCTGCCTTTTGGAAAACTGCTGGCGACTCCGACTGATGGTAAGCCGGTTACCAAGTGGCCTGATCGAGATGAAGCATTTCTAAATGTCGTACAAGCTATCAAGGCCACTATCAGCGAACTCGGGCAGAAGCCGAGTCGACCAACACCTATCGCAAAAACCGAGACGAGACCATGGGTTGGGTCCGTCAAAGAGAGTCTTGGCGGTCCCCGCTCGAGCAATCTCCGAGTCAGAAAAGAATTCACCGACCTAGACCGTGACCGTTTCCAGCATGAGGGCTTCGAATTCATCGCTAATTTCTTCGAGAACTCAATGCAGGAACTCGTCGCCAGGAACCCCGGATTGGATCAGACCTTCCGCCGTGTGGACGGGAATCGTTTCACTGCGGCCATCTACCAGAACGGGCAGAAAATCTGCAGAGGCTCCGCTTCGATTGGGGACGGACTCATGGGCAGGGATAGCATCGCGTATTCGATGGACGATAATCCCCAGCATGGAAGCATGAATGAAGCGTTGTCGGTGAAGAATGACGACCAGTCCCTCTTTTTCCAGGCCCTCGGGATGCAGTCGGGAGGTAGTCGGGAAAAGCAGAAGTTGACTGCACAGGGAGCCGCTGAACTGTTCTGGGAACTATTCATCCGTCCACTGCAATAAGGAAGCACTGCAGGCTGATCTGACGATCCCAAGGTTGCCACCTCAAACTGGAAGTATGGCTTTATTTTAGTCCGAGAACGGGGAACAGCTCGAGCGGCTTATCCTTGTTCTGAAGAATGATGGGTTGTCATGATCGAACATCTCTATGTAAGCCGCGCGGCGTACTTCTATCGGCGCAAGAGACGCCTTTCAAATGCTGCGATCGACAGGCTGTTCCGGATGCTGCGGTCGAATGCCGTGGCGCCCTCCAAAAACCTGTTCAGCGCCCATCGCGTCGAGCTTGAGCACTCAACCTATTCGGCAATCTGCTTCTCGTTCGAACGTTCCCCCGCATTCCTCACGAGCCAAGCCGGAGCTGTGGAGCGTGTCTTTGGATTCCTGATGATTGTGGAGAGAGGGAATCTCATCGCAGTCCTGAAGGCTGGCTTGGATCCTCCCTCGGCGTTCAAGTTGGATCATCTCGACAAGATTGGGAGCGACCGGGTCGATCGCGCGATTGCGCGCCACGGCGCCGTCTTTGAGAAGCTGCGGCTGAAGAATATGTCGACCTCGCGACACGCCCTGCGCTCGAAGACGCTGGAAGCGCGCAATCTCGAAAATACCGTGCCAACTGCGGGCGCCAGCCATTTCGTGCCCAAGGGCTACAACGTGCGGCGCGACGACGGCAACTATTCGGCTACGCTCAATACGGGCCGGATCTCGATCCAGGCCGACCGAGCGGGCTTTGAGGAGATCGTACGCTGGGCCGGCGAGGTGATGGACCTGCTCGCGGTCGACGCCGGCGAAACCTCCGCCTTCATCCGGAACTTTGCGCGGCCGATGGACCTCGTTTCCATCCCCAATGATGTGAGACCGACGTATCTGGCGGTCGACGTGCCGGGCCTGGATGACCGTTTGTCGGGAGAGGAAGGCCGGAAAATCCGACTGGTTCGCGAGGATCAAGACACATTCGTCGAAATAAATGAAGCCGCGATCGATCCCCTGCGAGAGGACCTCGACCGAACCTTTCCCATTGTTGCTGAGCGAGGGGAGAACCATGTGGAAGATCCGGACAGTGGAGTTCGAATCGGCACGGTCAAGGTGCGAAAGACACGGATCGCGCACCAAGGGTTCACGCTTCCGTCGATCGAAGAAATTTTTGTAGAAGACGCCCTGCTGCCGGTCGGGACCGACGCCGACCGCAGGCCGCTGGCCCGTTTTCTCGATCAGGAAGACCTTTTTACAGTCCTCTTCAGCGATCTATCGCTCGCGTATATAGACGGCTCCCTCTACAGGGACGAGGCGCTTCGCGGCGGCGGCGCGGACTTCCTTCGCCATCTGTATACAGCGCCTTCGCTTGCCCAAGCAACTAGCGAGAAGGGAGCGTTCAACGACGGCCAGCAAGTCTTTGACGACTTGTCCGTATTTCGTGCCGTCGTCGACCAGATCGCGAAGGAGGAAGATGTGCTTCTTTGCGACGATCTGGGCGACGAGTGGGCGGACTTTATCGGCGTTCGCACCGCGACGCGACCTGCGATGGTCAGCTTCTATCATGCAAAGCATGGCAGGAGATCGCTCGGCGCTAGCGCTTTCCATGAGGCGGTGGGGCAGGCGCAGAAGAATCTTGGTCGCATGGCGCTGCCGCCCGAAGTCATGCCACCCAAATATGTGTCCTGGGAGACGAACTATCGCGGCGGCGGAGCGGAAACCGCAATCCCCAGAATCGTGCGGGGCGGCGGCCGGGCGGAAATTGAGCGTAGGATTGACGAAGCGCGCAGCGCGCCGGACCTGGTGAGGCGGGTCTTCATCGTCACCTCGTCGCTGAGCCGCCTTGAGGTCGAAGCGACCTTTGCGGATGCCGCCGCGGGCCAGGCGCCTCCGGCACACTTCGTGCAGCTCTATTGGCTGCTCACGTCCTACTTCTCTGCATGCACGGAAGTCGGCGCGATCGGTTATGTCGTGTGTCAACCATGAAAACCGAGGGCCGAGCATAGCGACGAAACGTGCCCTAGATGCAACCGAATCGTCGAATCCCAACGCGCCGCGCTTGCAAACGGGCCAATACCTCAGCAACAGCGACGCATCCCCCAGGTAAGCTGCAACGCGTGCGACCTGCTTCGTTCAAGCGCGAAAAATCCCAACCCAACGCCCGGCGAAGATCATCCCGCGGAACGAGCGCCGCAACGTGATGGAAAGAATTGACAGAACTGTCGCTCCCCTGCCGAAACCCGTCGCCTAGACAGACCGCCGACGAAAACTCGGCGCGTGCAGATATCGCGAAAGACCTGATGGACCCTATCAACCAACGATGTCCAGCTTGACGAGTGTGTACGGTGCATTGATCTCGGCCATTTTTGCGGACACGAGGGCCTTCATTTCAGGTGCCAGGTGTTCGTACTTGTCCGGATGGTAGAGAGAAGCCTGCTGGCGGTGTGCGGCTGCCCCTAACGAACCGTTCGGGTCGCGCACACACCTGGCACACAAACCATCCCGCGAGAGATGAATCTGCGCGGTGTTCTGGAGCAGGTGTCATTGATCAGGCAAATCAGTGGATCGGCCTCAGTGAAGGATTGAAGAAATCTTGAACAGAGCAAAAGCACTGGATTCAGCCCGGCCATCTGAATCTTGCGCGGCAACAAATATATAAGGATGAGCCTCGCTTTTGAGCCAGCGAAAGAGAAACATTAGAAATGTCGGCCTAAACGATTGAAATAGAGTCTCTTTATTTCAGAGACCGAGAGACGTTTGAGGAAAAAAACTAGTTAACTGCAAGGAGCTTGCAGCCACTCTTTCATGCTCAGATTGACCCCGGCCTAGTCGTTCTGACGAGGTTGCATCGCGGCACGCGTCCGTAGCGACCACGACTTTTCAAGAAGATCAGAAGACCCAGAACGCGCCGCTGCGATTTCTCGAAAGCAATTCGCCAGATCAGGCAAAGCTGTGTCGTGACGGCAAGCAGCCATTGGTTGGAATCTGCCACAGCCCGCCCCAGGAAGACGCACGAATCCAAAACAAAATCTCAAAACCAAAGAGGAAGAAACGATGAAACTCCGTTGCAACCAGATCTGCCCAATTCATCGATCTCGCTTTTGCTGTGGGCGCGAAGGAATTCCAAGACAAAGAGCGATTCGACAATTGGGCATTCGCCGAATCGAGGATCCGCATCACCCCAGGGGATACCGGGAACTTAGATCGAACGCCGAAATGCGGGAGTTGCTTGATAAGAAATCGTCGCTCAAAATGGGAGATGTCCTCTCTGCAAGGGTGAGTTCACAAATTACGGCGACATCGTTCCTGACCACATCAATCCCCGCGGCATGGGAGGGGCATGGAGAGACGATCATCCGGAAAACATCCAGGCTGTCCACTGGTGGTGCAATGGTGAGAAAGGTTCGACCAGGGCCTAACGACTGCTTGAAACCAATGACCGATCAATCAGGATAGATCTCCGCTCAGCGGCTACTTTCCGACCCGTTCCAATATCATCCTCGCCAAGCTAACGCTTTCGTTGACTACGGCCGTGAGCCGTGGAGACGGCCGGCTTATGTCCGTGTCGCGAGCAAGACGAACGGCCGCAATGATCGCGGCGGCAATCACGAGTGTCGACTTCATACGCGTCTGCTCTTGCATTTGATCCGCCCAGGCCTCCCGCTCACGGGCAATGGCTCGCTTCATTTCGCCCATCAGAGTCCACTCATCTCACGGTCTTCGGGCCGAGTTTGTACGAGAGCTTTCCGCGAAAGATCTCGGATGGAAGATAGCTTCTCTTCGCTCCGCAAAGCGGGCACTGTGCGGCTATCCACGAATCCGGCATGGTGCCCACCGGTGCCGGGATGTTTTCACCGCACTTCTTGCAGCGGATCGTGAAATCGCACTGCCGAATTTGCGGAAGGTTGAACACGGATGCCAGTATAGGGGAACAAAAGGCGAAAGTTCAATGTGGATTTCCTCCGATCAGAGTCTTGGCAGGTCACCCACAAGTGACTAGAAGGAATTAATCTGATTCATTCCATTTGGTTTACGGCGGAAAGTCGCAACAGGCGGACGAATCTTTGACCCGCCCGTCAAGGGGCGTATGTCTATTAGCCGATTCTTCAGTCGCGGATAGTCGGGACGCATAGCGTCACCTGAGGTTGGGGATGAAGACTCGATCATTTGCCTTAGTCAGGCTTTGGGCTCAGCGGCTCGAACCATTTCGACGAGCACCTTGCGCGCCTCGTCCGAGTTCTGGACTTCGCGTAGGAAGTTGATGCGCGTTCCTTTCATGCCATCGGCGGTCTTCAGCCGAAGGTGGAATCCAAGCCGGTCAACGGCAGTCATTGAGGCTTCAGTCGCGTCGAGGCCGGCATGAAGTTTAGCCAGCAGGATCATTGCGGGAACGTGATCCGAGTTCATGTGTCCGAGAATCCTTGGAGCCGCGTCGGCCAGAGGATCAACCTTCGCGGATCGGTAGTCCTCCGCGGTCACCCATCCCATGACCCCAAAGCCACCGACATAGTAGATGTCCAGGGGCTCGAGGCGATAAAAGCCAAAATCTTTGAAGTCTACCCATGAGCGGCTGTTCTCGTAGCGCGACAGATAGCGTTGGCGAGCCTCGCCGACTTCATCCTCCGGCACGGGAAGGACATCACCAACAAGCGTTGCCCGCGCGGTGCCGAGCGGATCGCCATCGCCCACTTGCCCCACAAAGAGACTTGCCCGGGGGTCAGCTTGGATGTTTTGGGTATGCATGGCCATGTTGCTGATCAGAAAGATAGGCCGGCCCGGCCCGTCGATTGTATAAGGCATGAGAGAACCGAACGGATATCCCGACTGCTTTCGAGAGACGGTTGAGAGAGTCGCAATTGTGCAGAGGGAAACGAGGGTGCGAACGCGCTCGGCATAGGTCGGCTCTGGAAGTTGGGGTGTGCCGGGATCCGTGTATGCGTGCTTCCGGAATGGATTCATCTCTGCGGTGGACATCGGTTTTTGACTCCGTAAGACCATGGTACGTCGATCTCGACCCGGGGATTCAATGCAGACACGAGGAGTCAATAGGCTCGACGTTGATCTCCGCACTCGATTCTGGCCAAATGGACTGCAAAGTGATCGGGCGCCATGCGAATCGCCGTCTCCTCCACCCTTTGCATCGCAACCGGTTTGCTGCTGACCGCCCTGCTGAACATCCCGGAGACTCTCACCTCACTTCTTTCAGCGGTCTTGATATCCTGTTGCAGGTTATCCAGAGAATTGAACACTGGGAGCCAATGTGAACGCACTGATCTACAAATTCCAGTCGTCAAGTGGCTCGTGCCAGACCCAGTGATTGAATGCGGGATCAAAAATGCGATCTCTCCAGGAGTTGAGAAGACCCCCAATCAGCAAAAGCAGGCTGACCAACAACACGCCGGAGAGGCAACCGAGAATGAGATCCCATGCCCAGCACGGTCTGGCACGGCGAACTCCACTGTTGGCTCCGCAATGAAAGCAGATGTTGCTCTCATTACGCACAGCAATCTCCGAGACGCAGGATCCTGGGTTGCGAATGCGGTGATTCGTCGATATGCTACGCGGCTCAGAGGGCGATGACATAGCGGTCCTCGTGATGTTCATCTTGTTCCTCATTCCCAACGCCGTCCTCTGAGCTGAGTTCGGAGACTAGGCGTAGTGACTCGTATGCGGCTCGCTCTCGTTTATCGCGGCGCACGTCAAGGAGTTGCTCGCCGACAGTGTGTTTGGGTGCGTAGCAATACTGGACGTAAGCCTCGAAGAGCGATTGGTTCGGAACGCCGCGTTTGAGTACATCCTGAAGGTGGTTCTTATAGAGTTGGGCGAGCGCTTCGGGCGTGATCGTATAGCGATTCCTTTGGCCGCCTTTGTTGATGGTCGCCGGCAGCCATCCCTGTTCGATCCACGAGAGAACTTGCGATCGCTGGACTCGAATCGCGCAGGCAAGACTGTCGAGGGAGAAGATGTCGCAGCGGATTTCACGGAGGTTGTACCCTTCCCGATCCAGTTTGCAGCGCAGTGCTTTGGGAGTGCGGTGAAGCCTTGTGGCCATCTCTTCGAGCGAGAATTTGGCCAGTCCCTCTCTCAGGGTTTCGAACTCTTCATCGGTCCACCGGCGATGATCGTGCCGTCCTTTGAGGCCATACTGAATGACGAAACGCCAGCATGCATCCTTTTTCTGCCCGGTGTGGCGCTGGAGACGCACTACGAGTTGTTCGAGCTTGCTTCCAGACAGAACCCTGGCCTGAGCGGCGATTGCCAGAGCCTCTCGATCCGAGTAAAGGGAACGCTCCATGGATGAAGACGTGGTATTGACCATAGGTGCCTCATATTGATGCCGAGGACATCAACTACATGTCACGTTGCGCCTAGAGTCCCTTTGTTCTCTGGAGATGTCCAATACTTTGCAATTATCGGGTGATAAACGGGAGCTATCGGGATCGTCGAAGTGATCCGACTTCTAGAGCTTTAGCGGCGTTTCGCTGATTCGACTGTGGCGGAGGATTTCGAAGAAGAGGGGAACTCTCTGGATCCATTTCGCAACCGGAATTGACTCTGCAATCAGCGCAGATCCCTTCGGCGCGTTGTTTCGTAGATCGAGTCAGGTCGCGTAATTTTGGCCAAATTGAGTGGCGGGGCGTTGCGTCTGTGAGAATTGATGGCAAGATTTCCACATAGGAAGGCATGATGCTCTTCTTACGCCGACTCATATTGCTCTTGCTTGTCAAACAGGAGGGCTATGCACGATTGGGCAGAATTCCGTCATTTTTTGTATTTACTAAAAATCCTGGAGAAGGGCGGATTCCGCGTTGCAGCGGAAGAACTCCATACGTCACAACCCAACCTGACGGTCCAGGCCAGGCGGTTTCAGGATCATGCATCCGTTCGCCTCTTCCGCAAAACAAAAAGCGGGCGGATCCAGCCTACCGAGACCGGAATCGCTTTCATTACCCTGGCTCGACTGGTTCTTGAGATTCGCGAGGAAGTCATCGACGCTCTTATGGCCATCGAGCGGGGCGAAATCGGCGTGGTTCGCTTCGGATCGACCCCACTCGTGGATCAGGACCTGTTTCGCAGCTTCTGCACGCTGCATAAAGAGCTCCTCCCGCAAATCACTGTGCGGCCTACCCACGGAGATGCGGCGCAATTAGCCAAAGAAGTTCTTGACGGCGTGGTTGACACAGCGATCATCACTCTGCCGCTCACGCATCCCGATCTTCACGTAGAACAACTCCGCCGTGACAGGATCGTGGTCTGCGTTCGCAGGGATCATCCGCTTGCTGCCAAACCGGTGCTACAGGTATCCGATTTGCAGGACAATCTCACAATCATTTACCACCCACAGCGCCATCCCGACGCGCATGTGCGCCTGTTGGAACTGCTGGGCGCTGCTGGCGTTACATTAAAAGACTACTCGTGTGCGTCGCATCCGTCCGAGATGCAGACTCTGGTGAAGGAGGGGCACGGGCTCGCCCTGATCCGAGAGGGAACTTTGCTGGAGGAGGGCCTGATAACGCGGCATCTGGCCGGGGTGGATTGGACAGTTGACATGGCCGTCATCTATCACAAACAACGCCACCCCAAAACAGTTCCCATCCTGGTTAGAAAACTGAAACGGAGCATCCAGAAAGAGATGCCCAAGAGCAACCTCTCCACTGTGGTTCGATCACCCAACGGGGCTGCCAAACGTCCTGTGCAAGCAGTGAACGGAACTTGGGAGCAAATATCTAAGTACAACGAATCTCTCTGATTGGTGGTTAGGCAGCGCAGGCCGATGGCTTCAGACGTTTCGGCCAAATCGGCGCGAGCTTCATACCACGCATCACCGAATCGTCGATCCGGTTTACTAGTGGCCTGTGCGGAGACTTCGTTACCGTTCTCGTTTCAGCCACCCTGTGAATGCGGATTCGACGGGGCTTTGCCGAATCGTGTATTTTCCCATTGACGACTTTTCCGTGACAGGCCGCCGGGCGCTTCAAAATGAGAGAATCGCGCATCGACCGATCATTCGGCCGCCAAGCCTTCGGGCTCGATCCTGGCGGCTATCACGCTGCGCGACCGTCATACCCGGACTGGGTGTTTGATGCTCTGCGCGAGCGATGTGGTCTTGCGCCCAATGCGGCAACATTCGAGATCGGAGCCGGGACTGGAACGGCCACGCGTCGATTACTAGAACTGGGTGCGAACCCGCTGATTGCCATAGAGCCCGATGATCGCCTCGCAACCTTCCTTCAGAGGACCATTCGAGACAAGGCACTCACAGTCTTGATTGCGACCTTTGAAGAAGCCGCATTGCCAAAGGCCTGCTTTGATCTCGGTCTCTGCGCCACTGCATTCCATTGGCTAACCGAGGATCTCGCCCTGACGAAGGTTGCCAAATTGCTCCGTCCAGGCGGATGGTGGGCAATGGTCTGGAACGTGTTCGGCGATTCACACCGTCCTGATCCCTTCCACGAAGCAACAGAACTTCTTCTCAGCGGTCCTTTGGGCCCTTCGGACGGCAACGGTGATATCCCTTTCGCTCTCGATACCGGGGCCAGATTGGCGGCGCTGGAACGGACCCATGCGTTCGACAATGTTGAGCACCGGACCAGCGCATGGTCGCTCGTCCTCGATCCTGATCAAACCGTCGCTCTCTACGCGACCTATTCCAACATCAACATCCGCCCAGACCGTGAGGCCGTGCTTGCCGAGTTGCGTCGCATTGCACGCGACGAGTTCCAGGGCCGCGTGACCCGCAACATGGTCACAAGCCTCTACGTTGCACAACGTCGATCTGAGTGACCGCAGATTCGGCGCAGCAGGCTCTATTGAGTCGTAGACATTTCCCAGTTACGTTTTCTTCGCGACAGGCAACTGGCGGTTTCCACATTCATAAAATATGAATTTATACTTCATACAATATGATGTTAAACTGCATACACTCAGGAGGCAGATCAAGACATTTTAAAGTGATTTACGGGGCAGAATCCGCGTTGAGGAAAAGTCAAACAAGTCTCGGACATCAAGGCCAAAGGATTTTGCAATTCGCTCAAGAGTGGCAGGCCGAGGCCATCCAGTCCCGAGTTCCAAAGCCGCAACTCGTCTGGGACTCAGTCTCACCCGCGCAGCATATTCTTCGCGGCTCATCCCGGCCAAATCCCGAAGTTCCCTGATTCTTGCCCCGAATTGCCGCTGCAAATTAGCCACCCCTCAAGTCTCTGGAGGTGGAGCGTCAAAGAAAATGATCTCTAAGATCATAAAATGGGAAGAAAGCACCCGAAACCGTTGGATCCCACGTACTAGGCATGGTGCAACATGTGTTCCGAAGCGGCATATTTTCCAGACGCCATCGCGCACTCAGATGCCAAGCAAGCCGGGAAACTTGTCGACCAAAACGAACCAGGCACCGTGATCGCGCCGACAGCCGCGTCCGTAACCGATGAGGAGTTGCTGTCTCGAGTTGTTCTTGGCTCGAAGGACGCTTTAGCCGTTCTTTTTCGCAAATACCGCCGGACGGTGTTGAACGTTGCGGAGCGTATATTGAGGGACGCATCTGAAGCGGAAGACCTTTGTCAGGAGGTGTTCCTTTTGCTGTTTGAGAAAGCCAAGCTCTTTGACGCGAGCAAAGGCAGCGCATCCTCTTGGATCATTCAGATTGCCTACCACCGGGCGATGAACCGCAGGCAGTACCTGGCGCACCGGCAGCACTACAATGCTCAGGAACTGGATGAAGAACAGATGGGCGGCGGACGCCAACCTCTACTCATTGACGAAATAACTGCCAGAAACCTCCTGAATCGTCTGCGCGAGCAGCTTTCTGAAGAACAGAGGGAGACTCTGGAACTGCATTTCTTTGAAGGCTACAGTCTTCGGGAAATCGCGGAAAAGACGAATCAGGCCCTCGGGAATGTCCGACACCATTACTATCGTGGACTCGAGCGGCTTCGCACGAACCTTTTCCCCCAAAAAGACGCCTGAGTGAGAGAATTGGTACGAAAACGCTCAAGAGCCGCGGCTGCCCCTTTGAATCCTCAATTCCATGACGAGTTCGTTGCTCTCTCTGCCCTCTACTACTCCGGCGAAATCTCGGAGGAAGAATGGGCGCTGCTGCAGATTCACATGGCCTACTGCGACGCCTGCCATGAGCGGTTCCGCGACTATCAACGGATCACCGCGGATGCGATTCCGGCTCTGGCAGCCGCAGCGGCTTCCGAACGCAGCGATGCGCCGCAAGAGTCTGCCAGGTCACTGGAAGCGGCCGAACGACGGCTGATGAGCCAGCTTGACTCCTCCTCCGCACGAGCAGAATCACCCCGTTCCCGCAGGCCGGGTGGGCGCCTGACTGCAGGCCTGATTGCCGCCGGTGTACTCGGCCTGGCATGCCTGTCTGGCTTCGAAATCTCTCGGATGAAGAGGCAGCCTGAGGCTCGGCCGATTCAGACACCTGCGCAGCCCGCAACTGTCCAGGCGACCCAAGCCCACGATCGGGATGTCCAGCAGGCATGGAGGCGCTCCCAGGAACAGGTCGCGTCGCTTGAGCAGCAGGTGACGGCCGCTGACAATCGGCTCAAGCAGGCGGACGTGGCGATCGCCGGCGTCGAGAAGCAGCTTGCGGCCGAACAAGGCACCCACAAGCAGTTGAGCGAAGAAAGGGACAAGCTGGCCCAGCAGCTTGCCGCTGCGCAAACGGAACTTGGTTCCATGCGCAACAGGTGGGCTTCGGCAGGCACCGATGCCGCCCAGCAGACAGCCCATGGGGCCGCTCTCGAGACCGAGGTCCGGGAACTCAAGGCTGCTCTCGATGAGAAGGATGTCGCCCTGAGCGAAAAGGATCGGATGCTCGCTCTGGACAAGGATTTTCTCGCCCACGACCGCGATATTCGCGATCTGATCGGCGCTCGCAACCTATATATAGCAGACATCTTCGATACAACAGAGAACGGAAGAACCGCAAAACAGTTCGGACGCATCTTTTATACCAGGGACCGTTCCCTGGTCTTTTACGGATTCGACCTCGACAGCCAGGCAGGCCGTAAACGCGACGTGTCATTCCAGGTTTGGGGAAGCGGCAGCGATCGGCCCGCGCCGGTGAGTCTGGGCCTCTTTTATCAGGATGACACTCACAAGCGATGGGTACTGCGGTGCAACGATGCCAAATCGCTAGCTCGCCTCGATATGGTCTTTGTGACCATCGAGCCCCCTGGTGGAAGCGCCAAGCCAACGGGCAAACCGCTTCTGCGCGCTTATCTGCAGATCCATCCGAACCATCCCTGATCGCTTCAAACCGTCTTTTGGTACAAATTGGCAAGCTCAGCGGTAGACAGAGGGAACGCGATTCATTCCCGGTCTTTCGGAGCGCCGCATGAAATATGGTTTCCCCTTCCTTGCACTGTTCCTGTGTCTCTCATTTGGCTTTGCTCAATCAACCAACGCGACGATCAGCGGCGGGGTAACAGACCCGTCCGGCAACTTCATTCTGAATGCGGAAGTTGAAATCGTGAATGACGCGACAGGCGTCGTCTACCCTGCCACGACCAACAGGTCGGGGATGTACCTAGTGCCGATCCTGCCCCCCGGCCACTACCACGTGCAGGTTTCAAAGGCGGGATTCAAGACCATCATCAAAGCCGATGTCGTTCTCAACGTCCAGAGCGCGCTGGCGCTCAACTTCACTCTGCCTGTCGGCGCGACCTCCGAGAGCGTTACAGTCAACGCTTCGTCCGCAGCCATCAACACGGCGGACGCATCGGTCAGTACCGTTGTCGACCGTAAGTTCGTCGAAAACATCCCGCTCAACGGGCGAAGTTTTCAGGACCTGATTGCGATGACGCCTGGTATCGTGACGCAGAGCCCGCAATCGCAAGGCACGACTCAACTGCCAGGGTACAACGGGGACTTCAGCGTCAACGGACAACGTGCCGAAAGCAACTACTACACTGTGGATGGCGTATCGGCAAACGCCGGCGCCGGATATCCCACCGGCTACGCTCAGGCAGCGAATGGGGGCACGATCGCCGCGTCGACTGCGCTCGGCACAACGCAGAGTCTCATCTCTGTGGACGCTCTCGAGGAGTTTCGCGTCTCGAGCAGCTCCTACTCCGCCGAATATGGGAGAACGCCCGGTGGCCAATTCTCGTTCGGCACCCGCTCCGGCACCAATGCCTTGCACGGGGTCGCCTTCGATTATTTGCGGAACAACATCTTCGATGCGAATGATTGGTTCAATAACCACTACCAAAGAGCGCAGCCTGCACTGCGCCAGAACGATTTCGGCGGAACCATTGGGGGCCCCGTCGATATTCCCGGTCTTTACGACGGAAGAAAGCGGACGTTCTTCTTTCTGTCTTACGAAGGACTCCGCCTCACCCAGCCTCAATCTGCGACCATTCAATACGTCCCCGACGCTTCGCTCCGTCAGAACGCTTCGCCCGCTCTTCAACCGATACTGAACGCGTTCCCAGCTCCAAGCCAGGATGGCATCGATTATCCATCAGCCGGTCTCGCGCAGTTCATTGAGGCGTACTCGACGCCTAGCAATATCGATAGCACGAGCCTCCGTATCGATCACACCCTCCTGCCGAACCTCTCGGTATTCTTTCGCTTCAGCGATTCGCCCAGTTCCGCCACCAGCAGAAATCTCTCCTCCGTGTCCCAACAGAGCAACAGTACGCGCACCTACACATGGGGATCGACAGCGCAGTTTGCCAGGCGATCGGCCAATGAGTTTCGTCTCGGCTATGCGACAAGCACGGCGGCAGTTCATGCCTCTCTTGACCGCTTCGGAAACGCCGCCCCAACGAATCTCGCCCAAGCGCTTGGAATCGGCGACTCTCCTGCGGCGCACGGTCTCTTCTACCTGAGCATTCCTCTGGGCAATGGCTCCACCGGAACAAGTTACATTTCCGCAGAGGACACCTCAAACAGCGCAAACCAATGGAACGTTGTGGATAACGTAAGCGCGGCTTGGGGGCAGCACCAGATGAAGTTCGGCGCGGATTACCGGCGGATCTCCTCGCCGATCCATCCAGCGTCCCCGTATATATTTCCCTACTTCATTAGCCGGAGTTCCTTGGTCACGGATAGTCCGCTCTTGCTGGACATCTTCAAATACATCGGTGCTACGCCGATCTTCAACGAGTTTGCCTTGTATGCTCAGGATGAATGGAAGCTCGCTTCGTCGATGAGCCTCTCTTTTGGTTTGAGGTGGGAAGCGAATCCACCTCCGACCGAAGCCCACGGCCACGATGCCTACACTCTGCTCGGGAGTATCGGCGACCCCAGCTCTCTCTCGCTCGCACCGCAGGGCACGCCCCTATGGCATACTCCCTGGTTGAATCTCGCTCCCAGAGTCGGAGCCGCTTGGACGATTCATAACCGTCGCGGCCGGGAAACCGTCGTACGCGGCGGCGGAGGGGCCTTCTTCGACACCGCAAATCAACTTGCAACACAGGGGTACAACGGCATCGGGTTTTCCGCCGTCAAGACCTATTTTGGCGCTGCGCTCCCGGTGACCGCCCCGCAATTGGACTTTGCCCCTTCGGTCTCCGCGCCCTATACCAGCGGGACGATCTACGCGTTTCCTCAGCATCTGCAATTGCCCTACACCTTGCAGTGGAACGTCAGCCTCGACCAAGCGATCGGTGAGACGCAGGTTCTTTCTCTGGCCTACGTGGGCTCGAACGGAAGGCGCCTGATCCAGGAACGGCAGTACTCGCTCAATGCGCTCAATCCCAACTTCGGCACCGTCATTCTGATTCCGAGCGGCATCACCTCGAACTACCAGTCGTTGCAGGTAAAGTTTCAGCGATCTATCTCCAACGGCCTTCAGGCACTGGCGTCCTACACCTGGTCCCACTCTCTCGACTTCGGTTCGAACGACAGCGCCCTTCCTTTTGAACGAGGGAATTCTGATTTCGATGTGCGAAACAATTTTCAACTTGGCGCCAGTTGGGATATTCCCACGCACGATCTCGATCGTCCATTGCGTCTTATCCTGGAGAACTGGGGAATCGATCTCAGAACCGTCGCGCGCACGGGATTTCCCATCACGTTGCAAGGCAACAGCCTGATTGATCCCACCACAGGGAATACCTTCTACAGTGGCGTCAATCTCGTCGCGAATCAACCGATCTATGTCCGCGGAAATCAGTATCCCGGCGGTCGCGCCGTCAATCCCGGAGCCTTTTCTACGCCATCGGGACAAACTGCCGGGGACGCTCCTCGCAATTTCGTCCGAGGGTTTGGAGAATTTCAGTTGAATCTTGCCGCTCGGCGGGATTTCCACGTTGTCGATCGTCTTTCGCTCGAGTTCCGGGCCGAAGCCTTCAACGTTCTCAATCGGGCCAATTTTGGATATGTCGATCCCATCCTTACCGATACGACCTTCGGGCAAGCGACCCAAACGCTCAACCAGAGCCTTGGCACGGTCGCTTCGCAGTACCAGCAGGGCGGTCCACGCTCCATGCAGTTCGCGGTGAAGTTGCGCTATTAATCCGCGTCCATCCACACTTCACTCAATCTGCATGGAGAACATCGTGATAAGAATTTCTACGACGGCTATTGCCTTTGGATTAACATCAGCGGCACTGCTTCCCATCGCGGCTCGCTCACAATCGAAGCGCCCGATCACCGCCGAAGATTGTGTGAACGTTCGCTACCTCAATCCGGACGACCTTACTGGCGCCATCCGGATGAACGCTCAAGGAACGCGAGTTGCGTACGTTGTCAAAGCTCCGAATATACCCGAAAATCGCAACGACGAAGAACTCTATGTCAAGGACATCTCGGGCGATGTCTCCGCGCCATCTCGAAAGTTGGCATCGGAGTCGGCGATCATCAACATCCAATGGCTGCGCGATGGAAGGCACTTCGCCGAGTTGGTCAAAACAGTGGCTGGATCGCGCATCTCCGCGTTTGACGCCCAGACCGGAGAACAGTCGGAATGGATTCGATCTGCCGACGACGTCCGCGAATACAGCATGGACGCCGATGGGAATGTGGTGGTCTTCGCGGTCGAAGTGAGCAACAAGGAGTCAGAAGGGATCAGACTCACGCCCGACCAACGAGCAAAGGGCTATCGAATACCGCCCTTCGTCGATAGCACGGCGAATGTGCCTCGACGTGAAATCTTCGTCGCGAGACGGTCCGCCGAGGGAGTGTGGAGCGCCCCCACGCTTTTGAGGATTCAATTACCGTTCTCTCGAGTGACCCTGTCCCAAATTCCATACCTCGTTGCCATGGATTTGAGCTTGTCTCCGGATGGCAGTCAATTCCTCTTCAATTATGTGGCTGGTTGGGATCTGCCGGACGATTGGAAGCAAGATCCCACGGTTCGCGCAGCTGCCAAGGCAGGGCTCCCCGGCATCGTGATCGCGGCTTTGTACAAGTTCTCTAATCAAAGTACGACGATACCACTTCCGTCTGTGAACCCTACTACCGCGGCCTGGAGTGATGACAGCAGTTCCTATATATCCCTCGCGCTCGCTCCCAAAGGAAGCGAGTGGGCACAAGAAGATGAACTTGCCCATCGATCGCTCACCAGTGCGGGCGAACACATGTTCTGGGTGCGGCCTTCGACTCACGAGGTTGAGTTGATACCCGCACACGTTTCCGACACCAGGGATCCCGCTTTGCTCTTCTGGGAGAGTGCTACCCGCGCCGTTGGAGTCCGCACTGACCCAAACCTCATCGAAACGTTCGTCCAGCGGGATAATGGCTGGCGGGTTCAATCATCCATTCGCATCCCGATCGAACATTTTCCCCATTATGCGCAATTGGCGAGTGACGGGAAGAAGGTGGTCGGAGATGTGCAGTCCACAACAAAGCCGCCTGAACTGTTTCTCTTCGATCTCGAGAGCAACTCGCTCACGACCTTTGAGACTCTCAATCCCCAGTTCGCCTCCTTGGAGATTGCACCCGTACGGGAGATCCATTGGAAGACCTCGACAGGATTTCCGGAAACCGGCTTGCTCGTCCTGCCAACGCACTACGACCCGACGCAGAAGTATCCCCTGGTGATTGGCACCAAGTTTACGCGAGGGGAATTTGCCTGCGATTCGGGGCCATTTCACTCACCGAGCTTCGCACCTCAGCCCATTGCGAATGCCGGGATGATGTACTTGATGGGCTATACGCCGGAGGGCGCGAGTTCCAACGCCGAAGAGGCCTTCTATCCCAAGGGCTATCCTGGGGGAACCGGGGGCGTAGCGGAAGCGGCGTTCTATATGGATGTCTGGGACAGCGCTGTCGACTCCCTTGCGGCGCAACGGCTCATTGACACCGCGAAACTCGGCATCATCGGGTTCAGCAGGACCGGTTGGCATACGGAGTTCATCCTCACGCACTCCAAGCATCATTACCAAGCAGCCACCGTGGCGGATAACGTTCAATACAACCTGAGTGAGTATTGGCTCTATAACGCTCGCGCGGTCAGGTCTGCGTACGAAGCCATTTACGGCGGACCTCCTTTTGGATCCAGTCTGGAAAACTGGAAGAAGTATTCCATATCGTTCAATCTCGAAAAACTCCATACGCCGCTCCTCATGGAGGAAAACGGTCACGGCGTTGTCATGGACCGGACGAGCGTCCCATGGTCCATCGCGACGACGGCCGAAGAGTTTGCGGGGCTGAACCGCCTCAAGAGGCCTGTCGAGATGTATTTCTACCCGGACGAACAACATCAGCCCGATCATCCTCAGGCAAGGGTTGCGAGCCTGCAGCGAAACATCGACTGGTATAGGTTCTGGCTCCAGGGCTTTGAACGAAAAGAAGATCCAGTAGATCCCGATATGTACTCCCGCTGGCGCCTTCTGAAGCTTCTCGAGGAGCAAGACCAGAGCGATCCTCCATCGAAGACGGGCGCAGTGATCCCTTGAACTGCGTGGGCTATCTGTTTAAGTTTTCGGGCCGCAAGCGCTTGCGGCCCGAAAACGGTGTGGTGGCTCCGGCTTACTCATCAGCCTCGTACGCTGCATGGGTTGCCGTATCGCCAAGCATGGGGTTGGCGTCTATCGCAACTGCGTGGCTCTTGTCGGTGCTGCCTGCAATCGCTTCCATTGCAGACGCACATGAGAGAATTTGCGGCTTTTCGTAACGCATCGAAATTTTCCTCCTTTCTTGAGAGTTATCCGGGCTGATGGAGCCTAGGTCTCAATCAACCTCAGAGCTTTGTAGGAATCGGCAGGGCCGCTGGTGCTGCCTCTGCTGACTTGGCCGGAGAGGCTCCTCAACCAGATCTCCAGGTTGACGGCGCGCAACAGCGCGGGCCATTCCTCTGCCGTGCTCGTGGTGCAGATCCTCTCGATAGCGGCGTTCACTCTGGAGCACTCAATGAAACCGTGGCTGACCAACAGAGACGATCGAAAGAGTTCGTCCAGGTTCCATCGACGCTGATGAAACGTAGCAATCGGAGCCCGCTCGACCGACGCCTTCCTCTTTCGTTCAAGCACGAGGTCAGGAACGATACCCTTCATCGCATTCCGCATCATATAGCGTCGCCGTCCGGGCCGAGCTAACTGGGCTCTTGGAACTGCGAGCAAGAACTCGACAAGGTCTCGATCCAAATATGGATAGCGAAATTCGCGACGGGCGAGAATGCCAGGCTGCAAATGAGGCAAGGTGCGGAGAATCGACTCCCACGCTCTGCCCGCAAAGAGCAGGCTGGGCAGAATCCTTAGTCGGGCAGGGAAGCCGCGCAGATCAAGCTTCCAAGCAGGGTGGCGCGGGCGCAATCGGTCAGCGATCCAATCGGGAAGGTCCGCTCGCCCGGTGGCGCCGCAGTAGGCTTTCCAGGTAGAGATGATTGTGTCGGTCAATTCATGCAACAGCGGTGTACGCGAGGGCAGGCACCATTGAAAGGACTGTTTGCATAGGCTTCCCAATCTGCCGCGGACCAACAAGTCGGCAAGTTCGGGTGTGCCTGTTGGGACGCCTCCGAGCAGTTCGTCTCCGCCGAGTCCGGACAGGATCGCGCGATGCCCTTTAGGGGCGAGTAGGCGATGGAGTTCTTCTTCTTGCGCGAGAGAACCGCTGTCCGCTCCTGGCCAAAGGTATACCCCTGCTGCAGCAGGCGGAACTGAAAATGTTCGGCTTTCAAACGAAACCTGGATGTGCTGTCCGGCGTCAACTATTCTTTCCCCTCAACGACAACTAGATTTCCCGATAGTCGTTTAAACTTCTTTCTCTCCTTCTCTTGGGTATCGTTGTTACTGGCTGGGACGTAGCGAAGCCCCGGAGGGGCGAAGCGGAGGACCAGCCAGCAACAACGGGGGCTGATGGTACCCTCTCAGGCTGCCGCTGTCCCGGCATCGGTTGTCGTTTCCCGCTCTTTCTGGGCTTGCTCCATGCGGTAGCTGGGGATGTTCAGCTCCACGATGACCGAGTGATGCACCAGGCGGTCGATGGCGGCGGCCGTGGTCATCGGGTCCTTGAAGATTTCTTCCCACTTGGAGAACGGAAGATTGCTGGTCAGCATCACGCTGCCGCGCTCATAGCGCTCGGCCAGCAAGGTGAACAACACTTCCATCTCCTCGCGGCTCTGCTGCACGTAGCCCATTTCATCGATGATCAGACCGTCATAGCGGGCCAGCTTCTTGATCTCCTTGCTCAGGCGCAGGTCGCGCTTGGCGGCCAACAGATCCTGAACCAGCAGGACGCAACTGGTGTACTTCATCCGCCGTCCCTGCGTTACCAGTTCCTGCGCCAGTGCGCACAGCAAGTGGCTTTTCCCCGCGCCAGGATTGCCGAACAGCAGCAGGTTCTCCTTGCGATCCAGGAAGCCGCCGTCGAGCAGCACCTTCAACTGACGGCTGACCTTGACCGGCAGACGCTTCAGGTCGAAGTTGGCCATCGTCTTCTCCTGCGGCAGAGAAGACTCCTTCAACAGCCTGGCGATACGATTGCGATCCCGCGCTTCGCACTCGCGTTCGGTCAGCTCCAGCAGGTACTGTTCGTAGCTCAGCGTCTCCTTCTCTGCCCGTCGCGCCGACTCTTCGAAACAGGCACGCATCGCGGGCAGATGCAGTTCGGTCAGGTTCTTCAGTAACCCCGTTCGTACAGGCAGATCGCGGCTCATTGCACCACCTCCGTGTACAAGCGATCGAAGATGCTCAGGTCGATGATCGCGATCTTCACGTCCCGTCGGCTGGCGCTGGATGCCGCGCCCAACAGCGATTCAACGCTCTCAGCACTGATCGGCTCATCGGACTGATGCAACAACGTGCGTAGCGCTTCATCCACCTTGGACTCGCTCTCCTTGGCCGCCAGTTCTAGGATGCGCAGATACTCCTTGCCGCCAGGCCGTCCATGCTGCTCTTCCAGCGCATCGAAGGCCATGCGGAAGCGGCTGGTCGGGAACAGCTCATCGCGGTAACGGTAGTTCTCGAACGCGCCCGGCTTGCGCACCAGCCAGTCGATGATGTGGCGATAGTCCACGCGATGCTTGCGCCGTCCGCGAAGACGAGGCATCTCGGCCACCTTCCGCTGCCCGTACCAGACTTCCACCTGATCCATCGTCAACCGCGCTTCGACCACTTCGCCGATCAACCGGCTGGGCACCGAGTACACATTGCGATCCACATAAATCAGGCTGCCGGAATCGACCTTCACGCGCTCTCGCTTGGCCGACTCCATGCGCCGCTCGGGAAGCTCGCGCATCACTGCCATTTCTTCGGCCAGCCGTTGGCGGCGGCCTGCGTTCAGACGCGCGAACAGAGCCTGCAGGAAGCCTCGATACGCATCCACACTGGCGAAGTCGCGGCTACCGCGCAATAGCAGTTCCTGCTCTACAGCACGCTTGAAGCGATGATGCCGCTGCTCCACATCGCCGTTCTCGTTGCCGTGTCCGGCCTGGATCTTCTCCGCGGTCAGGCCGTAGTAGCGCATCAGACCTTCATAGCGCTCGGTGAACTCGACCGGACGGACAGTGTTGTTGACCGCCGTCGAGAGCCGGTCTGTGCGGTGCCGCTCAGGAACCTTGCCCAACTCCCACAGCGCATTCTGCAAGCCCTCGCTCACGCTCTCGAAGCTCTCCGAGAAGCACACCGTTCCCGCTTCCCAGTTCGAATACGTCAGCACGAAGTGATAGATCAGGTGCGGAAAACTCTGCCCTTGGATGGTCACACCCAACTCTTCCATGTGCGTGAAGTCGGAGGCGCACAACCGGCCGGCATGATGCTGCTGCGAGAAGAACACCTCGCGCCACGGGCCATCCGTCGCCCGCCACTGCTTCACTTTGCGCTGCAAGGTGCGCAACTGGCCATCCTGAAAGCGCCCCGGATAGACCCGCTGCAGATGTTCAAATACTGTCTTCGCCTCAAGACCAGGGCTGCTTTCCAGCAACCCGCGAACCGCTTCCCAGACCTCGGCGAATGGATCGGGTCGCGTACGCCAACGCTCCCCAGGCTCCAACTCGCTCGGCAATCGACCAAGGCGCCGATACTTCCGCGCCGTCTTCGCGTCCATCCCCGATTTGGACGCCGCCAACTCTTGATTTCCCTCTCTCTGTATCAACGAAAATAGCCTCCGTGCCTGCTTGTCCGTGATCAACCTGCCTCCAGCAATGCCAGAAACAGATTCAATCAGGTTGTCGTCGGTCGGGAATTCTAATTGTCGTTGACCGGGATTTCTAATTGTCGCCCGTCAATGTGCAGGCCTGCTTTCCCGCGGGTATTCTCAACCGCCGAGAAAAAGGGGCGTTCATTCCAATTTGGCTCGGAATCATCGTAGTGAGAAATCGTATCGATGAGGTCGCCGGGGCCGGCGCCATCGTTCCTGCGAATGAGGTCCGACATACACACGATGGAGCTCGAATCCATCCCGCCGCTGAGCTGAGCGATCACTGGAGCACCCGGGCCGGTTCGTCTTCTCACGGCTTGTTCGAATAACGAGAGGAAGTGCTCTTCATACTCTGCATCCGTCCGATAGCGGATCTCGCCTTTGACCATCCAATTCCAGTGTGCTGTGCACGTGACCACGTCGCCTTGAATGCGTATGCAGTGCGCTGCCGGAACGGCTTGAATCCGCTTACAGGGTGTGAGATTGCCTATCGACTGAGAGGCCAGGTAATGAGCGATGTACGCTTCATCGGGGTCGGGCGGTGTCCCATCGGCAAAGAACGTCTCGAGGTAGGTGGACCAGACGAGGCGTCCATCGACGGCCTCGTAGTAGAGAGTGCGCATCCCGGCATGGTCCCGGGCCAGGTAGAGCGTTCGGTCCGCGTTCGCCCACAATGCAATTGCCCAATCCCCGACGAACCGTGAAAAGCAGAGAGCACCCCAACGCCGGAACGCCGCGAGAACAATCTCCGTGTCCGGCATTCCCGCGCTCGGCAGATCGAGCGATTTCTGCAACTCCTCATGGTTGTCCAACCTTCCGTCCAAGGCGATCATATCGCCGCGTGCATCGGTGAGCGGCTGCACGTCCAGCTTTGATCGCTCGTGGGTGTGATAAGGCTGGAAGCCCATTCCAACATTGCCCTTGACGCGCACGAATGTTCCATCGGGAGCGTAACGGCTGGTAGGCTGTGCCAGTCTGGCCAGACAGCCTTCATCGACCGACTCATTCTCTGCTCCTCGGACCCCGAAGAGGTTGCTCATGTCAACTCCTTGATCTTTCAGCAGCGCTCAAGAACCGTGTAGATATCCCGCGTGTACGGCCTGTCGTTCACCACCGTACCGTTGATCTCGCACCAGGCATGCGACTTGAAAGGAAGTAACTGTGCTCCAATGACCATCTCCGCATTCCAGCCATAGCGTCGCAACAGTACGGCCGTGGTCGAAGTCCGCTGCAGGCACAGAACGCGTTTGAAATAGAACACGCAGGCAATGTCCACCGCGCGGCACAGCTCTTCGCTCGCCACGATTTGGTCGCGAGCCGCTGGGTGCACCGGCTCTTCGCGCACGATACGATGAAGTTCTTCGAAGGTCTGGAAGCGCATGACCCACTCGAAGTGGATCAACAGGAACCAGCTTTTAAGGACGAGGCGCTTCATCGGGACCTCCGGCGGCCAAGGAAATTTCGATCTCACGGCACAGAAATGCGATCCTGCGTGCCAGGGCCGATATGCGGTCCGAGAGTGGCAAGACTGGCGAGTGTCCACGTTCCGTGGCGTAGTCGACGATCACCGGCGCTCTCTGGGCAGAACGGCCCTGAAGGAGAGCCGCCATCTTGCGCACGTGAGCCGGATTGCAGCGGTCGTCCTTGTCGCCCGTAACAAACAGCGTTGCGGGATAATCAACCTCCTCGGCGACATGGTGATATGGCGAGTAGGCATGGAGCGCGTGAAAATCGTCAGGGTCTTCCACGGTTCCGTATTCACGCCGCCACTTTACCGCCTGATCGAACGATTCGTACCGAACCATGTCGAGCAGAGGAGCGATGCACAAAACGGCTCCGAATAGTTCAGGTCTTTGCGTCATAACCGTGGCAACCAAGAGACCCGAATTTGAACCCCCGAAGATCGCAAGCCGGCATGGGGTTGTTATTCCCTGGTTGCACAGCCACTCCGCCGCGGCGATAAAGTCATCGAACGAGGTCTGACGCTTTCTCGCGCGTCCTCGATCGTGCCAGGCTTTTCCGAACTCCCCGCCACCACGGATATGGGGCAGTGCGAAGGTAACGCCGAGTTCGAGCATGATGGCAGCGAGCGCGGAGAACTGCGGTGTCATCGCCACCCCGAACCCGCCATAGCTGGTCATGATGACCGGCCGGGTTGCCGTGGGTGCTTCATCGCGTTCCGCAGAAACCAGCGTCAATGGGATTTGGGCGCCGTCCTTCGATCGGATGGTTGTTTCCTGAACCCGGCTGCGCATTTTCCGATTGCTCGGCCCACGTTGATGCCAGAGAGCAGACCGGTTCGTCGGAACATGGTGCAGGTATATCGCTGGCGGCGCATCCAAGGACTCGAAGGTGTAGAAGAAACGATCCATGTCCTGTGTGTGGGCAGGCAGGATGCGAACCGTTCCCCCCTTGGGCAGGTTGATCGAATCTGTTCGTTGGCCGCTGAGCAGCCAGGCATCGATGGTCGTGTTGCCCAGGTAACTTAAGAAGATTCGATCTTGCGTGACAGTAATCTGCTCGATGGGAGTCTCTTTTGCAGGGACGACGACTCCGATCTCCTCGCCACTTCTCGATAGCTCGACCAATTGGGAAGTGTTCGACTCCGTCTCGGCCAAAGCCAAGATGCGATCGTGGCACAGTATCGGAGTGTAGGGCGCGTCTTTGTTGCGGAAGACTTCAATCCAGTCGGGCGTTCCGTCGACGAGATCTGCGATCCAGAAATCCCTGAGAACCTCGGGGCCTTCCGGATGCAGCCAGAGGGCTCCCAGCCAATGCGCATTCGCTGTCAGGATCAACCGGCTGCCTCTCGTAAGGGGGACGCGAAACACATCTCTGCCTTGGCCTGCGGAACCGAAGGATTGGTAATGGATCCGGTGTTCGTTGATCCTCGGGTCAGTTTCTTGACAATAGAAGTAACCATTGCTCGAGAACGCGAGACCTCGTCCGTAGCCCAGGGGAATGCTGTTGGGAAGCAATGTGCCGTCACTTGCATCCACAAAGCGGATCTCTTTGCGGTCTTCTCCGCCGCACTTCACTTCATAGGCCAGAAGGGCTCCGTCCGCTGAAATGCGATGGATGCCGGCCGAGGTATACCGGCCTTCGGGAGAAGGGTCGACCAGGATGCGCTCTTCGCCGCTCAAGATCTCGCGGATGCAAATCGAGCCCTGTTCCTGCGCGATCGAGCGCCTGCGATAGAAATAGTGGTCTCGGAAGCAGGCTGGCTGATCGACGACCTCGACGTCGAGGTATTCTCGGACGCGGCTCTCGGCGGCCGCTAAATCCGGACAGGAGGCAAAGTATCTGTCGCACCGCCGCTGCTCGATGCGAATCCATTCCTCGGTTTCCGGGAGATTGCGGTCCTCGAGCCAACGGTACGGATCTCTGATGGTGGCGCCGTGGACGATCTCCTCGACGGGGTCTGTCAGTGGCATACGACCTCCAAGAGAGATGAATCCCGGGCGGCCCGGTCCATGAGCCGCGCCAGGCTCCTTGCATAGCTTTCAAACTGCGGCCGGAGATCCGTTGAGCGCCCTAGCCAGTCACCCCGGCCATAGAGATAGGCATAGATCGCGAGAAGCGGCGTCAAGGCAAACGCTTCATCGATACCTCCCGAGGCCAACCGATCGGACCAGCAATCTCTATAAACGGCTCGAATGTTTTCGGCTCCCACCCGATTCAACTGGCAGAGGCGTTCGCAGGAGAGAAGCGGATTTCCAACTGCGGCCTCGCTCCAATCTGTGAAGACGTACGTCGTGCCGTTCCGGAGAATGTTTCCCTCATTCAGATCGTTGTGGATCAAGGTATCTGGAATATCGAACGTCTCCAGGCGAAGACATGCATCGCGCAGAATCTCACCCAGTTCGAGCAGTCGATCGCGGCTGAGAGGGACAGCCTTCGTAGAGGTTTGCCGGGCCATTGCTTCGATCAGACGGGCGATCACCGCATCGATTTGATTCCTCAGCGCAGGCACGCGCTGATCAATTGCGCCCGCAACCAGCAGTTCCTTGGTTTGGCCGATCGTTAGAAGCTGAAGACGCGCCCAGCACCTCGCTACCTGGACAAGTTCGCCCGCACCGGGCGCATCGGGCAATGAATCACCGGCGTGCTCGGTGATCCACGCGCTCCACTCGCTTTTCATCGCAACCAGCGTGGGCAAAAATTCTGGACAACGATCCCACAGCAATCGCGTGAGCGCAAACTCATGCGTATTCGGTCTGCCCGCCGCCTTCAGCCAATAATGCCGGCCATCATCTGAAGTCATCCGCAGCAACGCAAAACCTCCTCCGGCATTCCATTGATCGATGTTTCTCGACGAGTGGAATGTGCGGCGGGTCGCTGACTCGATCCAGCCGATCGCCTCATCGATCCAACCAGGCTGCGAGATGGAGCTCTTCAATCGGCCTTCGAAGAGCAGCTCAAGAAGCCGGAATTCTTCCTCGAAGAGTTCTGAGCCCATGAACTGCTCAATAGGCACTTCTCTGAAGGGCGAGACCATCTCGGACGTGCGTAGTTCCGCGACCGCGCAGGCTCCGGCGCCATTCGGCGCCACCCAAATCTCCAAGACGAAGATGTTCAATCCCCACCTTGCCTTGATGGCTCTTTGCAGTTCGAGCGCCGGTCGAGTCGCTTCTGGAATGTGCACCCGTGGCAAGCGAAATCGATTTGCCTCGGCAATCGCGAGCACGGCATGCGAATGCGGCTGAACCAGTACGCATTGATACTCGGTCGTCTTCATGCAATGCCTCTCGTTAGTCCAGCAACAGCTCCTGCTTCTTCAAGGCTTCGATAAAATCAATTACGTCCTCTTTCACAGCCTCTATCGGTTCACCGGTCTGCCGGGCGAGGCCTTCGGCGATGGTCTCGATTTCTTCGCCGCGTCCGACTGCCTGCCAGACGTACGCGCCAGAGGAATTCAGGATCGATATCCTGCCAGCTTTGGTATCGAGAATGGCGGCCCCATCCTGATTTACGGTCGCGCGGAAATGAGAATGCCGAAGAGTCACAAAGGTCTCTTTCCATGGAACGAGCCATCGAATGTGAGGAGAGATTAACCCCGGATGCGAAAATAGCGGGGAAGAATCGTCATCGCTGGCCAAACTTACTCGCCTATACCTGACATAGATTCGGTGACAATCGCCCGGTTCGATGCGGAGACTTAGACAGGAACCGCAACGCCGGCAACACGGCTCAATTGAGAGAGATCGTCTGCACGGAAGGAGGTCTTGATTGCACCGTTGGCACCTGAAAGCAGGGCGAAGTGGTCGCCGTCCCTCTCAAGGAATCCGCAGACAATCTCGAGTCCCCTTCGAACGTAGATCGGCCGCGACCAACCCGATTTCGTCCTTTCGCTGCGTGTATCGGGAATAGATGGGGTCTCTTCCAGCAGCAGCAGCGAGCCCGGTCTGAGCGTTGGATCAAGACCCGCGATCTGAGTCCCCTGGGCTAACCGCACGATTCTGTCCTCCCATTGCCGCAAATTGGGGAATCTGACGGACAACAAAGGCGGCCAGCCTCCAAACTCTTTAAAGCGAGCTTCCCAGACGTCCGTGGGTGTCGGCACATGTAAATTCGTGCGGACTGAGAACGCTTCTGTAAGGGATTTGGCTTGGAGGAGCTTTTCGAGCGAAAGGCGCCCTTGATCTGACTGCCATGAGCCGCCAGTGCGAAGGGCGTCCGTATAACGCGTCGCATGCCCGAGCGCGAGATAAATCAGCGAATTGATATGAGGTTCGGAGGAAGTTGGACGGCGATAGCGCCGCTCGCTTCTCCCGCTGAGCTTGGCGTGCAGCAGCTCTCTGAGGAAGTCATGAACGAACAGATCTTCTTCCTTCGACCTTTTGAACCGCCGGTGCTTAGTGAGAAACAATCGGTCCCGCGTGCGATGTTCCCACGGCAGAATCAAATCCGCGCCTCGTGCGCTGTTTGGAAGCGACACCGGACTGGGATACTCGGGCAAGGGAAGGCTTACGGCGAACATTCGGATTCGTCCCGCGATGCGCACGGAACCCGGATACGCGAATGCCTCGCGTCCAAAATAGACTCTTTCGGTACTGAATGGCCGGAGCTTGCCCCTCGTCACCACGCAATGGCTGCATCGGTATCCATTAGCGAACTGAAGCAAATAAATGCTGCGTGGATTCGGAAGCGCTTGCTCGGTTTCGCCAATCGGCTCGACCAGAGCCATAGCCCCCGCGGGAATACTGGACCCAAGGCTGTCCTCTGTTCCGACGTGTACGTAAAATGTGCCGGGCTGCTCCCAGCCATCTTCTTCCAGTGCGCGTAGCGGAATCGCGGTCTGCCACTCGAGAATAAGATCCCGCAAGGGTGCATCTACAGAGAATGATTCCATTGGGGCCAACCGTGCCGGCAGATCGACCAACAGATCACGCTGGAAGGGATAAGATTCGAATATGTGTGTGCGCCCGCTGTTCAAATGGAGGTCGCATTCGCGGATGTCACGCAGGTCATAGCCAAACAGCCTGTGTGCACCTTCCAAGGTCAGCGAGTAAATGTCCGCTATTTCGAGTAGAGTTCTCAGGGTGGGGTGTTCGTTGAGACGTGGCAAGTTCGACAACAGGTCTTTCGTCGCGGCTTCCCGCCGCTCAAGTGCTCGAAGTTCGCGCTCGTTCGAAGGTCTGATCTTGCGAAATAGATCACGAACGTGAACGAGCGCTTCGATCATCTCGCTACTCGAGACAGGGCTGTGCACCAACGGGTCTTCTCCGCAACGGATCTGAACATCAGAACTTAGCCGTGCAGACGGGGAAGAAAGACGCCCAGGGTTCGTCCAATGGTAGAAATAATGTCGCATCGATTAGGGGACCAGACATTAATGGGTGTCAAAGTTTCCACGCCGGTCCTCTCCAATCAAAACACACGGCAGTCCTGCGCGCACACAGAACGTCTACCCCATTTCGCTTATAACGCCCTCCTGCCGGACTCTCAGCCACTTACGAGGTGCCTCGACGCATACTCTCAAACGACCCTGCAACATCAATGCCGCATGTTAACGCCCGGAACACCGGCACTGCCGAAGTGCCAGCATCCAGATGTCAACACCGGTTGAAAATTGTACCGGTGCTGACACTTGTTCGAAGTTACCACCAGCTTGATCTCCGCGCCGTTCTGTACGCAACAGCGATGAGTCTCCGCGAATTCAAAAACAAGGTTCGACCATGCTCACATCGAATAGGCAGGTCAAAGCTCAGTGATGAGCAGGTGCTCCAGCTGTTGCTCAGTCTGCGTCGCATCGGCCGATAGACTGCAGTGCATGTCCAACCCCGGCAAAGATCGGCAGCCAGTTCGCGTTGAATCCTCAGATCATCGGCACCGGGACGCCCCAGATCCCCATGGTTACAAGTTCGAAATCGAACCGGTGCGCAGAGCGGAGGTACTACCTTCAGAAACTCCCGGCGCTCGAACATCAATCATGTTCCTTCGAAGGTGTGAAGCCAGTGATTTGCGACACAACTGCGTCTCACGTGTCGCGACAGCAGGACCTCGCGCGATCAATGCGTAGCAGACATATAGTCCGTGTGGTTCGTTCCATCCGTATCCAGCGTGTCGTAAAGCGCCTGCGCCGGCGTGACTCCCGGTCCCTCGCGCGCTACCGAAATGGCTATAATGCGGATGTTCCGGTTGTTCGGTAACGTGAGAGACGTGGTTCCCGGCGCCAAGTCGATTGGATAGGAAAACAGGTAGCTATAAGCGTATGGGTCGTTCAAACCCGCTGGCGTGTGATGATGTGACGCATACCAGGCAAGCGTAGCCCGCTTAATGTATCCGCGCTGGAGACCGATATAGTCTTCTGGGTAGCGCGGAGACCAAGTGGGCGAGCCACGATAGGTAATGTCGTTCCAAGTCGCGTGATTTGCAGAGACAGCCCAATCCTTTCGTAACGGCACAAGGTGTGCCGGGTCATGGCCTACTGGCACTGCGTCCGGAGCGGGCTTCCAGAATCGCGTGTCCCACTGAGCTATGAACCCTCCCCAATTTTGAATATTCAACTCGACCGGATGATCGCCGGCTTTGAAAATCGCCTTTTGATCACCATCTGCGGACGCGGCCAGCAGATAGAGTGTGTTGAAACTCCCTTTAGGCAACTGAATGGTCTGCCCGCGCGCAACGACGGCATTCGGTTTCCCCGTCTCTGCACTCGCTAGATCAAACTCCACCCCGTTGGCACTGACTTTCGAAGGCAACATCTCCGCGGGGAGAGCGTTCCCGTCTTTGTCAAAGCCTGCAACTGATTTAGTGTCGTCATTGCTGGCTGCGGCCAGATCGTAGTTGAGTTTCACGGATTGCGATTGCACTGGGTCGGCATGCGCAGGCGGTGTACCGAGCCGCAAGGCGAAGGTCCGCGGCTGATAGGCTCCAAAATCAGCCTCCAACACGCCGTTGGTCAACCTCGCAGATCCAACTGGCAATTCCTGCCCATTCACTTCACGCGCCGTTGCGACTGGACCTGCGAACGTGATCTTGACGTTTCTGCCTGGCGCACCATCCTGTTCGACCAGACGCAGAATCATCTCGTCGGTCATCTCGGCCTTCTTGAGAGCCAAAATGCGAATATGTGGATTGTCGATTGTGACCAGCGAAAACCGGCGGCCAAGCGGCCCGGCATGTCCTGCTGTTGTGAATGCCACAAGAGGCGTGCTCAAGCGATAGGCAACCCAGTCTGTCTGGGCCTTGCGCCAGTCATCGGCGTGGCCGACGATGCCGAAGAGAATCTCGTGGTGTCCCCAGTCCTGGTTATATTGATCGCTGTAGCTGCGGCGGACGGACTCCTTTCCCGGCTCTTGAGGAGGAGGTCCGGGCGAGCGCAAAAGGGTGAGCCGAATCGTATGATCATCCCGTTTGTCCGATCCATTCTTCACATCGGTCAGGATGGTAGTTCCATAATTGCCGCTTTGATCGGTCAGGTCGATCCAGTGGTGCGAGGCTACTTCAAACTGTCGTTCCTGCGCGTTTGGCCGCTGAACGGTACCGATTTCCCAGTTGTAAGTCGCCATCGGATTGGAGGCGGAAAACGGGAAGACCGTCTTGAGATTTGCGGCGAGAGTCTTCCAATCGACGGAGTCACTGAACTCGACGCGGTCGCCAGCTCCCGCAGCAGCTAGCCGAATGGTCTGCGTAAAGCTCGATCCTTCTGCCTGACGCAAAACCTCCAGTGCTACACGCACCGGACCATTTTCAACGATGCGGACCTTCGCCGGCCCGCTCACGTAAGAGCGCGGAGCGGCTTGCTCCTGGTCAAATTCCATGTTCCATGCAGGGTACTGCCGCGGGTTATCGTTGGAGATGGCCAACCTGACCGGAGCCGAAAGGAGTTCCTTGTGAAGGGATTTATCGAAAATGCTCGCGACGTCTCCGACGCTGTTTAGCGTGACACGATATCGTGCGTTCTCGACAGAGGATTCTGTCACCTTCAAATCGGACGCAACGGCGCGAGCCACCGCCCGACGGATTTCGTATACGGAGTAGCCAACGGAAGGCGCTTTCGCCAGAAAGAGCACCTTGCCATTCTCAATTTGCGAAGGCACTTCCTTGCCGTCCGGTCCTACTACCCGCACGGCATTGGGCATCCCACCGGAAAACGGTGGGATGACTTCGACAACATCCTCGCGTTCGATATTGAGCGAATTGAAAACAACGACGGGAACTCCCTCGGTCCTGGTGTCCAGCACCGATGCAACTGCCTGCGTTGCACTGGTCAGAACATCGGCAAACTGGTTCAACGCAATCACATCATCATTTTGTGCAAATTGATATGCGCGTGGCGTCGCAGTACCGGCACCGGTATCGTGAAACTGGCCGGCTAGCACGAGTGTCCATGCATCGTTGAGCCGTTGCTGCGGATACGGACGTCCTCCCATCCATGCGGCGGCGACCGATGCCTTTTCGGCGCTATCTGCCAATATTTCGTTTTTGCGGTTCCATCGCTTGTGATAGGCCTGCGAACTCAGTGATCCAGCCGAGTGATTGATCAACTCGAGGTCCCCTTTGTACAGCGGCATCCGCGAGGTCTCGTCCGGCCTAATGTCGAGAAACATCTGGTCGGCAGCGGCGGAGATGACGCGCACAGGTCCGTCACCGACGCGAACCGGTTTTGCAGGATCTGACACCTGGAGAGTAGATGGCAGGCCCTCGGGTCGCGGAAGCGCGATGGCTCCCTTGGTTACGATTGCCTCGAGCATCTTGACCGTCTCTTCATCGGCTGCGCCGCCGATATCGCCGGTGCCAATATAGTGATAATCGGCAAACACACCCGTCGCTTTCCCGTCCAGAGCGATTCGCGATGCCCAGTCCGTATGACTGGACTGCCAGCGCAGGGCCTGGTCGGCGTTGAGTCCGGCAGGCGAAACCGGTTCCTGGCTCAAGTCATAACGAATGCCGCTCCCATAGCTAAGCGGATTCAATGCAGCAATAACCTTTTCGCCGTCTGGACCTTCCCACAACCCTACATTGAACGGAATGCCCACGGAGGTCTTTTCCGGCGAGTCGGGCCCGCCAATCAGTGGGGCAGGTTGCCAGCCAGGACTGAGCTTCTGTGTAGAGAAGCCCTTGATTCCGGCATGCGCAAGAATGGTGGGGAGCGACGCGGGAAATCCAAAGCAATCGGGCAGCATGTACTCCGCGCTAGCCTTTCCAAATTCCTTGCGGAAATACGTATTGCCATAGAGGACTTGGCGGAAGATCGACTCGGCGCTGGGTAGATTGACGTCGCCTTCCTCAACCGACGAGCCTGCTGGAAACCAGTTTCCCTTGGCGACGTAACGCTTCAACCGTTGGTAATCCGCCGGATAGTATTCCTTCATCAGCCGATAGCGATTCGAGCCTGTCCAATTAAAGACGTAGTGCGGATATTTGTCGAAGTAATAGAAGTTGACCCTCAAGGTCTTCAACAGATATTCACTGATCGTTTGCGGAAATTCCCAGCGCCACTGGGTGTCGAGATGCGCATAGGGAACGACATACAGGGTTGGTTCCTTCGTGAGATCTGGCGAGCCAACTGTTTGCGCGTGCGCGGTGACAATGTAAGCGGCAGCGAAAATGAGCAGGATACGCGTCGCAAGATTCTTCATATCGCCTTCCAATCGTGTCGAAACAAATGAAGTACGGAGCTAAAGCGTGCGTTCCGCGCGCCCGGCAGCTGCGAAAGAAGAGGCCGAGGCCGCTTTCGCTGCCGCCTTCGATGCATGCCTGAGAATTCGCTTACGTGCTGGCGGGTGCCATCTGCCCGCCTGTGCAGATCTGTGGCGTCCGCCATGATCGCCATCGCCTCGGATCCGGCGAACTTATTAAAGCTTCTGCGGCCATCCCTCTCCCCTTGAATGGCCTGTTTGACTCTTCATCGTGAAGGCGCTAGTACGGATACTTCCAGCGGTCCCAAGGATATATGCGAGACGCCGCTTCGCTGGCCTGTTAGATCGTCCATCGGATGCGGTAGAGCGATGTTCTGGTGCCGCCCGCGTGAATGCCGGTTAGCTCCATACGAGTGCGCCGAACGGTCCGCTCTGTCTTTGCGCGCCCACTTGAAAATGTCGGTTGAACCCAGGGATCGCTGAAATCTGTCACGGGTATATTTGCTGCATGCGACAACCAGCAAGTTAATTCACCGCAAGAGAAACGCTTGTTTAACCGCTAAGGATTTGTTAAGTCCTTGTCCTGAAACGCATTACGCACTCTTCAATCCCAAAAGGCTAGGACTGTTAAAAAAGTGCGCGGATGACTCCGGTTTCGCCGTACCTCTCGTTCCCCGAATCCCTAGTGTGCGGGCGAAGACAACCCCTTGCCGAAATTTCTTCCCACCCCATCGCAAGGTGAGTGAGCTCGGACACGTTGCGGGACGCGGCCCAGCTGCGCTTCCTCGCTTACGATTACCGTAAATTCACCGTGAAGAGCACTGTTTTTTGTCAAACGGGGCCGCTATAAGGATGCAGAGTTTACGACCGCTTCTGATGCTGACGGGAATTCAGTATCCCGAAAAGGAGATTCTCCTTGAATCGATATGCCCTTGCCTCAATGTCCGTGAAGGCGTTCGGGGCTGTTCTGGCGCTCGGTCTCGCGATCCTCGCACCAACATCTCTCAGGGCCAGTATGCCCGCCCTTTGGCCGACGTTCTCTCAGCCTGGCACGATCGTCACCGTCGATCTGCGTCCTTACAAAGCGAACAACATGGTGAACCCCGACCTGCTGGCGCAAACGACCTTTATGGGTGCGTACAACCAACTGCAGGGGAGCACTCGGATATACATGATCGGCAGCGACAACGGCGCGTACTGGCAATCCCAGTTGGTGCCGTCGACCATCACGGTGACGCCGCTCTCTTGGAATCAGTCCGACCAGAATGGCGCATTAAAGGCGATGTTGAGCAGCTACGGAACGGCGATCAATGGCGCAATCGTATATGACCCGATGAACTCCGAGTCCATCAACGTGGCTACGACCATGGCGGGCATTGACGACGCCATGGTGATAACGCCCGGCGAAATCAGCATCGTGCAAAGCTTCGGTGTTTCGATCTTGGCCGATCTGCGCACGACGATGTGGGTCGGGTCGGACACAAATCTGGTGAACAACACAACGATCAACAAGATAAGCAACCCTAGCGGTGCAACTGCATGGGTCGGGCCAGGCCTTTCTGGACGCGTGGGACGGAGTCAGCGATTGGGCTTCGACAGCGATCACTCTGAGTTCGACGCCACAGACGCTTCAACTCTCCATTACGATTCCGCAAAGCTTCGGCACACCACAGTTTGAAGTCAGGACACACGGCGCCAGCGCGGCGACGGTCTACATTCAGAACGCGGCGGTTGTCAGAAACCGCGTCGCTTCCGAGCAGTGGTCGTACGAAAACCTGCTCAACTCGACGAACAGAACGATCATGGCGATCCTGGGCCCCGGAATCGCGGGCAACCTGCGGGACTACATCATTGCGGGCAAGATGTTCGTCTTCGATCTCTCCTCCACCAACGCGGACGAGTCGTCGTTGATGGGGGAGATCATCTCCTACACGCCGCACAATACGCCGATCCTTGGCTACATTGACAGCGAGAACAATGACGTTCCTTTTCTGAGCAGCTCAACCCTCGGCCACTTCCTGAATGCTTCGGATTTCTACAGCAATGAATCGGTCTGGGCGTCGTTAGGCGGGCCGGCTTCCCTCTCGGAACCGCCGCCGGCGGCCATCAAAGCCCAGAACGGCTACATCTACGTTGGCTCTTTCGTTTCGGACGGCGACAATGCGCAGTACGTGCAGGGCGCCGAAATGAACAACTGGACCAATAGCCAGTTCCTTGGCGCGGTGCCGATGGCGTGGACGATGCCACCCGGAATGTTAGGCTACGCGCCGCTGATGCTGTCGCACTTCAACACGCAGCTTCCCCAGAGCAACGAATTGATGGCGGGCCCGTCGGGTATCGGCTACGCAACGGCCAACAGCGGGTCAGATCTGACAACCTTCGGCCAACTGACCGGCCAAGCGATGACGGCTGCCGGGATGAGCTCGGTAACAGATTGGTTCCTCACATCGAGTAACGTGGTGCCCTTTGTGGAAGCTGCTCTGGTTCCGCACGACGTGCACTACAACACCTACCCCTACACGCTGCAGGGCAACACGGTCATCGACGGGCAGCGCGTGAGCTACAATACCGACCCCAACCTGCAAGTTTCGGCAATCGAAAGCGCGGCTTCCGGATGGTCGTCGACAGCACCGACGTTCGTAGAGGCACTGACCAGCGGGTGGAACCTGAATCCGGACGACATGCTTTACGTGGCG
>WNGK01000756.1_pt1 | contig 39783 bp, 33 predicted proteins | sample 5400601 | NCBI WGS metagenome assembly WNGK01 (sample SAMN13153376, study PRJNA577476) | soil metagenome | isolation source: 60 cm soil or saprolite under Garry oak tree replicate 1 | place: USA:California | collected 2016-06-15 | reverse complement strand
TGGGTTATCGAGGCCGTCGTCGAGCGGCTTGACATAAAACAGTCGCTCTATACAAAGCTTGAGCAGGTCATCAGGCCGGATACAATCATCACCTCCAATACATCAGGTTTGCCAGCACACATGCTCACCGAGGGACGCAGCGATAACTTCAGGCGTAACTTCTTAATCACGCATTTCTTCAACCCGGTGCGTTATATGCGCCTGCTAGAACTGGTCCCCGATGTCGATACCGATCCCGCCCTGATGCAATTCATGCAGCAGTTCTCCACTGAGGTGTTTGGTAAAGGCGTGGTGCTGTGCAAAGATACGCCTAACTTCATCGCCAACCGCATCGGCATCTACGGTTTCTTGTCCACTCTCCATCGAGCCATTAACGAGGGCTATACCGTTGGGGAAGTGGATACCATCCTGGGGCCGAGTATGGGCCGTCCCAAATCGGCGGTCTTCCGCACGGGTGATCTATCGGGCCTGGATACCCTGGCGCACGTGGCGGACAACCTCTACGAGAACGCACCGGACGATCCAGAACGTGAAACCTTCCGCCTGCCGGAAGTGATACGTGAAATGATTCGCCGCGGTTGGCTGGGCGAAAAAAGCGGTCAGGGCTTTTACAAGCGTGTTAAGAACCCTGGCGGCGAATCTACCATCCTGGAACTGAACCTCAAGACGCTGGAGTACGAACCACAACAGAAAGTGCGTTTCCCATCATTGGGTGCGGCGCGCAACATCGAAGATCCGGTGCAGCGTATGCTCACCATCCTGAATGCCGACGACCGGGCCGGGCAGTTGGCGCGCGAAACCACTGCCGACTCGCTGATCTACGCCGCAGTGCTAGCACCGGAAATCGCTGATAGTATCGTCGCCGTTGACGAGGCCATGCGTTGGGGCTTCAACTTCGACATGGGCAGTTTCGAAGTATGGGATGCCCTTTTGCAACACCCGGAAACCCTGCAAAAAGTCATGGCGGGCCGCGAACTGCCAGAACTGGTACAGCGCGTCCAGACCGCCGGGCAGGGTACGTTCTATACGGGTGCAGCAGGACAACGCCAATACTTCGATTTCCATACCAACGCCTACAAACCTGTTCCCAGGCCGGAGGGCGCGATCTCGTTAGAAGCTGCTAAGGCATCCAACAAGGTGATCCGCGAAAACGGCTCGGCGTCACTGGTTGATATCGGTGATGGCGTCGCCTGCCTGGAGTTCCATACCAAGATGAACTCCATCGACGAGGGCATCATTGAGATGCTGCGTTACGTCGCTGAAGAGGGTCAGCATCATTTTCGAGCCGTGGTCATCAATAACGAGGCGGCGGACTTCTCGGCGGGCGCGAATATCATGCTCGTGCTGATGGGCGCGAAATCGGGCGAATGGAAGCAAATAGAGAATGCTATCAATGGCCTGCAACAGGCGCACCAGTTGCTCAAATACAGCCCCATTCCTATCGTTGCAGCGCCTGCTGGCCGCGCCCTGGGTGGTGGCTGCGAAATCATCATGCATGCCAGTCATGCGCGCGCCTACGCCGAGTCGTATATCGGCCTGGTTGAGGTCGGCGTGGGATTGATTCCCGCCGGAGGTGGCTGTAAAGAACTGCTGATTCGCCTGGGCGCAACCGTCGAAATGCAGAAGGCGAAAAAGACCGGCGGCCCATTTACCCCCACTCGCCGCGCCTTTGAAACCATCGCCTTCGCCACCGTTTCGACCAGCGCGGTCGAGGCGCAAGACCTGCGTTTCTTGCGCAAGAGCGATGCCATCACCGTCAACCGCGATCTGCTGCTGCGCGATGCAAAGGCCGACGCGCTCCGCCTGGCCGAAGCGAAAGAGGCTGGCAAGTGGCAGCCCGCCCAACCTCCTTTGCTCCTGCTACCAGGTATGGGCGCGCGACTCGTTCTAGAACAGCAAATCGAAAACCTGCTCATCACCGGCAAAATCAGCGAACACGACGCGGTCATCGCCCAACACCTCGCAAAAGTGCTGACTGGCGGGGATTGCTCGCCTATCGAACCAGTCACCGAGCAACATGTCCTCGACCTGGAACGAGAAGCATTCCTGAGCCTTGCCGGAACCCCCAAATCCCAGGATCGTATGCAGTCCATTTTAATGTCGGGCAAGCTCTTGCGCAATTAGGAATTAGGAGCATTACCTGGTCGAGGGTGCCATTCCCTAAAAGTACTACACAAATAAGAGGCAAAACCATAAGAAATTGTTGCGTTTTCGGGTAGTTACAACATTTCTTTATGTATTTGTATATAACAAAGTAGCTACATGTGTTAAAAACATGTGAATTTTGTGCCATTCCTGCGAAATTGCTAAAAAAGGGCATTTTACCACTGGACAAGAATGCGCGCATCATGCATACTATGTATGTATATTTTTTCATGGGCGTGTCACTTACAAGTAGTGTACATTGTATCAACAACGTTCCATGAACTGTTACGATTTACTTACATCAATCCGTATTTATGGATGCCGGTTTCGTTTTATCAGACAATGAGCAGGAGGAAACTATGCCTGAAGAGAACCAGAGTGAAGTAGCGCGACTTCTGGCACGGATCAGCGCCGAATATGAGGCCGCTCATATGGCATTGAATGGTCTTGCTTTCGGAAATTCAAAACACGCATTCATTACGGCCCGTATGGAGCATATGGGTCAACTTCACAGCCAGTTAGAGTCCATCGTGGGAGAATCTGCCATTTCTTTGGTGGCTGAAGCTCTGAACGACCTTCCCTAGATATTTACGTAATTCAGGCGCATCCTCTTATTTTGTGCAATAAAACGGGAGGGCAGTGATAGAGTATATCACTGCCCTCCCTTTGAGACGCCACCAGATTAGCCAGGCTTATACCAGGGCGTTTTCACAAACCGCGAACCTGTCGATGTAGCGAATTGCGGTAGGTGGCGATTTCTTCCATACGCCGGTCACCACAAACTCTGTTTCTTCGCTGACAAAGGTATCTTTATCAAGAACGCACAGTTCGCCATTCAGGAATTGTTGGAGCCATTGTTTGTGGTATTCGGTTTCCAGTAACGGCGCTCCCTCGCATACAAACCACTCAGCAATGCCCTCTAGATAGAATCGGAAATCTTCAGGAACTGGATAGCGGCGCACGATGCGATAGCTTCTCTCTTCTATCTCTTCGTAGCCCGCGGCGCGGAGATATCCCGCCAGTTTCGAGCCGACCCAACTATCCTCGAAGGCAAATCCCTCGTTCACGCGTATGCGCTCCCAACGCTCGCGTGCCTGGAAAACGCGAGCCTGTAATGTCCCATCGACATTGTGAAAGCGCATAGTGCCAAAGTCGATATCCTTGATGGCAAGTCGTCCGCCAGGAACAAGGTATTGACCCAGTGCCGCAAATATCGCGACTGGATCAGAGAGGTATTGGCTGACATTTGCGCTAAAGATGATATCAGCACTGCCAGGCTGGATCGGTAACTGCTCCAGTGTCCCTTGTTTATATTGCACCTGCCGGTGGTACCATTTCCCCTGGCTGCGTCGATGTGCCGTCACCAGGGCCGCCGGGGAAATATCGACTCCAAGGATGCTGCCATATTGGCCAATGGCGCGAGCCAGCAGGGGGGTCCAAAGTCCAGGTCCGCAACCTGCATCAACAACATAACTACCCTTTTTGAGATGTAAATCTCGTATCATTTGTTCACGCTCAGGCGCTTTACTACGATGATGTGTTTCCAACCATTCAATCGCGTTGAGCGGCAAACCACTCTCATTTACGTGAACAAGGCTATCTACTGCCATCGCACTCCCTCATCCTTCGTGTATCTATCACAACAAAGGTCGTATTTACTATGATCGAAGTATAACATGCGAAACAAACATATGCCATATTTTTAATACAAATGTAGTACTTTCGCGTTCACAATGTAAGAAACAAGTTTAATAGCAACATGGGGGAAAGAGTGATTCTGTGTATCATGATGATGAATATCTGCCTGGATTTCGTTCTCTTGCACTGTCCATCCCAAACCTATATACTCTAGACATTGAACAGGCTAGATTAGAGGAGATGCAAGGAGTGTTTATATGGAGCCCAACCCGCAATCCAATGAACGGAGCAAGCAACATGAACAAAATGCCCAGGGGAAGGGCGCGCAGGGTGACGAGTATTATGAGTTTCCGCCAGATATCTCTCCGGCTCAACCAGCTTCTTTAGGGAATGAGCCAGCATCGGAACCATCAGAGCAAGATATTCAACAAGGATTGGTATATCCTCCGCCGCCTTCGTATTATCAAAATATGCAGGTTTCTTCTGAACGCCCTCCTCTGCCAGGAAAGCCGCAGCAACCAGCGCCGCCCACGTCGCCTTTCCCTGATGTGCCTCCTGCTTATTATGGCTATGGTACACCGGGTATGCCGGCTCCCACTTATGCTCCTGGTCAATATCCCGGGATGATGCCTCCTTATCCACCTGTCAGGCGTTCACGTAAACATATCTGGATTATCGTATCAATTATCAGCGTAAGTGTCTTGCTGGTGTGCGGCGCGGGAGGTTGGGCATTCTATAACATTTTTAATACCGTGTCTCAAGAAGTGAACGGTGCGACTCAGCTTGTGGATGATTTCTATCAACGTTTACAAAATAATGATCAAAACAATGCCTACTTTGATTTGCAAATCAATGGACTTACTTCAGATGCCTTCTTTCAGCAAGTACAGACCGTTATTGCACAATATGGCTCATTAACATCCTTCAAGTTAGATTCGACCTCTTTTTCGTCCAATACTGGCTCTCTGCGCTGGCAAATCACGGTGGATGTCACGCGCCAACACGCCTCTTATGCTGTACCTGTCAGGGTGGATAACATCAATGGAGCGTGGAAAATTACCGAAATAGACCTGTCTAAATTCTGAATACACAGAGCGAGGGTGCTTTATCCATACCCGAAAGGTACGAGGATAAAGCACCCTCGCTCTGTGATTTGCAAAGACTCTGGACTTCAGAGAAAAACTATTATTGAAGAGATATACATAAAAATTGTTCGAGATAAAATGGCTACGGTGTTACCTTGCTATGCTATGACCGCCTGTGCGCCTGTCATGGAAATCTCACGACCAACACAAGCCCGCAAGTCCTCACGGTAGAATCGCCAGGTGCTCCCTACTTTATGGCCAGTGAGTTGTCCAGACCACATGAGGCGGTAGAGAGTTGACCGGCTCACCCGTAAATAACCCATAGCCTCTTTGAATGTAAGCAGGACATCATCTTGAATCATTTGCACAACCATGTTTATTCTCTACCTTCCTATTGTGTTCAAACTCGACATCGGTGACGAGTCTTGAAACTTGTATCAATTGATACAAATATTTGTCTCATCGCATGTTATAGTAACCAATGTTGATGCGGTTTTGCGTTGAGAACTAGTTGCGATATGGTTAAATTTATCACTCATCCGGTTGGATATTCATTACCACCCATGCGTAAGCAAAGAGTCAAGCGCAATCACTTCACAGGCGACCGGGAAAATGATCATGCTGGTTGCCAGTCTCAGGAGGTTCATAGCATGGGTATCAGTTGGATGGGCCATAGCTACTGTAAGGCGATTATGGTCACGTCCGACGGGGGCGCAGCGTAATTCACATGCAAGCTGGTAAGGTATCAAGTGCTTCAGACGTTGGGGAAGCCGCGATGGGAGTTGCATGAAAGGAATGCCGCTGGTGCGCACAGTTTGGAGTGTCCCGGTGGTATCCTCATCGCCTTGCTGGTCGTGGTCAATTTCTCCAGGATTGACTGGTTTTGTACTGAGCGCATTGACAGCCGGGCGCAAGGTCAGGCGATGCGCCACACAACCGGTATGGTAGAGCAGTTCTTCTAACGCTTCTCCAGGTTTGGGATAGGAGCCGATACCAATAAAGATATCGGTCTCGCGCTTTAACGGCGGAATAACCGTCTCGGGTTGTAGGAGATTGATGCTATGAAATACACGCTCTACAACGCCAAACGCTCCCTCCTGGTCAACGTCGGGCAGAATGACAGCTGCACCTGTGCCCGCGTGTAAGACAATCTGATCGCTACTACGAATGGTACGGCGAACATTCGTTAGTATCTGTTCCAGAAAGCTGGCTGGAGCATGATAGCGATGTTGTTTATGGAATATAGCCGATTTCGGCGTAATATAAATATGCTCCAACTGCAAGATATGGAGGAGCAGTACGCTTATAGGTGACGAACGTGGGAAGAAGGTAGCAAGCGCGGTGTGTAAATAGCTACTTAATTCCGGGGTAGCCGGTGTCACTGGAATGAAATCGCCTGCTTCATCCTGATCGGGCCTGAACTCGCGATGCAATGAAGAAAGCGGTGGGCAATTGCATCGTTCGGCTGCCGGGCTATTGATTGAGAAAAGCCCCGGGGTAGATATTCCTCTTCCGTCGCGTTGCATGAGCGTTCCTATGAGAACTTCTCCCTGTTTTGTAGGATTACAACCATAAACTGAAGCTGATTATATGGTGTAAAGGATAGCGACAGTATGAAAAGTCTGTTGTGTTATGGTTGAGAATGCGAAGAAGTGGTTAAGAAGAGAGAGCTTTCACGTATTCTCAGGGCTATACACGAGTATTCCCAGGGCTATACACGAGTATTCCCAGGGCGACCGCAAGGGTACGCCCCTACTATACACGAGTTTTGCCAACATCGATCCGTGTATAGTAGGGGCGTACCCTTGCGGTCGCCCCTGAAAGGCCCACAACTTAGCCCTGAAAGGCGCATAGTTTATATGACGAGGGAAATAGCTTACGATTCAACGGTAACAGGGGCCGTGAAGGTATATCCAACACCGGGAACGGTCATAATATATTGTGGGCTATTAGCATCAGGTTCAACTTTCTGGCGCAGGTGTCGAATATGAGTCTTCACCAGGCCAGAATCACCAGCTTCATCGTATCCCCAGACGCGCTCGATGATCATATCAGTTGTTAAGACCTGCCCGGTGTGAGTAATGAGCAGGTGCAGCAGACGGCTTTCGGTAGGAGTTAACCGTACTTTCGTGCCATCTCTGGTTACTTCATGACGCATAGCATCCAGGCTGACGGGCCCAACCGTAACCGAAGAGGAGCCGGAGGACCCTTTTGAACTGTTTGAACGGCGCATAATCGCTTTAATGCGCGCGAGTAGTTGCCTGGGACTGAACGGTTTACGCAGATAATCGTCGGCCCCCATCTCCAATCCACGTATCTCATCATCTTCACGATCATGTGCGGTCAGGATCAAGACCATTGCATTGGTTTCACTCCGCATCTGGCGACATACCTCGAAGCCATCGAGTTTGGGCATCTGAACGTCAAGGATTACGAGATCCGGCAATGTTTCGCGCCAGCGTTTAATGGCCTGTTCGCCATCGAATGCGCGCACGACATCGTACCCGTGTCCCTTGAGCCAGTAGCTCAGCATATCAACCATGTCGCGGTCATCATCCGCCACCATGATTTTCACTCGTGTTTCCTCCTACAAGACCTGCTTTACAAGTCCCCTTACGTTCCTTGCAGCCTGCCTGACGCGAAGCGTAGGACGCAGTCCGTTGGCAGGCTGGCTAGCAAAAGGTTCGCCATTCGTTCCTTGCAGCCTGCCTGACGCGAAGCGTAGGACGTAGTCCGTTGGCAGGCTGGCTAGCAAAAGGTTCGCCAAATACCCCAAGTGCAGGCCCTCTACTTGATAAAGTTCGTCTCATTGCTAGTAACGGGATGAGTCTCAGGCAGTAACATCATGGTACAATTTGGGCTATAGTTAACAGGCAAGCTATTTTTATGTGAAAGTAAAAATCGCCTGGTTCAGGCAAATCGTTCGTTGTAAGGGCAACCGCGCGGGTCGCCCTCGAAAATTTTCACCTTCACATCAGAGTATCGGCTGATTCTCGCTCTTTAATAGAGGATGAGGATAGCATTGAAATTGGAGGACTGATACGTGATTCCACGAGAAGAATTGTTACACCTGGCGCGTGAAGTGGCACAGCACGCGCACTGTCCCTACTCACACTTTCACGTGGGCGCAGCCCTTGTTGCTGGTGGCAACATCTACACCGGCGTCAATGTCGAGATATCGAGCTATGGATTGACGTTGTGCGCTGAACGTTCGGCTTTAGCTGCAGCCATTTCCAACGGTGCAGGGCCGGTTACCCAGGTGGCGGTAGCCTGCATCGATGTTCCACCGCAGGCAGGCATCGCCGAGCGCACACCCTGCGGTGCCTGCCGCCAGTGGCTGGCTGATCTTGCACCCAATGCTGTGATCTATATAGACGGCGTCGAGCAAGATTTCTCTGTGGCCGATTTGTTACCGTATGCGTTTGAGCTGTAGGGGCCTGGTTATTCATGCCCGTTGGATGTATTGTTCCTGTAGTTACGTGTCAACTCAAAATACGGTATGCTTTTTCTGTATCTATTTAGACAAAGAGATTATTGATCCGGGCATAAAGTCCTAAAGTTCTGTCGCTCCTGCAACTTCCTTTCCGGCGTGGCAGCGGTTTCCGCCAACAATAGCTGGGCCGCGGGATACTACTTCAATAGCGGCGGCATTCCCCGGACCTTGATTGAACACTGGAACGGTACGAGTTGGAAGGTCGTCCCCAGCCCCAACGTTGGGCCGAATGACAACCTCCTTAACGGCGTGGCGCGGATCCCAGGTTCAAGCAACGTCTGGGCGGTGGGGTACTACATTAGCAGCAGCCGCCGCCGTACGCTCACCGAGTTCTATTGCTAGTGGGACCTTTTGTCATCGAGAAGTGAGGCAGAAGCGGCTGTGGTCCCGCCAAACGGATGCCTGCAATCCTGGAAAAAAGGCATGAAGAGCAGAAGCCTACGGCAATGGCAACGTTGACTGTTGTATGTGCTGCATCATCGCCCTCCGATACAAGACAGACAGTATAACCACGCCAATCACGCCGATTATCAGCGATGTCACCGGGATGGGAAGGCCGGGCGGGATGATAAGGTACAAGGTGACTGGCAACCCATCCCAGAGACCATGCAAGAAGGAAACGAAGACATAGGTTAGAATCACCAGGCCGGTAATGCGAAAGCGGTGTGGCGCACTCTCTCGGAACAACACTGCACCAAGAATGCCGGTCCAGACCCCATGGCCGAACGGTGCGAGTAGGCCCCGAAGCACTGTCTCTGTAAGTGAGGCACTGACATGACCATTGCTGAGTAGAAATGCCGTAAAGGCATAGCCGGTGCTTTCCAGGGCTGCAAATCCCATGCCAACCGCTCCTCCCAACAACAACCCATCCATCTGCGAGTTGTGAAGCGTCTTTCGCGCCAGAAAGATCACCACTGCAATCTTGCATCCCTCCTCGATCAGCCCGACAAGGAACGCACCGCCCAGGGACAGACCGTTAGTGGGGTTCTCTACGATGGGCAGCACCAGGGATTCGATTATCGCTGCTCCAAGCACCCCCAGGACCCCACCAACGCAGAAGCTTGCTGCAACCGAATCTAGCGAGAGCGAGCTAATATGTTGGTGATCGTACAGGAAGGCAACAAAGACGACCGGCACGAGAAAGTTCCCAATCAAGATGACCGTCGGGTACAGGTTGGGGTTGCCTGTCAGCACCAGGACAATCGTCGTGGCGATAAAGAGGCCCAGGCCTATTAGCAGCGCACGCAACCATCCTCGACCACGACGCGGCACGGGTGGGGTTGATTCCGTCCACGCTTTTTGAGCCATGGTAGTCCTCCATTCATATCAAGCCCTATGGGAGCAATAATGCAAATGTACCAATGCATCCGGCACACGTGAAATGTAGAGGCGCAATAATTTATCAAATTGCATAACAAACCTCTACTTTATCTGCTCGCCTTTCTGGCATTCTTTTCTGATATAAGATGTACACGAATCTGACAGACTACTTGGAAACATCGTCGCCACGCTTTGGCTCTTCCGCAGCCCTGACCACAAGCGGGGAACTAGAATACTGCTACCAGGGCAAGCCCAGCCCATACCCTATACGAAGTACCACACGACCAGGGCTGGGCTTGCCCCTGCCCTGGGAATCCTTGCTTCAATATATACCTTCCGCAAAAATATGAATCTCATCCCCGAGAAAAAAGCTGGCATTGACAACCCTACCTCTCCCTGTTACCCTTCTATATACATACAACGATCGTTTATCCCCCGTAGAAGGAGACACACATGAGTCAGCCTCTCAGTGGCATACGTGTCCTTGACCTCTCGCGTTTACTTCCAGGTGCTTACGCGACGCAGATGCTGGCCGATTTTGGCGCGGACGTGATCAAGGTCGAGGAGCCTGGCAGTGGTGACTATGGACGTTTTATGCCCCCGCAGGGGGCTGGTGGTATGAGCCTGTACTTTATCGCTATCAATCGCAACAAGCGCAGTATGACGCTGAACCTCAAGTCCGCCGAGGGGCGCGCGATTTTTCAGCGTATGGCGCGGCAGGCCGATGTGGTGCTGGAAAGCTTTCGTCCTGGGGTCATGGAGCGGCTGGGACTGGGATATGAGCAACTCAAGGAGATCAATCCGGGGCTGGTCTATTGCGCGATTAGCGGCTATGGACAGGATGGCCCCTACCGGTTGCGCGCGGGGCATGATTTGAATTATGCCGGGTATGCCGGTCTCTTGCACTATAACCGGGGGCGGTACGGTGAGCCCGCGATGCCGCCGACGCAGCTGGGCGACCTGGCAGGCGGCAGCTTCATGGCGGTGATCGGTATTCTGACCGCGTTGGTGGAGCGCGCGCAGAGCGGCACGGGCCGCATGGTTGATGTCTCGATGACCGAGGGGGTGATGTCGCTGCTGCCACTGGCTGCCACCGCTTATTTGAATTCGGGTGAGGCTCCCATTCCGGGGCGCTCCGGGCTTGACGGCGGGCTGCCCTGCTACAATATTTATGAAACACAGGATGGCAAACATGTCACCCTCGCCGCGCTCGAATATAAATTCTGGCACACCTTCTGCACGCATATTGGTCATCTTGAATTGCTGCCTTTCCATGTTCCTGTCGGTCCGGGAGAGCGCGAGCAGGCCATCGACATGCTGCGCGCGATTTTTAAGACCAGGACTCGCGATGAATGGGTCGCGGAACTTGCCGAAATTGATACCTGTTTCGGGCCGGTGTATACGCTCGAAGAGGCTCTTAACGATCCACAGGCCCAGGCACGCGGCGTCAGCGTGAACAGCCAGGTAGCAGGTGAAGACGCGAGCGCTTTTCGTACGCTGCCCAGCTTTCCGCGCATCTCAGGTGTTGAACAGGAGCAACGTTATTCCGCGCCTGGCATGGGTGAGCATACCGTCGAACTCTTGCAAGCCATTGGCTACAGCGAGGCGGAGATCGAACAATTCAAGGCGGGAGGCGTGATATGAGCAGTATCAGCAAACATCCCGATGTACAACGAGCCGACCAGGTCATGGACGCCTACCTCGAAGATCTCAAGACGATTGTGAATATCGACTCCGGCACCTTCACCAAGCCCGGCGTTGATCGCGTGGGAGCGTATTTGCGGGAGCGTTTCACCGCCTTCGGTTTCTCCACTCACTTTGATAAGCAGGCACAGTATGGTGATCACCTGGTGGCCACGCATAGCGGGCAAAATCCCAATGGGCCGCGCATACTACTCATCGGACATATTGATACGGTGTTGCCTGATGGTGAGGCAGAGCGCCGCCCATTTACCATCGCCGACAGCAATGGGCATCGCATCGCTACCGGCCCCGGCGTACTCGATATGAAGTCGGGCGTTTTGATCGGCATGTATGGCCTGCGCCTGCTGATCGAGGCGCAGGAGGCCAATTATGCAAGCGTTACCTTCATTTGCAATAGCGACGAAGAGATCGGTTCTCCCAGCAGCCGTCCACTGATACGAGAGTTGGCAGGACAAAGCGACGCCGTATTAGTGTTGGAACCGGGCCGCGCCGAAGGGACGGTGGTGTCTTCGCGCCGGGGCTGCGGCCAGTATCGTGTCGAGGTGCATGGTCTCTCAGCCCATGCCGGCGTCGAGCCGCAGCGGGGACGCAACGCTATCCTTGAACTGTCCTACCAGGTGCAGAAGATGCAGGCTCTCAATGGCACGATTCCTGGCACTACGTTGAGCGTCGGGATTATTCGCGGCGGCGAGCGCACCAACGTTGTGCCGGACTATGCCTATTTCGATATGGATGTGCGGGCGAGTGACCAGGAGAGCCTTAAGGCGTTAGAGGCCGCCATGCACCAGGTGACGCTGCAGAACCGGCTGCAAGGCACGAACATTACGCTGAGCGGCAGTATGTTGTGTCAACCTTTTGAGCGCAATAAGACCAATGAGCGCCTGGTAAAACTGGTCAAGGCCGCGGGCAGCGAGCTTGGTCTGAAGATTCAAGACGTGGGAAGCGGCGGCGCGTCCGATGCCAATACGACATCCGCGATGGGCATACCCACGTTGGACGGATTAGGAGCAGGCGGTGGGCTGGCGCACAATCCAGGAGAGTATATTGAGTTGGATTATTTGCCGACCCGAATTGCATTACTAGCAGGTCTTGTAAGGAGGATGCCGGGGAATCCGTAGGGACGCGATTTATCGCGTCCTCCGAATAATTTCGCCCAAGGGAGGATGCCGGGGAATCCGTAGGGACGCGATTTATCGCGTCCTCCAAATAATCTCGCCCAAAGGAGAATCGCCTCGACAAGCCATATCCGGTATGCTACACTCTCCATAGAATAAGAGATTGGGGGGTCTTGTAGTATGCCGAAACCATATGATGATGCGATGAAAAAGCTCGTGGGAGGGAATCCGCAAGATTTTTTATCATGGGTACTTCGAGAGGCGTTATGGATTGGGTACGCTCTGGCTGCCAAGGTACTTACAGACGACCTGAAATGGCTGAAAAGGAGGTTCGCTATGCTTGGTGATTTCCTACGAGATTCACCCGTCTATCAAGAAGTATTGGAAGAGGGCTTAGAGAAAGGCATAGAGAAGGGCCGACAGGAGGGTTTGCGAACCCAACGTCGGACGCTTCTTGAGATTATACAGGAACGCTTTCCCGAGCTTGCGTTCCTGGCAAAGAAACAAGCGGAAGCTATCAACGACCCAGAAGTATTAAGCCGTTTGACGGTCAAGATAAGTATTGTATCTACGGCTCGAGAAGCCGAGCAATACCTACTTACAAGCGTGAGTGACAACAACAGAAACTGATACCGTATGAAAGTTGGCAGACAGCATATCCACAACCTACCGGTCAATGACATCACCAACCTGAGCATATACGCTTCGCACATGCAGCAGGAGGCCGAGGCGCGGGGTGAAGTCTTGCCCCCTGCTATACGCCTGCATATTGGCGAGCCGAGTTTTGGCACGCCTGAACATATTCGACAGGCTGCGATTGAGTCGATACAGCAGGAGCCGATGACGTATGGGCCATCGTCCGGCTGGCACTGGCTGCGGGAGTTGTTGGCTGAGAGGGTTGCGCGGGTGAATGGGTATGAGGTACAGCCCCAAAATATCGCTATCGCGATGGGCGGAACAGGCGCGATTCAGTCGGCGTTACTTGCCACCGTCAGCGCGGGCGACGAGGTGCTTGTGCCTGATCCGCACTGGCCGCAGTACACGACGCAGCTTGCCACTTGCGGCGCAAAACTCGTTCCCTATCCACTCGACCCCCAAAAGGGTTGGCTGCCGGAAATCGAGCACTTAGAACGACTGGTGACGCCACGCACGCGTGTGCTGCTGATCAACAGTCCAGGCAATCCTACGGGCGCGGTGTTTCCAGCGCAGTTGATGGCTGAGCTGCTCAACTTTGCATGGTGGCATGATCTCTACCTGCTTTCCGATGAATGTTACGACGAGATAGTATTCGAGGGGCAGCATATCAGTCCTGCCTCGCTAATGACGCACGAGGAGTTCGAGCAAGGGCGGGTGATTTGCGTCTACACGTTCTCTAAAAGCTATGCCATGACGGGGTGGCGCATCGGCTATGTCGTAACGGGTACATCGCTCCTGAAAACCATCTCGAATGTGCTTGATGCCAGCCATACCAATATCAACACAGCCATACAGCGCGCGGCGGCAGCCGCCTTAACCGGACCGCAGACATGCCTGAGCGAGATGCGAGACGCGTATCACCGCCGCCGTGATCTAGCGGTACGCCTGTTGCAAGAGCATGGCCGCTATCTCTATACACCGCACGGGGCATTCTATATCCTGATCGATATTGCTAATCCTGAGCATCCACACCGCCAGTCGCGGCAGTTCGGGCTTGACCTGGTGCATGAACGCAATATTACCGTTGCATCCGGCAGCAGCTTCGGCTTCTTTGCGGACCATTACGTGCGCGTTTCGCTGGCCGCCTCCGAAGAGGAGATTGAACGCGGCGTGCGCGAAATTTGCCTGTTTGCGGATCGATAACATCACTTATACGCCACCACGCCGTACGCTTCGGGTTTGCGCACCACTCGCGTAAATCCCGCTTCCGAGAGCCGCCGCAACGCGCCTTTGGTCACACCCCCGCTCGCCTTGCTGTTGGGATCACCGATGTAGTGAAAGAGCCGCCCTCCGCGTTTGAGTATCCTGTAAAGCTGCCGGTAAAACGTGCCGGAATAGAGATCGCCCGCGAGACTAAAGGTTGGGGGATCGTGAATGATGCGTGCGAAGCTCTCATCCTCGAAGGTTGGCACGACCTCATAGGCATCGCCCATGATTTGATGGATGTTGGCGCTGGTAAAAAGGCCGCGCGACCAGGGGTTGAGCCTGGCTATCTCCTGCGCGCCGGGATCGAGTTCGATGGTGACAACTTCACCGGCGGTTTTCGCAGCTTCGATGGCGGTGTAGCCCAGGCCTGTCGCCGTATCCAGCACGCGCCCGGTGATGGGCGAGATTGCCGCAATCTTCCTCAATGTGTCCTGCATGGGGTCAATATCTTTGATGCGGTGCATCACAAAGCCCGCTATCAACATGCTGGGTGCGCCTTTCGTTGGCATGAGGCTGCAAACGCGGTTGGTCGCCTCGGAGAATACCTGAATCGATTTGATGGCGTTGTCCTCGACCAGGAAGCAGTTGACCTGCGATTTGCTGATTTTCTCTATATGCTGCCAGGATAGGTGTATGCCGTTTGGAAAGGTGACGCCTTCGAGAGTGAGCGTTACTGTGACGCTGCTGAGACCTAAATCCGGCGAGATTTCGAGGGATGATTGCCCTTTGCGTTTCGCGTCAAGCAGTGGGTCTACCTGGACATAGGATAGGACGATTGGTTGGGTCATCTATATTGCTCCCGAGTATGTAGAAATTTTTCTTTGCTTATGCTGTGGAGTTATCATACTCGCAGGGGTTGTTATTGGCAATGGTGCGTCTCTGTCCTTGAGGGTCTGTGAAAGATTGCCAGGGCGACCCTGGCGGTCAAATCGTATTCCTGGCAATAATTCACGAACCCTGTCTGTCCTTGAGGGTAGCGCGTAGGGTAGATCTCGAAGAAGAGGTTGCGCGTATAGGGGATGTCCCAGGCTGATGCAAGTGTAGCGAGTGTAGTGGGTGTAGCAAGCTTTGCACATAAAGTTGCCCTTGCACACGAAGTCAGGGGTCTGCACATAATGTCGATTGGCAGTAGAGAGAAGGAACGCATGTCCCCACGTCGTATGTTACTCTGGTGTGTACTCTATCAGTTCGGATGGGTCTACTCCCAGTGTACGGGCAAGTTTGTTGAGTGTGGTGGTAGTGACTTCGTGGTAGGGGTCTCTCCAAATCGTCTGTATCGTCTTATAGGCCATATTCGATTCCCGTGAGAGCCTGGACATACTAAATCCCTTTTGCTGTGCAACCTCTTTGATCTTCAAGCGTATCATAACCCCTATCCTTGTGCCTCGTATTGAGGGGATTGTACCAGTCTCCTACGTGCTAGAGAACTACGCTTGCGCTCTCAGTATGTTTTATAGTAGTATATTAAGGCCTAGTATCTTATGTACCTATCGACAAGCCAGGGAGAGTTATGCAGAGTACGAAAACGCTGTGGATGTTAGATTATCGTACAGAGGGATGGAGCCATCTCATCCCGATGTATGCAGAGGATGAACAGGGGGCATGGGTAGAGGCGTATCGTTGGGCGACACGACGCGGTGTCACCTTGCCAGAGGACGCCACATTGATACACTACCCGAATGGCTTCACGGTTCACATGAGCGATCTTCCCGGACGTGCTGAAGAGTAGCAGCAAGCGCATGAACTTGTCTGCCTGAGTGTGTGAATTACATCGCGGGCCACACCTGTACAGTGTTGTCGCTGCTGCCTGACGCAATCTGTTTGCCGTCGGGGGACCAGGCAACGGTATTGACGGACTGGTTCGATGTCAAGTGGCCCCAGTAATAGTCGAGGTGGCCGCGATAGGTGTATGCGTGGTTGCCTGTCAGGGCATCCCAGACCTGTACGGTGCTATCCGCGCCGCCGGAGGCGATGCGCTGGCCATTGGGCGACCAGGCGATAGTGAACACATCAGCTGTGTGACCAATGTAGGTGTAGGCGTTGGTATGGGTTGTTATATTCCAGACCTGCACCGTGCTATCATCTCTTCCTACGGCGAGGAATGTGCCATCGGGGGAAAAGGCTACCGCGTGCGCCGCTCCACCATGCGGACCGTAGTATCCTACGACTTGGGCTGTCGCCGGGTCCAGGATAGCGGCGGGGCCAAGTCCACCGATTGCAAGATACTTACCATCTGGCGACCATGCAACGGCATTGGTGGCTGCAATGCCGCCGCGTATAGAGGATGGGCCGGTATACTTGACAACATGCTCCCCGGTGTTCGAGTCCCATACCTGCACCGTGCCATCGTTGCTCGCGGAGGCGATACGCTTACTATCGGGCGACCAGGCGATATCATAAACGGCATCGGTATGCTTCGTATAGGTGAAGACCTTCGCTCCAGTGGCTGCATTCCACACCTGCACCGTGTTATCGAGGCTGCCTGAGGCGATAAATTGACCATCAGGTGACCACGCCACTGTTGACACATCTTCAGAGTGGCCACGATAGGTCAGGATATGGCTGCCGTCAGCAGCGTCCCAGATCTGCACGGTATGGTCTCCACTGGCTGAAGCAATGCGTTTGCTATCAGGCGACCACGCTACCGAGCTAATGTAATTTGAATGCCCGGAATAGGTAAAATGTTTGGGGGGAGCAACAAAATGTGTGATAAAGGCGATATCGTTAGGCACATCTGTGAAGAGGAGGATAAAGGCGATGAGGACAACTATGACGCCAAGAGTAATATAGAGACGCCGGTGCGAACGACGACGAGGCAGCGGTGTAAGCTTTTTTTCAAGCATGGACATCGGCAGAACTCCTTTGACCCTAGATACTGGGAGATTACGTGGGTAATAAGAAAATGTGTATGAGTATGGGTATCTTATTATACTACGTGGTTGATTTGCAGGGATTCACATATCTGGTTTTAACTTGCCTGACAATGCAAAGTAGACTATAATGGCTGCGCATCCATTTCTCAGTTCGCATAAACAGGGGATTAATCGTAGGTATGCATATCAGTGAACCTGCTGAATACGCTATATTGGGATTGCTTGAGCATCAGCCTATGCATGGCTACGAGATGTTTCAGCAGTTTCAGACCGGTATTCTGGGCCAGATTGTTCACCTGGAGATGAGCCAGATGTATGCGTATCTGAAAAAACTGGAACGCCTGGCGTATATCGAGGCGGAGTTAGAGGCGCAGGGCGTACGTCCGCCGCGTAAAACCTTCCACCTTACGGATTTGGGGCGCGCGACATTCCGAGACTGGCTTACTACGCCTGTTGAGCGTCCGCGCGAGATTCGCCTGCTTTTCCTCATCAAACTCTACTTTGCGCAGTCTATCATTCCGCAGCAGATTAGTCGCCTGATTGACCAGGAGGTGATCGTCTGCCAGAAATTTCTCGATCATCTCGAGGCACAGCGTCTGCCGGAATCGCAATCGAGCGATACTGCTTTCCTCGATCACGTGGTGCTGCGCAGCCGCATTCACCAGACGCGCGCCCTGCTTGACTGGTTACACGAATTACAGGAAGAGTTCGCGGGAAAGAGGTGAGGTAGGGACAAAGAATCCAGGGCGACCGCGAGGGTCGCCCAATAGGCATCAACCTAAGAGCAAGCCCATCAACATCCGTAGGGGCGAGAGCGGCGGACGTGGGGTTGGGAGGGCCTTTATGGTCGCCCGCGTCCTGTTCATCTTGCTCACATCTTGCGGGAACACGACCACCCCCCACCCCGTGGGCGACCATAAAGGCCCTCCCAACCCCTCATCGTCCACCCTCGCCCCTACGGATCATTCGGCCTCCTGCCTGGCTTCCCGGCTTCGGTTGATGCCTATTGGGCGACCCTCGCGGTCGCCCTAGAACGCCCTGGATTTTTATGTATTAAAGGTAGTGTGTTTGACGCTCTTCCATGCCTATGCTACTATCTTATGCAGAGATATTTCATCCATAGACGAACTACCTTTAGAGCCGAGGTTTATCATGCAGTTCTTATCAGTGACGGCTTCGTCTGGCGTTAGCGGCCTGGCGACCATGTCGAATTATTTTTTTACAACGGCAGTGTGCACGCTGGTGGTTATGACGCTGGCCTACCTCTGGTATACGATTGGCTCGGTTCGGCTGTCGCAGCGGCTGGCGGTAGAGCGAGCGCGCTCTCGCAGTTCGGCACAAAAAGCAGGCAAAGCAAGCAAGGCAAGTAAAGCTGGAGCCAGCAGTGACGATGGCGGCGGTGTCACCACGATAGTGAAAAGTGATGTGGTGCTGCATGAGCAGGCTGATGGCGAGAAGCCGATCGCGCTCAACCGCAATTTGATCAACATTGGGCGTATCGGTACCACTGTCGGGTGGTTCACCGTTTTTATGCTCTTCATGTCGCAGTTGTTCCGCACCATTGTTGAGCAGCATGCTCCCTGGAGCAATTTGTACGAGTTCAGTCTGAGCTTTACAACGGCGCTGCTGCTGTGCTACCTGATTTTTGAAGCGCGTTTCCATGAGCGAGTGCGCGCCTGGGGTCTGTATGTCTGCCTTTTATCGGTTGTGACGCTTGGCATTGCCATTTACCTCGGCATTGCTTATGATCTCATCAATAGCTCGTCGCAGTTGATACCCGCGCTGCAAGATCAACCCATCCTGACCATTCATGTATCGATGGCGATCTTCGCCTACGCGCTGTTCAGCGTCTCTTTCGGCGCGGGCCTGATTATGCTGGCGCAGGGCGGCGAAGGCCAGCGTTTTGCCTGGCTTCCCTCGGCGGAGGCTGCCGACGAACTGGCGTATAAAGCCATTATTGTTGGGTTTCCACTGCTCGCACTGACGCTCATCCTGGGCGCCTACTGGGCCAACTACGCCTGGGGACACTATTGGAGCTGGGACCCGAAGGAGACTTCGGCGCTGGTGACGTGGCTGATTTACGCGGTCTACCTGCACGCGCGCGGCATTCGCGGCTGGCGCGGGAAACGCATCGCCTGGTTACTGACGCTGGGGTTCGCGGCTACCCTGTTCACTTACTACGGGGTGAGCTTTTTCGTACCAAGCTTGCACAGTTACGCTACGCCGAGATAGCAGGCGTTAATATACCCGAACATTAATGCCAGGCACAGGGCCGGATGATCCGTAGGGGCGAGGGCGGCGGACGTGGGGCGGTGAGGGCCTTTAGGGTCGCCCGCGTCCTGTTGCTCTGGCTTCCATGTTGGAGGAACACGATCACCCCCACCCCGCGGGCGACCCTAAAGGCCCTCCCAACCCCACATCATCCTCCCTCGCCCCTACGGATCAGCCGACTTCCTGCCTGGCTTCCCAGCTTCGGTTGATGCCCCCTGCAAATAATGGCGGCGGTTCGGCTGCCTTGCGTTCACTTGTGACACCGCTAATGTGCCACCAATGAGCGACCTGGTTGGACCAAAGGGGTAAACGAACCATATAGATAGCGTTCGGCCCACAACTGGAACATTAATAACTGCCAGAGCTTATGGGCGTGATCGCGTATGCCTTCCAGGTGTTCAGATACGAGCTTTTGCACATAAGCTGGTTGGAACAATCCCTGCTGGCTCAATCGCGTGGGTGAGAGCGCGTCCAGTAGGAGGCCGCGCAGTTCTTTGCGCAGCCAGAGTTTATAGGGAATGTTGAAGCCCAGTTTGGGACGGTGCAGCGTCTCGTAGGGAAGCTTGCTCGCGATCATTTGCCGCAGCAGGTATTTGTTGGTCAGTTTGTGCAGGCGCAGGTGAGGAGGCAGGCGGGCGGCGAACTCGACCAGCGTGTAATCCAGGAATGGTCCCCTGGCTTCGAGCGAATTGGCCATGCTCATGCGATCAACCTTGAAGAGAATGTCGTCGGGCAGGTAGCGTTTGATATCGGCGTATTGCTGCTGATCCAGTGGATGCTGGCTGCCACTGGCCCGGAAGAGTTCCAGGGTGCGCCGGTCAAGCGCTGGAATACGCTCCTGTGGAAGGATGCTCAACAGGTCGGCGAGTTCTGCTTCGCGCCAGAAGGTTTGCCAGCGTGTATGCTGCATTTCGGCGGGAAGACTGGCAACATCCAGGAAGCGGCGCGCCATGTTGAGTGCGCCTTTCTTTTTGGCGGTTGGTGGAATACGCGCTGCCAGTTCGCTCAACTGTCGCCTCGTGCCGGAAGGAAGGCGATCAAAGGTCGCGGCAGCGAATTTTTGCGCCCGATACCACTCATACCCTGCCAGTAACTCATCCCCGCCGTCGCCTGCCAGCGCGACGGTGACATGTTTGCGTGCTGTCTGTGAGACCAGGTAGGTAGGCAGCGCCGAGGCGTCGGCGAATGGCTCATCCAGCGCGTCCGCGACATGCTGGAGCAGCGCGTGTATATCGGGACGCAGCAGTTCTTCGTGGTGTTCGGTATCGAGGTGACGTGCGACAATGCGCGCATAGCCCAGCTCGTTAAAGGTCTTTTCCTCGAAACCAATACTGAAGGTTTTCAGCCGCGTGGGACTGGTTTCGGCCATCATCGCCACTACGCTGCTCGAATCGGTTCCCCCACTGAGAAATACTCCCAGGGGAACATCACTGACCAGGCGGCGCGCAACCGCCTGCTTGAGTAGCACACCCAGTTCTTGCACATAATCTTCTTCGCATTCTATATCGCCGGTTCGTGAGAACGAGACATCCCAGTATTGTTGCGGATGCCAGTCGGCGGTCTTGCGCCCCTGAGTGGAACCATCAAGCCGTATATCCAAAAAGTGTCCCGGCAGGAGTTTTTGCACGCCCTGAAAGATGCTTTCGGGCGCTGGTATATATTCGTAGGTCAGATAGGTTTGCAGCGCCGCGAGGTTTAAGGCGCGCGGCACTTTGGGAAAGGCCAGCAGCGCCTTCAGTTCCGAACTGAAGGCAAAATAGGTGCCGTCGCTCCAATAGTAGCAGGGCTTCACGCCCAGCCGATCACGCGCTATCAAAACCCGTCTTTTACGGCGATCCCAGAGCGCGAAGGCAAACATGCCGTTAAATCGCCGGATGCATTCTACTCCCCATTCTTCATAGGCATGAATAATCACTTCGCTATCTGAGCGCGAGCGGAAGTGATGCCCGGCCTGTTCCAAAGCAGGGAGCAATTCCTGAAAGTTGTAGATTTCACCATTAAAGATGAGCCAGACGGTCCCATCTTCGTTAGTCATGGGCTGGTGACCCGCCGGGGTTAGATCGAGGATGGCCAGGCGACAAAAACCCAGGCCTACGCCAGGTTCGCTGAGATATCCCTCGTCATCGGGGCCGCGATGTCGCTGTGCCGCGGTCATCTCCCGCAGCAGTCTCTCCGACACCGTCTCTTCGCCATCCAAACATACAATGCCACAAATACCACACATAAGACCCTTTCTCCCTCTTCCACATGTTATAGAACTCTGCCTATTGTTGCAACGGAATCTGCGCTATGGAAGTAACGTTTCTCGCTTCTGAATTGAAATTATTCAATAGAATTCCTGACCCTACAGACAATGGAACAGCCTCCAGAGCGGCGTCTCTGCCCTATTCTGGACGATCACATTGAATTTGGTATGGTTCGTATAATGTGGTTGTGGGGGATAAGATCAGCTTTTTCTTCTGAACTTTTTCTTCAGAATCCCAGGAAAGCGTCCTCTCGGGGTGCTCCTGTATTAGGAATATCCTCACTTTTGCTATTGGTAGGGAAGATCAACAAATCTACTGCTATAGGGATGCCGATGTCCAGCAGGAACATTTCCTGGCTGTAGGGACGCGATTTATCGCGTCCACGTGGATAGCAGGGTTGTTGATGTGAGGCGAGGAAACACTGTATGGAAAGAACTGTAGAGGCCCGATTTATCGCGCCCGATAAGAATGCACGGAGTACGCGGGGTATGTGGGGCACACGAGGTGTACTGCTATCCGTCATCGTTCCTGTGTTTAACGAACAAGACAATGTACCGCTACTTCATGCAAGTATCATCCGTGTGTTGAAAGAGCAGCATTACAACTACGAAGTCATCTATGTCGATGACGGCAGCACGGATGAATCGTTTACGCAACTCAGTTCCCTGGCCAGCTCTGATCCACATGTACATGTGGTGAGGCTGCGCCGCAATTTTGGTCAAACTGCTGCTATCTCGGCTGGAGTGCATCACAGCACGGGCGAGATTTTAGTTTTCATGGATGGCGATCTTCAGAATGACCCCGTAGATATTCCACGCATGCTGGCGAAGCTAGACGAGGGATATGATGTAGTGAGTGGCTGGCGCAAAAACCGCAAAGACGCGCAATTGAGCCGTAAACTCCCTTCATGGCTGGCCAATCGCCTGATCTCTAAAGTAAGCGGCACGCATTTGCATGATTACGGATGCACATTGAAAGCCTACCGGCGTGAAGTGTTCCAGCACGTGCGCCTATATGGGGAGATGCATCGCTTCATTCCGGCCTATGCCGCGCTCGCGGGAGCAGCCATCGCGGAAATCGAGGTCGCTCATCACCCCAGGCGTTTTGGTCTGTCGAAATATGGCATTTCGCGCACGTTCCGCGTGATCCTGGACCTGGTAACATTGAAGTTTCTGGGCAGTTTCGGCACCAAGCCGCTCTATGCCTTTGGCATGCCCGGCCTGGCCTCGCTGACGCTGGGTGGTGTCCTCTCCGCATTGGTACTCGGTCAGAAAATCCTCCCTCCAAAGGTGCGGGCGAATCGCAATCCGTTGCTTTCGCTCTCCGTGCTGTTTTCAGGGTTTGGTATGCAATGCATCATGATGGGATTGCTGGCTGAATTGCTGATGCGTACCTATCATGAGTCTCAAGGCAAACCTACTTACGTAGTCAGCAACATTCTCTCTCTTACTGGATCGGACGCGGAGGGGAGTGATGTCACCGAACAAATGATTGCTCTCAGGTAGAAAGGTGACTGTAGGTTCGCCATACCGCGTCCTGGTGGTAGGGTAGGGGCGACCCTCGCGGTCGCCCTGGAAACATGCGAGGGTCGCCCCTACCCTACACGCCTTAGCCAACTACCTGGTGGTAGGGTAGGGGCGACCCTCGCGGTCGCCCTAAATGTTGTTGTTGTTGTGTTGTAAGGAGGTATCTCGATATGAGGAACTCTTCATCGAAACGGTTGCGCCGCGTGAACCGGTTGGCCTGGATAATCACGCCCGTACTGTTAATGATGGTACTGAGCGCAGGCGGGTTCGCCCTGTTTGGCGCGCATGCGTCCTCACCGTTGAATGGACGCTTTTCTTTTCGTGGTATTACCACCACTGGTCCTGAGACTGGCCGGTTTCTCACAGGTGACCTGGGACTGGCTGTCTCAGGCTCGACTCTGACCGGCAGCATGTGCGGTTTCAGCCTGGCTCCCAGCCATTGCGTGACCATTGATGCCGGGACCACACCCGATGGTATGCATGTGACGTTTAGCATTCACACGATTGCCGGTCACCCTGCATTCTCGGTTGCCGGGTTGTTCAATCCTAAGCTTGGTTCTGCTGGTGGGTTTATGGGAACATTCAGTTCTACCCCTCCCGGTGGAACGACCTCAAGTGGACGCTGGGAAGCCCGTGCGTTTAGCTCGGTGCCTTCAGCTTCCGGCACGTGGAAAATCTATGGCCTGTTCACGAAAGGTCCGAGCAAGGGCAGCGCATTCCATGCTGTCTTGACGATTGTGCAGCAGCCAGATAGCCAGCTGGTTGGTACATATTGTCCGCAGCATGGCGCATGTATGGATATCTCTGGCGGTAATCACCAGGGCTATCTCTACATGTACATCTTCGTTGGCTCGCCGCCGACGCTTGAGCTGCGCGGTACCTTTACCGCCGATCACCGCGCTAATGGGCAATTCCAGGTACCTGGACCCGGCGGCACGTTGACGGAACTAGGGTACTGGCTCGGTCATTAGTCCCTGATCTGTAGGGACAAGGGGTAGTAGAGAGGATGGGTGGGGGCCTTGTGCTTGTCCTGGCTGGCGAGTCGAGCAGGCACACCAGATGGCGGGCAACGCAAGCGTCCCCTCCCCACATCTTCTGCCGCCCCTGCCCTACGGGTATATGCCAAATAATGTGTGGAAGATCGTAATCGGGTCTTTGCACTAGAGGAAATTGTATGCGTATCCTGATGATCGCTCCAGAGCCATTTCTGGAACCACGCGGTACACCATTCAGCGTCTATCATCGCGCAAAGGCATTGATCGCACTGGGATATGAAGTAGACCTGGTAACATACCCTGTTGGACAACAGGTAAGGCTGCCTGGCCTGCGTATTTACCGGGTGCCGCGTATTCCATTTCTACGCAAGGTCAAAATAGGCCCTTCGCTGGCCAAGTTGCCGCTTGATGCGCTGCTTTTCCTGGCAGCCGCGTGGCGTTTGTGTTGTGGATGGAGGGAAGAGTCCAACAAAGGGAAGGGCGTCCTTTCCCGCCCTGGCGCTCGCCCTAATAGCAGAAGACGATATCGATATCTGCATACTCATGAAGAAGCCGGTTTGATGGGCATCGTGTTATCACTGCTCTTTGGCTGCAAGCATCTCTATGATATGCACTCGGACCTGGCGCAGCAGATGTCGAATTTTGCTTTTACCCGCAGTAAACGGCTGATTGGCCTCATTGCAGCGATCCAGCGCTTGATTGTACGCAGGTCGGACGCGGTGATTGCTATCTGCCCCGATCTCGAAGGCGCTGTCAAACGTATGGCGCCGCGCAAAACGGTCTATATGATTGAAAATGTCGCGGTTGACGAGGCGTTGCCGCCAGCAGATGAATACGCCGCCGAGCTTTTACGCCAGCAGTGGAAGCTGGGGGATGGCCCGGTCTTGCTGTACACGGGTACCTTTGAAAGTTACCAGGGCATCGAACTCTTGCTGCGCAGTGTAGCGCCGGTGTGTGCGGAGTTCCCAACCGCGCGCTATGTGCTGGTCGGTGGTAAGCCGGAGCAGGTCGAGAAACAGAAATTGCTGGCACAGGAATTAGCCATTGCAGAACGGGTCTGTTTTGTTGGGCAGCGTCCGCTCGAAGAGATGCCGCAGTACATGGCGCTGGCCGGTATCTTGCTCAGCCCGCGTAGCGAAGGCACGAATACACCACTCAAATTGTATACCTATTTACGTTCTGGCAAGCCCATCCTGGCTACCGCCATTCTTTCGCATACACAGATACTCACTACTCGTATGGCGAAACTGGTAGCACCTATATCTGAAGGATTGGCGCAGGGCGCGCTTGAACTCCTACGAGACCCGCAGCAGGCCAGGGAGTTGGGCGCGTATGGCAAGTACGTCGCCGACGAACATTACAGTTGGCCTGCATTCTTAGAGAAGCATCGCCAGGCATATAGCGAGTTTGCAGGAAAACCTTGAGGGAAAAGATGATGGAAAAATACCTGGTTGATTTGTTTGTTGCATCGGCGCAGGAACAAATGCGAGCGCCGAAGGCACTATTACGGCTATACCTATCCCTGTTCAGCCCGCCCCTGGGAAAAACGCTGCGGCTGGATATGGTTAAGGATATGCTCACGGGTCAGGACCTGCATGGAAAGCGTGTGCTGGACGTTGGGTGCGGCATTGGCGATCTTTCCTTTCTCCTGGCCCAACGTGGTGCTGAGGTAATCGGGGTCGAGCTTGACGAGCAGAAAGTGGCGCGCGCCACCTCCATTGCTCGCAAATGGCATTTTACGGGATTACGCTTTCTGGCGGCTGACGTCACAAAGCTTGACCAGATGAGCCTCGGACAGTTTGACGCCATCTTTTGCGTCGCGCTGCTTGAACATATTGCGGATGACACCGCGTTATTGCGCATGATGCAAGCTATGCTGCGGCCAGGCGGTATCTTTGTACTGGAGGTACCCAGCGCGCGCCGCAAAACCATCCCGGAAGTCGAAGCGGCCGATGGGCATGCGCGCCCGGGCTACGTTTTTGAAGAGGTGCTGCCTCTCCTGGCCAGTATAGGGCTGCGCGTCGTCTACCAGCGCACCATGGACCCAGTTGGACTCAATTATTACTGGTTTGTCTCGTCGCGTATCGCACGCTCACAAAAGGTGCAGCGCTGGCTCTTCGCGCTGTTCGCGCCGTTCTTTATCTTTCTCATTCGCCTCACCTCGGCCTTTATCAAACGTCCGGGTGCTGAGCTATGTTTCCTGGCAATCAAAGAAGGAACTGTATAAAAGAAATGAAGTGGAGTAGGGAATAATGCGATGTCTTGTAACAGGTGTGGCTGGATTTATCGGCTCGCACCTGGCCGAACGACTGCTTGCCGATGGGCATGAGGTCCGCGGTATCGATGCCTTCATTGACTACTATCCTCGCTCTTTGAAAGAGCGTAACCTCGAGGGGCCACGCGCGTGGAAGAACTTCACCTTTGTCGAAGGGAATCTGCTGGATGTGAATTTGTCTCCTTTGCTCGAGGGAGTGGAATGGGTCTTTCACCAGGCAGCCCAGGCGGGAGTGCGCGCGAGTTGGGGACATGAATTTGCTCGCTATGTCGATTGTAATATCCTGGCAACGCAGCGTTTGCTTGAAATTGCCATGCGCGTGAAAACGCTGCGCCGCTTCATCTATGCATCTTCCTCGTCCGTCTATGGTGAGACAACTGCGCTGCCCGTGCGGGAAGAATCGAACATGCCCCAGCCCGTCTCGCCCTACGGGGTCACGAAACTGGCGGCGGAGCACCTCTGCACGCTCTATCATCGCAACTTTGGCATGCCTACGGTATCGCTGCGCTATTTCACGGTCTATGGGCCGAGACAACGACCGGATATGGCCTTCCACCGCTTCTGCAAGGCCATCGTTGAACGGCAGCCTGTGCGGATCTTTGGAGATGGCTACCAGACGCGCGATTTTACCTACATCTCTGATGTGATCGAGGCGAATATACGAGCCGCCAGTGTTGACGCCGCCATCGGCCAGGTAGTAAATATCGCTGGCGGTGCGCGAGTCACGGTGCATACGATCATCTCGATCTTGCGCGAAATTACCGGCATGCCCGTAACTGTCGAGAGTATTGAAAAACAGCACGGCGATGTGCGCGATACCTACGCGGACACTACATTGGCAGAGCGTATCCTCGGCTATTGCCCACAGGTGCAGCTACACGAGGGATTGGCGCGTGAGTTTGCATACTTTGCTGCTTTGCATAAAGTAATGGATGAGGCGAGAGGCATGGCGACTACAAGGGTCGCCACTACTCTACGCGATTGAGTGTTCCTTATTGGAATCTAGTAGTGGCACCACAAGGGTCGCCACGCCTGCGCGATTACCATACTTCCTGATCTTAAAGCAGACCTGGGGTAGATAGATGTGGAAATGAAGGCTTCACCGGAAAAAGATAGAACTCATCAAGCTGTTACTGCACGTTATACGCGCTTGCGTGATTTTGGCGCATTTCAACCAGATATCTCCACGCTTGCAACATGTAAAATGACTGCTTTGAAGCGAGAGGTGACAGATATCACCGCGCTTGCGACACGCACGGTCGCGGCTGTAAATGGTGGTTCATTGCAAGCAGGCTCGGTGGAACGAAAGGAACACGTCGAGCAGGTAGGACAGAGAGGCCCGCGAAAAGGCAGCCGAAAAAAGCAGCTCAGTGTCTTGATACGCGTGGCTTTGACTCTGCTGCTGTTTGCGCTGCTCTTCAAATCGCTGTCGTGGTCGAGTTTGTTTGAACTACTGGGCAATGTGCGTCGCGCGCTCGTCTTAATGGGATTGATTATCGGCGCGGCCGGTGTTGTGATCAGTTCGTATCAATGGCGCAGCCTCTTGCAAAGCGAGCGTATTCACTTTGACCTCGCTGATCTGATAGACCTGTACCTGGTTGGCACGGCGTTCAGTCACTTTCTTCCTACGGGTATGGGCGGCGATGCCATCAAGGCCATGTATGTTGGACGGAAGGCGGGCAATACCGGGGGAGCGGCCAGCGCGGTCGTAATGAGTCGTGTCACCGGTTTCTTCGGCATGCTCGCTATCGCAACAGTCATACTCATCGTCGAGTATACTCACTTCTCGCGCGCCCTGGTACTCGAGTTTGTCCTGCTCAGCCTGCTGGTTGGGGGCATGATGTGCGGCGCGCTTCTTTCGGTGACGCTCTTACCCAGGATGTTACCAGGGAAATGGAGTCGGCTTGTTCAATGGAAGGTGTTTCTCTCGATCACCCGTATTGGCGATGCGCTGCGGGCGAGTGCAACACGCCCACGTTCCCTGGCAATCGCTACCTTGTTTGGCGTGCTGTTCTGGATTACCGCCTGTTTGAATTATTACAGCTATGCCATCGCCATTGGCGTCAGTGTGCCGCTTTATTTTTACTTCGTCGCTATTCCCTTTGTTTCGCTCGTCACGTTTCTGCCCATCTCGATTAACGGGTTTGGTGTGCGCGAAAGCGCGTTTGTCTCGCTCTTCGCGACCGTGCATATTCCGGCGGCCTCGTCGCTGCTCATCGTCTTGCTCATGGATGCGCAAGTGATTTTCTTTGGAGTCCTGGGCGGATGTATCTATTTTATGCTGAACAAAAAGAAGACCCTGCAACAGGGAATATTGTAAAAAAGAGGCGGCATAGAAATGCCGCGGAGGTTAGAAAGATGCATGACCAAAATCAATTTCAAAAAACGCCACTTTCGCATCCAACGGTGGGACGGAATGCTTTGTTATCCGGGTACCCCACGCAGAATCTCCACATACCGGGTGGCAGCCAGGAATTAGACGTAGGGGCCCGATTTATCGCACCCAAAGAACCGACACCTCTTGCACCCGGCCTCCCGCCGCCTATACCTCATGATGGGCTAGCGGAAAAAGCGGGTGGTGGTTCTCAACCTGGCTTGCGTGATGCGCTGGATATCTCTTCTTCGCGTCCGCCGTTTCCTTCTCAACACAGGCGCAGGCGCATCACAGCCACGCTAGTTGGCAGTATTCTTCTCGTGCTGGTCGCTATGAGTTATATCACCTGGAACCTGGTGCAGGGAGCCGTGCCTGGAGTTACCCTATACCAGGTGGGTGCGCAAAACGCCTCGCAAGATATCGGTGGGGGCGGCATCGTCTATCCGCGTCAGCAGCTCGACATCTCCTATCCCGTTGCTGAACGCATCGTCGGTGTGCTGGTGAAACCAGGGGATCAAATCTCGCGCAACCAGCCGCTCGTCCAGCTCGACCCGGCGCAGCTCAATGTGCAAATTCGCCAGGCGGCGGATGATATGGCGGCGGCGCAGGCCTATCTCGATACGGTCTCCTCCAGTCGCAATGCAGTGACCATTGCGCAAGCGCAACAGGCCTTTGTCCTCGCGAAAAATAAGTACAATGCGTTGGTTGCGGAAGCATCTTCGCCGCTTTTGCACAATGGCAATCTTATCTCGCCTCTAAGCGGTGTTGTGACGACCGTGAATGTCAATCCGGGAGAGGTCTTTGCTGCGGATACGCCCCTGCTGACGATCATGGACGAGTCCATCGTGATTGTGCATGTCAAGGTGCCATTAGCAAACCTGGGGCAAGTTCACCTTAATCAGACTGCCCTTGTCACCCCCTCCGCGCTGCCTAACCAGCAATTTCACGGGACAGTCACCGCCATCATCCCCCAGGCTGATCCTCAGACGGATACCTTCGAGGTCTGGATAGCGGTGGTGAACGCTGATATGTCTCTCTTACCTGGGATGAGCGCCTATGTGCGTATCCAGTCGTCCTTGAAGGCCATGGCGGTTCCGCGCCTGGCAATCCTGAACTCTAATGGTTCCTCCCTGGCCTTTGTTGTGCGCGGTACCCAGGTCTACGCGCGGCATGTGCATATCGCCGGGCGTTCATCTGATACCATTCTCGTTGACGCCGGACTGTCCGAGGGAGACCGCATTGTCCTGGTCGGGCTGGATCAATTACGTGACGGTGAAACCGTGCACGTGACGAGTGTTGAAAGGTGGAAATCGTGAGAGCAGTGGAGATCATAGGCGGCGATTGGCGCGCAGGACAAGCACAAGGCCCCCGCGTCCTCCTCACACCGCCCATTGTCCCTACGCTGGCAGCCTGTATGATGCTCGCTGCCAGCTTTCTGCCCTGGCTTGATGATCCTCTTGGCGGGCACAACAACGCCTGGCAATTGCCCATCAACCTTGGTTGGCAACTTCCCGTGGCGCTGCCCGCTGTGCTGTCCGTCATATGCAGCTATGGTATGCTTTGCCTGTGCTGCGCTGCCTGCTGTCTCCTGGTGGGGTGGCCGAGCAACAAGCCCAAATTGCTGATCGGCAGCTATTTCACAGTCGGCCTGTTCTGCCTTTTGCCGGTCGCACTCTTTTTGTTGCAATATCTGTGCATTGATATGCAGGCTCTCAACCGCCTGGCGCAGCACCAGGTACAATGGCTGCTGGTCAGCCGTCACGTTGGTTATAGCCTTCCATCGCTGCGTATTCCTACCGCGCCTTTTACCGTGGACGCTGCCACCATCCAGGGACGTTTCATCCTACTCGTACAGCAGGTGTCATATGGCCTGCTGCTTCCCTGCCTGAGCGCGTGCTGTTTGTTTGCCTGTAAACGTCACACGCAGCCGCGTACTGTTAGTAAACAGAACAGGCCTTATGGGCGGCTCATCGTAGGGGCAGCACTGCTCCTCATTGTGCTTGGGCGTGCTCCGACTGCCATGTTATGCGAACACGAAGCCAGAAATTTGCTCGCGGCAGGGAACTACGCATCCGCTTTAGGCTGGCTGGATGCCGCGCTTTTCCTTAATCCATCGCTGAACCAGCTTTCCTCCTACCATATCGAGCGCGGCCAGTCATTGTATTACCTGCATGGTGACGAACGCAGCGATGATAGCCGTACCTATCTCGCCTATACCTATCGCCAGCAGAACGATGACCTGGGCGCGTACCAGGAACTACTCGCTATCTGGCAAAGCCCCACAAAGGGCACCAGGCCCTCTTGGGTGATGGACGAGATGAGCCTGACGCTTGCCAAACTCGCCGAGTTAACTCATCCGCTGAATGGCCCACCACTGCTGCGCCCAATCGACGACGATAGCGCGCTGCCCTGGCTGGAGCTACTTTCGCAGGTAGACCCGACCAATGTGTATGGGCGCTATGCCGTCGGACGCATTCAGTACGACCTGCATAACTACACCATGAGCATCGCCCAGATGAACGCCGTCATCCACCTCAGCGACAATGCCGATTTGCAATCATCCGCTTACACCTATCTCGCCTTGAGTGCGGGTGGTCAGGGCAAGTATAGCGACGAACGCGACCTGCTCTTCAAAGCGGTAGCGCTTGATCCCGGTTATCACAACAATACGGCGCGCGAGGCGTTGTCCGGTCTGCATTGAGAATGTCATAGGAGGGTTCGTAGACATGATTTCAACAGAGGTAGCCACCCGGCAAACTATCAAGACAGCTATTCCAAAAACGGACGGAAAGAGGAAGCCCGCTGGATTACACCGTGTAGCATGGCTGTGCCTCGTACTGGCCTGCCTGGGAGCAAGCTGGTTCACTTACCAGTGGTTGCTTGTGCCGCAGCCTGTCACATTCGCGCCGGATTGGGCGGGAGCGCAGTGGATTTCGGCTGCGGATGGCGCTGGCCCTGTTGCCTACTTCCGCTATACTACCACGCTGAGTGTTCCGCCCGATGGCGCCTTTGTTACTGTAGCTGCCAGCCAGATATTTCGCCTCTACGTCAATGGTACCTTAGTAGGCTCAAATACCCACGATTTCGCCTGGGGTGACTATCCACGCGCCTATATTTATGATATCGCCACGCTGCTGGAGCCTGGCCCAAACGTGATCGCCCTGCGCGTGTCCAATGTTGATACTCGTGCGCCGCTCGTGCGTGCCAGTATTGGCATCGTCGAGGGTGCGACCATTGCCTATCATGTCACCGGGGATGGCTGGCAGGCAACTGCGCAGAGTACGCTGGTGTTTGCACATACTGTTCCAGGCCCTGATAGAGTGAATAAATGGATCACCACCGGCTTTGATGCCAGTTCCTGGCGGCCAGCACTGCACGCTCCTGACCCGGCGGGTACTCCCATGCTCACCGTTAATCCGCTGCTCTACGAACGCCCGGCTGCAACGCAGTGGATCAGCACTGGTGCGGGTCACGATGCCTATTTTGTGCGCCAGTTCGCCGTCCCTTTCCTCTATACCAATGCCTGGCTACGCCTCGCCGCCACCGGAACCGCCAGTATCTTCATCAATGGACATTTATTGATTACCTGGAATGGCGAGGCTATCATACCGGCACAAAGCGTTGCCGACTACCTGAGCGATGATGAGACCATCGTGCAGTATCGTTCAGGCCTGGCACTGGGAGTGTATAATATTACTCCCTACCTGCATGCTGGCAGCAACACTCTTGCCGTGCATGTATCCGCGCCGGGAACAAGCGCGGCCCAGGTTGGTTTGGAGACTCTTAACGCCGCTATGTCGGCGGATGTTCTGCTCAATGATGTCCTGGGTCACAACACCTGGTTAAGCGTGGACAATGGCTGGCGCGCCTCGCCCCACTCCGCCTATGGGTGGTCATCAGGCGCTGACCCCGCGTGGCCATCGCCGCTCCTGGTGGGGCGTCCAGGCGCGGTACATACCTTTTACCTGCAAGACAGCGCCACGCCGCGCAATCAACAATTTCTCCCTTTCTTGCTCATTTTCTGGGCCATGCTCTTCACCGTTGGCGCAGTGCTTGGACTGTGGCTACTGGCCGCGTTGGTCTTGCTGCGGCGTTATTACACTTCACGACGTGCCGCGCTCGAGGCAACAGCGCTGGCCTATCTTCCAGCGCTGGCGCTGGAAGGCCTGCTGCTGGCGTTGACGCGCGAGCCGTTGCTCCCCCAGCCATTTCCTTATAGCTGGCAGTCCGCACGTCGAGAAAGTGTTATTTCGTCTCTGGGCGGTATTGCGGGAGCATTGGGTGATGGTTGGAATATGCCTGGTGGCGCTGCCCATGATCTCGTATAACCTGGGGTATGAACCCTACTGGCAGGATGAGTTGACCAGCTTTTTTGCTGCTAAAGGCGTGCTTGCGCATGGGCTTCCGGTCCTGTCCTCGGGCTTTCTCTATCCTAAGGGAGAACTCTATTCTTATTTGCTGGCATTAAGTATGCTGATCTTTGGCGACCATGGCGCGGGGCCGCGCGTCCTCAGTGTACTGGAGTATCTCGTCAGTTTGCCGCTGTTTTATGCTATCGGTTGCTACTTTTTTGAGAAGCGTATCGCGCTGCTAGCGACGGCGATGCTGGCGTTCTCACCCATCACGCTGCTGTGGGGTCGCCAGGTGCGCATGTATGAGCAGGCGCAACTCTGTACACTGTTGACCGCGTACCTGTTTTATCGCGCGCTGGATATGGGGGAGAGCATGTCTCCTGCCAGGCGCAAGCGCTACATATACGGGGCTATGCTCGGCGTCATCGCCACATACCTGAGCCACGAGGAGACCTTTATTATCTTTCCCGCCCTGCTCTGCTATGCGCTGGGAACCTGGTACGTCCGGCGCGCGCGGCACAAGAATGGAGGGGCGTCCCTTCCTGCCCTGGCGCCTGCCCTTTCACCCAGAAAACACTGGTTACTGGCCACTTTGATCATGGTCAGTGTAGTCAGCGCCCAGTTACTGGTGGTGCGTTTCTCACATCCACCGCTGCTGGGTACCGATCAAAGCCAGCGGCCACTCATCTCATTGACTTCCGGCAACATCCCATACTACATCGATCTGATGTTTTTTCCCGGCGCGCTGGGGCGCAGCACGTTTCCCTGGATCACACTCAATTCAGTGCTGGCGGTAATGGGGTGTGTCTGGGCCATACGCAGGAGAAACACGCGAGCAGCTTATTGCGCCTGGTTTTTATGCCTGTCATTTGGAACGCTGATGCTGACGTTTACGCTGACTTCCGACCGCTATATCTATCCCGTTTTGCCCATCTACTACCTGGTGGGGGCCTACGCGTTGTTCCAGGTGTTGTATGGGCTGTGGGGATTTGCCTGTGTGCGCCTCATGCCCAGTACGTCCCATCAATCAAGAGATGTTACGACACCAGGGCGGGGGCAAGCCCAGCCCCTACCCTATACGAAGCAGCCCACGAACCCGCATAGGGTAGGGGCTGGGCTTGCCCCCGCCCTGGTTGGTTATCTCGCTTGGCCAGTGCGTATCATGGTCACGTTGATAACGCTGCTGGTGCTTGCTACGACGCTTATCCTGCCGGTATTGCCGGTCAGTGGCTATAACCTGTTTATTAGCCGCGAAGTGGGGCTTGCCTATCATCGTCACTATGCCGATTACGATGCGGTTGGCATGTATATGCAGCAGCACTGGCAGAAGGGCGATATTGTGATTTCGGTCTCTCCCGCCATCTCGATTCTCTATTATGTTGGGCACGTCAATTACTTCTTCTCGCTTGATCGCGCCCTGTACCTGTTCGAGAAGGATGGGCACATTATCGATACGCCGACGGGTTCAGTGGCTCTGCTCGACCAGCAGGATTTCCTGGCGGTGATTGCGGCGCATACCCGTGTATGGATCATTTCGGACAATGGCGTCTATCAATCTGAGACGGCGAAGCGTATTAGCTTGCCACTTGATTTTCATGTAGTCTTTGAAGGATATGGATCGGCTATTTATTTTCGCGGAGGATGACGATACATAGAGTGGAAACCCCCATGGATGCCATCTGGAGTGTCAGATGATCCGTAGGGGCGAGGGCGGACGATGAGAGGTGGGGTGGGCCTTTATGGTCGCCACGTGGGTGGAAGTGATCGTGTTCCCTCAAGATGTCAGCGAGATGAACAGGACGCGGACGACCATAAAGGCCCACCCCACCGCACGTCGCCGCTCTCGCCCCTACGGATGTTGATGGGCTTGTTGTCAGGTTGATGCCTGTTGGCGCACCCTTGCAGTTGCCCTGGCGTTCTTGGGAAAGCTTTATTAGGAGAATGTTATGCCTCACCGTTTAACCAGGTTCTATCGCTATGGGCTGCTACTGGCTGTAGCCCTGCTTCTGGGAGGGTGTGCCTGGTTTGGCAATAGTGCCGTGAGCACTCCCACACCCCGGCCAATACAAAATGCGTCTACCAGAGTTGCCTCGAATTCGTCCTCGATTGACCAGCTTGCCAGCGACGTGCTGACAAATATGCTCCTGCATAGCTGGAACCCAAAAGCTATATCGCACGGCGTCGTTACCGGGGGGTTGTTTATCAATTGGAAAATGAGCGATCCGGCGATTACGAATAGTGTGCGCCCGGGGCCAGATGGCAATCCGCAGCATAATCACGATCCGCAGGTTGACCTGCTCTACCTCAGTGCACTTGCTGAGTATCATCAACTACACCCGAAGGTTTCTAGCTTTGACATTGAACTGGCGCGCATGACACAGGTTGTCGTCGGAGAATACACCACCTACAGCGTCCCGAAGGGCTGGATATACTTCTACCTGCTCAAAAATGGATTGTTGCTGCATAACCGCGATCTCGTCAACGAGGCGCACACCGCTGCATCGAACTTTTATTCTACCTGGTATAACCCAAAACTCGGCCTTGTCTACGATATCAAGCACACGCCGGGAGATTATAGCGTCGATCACTCGCTCTTTTGCGGCGCGGCCCTGATCGATGCGGGTCAACGCTGGAATCAGCCTGACTGGGTAAAGGCGGGGAAGAGTACCATCAATCATATCCTGGCTGTCGCTTTCGACTCCCGTTATCACCTCTTCTACAATAGTATGGTGGTGAAAAATACGGGGCATGATCGCGTTGAAAACTTCCAGGCCAAGCCCAGTACGCAAGGTCAGGTCGTCGATGCCCTGGTAACGGCTTATTCGCTCACCAACGATCAACACTACCTGGATGTGGCGAACCAGACACTTCAGGCGCTCTTTAGCTCAGGTCTCTGGGATAGCAAGCAAGGTGGGTTTTACTTTGCACTCGATATGAGCAACGGGCGACTGCTCAAAGACTATAAGGAGACACGCAGTCAGACCCTGCTGCTGCTGGGATTAGACCATTTTAACCAGGTGAAGCCACTGTTCTTGCAGCAAGAGAAACAGCTCGTCGCGGTTATTACCGATCATTTCTATCAATCTACCTATCACGGTTTCTTCTATCGCGTCACGCCAGGTTTCCAGGTCTATGTCAGCCGCCCGGGGGCAGGCATTGGCGTGGAGGATTTCTTTACGACAGAGGCGATGGGAAGCGCGTTGGATGCGCTCCAGACGACCGAGATGGCATAACTCTGGGGGTTTTTCAGGCAACAAAGAAACCGAGGCCAAAGGCAAGGCCAGAGAAATGGGCGGCAAAGTAGAGGATAAGGCCGGCAAAGCTGAGAAAAAGATAGACGATACTCTGAAATCCTAGGTCAGCGGTTTGTAAGGTGAAAACGTGACACCCCTCTGTAAATGTCAGAAATTAATTTCTGACATTTACAGAGGGGTGTCACGTTTTCTCTCTGTTGGACGTATCCATTATGTAGGAATTGCCTTATCGAGAGGTGAAATTGAGGATATTCGCGCGCAGCTCCCAGTCGAGTTCTTCTATGAATTCTTTGAAAGGAAGTAGGGGAAGCAGAGCCAGACTTCCAGGCCGTCCTCGGTTGAATACGTAGAACCTGTCTAAAGCGAGAAGAGGAGAAGCATGCCAAAGAGACATCAACAGCGACCCGCCAAAGAGATACATGGTCGCAATAAGTCGGAGAAGAGTACGGTTATTACGACTGGAACTTATAAGAAAAAAGAGACCTATGAAGAACAGGCACGAGAGCACGAGAACCCCGCCAAATTGCCGCAGAAAGCCAAAGTACCTCCCAAAAGAGTGATTCCCCCGGAGGTGACAACTAAGAGACAGGACTCGCGGGCCATGATGGAAGAGGGGGAGCGTCGGAGCGGCAGCGACTCGAACGCGAACAATCCCCGTAAGGATTCCAGGCTGCATGAGCCGGCAGAGAGGCAGCCAGCACCTCATCCCGCCAGGGTAGACGACTTTGAAGAGGATCTGAGGCCGGATAACTTTGCGGGAGCGAACTATGGTCTTCTCTCTGAGCCACAAGATGTTGGGCTTCGGGCTAGTGATATCAAGGAACTGTATGGCAAGCTGGCTGATCTGACCGATGACGAATTGCGCAATATCGTGATCGTGCCGCTGGGAGAGCGGCTGGAGCAAGGGGCAAAGTATATCGATCTGCTGCACCTGGAGCGGGGCGAGTTCGTCGCTACGGCTGATATGGTTGCTGATGAGGATCACTATTATGTCCCTAAGAAGCACACCGATTATGTGCTCTGGAATCGCCTCAGACAGGTAAGCAACCCGGCACGCCTCGATGAGTCGGAAACACCGGGTGGGTAATCTATCCAAAAGATACAGAAGGAGCCGAGCACAATGGCAGATCAGCGAACCCTCGATTTCATTATGGATGCCAATTTGAGTAGAGTAGATCTGTGTGGAGCTTCTCTGAGAGAAGCCGTTGTAACTTCCGCTCAACTCAGCGAAGCGCAACCACTCGATGATTGTCTCTAAAGAAGGAATCTATGATCAAACCCGCGATAGTGATCGTTGATGCTTTCCCCCAGGAACTGCGCAAGCTAGTGAACGACCTGGAACAGAAATATAGCGACCGTTTTCGCATCATCGAAGCCGCTTCGGGTCAGCAGGCGCTGAATCAGTTGAAGCAGATGAGCCTGCACAACGAGCCGGTGGCGCTCTTGTTGGTCGATGAGCAGATGCCTGAGATGAATGGCTCGGAGTTTCTGAAAGAAGCGCGAAGCCTGTATCCGACAGCTAAACGCATCTTGTTGATCACCTACGCAGATACTCGTGCTGCGATCCAGGCGATCAATACCGGCTACATTGATTACTACCTGATGAAGCCCTGGGATCCCCCGGAGGAGCGTCTCTACCCGCCATTGGATGATGTACTGGCGGACTGGCTGGCCTCGTACCACCCACCGTTGGCAGCAGTGCGGGTGATCGACAATCGCTGGTCGCCCAGGCGCCATGATATCGGGGACTTTCTGGCTCGCAACCAGGTACCCTATTCATGGCTAGACATTGAAAAGAGCAAGGAAGCCACCCACTTGCTCGACCAGCTGGGCGTAGACCCAGAGCAACTGCCAGTCGTGATTTTCCCCGACGGTTCATATCTGGTGAACCCCACGCTGCTCCAGATTGCCGAGAAGATCAACCTCAAAACGCACGCCGAAAAGCCCTTTTACGACCTGATCATCATCGGCTCCGGCCCGGCAGGGCTGGCTGCGGGCGTCTATGGCGCCTCTGAGGGGCTGTGCACCTTGCTGGTAGAGCAGGAGGCTCCGGGCGGACAGGCGGGAACGAGTTCGCGCATCGAGAACTACCTGGGCTTTCCGTCAGGAGTGAGCGGGGGAGAACTGGCGCGTCGTGCCGTGACGCAGGCAGAGCGATTTGGCGCGGAGATCGTCACCCCGCAGCAGGCGGTGAGGGTCAAAGTAGATGGCCAGTACCGCGGTGTGGACCTGACGGATGGCTCAGAACTGCGCTGCTACGCCCTCCTGCTCGCCTGCGGCGTCACGTACCGCAGACTGGATGTGCCTGGCATCGATGCCTTGACCGGTGCGGGCGTCTATTATGGTTCTTCGATCTCCGAGGCGATGTCTTGTAGCAATGAGCAGGTGTACATAGTTGGTGGCGCGAACTCCGCCGGACAGGCTGCCATCTACTTTGCCAGGTATGCTCGCCAGGTGACGATGCTGGTGCGCGAAGAGTCGCTCTCAAAAGACATGTCCAAATATCTCATCGATCGGATCGAGCGCACGGACAATATCGAGGTCAAGACCTGCACCCGCGTTGTGGCCGTGCACGGCAAGGGCCATCTGGAAAGCATCACGATCGTCGATGACAGAACGCATGGGGAACAGACGCTCCCGGCGACCTCAGTGTTCATCTTCATTGGCGCGGAGCCGCATACGAGTTGGCTGAAGGACGTGGTGCAGAGCGACGAGAAGGGCTTCGTACCTGCTGCGCGAGGGACAGCTGCCAGAGGGTTGGCCGCTTGACCGCGAACCTTTCTTCCTGGAGACCAGCGTCCCGGGTATCTTCGCCGCCGGAGATGTGCGGCACGGCTCCATCAAGCGCGTCGCCTCCAGCGTCGGCGAGGGGGCAATGGCCGTTCAGCTTATCCATCGCTACCTGGGCTAAATAGAAGACGCATAACCCGCATATGTTCTCTCCTTGATACTTCTCCTGGCTTTGTTGCCTTAACTCTCTTGTGCAAAATGAACAAAAGCGACGATCAGAAGCTTGATCTGTGTTACAATATGGCTGTGGAGAAAGTCAAATATTTTTCGTAGTATTTCTTGCGGCATGTCGTTGAGTGTCAAACCAAAGTCATTCAACAGTAGGACGGCATACTTACCTGTTTCACCGTCTGGTTTGATCTGCGCAACAGGAAAATAGCGCGATTCCATACCTCGTTGGTTTTTCATGGTTGAGTAGGTGAGTA